>Ga0180437_10000138_pt1 | contig 152967 bp, 140 predicted proteins | sample SS_ome_4_FD_132410 | JGI IMG/M metagenome (GOLD analysis project Ga0180437, IMG submission 132410) | Hypersaline lake sediment archaeal communities from the Salton Sea, California, USA - SS_3_D_1 metaG | ecosystem: Environmental > Aquatic > Non-marine Saline and Alkaline > Hypersaline >...
ACCCTATGCTCCCCACACAGAGAATGATTCGCTCGAGCTAATTCCATCATACCTGCGTAACTCAAACAGACAGCGGCACAACTTGGCTCGTACCTTCCGCCACCATGCAGTTCAGATGGACATCTCCTCGCCTCAACAGGTCGGCCCACTTCGTTATTTATCCTGCCAAAGTCTGACCCTGTAGATTGACATTTTTTTAAGGCACAACTATCATATTTTCTGCGATGAATTCGAAGCTGAACGTTGTCTATGTCTCCGCTGAAGTCTCTCCCTATGCCAAATCAGGGGAGATGGCCGATGTGGCCAGCTCTCTGCCCAAATACCTATCCTACTTGGGCATGGACGTCTCTGTGTTTATGCCCAAATACAGGCGGCCGGAAATCGAATCTTTACCCATGGAGCTGGTCTGCTCTGATCTTATCGTTCCACTCGGAGAGAGCAAGGTAAAAGGGCGGGCCTACCGGACTGAACTCGGCAAATACGACATGTATTTCATAGACAGTCCCAAATATTTTTGGAGAGAGGCCATCTACGGCACTGGTAAGGGCGAGTATCTGGATAATGATGAACGATTCACTTTTTTTAACCGAGCGGTTCTGGAATATCTGCTCAAGGCCAAAATGCCCGTAGATGTCATCCACTGCAACAACTGGCCTACGGCGCTCATTCCTGTGCTTCTGAATACCCATTACGCGAAGAAGAGCCATTTTAAAGACGTGGCGACGGCATTCACTTTGCACAACATCTCTTATCAGGGTGAGTTTCCTGCTGAGTCCTTAGCCCTTACGGGGCTCAACTGGCATTACTTCAACTCCAACGAACTCTCGCTAAACGGAAAGTTCAATTTTTTAAAAGCGGGAATCATGTATTCAGACGTGATCAACACCGTGAGCTCTTCCTACAAAAAAGAGATCCTGACAAAAAAATATGGGTTTGGCCTGGAAACTATACTCAGAGAACGGAAGACAGCCTTTTCGAGTATACGCAACGGCGTTGACTATGAAATCTGGAATCCTGCCAATGATCCTTACATTGCCAGCAACTATAAAGCCGAAAGCCTCGACAACAAGTTGGAATGCAAGCGCGATCTCATTAAAGAGTTTGGCCTGTCTGTCGACACCGCTACTCCTCTTATCGGCGTTGTGTCTCATATTTCGGCCAACAAAGGTTTTGATATTCTGCTTGAGTCTATGGATGAGTTGTTGGGAATGGATGTCGGACTGGTCGTTTTGGGACAAGGGGACGAGACTTACGCAGAGAGACTGTTGGGTATCCATAAGAGGAGTCCTGATAAAGTGGCCATCAAACTGGAATTCAATCCTTTCCTGACTCATAAAATCGTAGCGGGTGCAGATATATTTCTCATCCCTTCCCGGTACGAGCCCTGTGGACTCAATCAGTTGATCAGCTTCCGTTACGGGAGTGTTCCTGTTGTGCGCGCCACGGGTGGATTGAGAGAGACGGTTAAGGCTGTCAGTGCCGATGCCCAGACTGGAAATGGTTTTTTATTTAAAGAGTACACATCACAGGCCTTACTCGGTGCTTTAAGAGAGGCTATTCGCTGCTACAAGAAAACCCATCTCTGGAAAAAAATCATGCTCAACGGACTTAAAGAGGACTATTCGTGGGAAAACGCAGCAAAAAAATATGCTAGACTCTATCAGAGTTCTCTGAATTTAAAAAGAGGAGGATAATTTGTCCGAAAACATCACCAGCGTTACAGATGTGAATTTTGAAGAGGAAGTACTCAAATCTAACCTTCCTGTTCTTGTGGACTTTTGGGCCGTTTGGTGCGGCCCCTGCCATATGATTGCCCCAACGGTTGATTACATGGCGACGAACTACAAGGATAAGTTGAAAGTTGTTAAGATGAATGTGGATGAAAGTATGTCGACCCCGGCAAAATACGGGATCATGAGCATTCCTGCTCTGCTTCTATTCAAGAGTGGAGATGTTGTGGAGACGATTGTTGGCGCTCTCCCCCAAAGTAAAATTGTCGATATGCTTTCGAAACACCTATGAGTCATACATACGATGTCATCATCTTAGGTGCCGGCCCGGCTGGATTGTCGGCGGCTCTCTACACGGGACGTGCCCTGCTCGATACGCTCGTTCTGGAAAGGGCTGCGCCCGGAGGTCAAATCCTTATGACGGACTATATTGAGAATTACCCTGGTTTTCCAGAGGGCATAGAGCCGTTCAAGCTGACGGAGAATTTCCGAAAGCAGGCCGAGCGATTCGGTGCTAAAATTGAAGTGGATGAGGCCAAGGAAGTTCGGACAAGAGATAACCTCTGGGTCCTAGAGGGCAGGAAGCAAGAATACCTGACAAAAACCGTCCTCATCGCTACCGGTGCATACTTCCGTAAGCTCGGAGTAAAGGGCGAAGGTAAGTATACAGGCAAGGGTGTCTCCTATTGCGCCACCTGCGATGCATTCTTTTTCAAGGATAAAGTCGTTGCCGTGGTGGGTGGCGGTAATTGGGCCCTTACAGAAGCTCTGCTCCTGACCAAATTTGCCCGCAACGTCAAGGTGATTCACCGCCGCGACAAATTCAGAGCCGAAAAGATCCTTCAAGACCGAACCATAGCGCATGAAAAGGTAGATGTGCTTTGGGACACCGTTATCGAAGAAGTGGTGGGGGAAAATGTCCTGAAGTCTCTTAGAGTCAAAAATGTCAAAACCGGAGAGGTTTCGGAACTCGATCTGGATGGCCTTTTTGTCTCCATCGGGACAGTCCCGAACTCGGAATTTGTGAAGGACATTGTCGATTTGAATGAATGGGGAGAAATCAAGGTGGGCAAGAAGATGAACACATCCCAGCGGGGAATTTACGCTGCCGGCGATGTTACGGATGCCTGCCCTCAACAGGTGGCCACTGCCGTGGGAACAGGCGTGGCCGCAGCGATTGCTCTTGATGAGTACCTGCAGGGCTTCTAAATTGTACTATTCGTGAAAACTGCCGAAATTTCCGTTTAGAGGAGCCCTGATTTTTATTGCCGGTATTTTTTCTCCTGCCTGTACCCACCCAGCCTGATAGGCCGATTTCAACCAGTTGGGATGGGTGGTATCCGTTTTCTAGCTGCCCATGCGATGTCGACGACCATGTCTTCCTGGGCCGCCCCAACCTTAATGACTGGGTGGGATGGGTTGGCGTTGGGTGGACTGGCCTTAACTCGAAGATAATCCAACTGGCAATTTGATGATTTGAAAAGGAGGAAAAATCCGGTGATTGAAGACCTAACCTCTGGTTTATTCGCCTCCCCAAGGTCCGGCCCGATGGGATTACTTGTTTTCGAGTTCCTCGACTCGCTTTTTCAATTTGCGGACTTCACGAATCAAGTCATAGAGCTGCGGGATTGAGGCCCATGCCTTGCGCCAAGCCCTTATCTCCAGATGGGGTGACCCGGAGACAAAAGAATCAGAAGAAATGTCCTTGGTCACGCCTGTTTTGGCCGCCATGATGACGTTATCTCCTATCTTGATGTGATCCGCAATTCCGACTTGTCCTCCGGCCAGGAATCTCTTCCCGATTGTGGTGCTACCGGCAATGCCGGTCTGGCCGGCCAGTATACTGTTGGGGCCTATTTCGACGTTATGCGCGACCATGACCAGGTTGTCGATCTTCGTTCCCTTTTTAATGACCGTTTTTCCCAGCGCGGCCCTGTCGATAGTTGCGTTGGCACCAATTTCCACATCATCTTCGATGAGTACGCTTCCAATCTGGGGAATTTTGATGTGGGAGCCGTCCTCAGCCTGTATGTACCCGAATCCGTCCGAACCGATGACAACCCCAGAGTGGAGGATTACCCGGTCTCCTAACCGGACGTCCTCTCTGAGTGTGACCTGCGAGTGGAGGACACAATTCTTACCCACTATCACTCTCGGATAGATCGTGACAAGAGGAAAGATAACCGAGTCGTCACCGATGGTCACGTCATCATCGATGACAGAGAGAGCTCCGATAGAGACATCTCTTCCGATCTTTGCCGAAGGCGACACGATGGCCCGCGGATGGATTCCCGGTTCGGGGCGGAAAGCTGTGTAGAAAAAATCAAAGGCCTGGATGAACGTCGGATAGGGCTTGTCTGAGCGTATGACAGGAATCCGGTCGAAGGGTTCGCCAGGAGGCAGTACGGCTGCCGAGGCTTTGGTTTTCTCCAGGAGATGCCTGTATTTGTCCTCGGCCATAAAGACGAGATCTCCATCGCCAGCCTCTTCCAGGCTCGAGACTCCGCTGAGAATGGTTGCTCCCTCGCCTTCAAAAGAACAGTCCAACCTGGCCGCCAGATCGGCCACAGTAATGGTTCGGGATATATCCTCAGGTGTTTTTTTCATGAATCCGATCATTCAGAACCGCGGCCAGTTCAGCTCCCCAGAGGAGAATCATCAGCGAGAGGGAGACCCAAAGCAGGAAAAAAATGATGGAGGTGAACGTTCCTGCTAAAAGCCGCGAGAGTACGATTCCAATCGCCGAAAAATGAGCCACATAAAAGGCGAACACTCTCTTGAAAGCTTCCCAAAGGAGCGCCCCGATCACAGCTGCGATAGCCGCTGACTTTGTGTAGACTTTCACTTCGGGAATAAATTTATAGAGAGAGAAAAAGACGAGAAAGGTCAGCATGAAGGGAATCAGATACTGGAGGAAGAAATTGTTGACAAGGGAGACCGTGCCGGGATTGATGTTGTTCGCTACGACCGGGCTCTCCTGGATTATTCTGGTGATCGCGGTCCAAACGGCTGTTATGGAAATGGAAGTCAACATGATTATCCCGATGACGAACATGATGAGGTACTCCATGAAGCGCTTGTAAAAAAAGGATTTTTGCAAATTTGCCTTGAAAATGAAGTTGATGGAGTAAATCAGGTTAGAAAACAGAAAGCTGGCTGCGATGAAGGAACCGGCAAGGCCGAACCACCCGAGATTGGAAATCTCGTTGGAGAGATACTGAATCCGCTCAAAAAAGGCTGGATGGTGCTTGGCAAAAAATTCATCGGAGAAGATGTTGAGGCTTCTGAAAGCAATTTCGGCGTTACCCAGCACCTTGGTCGAGACAAAGGTAAGCAAGGCAACGAGTGGAATGGTACACAGTACCGCAAAATAGGATATGGTAATAGCCAGATTGGGGCATCTGTCTTCGGCAAACCTCTGGAATGTTTTCCGTACCGTTGCAAAGACAGGATTATTTGTCAATTATTTTGGCCGATGGTCCTCTGCTCTAGAGGTACTTGCCCCATTGAACCATGATAATCATGATCGTGATAAGGAGTGCATAAATGACCAGTGTTTCGATTAGAACTAATCCGAAAATGAGGATAAACCGGATGGTTGGAGCACCCCCGGGATTTCTGGAAATTCCTTCGCAGCCAGCGCTGATGGCCTTAGCTTGGCAAAAGGCACCAGCCGCCGCGGCGAGTGTGATGATAGCTCCTCCTACGATAATCGACCATTTATAGAGTTCCACTTTTTCTTCAGTCAGTTCACCTTCTTGGGCTAGAAGTGGAGTGCTCAATAAAACCAGAAAGAAAAGCAGCAGACCCAGAGCTTTAAATTTTGTTTTCATCATTGTTCTCCTTGCAAGTTTAATGTTCCTCCTCGTGAGTCACAGCACCTGCGATATAGATGCAGGCCAGCAGGACGAAGACAAAAGACTGGATAACAGCCGTAAAAATAGCGATGGCCATGAACGGCAGTGGGAGGAAAAAAGGTATGATGGATGCCATGATGACAATGAGGACTTCCTCGGCAAAAATATTTCCGAAAAGACGGATAGATAGAGATACGGGCCGGGAGAAATGGCTGATGACTTCAATAGGGATCATGAGCGGTGCAAGAAGCGGGACAGGACCCATGAAGTGTTTAAGGTACTTGAGCAATCCTTGCGCCCTAATTCCCTGCATGTGGTAGTAGACGAAAACCACGAGAGCACACCCAGCCGTCACGTTGAGTTTACTGGTCGGTGACATGAATCCGGGAACGAGACCGATGAGGTTGGCACACAGGATGAAGAGCCCGACGGTCGCAATCATGGGGAGATATTTTTTCCCCTCTTCGCCAATGGTATCACCGAGCAACCCTTCGAAGGCCTGAATAATCAGTTCGAGGATACTCTGGCGTTTGGAGGGGACAAAGGACAGTTTCCGGGCAGAAATGCCGAAAAAGAGAATCAGGAACAGGGCGACAATCAAGCTCATCACGATGTAATCGGGTACGAAGGTCTCCGGATGTTCAACATTGATCCCCAAAAACCCGAGAAGCGCTGCCAGAGGTTTACCGAAGATTTTGTTGAATAACTCGACAATGAAGTAACTGTGCTCTAATTGTTCCATTTCTTCAGTTTGGAGAGCCCGATAATTGCTTCTATGAGAAACACGAAAATGAGTGTGGAAAAACCCACTGCAAACGCAATTATTTTCGTTGAAAAGAAGAGAATTATAATAAAAAAGATGGCAAGAATCAATAGAAGCCGTAGGGCGTATACAGCAAACGCGGATCTCAAAGCTCTCTGTTTGCCGGAGGTGAGGTAACGTGTGAGAGCCTGTCTCAACCAGATGAAGTTGATGGCTGCGACAATTCCGCCGGAAATGACTAAAATCCCTATGATCCAGCCGTAGACAAAAAGGCCGATAACAGCCATGAATAAAGAAAGAAGGACAATTTCAAGCGGGATCCGGCGCAGAATGTTCTCTTCCTCTCTGCCTAACCCGTGATCAATGGACTTGCTCATTTTTTTTTGGCGTCTGCCCCGAGCTCCCTTTGTCCTATCATAATTCCTGGGAGATGACAAGATGGGCAAAGATATCAGATGTCTTTGTTTTTAGCAAGGTATTTGTTCAAGCCTCGTATCAGACTGTAAAATCCGGAAATAATGCCAAAGATCAGAAAAATGATCAACAACCAAGGATCAGTTCCCAGGAGTCTGTCCAGGAAATAGCCCATAAAAAGACCGATAGCGATGGAGGAGGGCAGGACCAAGCCGAGAGAGCTCACCTCCGCCACTTTCTTCAGGTCGAAGTTGAAAAACCCCTTTCTCGGCATATCTTCTCTTCTTATGAGAGAAATTATTATCGTTAATTTTCAAACTGTCAAGGGCTTGCGAACCGCCAGGACGGCGATCATGGAATCGTTTGTCCGATCGACTAAGTCTAATGCAGTGCCAAGAGAGATGCCTCTCAGGCTGAAAGAATCGCCCATATGGTGATATCGCAAAATTTGAAGATGGCAAAGACCGCGGCGGATTATGATATCTCTGCGACGAACGCCACTCCGCAAGCCTCTATCTGTCTTTGGCGGAGACCTCACTACCCACCCTGCGCGCCTCAATCGGTTTTTATTTACACACAGTCTGGTCACTCAATACCGCAACGAAATGAGGGCCATCACGGTTTTGAGAATGGCTATGTTCCAGGCGTGGGATATTGATTATCAGGGAAGGGATGTGTTACAGTTTTTTTACATGAATTACAGACGGGCCAGTGTCGGATGTCTATTGTTGCTATTTGTTCTATCGAGCTTTGCCGTCGCCCAACAGGAACTCATCATTGGTGACGTCAAAGTTATAGCCAATTACAAAGAGAGGCTCGAAAAACGGTTGATTGCCAGAGGGAATGTCGAAGTCCACTATAAAGATCTCAAGCTTTTCGCCGACCGCGTTGAAGTGGATACAGAGACGAAGGATGTGATCGCCGACGGCAACGTTGTTGTCCAGACGGCCGATGAAGTGATCAGCGTGGATCACATCCAATTCAACCTCGAGACAAAACTGGGAGTTTTTCAGAACGTCCACGGAATGCAGCAGCCCAATATCTTTTACGAGGCTGAATCCGTAGAGAAGAAGAGCGAAGAGCTTTACAGCCTTGAGCAAGCGACCTTTACCACCTGCACCCAACCCACCCCACGGTGGCGGTTCTCTGCCTCCAAAGCCAATTTGAAAAAAGACGATTATCTGGAAATGTGGAATTCTGTCGTCAGGATTAAAAATGTCCCTGTCTTCTATTTCCCATACTGGCGATATCCCCTCGATCGAGAGAAGTCGACAGGATTTTTAACGCCCAATTTGGGTTATAACGGGCAGAAGGGATTCCATTTTTCAGAGACGTTCTTTTGGGACATGAGGAGGAATATGGATTCATCCTTCTATGTGGATTATTACGGCACCCGAGGCCTTGGCGGAGGATTGGAGTACAGGTATCTCTTCTCCGGCGGAACCGGAGGCATTGTCAACCTCTACTATTTCCAGTTCAAAGACAACTCACAGATTGAGCTTCCCGATAATGCCTATCTCATCCGCGTCAACCACAACCAGCCCCTGCCCTACGATTTCAGGCTTGTGGCCGATGTAGATTATCAGAGCTCTTATGAATTTTTGAGGGAGTTTGACAACAATTTCAGACGAGCGGTTGTCTCCAACCGCCGCTCTCAGGTATATCTGTCAAGAGCCTGGTCCTATTTCAACTTGAACATGCGCATGTCTCGATTTGAAACACATTACACAGACAGAGACAACGCGATCATCCGTAACAATCTCCCGGAAATCGGTTTTAGCTCTTCCCAAATCAAACTGTTCACGCCCCTGTACTTTTCCTTCTCTTCCAACTTTAGCGCCTGGGAATATGGGTGGGCTTACGCCAGTCGCCAGGGAACCGATTATCGCGAGAATTATGAAGAGGGAACACAGCGCTATTCGCAAAGCCTGTCCTTCCGGCCTGTCCTGAGTTTACCCTTTTCCTCTATTCCCTGGATGTCCATCACCTCATCCCTGTCTTCCAATCTGGCTTATGATTTCCAGAGCTATGCCCCGAATACAAAAAATATTGTGAGCGAGCCGTTGCTGAGCAAGAGTTTCACGTTTAACGTGGATTTCCTTGGTCCCGTCTTTTACAAGATTGCGTTCGATAAAGACAATGAACCCAAGCTGAAACATGTCATCGAACCATCCTTCACTTATCGATACCAGAGTCCCGTTGAACAGTCCGATCGTGTGATCACTTCCAGCCGGTTTTTTGTCCGGGATCATTTTATTCGCTACGGCCTGACAAACCGCCTCATCATCAAACAGAACGACATGCCACGGGAGATTTTCACTCTGGGTGTGAATCAGATTTACTATTTCGATCCGGAAAACAGCCCTCTGCAGGACTATGAAGTGAACGGCGAAATTCCCGATTTTTCGGATATCGATGCCTACGTGCGGTATTATCCGGCTACCAAATACAGCTTGGATTTTTCAATGGGTCTCAACCCGTATCATTGGACCTTCACCCGTCTCCGTCTGGGTGCCAACTTGGGGAGGCCAACAGACGATATGTTCCTCAGAATCAGCTGGTACAAAAGCCTCAATCCCTATTTTGACAACACCTACGGACAGCGGCATCAAGCCAGCCTGTACGCAGGAGCCAAGATTCCCAGGCTCAACCTCGATGCCATCGCAAGTATAGATTACAACATCAAAGAAAAGGAGTTTCAATACACGGCCCTCTCCCTTGTCTACCACTACCAATGCCTTGATTTCAAGGCTGATGTTAGGATATTCTATTTTCGCGAAAAGCCGGAAGCCCAATTCAGTTTTTCTTTTGGGCTGGGCAACGTAGGGACTACAGATGATTTTCTCGGCGGAATGGGTTTTTAGTTTTCTCAAGGAGCAGATATGAAAGGGTTGATTCTGAGCGGTGGCAAAGGGACCAGACTCCGGCCTCTGACCTTCACTCAAGCCAAGCAACTCGTGCCCGTGGCCAATAAACCAGTCCTTTTCTACGGTATCGAAGCCCTGGCTGAGGCTGGAATAAAAGAGATTGGTATTATCGTCGGCGATACAAAAGATGAAATCCAAGTTGCTGTGGGTGATGGTTCCCGATGGGGAGTCAGCGTGTCTTACATCAAGCAGGAGGCTCCTTTGGGATTGGCGCATGCGGTGAAGATTTCGGAAGAATTTCTGGGACAGGAGCCCTTTGTCATGTACTTGGGAGATAATATTCTGAAGAAGGGCATCAAGTCCTTGGTCGAAGAGTTCGTTCGAAAGCAACCCAATTCCCTCATCCTCCTGACTGAAGTCCCGAATCCTCAGATGTTTGGTGTGGCCGAGCTTGAGGATGGGAAGGTTGTCCGGCTGGTGGAAAAGCCAAAGCAGCCGGCGAGCAACCTGGCCCTTGTCGGTGTCTACATGTTCGACCCCCACATCTTTGAAGCCGTCAACGCCATTGAACCTTCCTGGCGGAACGAGCTAGAGATCACTGACGCCATCCAGTACTTGATCGAACACGGTTACGATGTTCATCCGCACAGAGTCACGGGCTGGTGGAAGGATACCGGGAAAATCGAAGATATCCTTGAAGCCAACAGACTAATCCTGGAATCGATTTCCGGCAAGAATGAAGGCACCCTGGATGAGAAGTCCGAGAAAAGTGGAGAGGTAATCATTGAAAAGGATGTCATCATCCGCGATAGCCGAATCCGCGGTCCCGCCATAATTGGCGCCAGGACAGAGATTGCAGATTCCTACATTGGACCGTTCACATCCATACAGAGTGACTGCCGGATCGTGCGGACAGAGATAGAGAACAGCATCGTTCTCGAAGGGAGTGAGATCCGTGATGTGGGCAGCCGTATCGATGAGAGCCTGATCGGACGGGAAGCGAAAATCTACAAGTGCCCTACCAAGCCTTCAGTCTTTCGGTTTATGATTGGCGAAAAAAGCGAGATTGGAATTAAATAAAAGCGAAAGACTCGGTCCCCCGGTGAGCCGAGCAAAATGCTTAAGGGAGATTTCGCAATGATAGATGGAGTCAAGACCAAAGAGCTGAAAGTGATCCCTGATGAGAGGGGAAGACTTATGGAAATCCTTCGGAGCGACGACTCCCTTTTTGAGAAATTCGGCCAGGTCTACATGACCACGACCTACCCCGGTGTGGTCAAGGCCTGGCATCTGCATAATAGGCAAATCGACAGTGTCACATGTCTTCAGGGAATGATCAAACTGGTCATCTACGATCCTCGGGAAGATTCTCCGACTCGTGCCGAGTTGAACGAATTCTATCTCGGAATTCACAACCCTCTCCTCGTTCAAATTCCGGCAGGTGTGTTCCATGGTTGGGCCTGTGTGAGCGAGGAAGAGGCGATTGTCGTGAACATTCCCACCGAACCTTATGATTATGATAATCCGGATGAACATCGACTCGACCCGCACCAGAACGATATCCCTTACGAGTGGAAGAGGAAGGATGGCTGAGGAGCGTATTCTTGGAGGAAGGACACTCCTCGTCACCGGGGGCGCTGGCTTCATCGGGAGCAATCTCATCCATTATCTTTTGGCAAAATATCCTCAATGCCGCATCGTTAACTTGGATAAGCTCACTTATGCCGGAAACCTCGACAACCTGAAGCAGGTCGAAGACGACCCCCGCTATGAATTTATCCGGGGCGATATCTGCGACAAAAAGCTCGTTGGCGAAATCGTCAACCGGATTGACGGTGTGGTCCATCTTGCGGCAGAGACGCATGTCGACCGGTCCATCATGGATGCCGGAGAGTTCGTGATGACAGATGTCTACGGAAGTTTTATCCTCTTCGAGGCCTGTCGCCATGCGGAAGTGGATTTTTTCATCCATGTGTCTACCGATGAAGTTTACGGTAGTCGCACGACAGGGTTTTTTAAAGAGACCGATCCGCTTAATCCGTCCTCACCCTACGCTGCGAGTAAAGCCGGCGCCGACCGTTTAGCCTATGCCTACCGGATGACCTACGGGCTGCCGATCATCATTGTCAGGCCGAGCAACAATTTTGGCCCCTATCAGTATCCCGAGAAATTCATCCCTCTCTTCACCTCCAATGCTCTCGAAGACAAACCTCTGCCCCTCTATGGCAAGGGTTTGAATGTCCGGGATTGGCTCTATGTCGATGACAACTGTCGGGCCATTGACCTCATCATCCAGAGGGGAGTACTCGGTGAAGTGTACAACATCGGTGCCAATAAAGAAATAACCAACATCGATGTGGCCGAGCGTATAGTGGAGTTGTTGGGGAAACCGAAAAGTTTGATCCAGTTTGTGCCCGATCGTCTTGGACATGACCTGCGTTACGCTCTCGATTGTCAGAAAATCCATGAATTGGGATGGAGACCAGAAAAGGAGTTCGGAGAAGGCCTGGAAGAAACAGTTCGTTGGTATCGCGAGCACATCGAATGGTGGACAAAGATCAAAGAGAAAAGTGAGGAGTTCAAGAGCTTCTACGAAAAGTATTACCGGGATCGAGAGGGCTCATGAAAATATTCATCACAGGAATCACGGGGTTTGCGGGAACTCATCTCGTCCAGGAGCTGTCTTCTATGGGCGGAGAGGTATTCGGGACAGCTTTTCCCGAAAAGCCTGAGGACTGGTTCGGCTGTGATGCTGAAAATGTGTGTTTTCTGGATATTAGAAAGGACACAGACCTCTCGGCTCTGATGGCCGCAATTCAACCTGATTGGGTGTTCCATCTTGCGGCCGTCTCCAACGTGGGGTATTCGTGGGAGAATCGAAAGGAGACGTTGGAGACAAACCTGAACGGCACGTTCAATCTTTTTGAAGCCGTGCGAAAACACACCCCTCACGCTCGGGTGCTTTTCGTGAGCTCCTCCGATGTCTATGGTGTGGTCTCGCCCGTTACCGAAGCTCTGGATGAGCGGGATGAGGTCGATCCTGTGAATCCTTATGCCATGACCAAAATCGGAGGCGAAATCCTCTGCCGGTTTTATGCGCAGATTGAAGGGCTCGACATAGTCGTCGCTCGTCCCTTTTCTCACACTGGCCCGGGACAGAGCTCTGATTTTGTCTGTTCAGATTGGGCCTTTCAGATAGCTCAAATCGAGAAAAAAAACGAAAACCCGAGAATCCAAGTGGGCAACATCGATATCCGGAGGGATTTTTTAGATGTTCGCGATGTCGTGAAGGCCTACATTCTTCTCATGGAGAACGGGGAAAAAGGCGAGGTCTACAACATCAGTTCTGGGGATGCCGTATCCCTGCGGGAGATCCTGACTCTGCTTCTCTCCTTTTCAGCAGAGACGATAGAGGTTGAAGTGGATCCCCAAAGGAAGCGTAAAATAGATATTCCGCTTTTAATGGGTGACAGCCAGAAAATCAGAAAATTGACCTGTTGGGAACCCAAGATACCGCTCTCCCAATCTCTCCATGATCTCCTCCAATACTGGCGATCCCGCATTTGACCGGAAAATCATTCATAGGAGTTTTTTCTCATAACGGGTTTTGATTAAAGGGGAATTTTCAGACGTTGAGTTCCAGTTGGCTGTCGTGTATGGATCTTCTGTCCGCTTCGATCTCCTCTAGGATCTCGGGTGTAACATCTCCGGTCGGGTAAACGCCGCTGAAACAGGCGCCGCAGAATTCCGTGAGTTTTCTGTTCCCTTTATGAACCGCTTTTTTCAGGTCTTCCAGAGATTGATAAATCACCTTGTCGGCGTTGATTTTCCTGGCGATCTGTTCAACGGACGCATTCCTGGCCACGAATTCGGTCTTGGTCTGCATGTCGATCCCGTAAACACAGGGATAACGCAGGGGAGGGGAGTAAGCCGCAAAGTAGACCTTCTCTGCTCCGCACTCTCTAACGAGATTAATGATCGCTCGGGAGGTGTTTCCCCTCACGATACTGTCGTCCACCAGGAGGACTTTTTTCCCTTTGAACTCTGAAGCGATTGGATTGAGTTTTTGTCTGACAGAGGATTTCCGCGACTGGTCGTTGGGCATGATAAAGGTACGGCCGATGTACCTGTTTTTTACCAGAGCCTCTCTGTAAGGCAATTTAAGCTTTCGTGCGATCTCGATGGCCGCATCTCTGGCTGAATCCGGAACCGGAACGACGACATCAATGTCCAGCTTCATTCCTTTTATTTTTTCGGCCAGGAAACGACCAAGGTGAACCCGACAGTCGTAGACATTGACCCTGTCGATGAAGGAGTCGGGCCGGGCAAAATAAACCCATTCAAACAGGCAGGGTGTATGAGGGCAGTGGACAATCTTTTTCCTGTGGATATGCCTGTCTCTATCGATAAAGAGAGCCTCTCCTGCTTCGATATCCCGGATTTGGCCGAAATTCATGATATTCAAGCTCACGCTTTCGGAGGCAATGGCATAGGAGGGAAGAAGTCCATCCTCCCGTGTGCCCCAGACAAGTGGTTTGATGCCGTAGGGGTCCCGAAAGGCTACCAGCCCCTCTTCGGCGATATAGGCGATGACAGCATAACTTCCTTTGACTCTTTTGAATACGCTTTCCACTGCCCGGAAGATCTGTTTCGCGTTTAATTTTTCAATTTTCTGATTGGCCAACTCCTGAGCGAAAACATTGAGGATTGCTTCGACGTCATTGTCAGAGTTGAGGTGCCGTTTATTCTCGTCAAAAAGAAGCTTCTTGATCTCTTTGTAATTGATCACGTTGCCGTTGTGGGCCATTATTATCCCGAAGGGTGAGTTAACCTGGAAAGGTTGGGCATCTTCGCCCCGGTAGCTGCCGATTGTCGGATAACGGGTGTGACCGAGCCCGATATTCCCTCTCAAACGCTGGAAATGGTCTTCGCTGAAGATATCGCGGACGAGCCCGTTTCCCTTTTTGGTGTGGAAACGTCCATCGTACGTGATGATCCCCGCCGAATCCTGCCCCCGGTGTTGTATGGCCAAAAGTCCCTGGTAGAGGTCTTTAAAGACATCGCTGTTTCCGATAATGCCTATGACACCACACATCGCTGTCGCACCTTCTTCTCCATTTGACGGTTCATTATATCAGATTCGAAGCGAAGCCTCCATTTACTTTGGCAGAGCTTTAAGCAGTTCTTCGGCGGTCAGAGCGGCTGTTCCGATTTTGCCCACAACGACACCAGCGGCTGCGTTGGCGAGCATGGCCGCCTCCCGGATGGTGGCGCCCGCAAGCAAGGCCAGAGAGGCGGTGGCGATGACTGTATCCCCGGCCCCGGTCACGTCGTAGACCTCTTTGGCAATGGTGGGTATGTGGAAAGCCTTTTTCCCCTTCTCGAAGACAGTTAGCCCCTGTTCTCCCCGCTTGAGTATGAGATACTTGGACACGATTCGAGACAGGATTCTTTGTCCTGCTCGCTCGGCCTGGTCATCCGAATCACAGGGATGGTGGACGATTTTTTCCGCTTCGAAGTGATTGGGATTGATGAGGGTAACCGGAGAAAAGGAGAAGAAGTTCTCCACTTTGGGATCGACAAATACGGGAATTTTCATCTTTTGAGCGAAGGGCAGCACTTTCCGCATCAGTGATCTAGTCAGAAGACCTTTGTTGTAATCGGAAATCAAGATTCCTTCATAGTCTAGCTCCTGCACAAAACGAAGGATCTGCTCCTCCACGCGACGCGGTACGGGCATTTTTTCTTCCTGGTCTACGCGAACCACCTGTTGATGGTGGGCGATGATGCGTGTTTTGACCGTTGTCGGTCTTTTGGGGTCCGAGATGATGCCCCGGTTGTCCTTGACGTTGGCCTTGATCCATTCCCCTGCCGAGTCATCACCGACCAGGCCGACCGGGATGGGATAACCGCCCAGAGCTTCCAGATTGTGGCAGACATTTCCCGCTCCGCCCAGACAGGATGTGTCCTTCTTGACATCGACGACGGGAACTGGAGCTTCCGGTGAGATTCGCCCGACGTTTCCCCAGAGGTATTTATCGAGCATCAGGTCGCCGAGAACCAGAATTCTTTTGCCTTGAAAATGTCTGACTATCGTCCTTATCCTTTTCAGGTCAGTTTTGCTCATGCCTCTTCTCCTTGAGGAATATCGGATTGGAAAGGATCCACGGCACGTCCTGTCGCAAAGGTGTCCTCTCCCTCAAGTAGACCTCAACACGGTATATTCCAGGTTGGGCAACTTCTAGAGAGAGGGTTTCATGATCGGACTGATGACATGTCTGGCCATCACGAATAACACGAATGTGGGCTTTGATTCCCGGGGGTGACAGGACATGAAGAACTGTGGATGGCTCGAGTGATGCAGAACTTCCCATCGGAATGGCCTGTGTTCCGACCTCCATCCAGAAGCGAAATCCTTCAGATTGAGCCGCGGCATCGATGGCGTTGAAAAAATTTCCCTTGGCCAAAGAGCCGTAGACCTGACGGCTCGCTTCTGTAAAGTCCCCCTGGAGTGGTTTCGAGAGGGGGATATGAACACGTATTGCCGAAAAGAGCAGGCCATAGAGAAGGTGGGCATCCACACTGTAATACCCGTAGACCGGATGGTGTCGGCAGAGAGAATCCCATTTCTTGAGGTTTTTTTCAGGCCGCTTGAGGATCTTGCACAGGAAGAAGGCAGGCCTAACCAGAAGTGTTGGCCAATAAGGGATTGAGGAAACAATGTTACGTTTCAGAACGCCGTCCGCGCTGATGATTTCGATTCCCCCGTAATCGATTGTTTCGCCCCAGGTCCAGGATGTCTTGGAGTAGGGGTGGGCGATAATGCTGAATCCTCCCTGGGATCGCAGCTGGTAGACGGCTTCTTCCGCTTGGGATGAGAAGTTTTTATCTGATTTTTCGAAACCCAAACCTACAAGATGACCTCTGTTAGAGGATATCTCCGTCCCTGCCAGCACCAGAACGCCCTCTTTCCAGCCCTGGCTACCGAAAGACTCCCGGTTGGGGCTGCCGTGATCAGTGACAATGATGAAATCGAGATTTTCATGCGAAGCGATACGGGCAACCTCGGCGACGGTTTTTCGCCCGTCTGAACAGGTCGTGTGGATGTGGTAAGCACCGACGATTTCGGCGGGATGGTCGGGCACAGTTCCCTGGTGGGTCTGGAACCTTAGGCTTTCCGTCGTCAACCAGCCTCCGTACGCGACCAGCAAGCCCAGCAAAATGATGAACAGTTTTTTTCGTCTCATTATTTAATCTCGGGGAGGTCCCTGTTCGGCAAGATTCGCGCCTGAGCAAAAGGAATGGTGATGATATAGAGGAAAAGCACTGCCACCTCTGCATCGGCAAAATTGTACTCGAAGAATCCCGCAGCGAAGTGGGCGAGCAAGGCGGCCAAGGCAGCGACAGTGAGCGGGAAAAGCCCCGGATCTCTGCCGGCAATCAGCCTGCAGAGAGAAACACATACCCAGACCATGGTGGCCAACCAGACGATCAGCGTTGGAATTCCCCTTTCCGCCCCGATCTGGATGATGTTGTTGTGGAGGTGGACGTTTCGCTTGGCATCTTGAGAGAGGTGATACTTAGGGTGCTGAAAGACCATGTCCACGGTGTCGGGGCCAGTCCCTAACAGCGGATAATCCTCTATGATTTGGAGGCCGGCTTTCATGTATTCGATTCTCTGGGCGTTGGAATAGCTCCTTGTGCTGAAGATGCTGAGCGCCCTCTGTTTGACCTCCTTGGGGCTGAGCCACAGAGTGAGGACAACGGCCACCGGCACAATGATCAGAGTCTTGGGTTTGAAGAAAAACAACACCACGATGGCCGCGATGATCATCCCGATCCATGCACTGCGTGTTGAAGTCAGGATCAGGACTACCTGTGACAGGACAAAGGCAATCCCCCAGAGAATCCGGAGTTTATCCCGTTTGAATATGAACATGCTCAGGGCAAAGGCACTGAAGAGGAGCAAAACGCCGGCCTGGGTCATGTAGTGGCCCATAAAGCCCGCAATGCGCTCGCCGGGCGCCGCTCTGAAAAAGTAGTAAAAGAAGGAAAACAGAATGGCGATGGAGGCAGAGACCAGAAGAGCGAGGTTGGCTCTTTTGATTTCGCTGGTTTTTTGGAAGCCGGTGTAGACGATAGGAACCACAAGGAAGTAGAGAAGCTGCTTGGAGGCTCCCAAACTCACCTCCGGATTGACAGAAAAGGCCGAAGAGACGAGAGAGAGAATGCTGTAAGCGATCATCCCCCAAAAAAAGGCAGGAAAGAGAAATCTATTCTTTTTTTTTGCTAGCAGCAAAAGCCAGATAATAAACGCCAGCGCCAGGCAAATCTGACTGATCGAGATCGACACCATGGAGGACAGCAGAAAGAGAGCGATGACGACCGGGAGAATATCCTCCAGTTTCTTTAACATGTCACTTTTCCGATAGTTTAGAAAAAGATAATAGTACACCCGGGGAAAAAACACAATTGATCGTGTCCGGCCGGCTTCAGTGAAATAATATCTTTTTAACGGATTCAGGAGGGTTTCGACCGCTCCAGAAGCGAGGCGATAGAAAGGTGTCCATGGTGTGGAATCCAGGATCCGAGCCGAGCAATACCGGAATCATGTTCACCGCCACACCCGATGTCCCCAGGCCTCCCTTTTGCGCAATTTCTTCTTTGATCGTGATATCCACGCTGGGCTCACCATAAAGGCGTGTATAATCCCCCATCTCGACACCGTCTTCGTCTTTATCCGGAGAGACGATTCCCACCATCCTGAAGTCAAGGATTTGCTCTCCCTTGATGAGCCCGGCTACGTTCTGCTTGAACCCGCAGACCTTACCGGGTTCTATTGTGATGAAGGGGCTTTCGCGATGGGTCCTGGTTAGAAGTGGTTGTTTTGTTTGCTTCAGTTCGTCGATAGGAAATCCCAAGCAGTGACCGACCATGGCTGCGGTTTCCAGAAGCCCGATATGACCGATTTTCCCGGCCTTCACTCCCTGAGTGAACTCCTCCTCGGTCAGATTGACGCCGATGTGCCGCATCTCATCCGGCCCATAGGGCGAGAAATCGACGACCCTTCGGACAAAGACCTTCTCAATCTTCCAGCAGGGAACCGAACAAAGAATGGGAACCAGGTCCATCACGAAGCCGGGATTAATCCCCACAGCTGTGATACGAACTCCCTTCTCTCGAGCTTTTCGGTCAATTTCTCCAGCCTTAGCAATATTCTTCCCGATGGGAAAAAACAACTCCTGGCAGATGGTGATGATGTTCAGGCCGCGATCGATGATGGCCATGATCTGGGCGAAGGCTTCGTCCAGGAAGGCTGTGGGCGTGTGAAGCACAAGATCTGCTTCCACCTGATCTAAAACTTCTCCGGGAGGAAAGCAAACCTCAGCGCCAATGCATTTTTTCAGTCCGGACACCTCTCCCGCATCCCGCCCTATTTTGGCCGGGTCGTGGTCTATGGCTCCGACGACTCTGGCTGGAGGTTTGCCCTCCAGGAGGCGGACCATGTTGCTGCCCATGGCGCCCACACCGTAGACGATTATTTTTATTTCTTTCAATTTTGGATCTCCTGATTCGCCCTTGTTTACTTCTTTAGGTTTTCCAGGCGGATGGCAGCGGCATAGCGATGGGCATCCATCCTCTCATAGGCGCCCTGAGTCTCGGCGAACTTGGCTAACTTCAAGGATGCTTCCAGGTCGGTCTCCATGTGAGTGACGACCTTCATGTACATCCCGACCCATAATCCCCCCGTGTAGCGGGCCGTTCTTCCTGTGGGTAGGACGTGATTGGGACCTGCAATCTTATCGGCGTAGACTTCGGCCGTGTTCTCTCCGAGGAAGAGCGATCCGTAATTTTTGAGTAGCGGGAGAACCTGACGAGGCGCAGCGGTATGGATTTCCAGATGTTCGGGAGCATAGTCATTGGCATACCTGGCCGCATCCTCCAGGTTTTCCACGACTACGACCACACCCTTGTTCTCCCAGGAGGGCCGGGCCACATCTTCTGTGGTCCGTTCCTTGAGCTGTCGCTCGATCTCCTCAAGAGTCTGATGAGCCAGGGCTTCGGATGTGGTCACCAGCGCTCCTCTGGCATTCGGGTCGTGCTCGCACTGAGCGAGAAGGTCGGCGGCGATATAATCGGCTCTGGCGGTCTCGTCGGCAATGATCAGACATTCGCTGGGACCGGCCAAAAAGTCAATGCCGACGGCACCAAACACCTGGCGTTTGGCCTCCATGACATACTGATTCCCGGGACCCACGATGAGGTCCACGGGAGAAATGGTTTGTGTTCCGTAGGCCATGGCCCCGATGGCCTGGGCGCCGCCGAAACAATAGATTTCATCCACGCCCATTTTCCACATGGTGTAAAGAATGCCGGGGTTAATCCCCTTATCCCTTCCAGGGGGGCTGCAGGCGACAATTCTCTCGACGCCGGCAACTTTAGCCGGGATAACCGACATAACCGCCGAGGTCAAACAGGGGTAGCGGCCGGCGGGAACGTAGCATCCGCAGGATGAGACAGGGATAATCCTCTGCCCCATCACGATTCCCGGGCCGATCTCTTTTTCGAACGCAACCATGCTCTCTTTCTGGGCCTGAGCGAAGGTCGTCACCTGATCCATGGCAAAATCAAGTTCCTCCAAGACTTCCGACGGCAGTTTATCTCGAGCCTTTGCGGCCTCTTCACGGCTGACCAGAAAGGATTCCGGTTCGTAGCCATCGAATTTCTTCTCATAGTAGCGGATCGCGTTATCCCCTTCTTCTCTCACATCTTCCAGGATGGACCTTACGACTTCTTGAAGCTGCCTGATATCCGCTTCGGTTACCGGCTTTTCTTTTTTTATTTCTTGGTAATTCATGAGGCTTTCCCTCCTTTCGAATTGGTCGCAGCACAGTTAGATATAGCCTGAGTCTTTTTTTATTAATTTCTTTTTATAGGCGTGTATTCATCTTATAATCTTTTAATTTGAGTTCACAAGCCTAAATTATCCCCTCTTTGGCGAATTGCTGAATTTGGTCCTTGTGGAATCCCAACTCACCCAGGACTTCCTCCGTGTGTTCGCCCCACTGCGCCGGAGTGCGCCGTAGTCCTACTCCGGCAGAACTCATTTTTATTGGATTTCCCAGCAGAGGTGTGCTCCGCTCAACTCCGCTGCGCCAATCCCAGATCAAATTTCTCTGATGGGAGTACGAATCATCGAGCACCTCATCCAGTTCCAGAACCTTTCCTATGCAGATATTACGGTCTTTGAGCATTTCGAACCACTCATCTCTCGTGTTCTGCAAAAAGGCTTTCCGGAAGAACTCCAGGATCTCAACGCGGCGTTGGCCTTCGGCAAACTGATCTTCGATGTATTGAGGGCAGCTGAGGGCAAGACAGAGGTTTTCCCAGAATTGGGGCTCAAAGACCCCTATAGAGACATATCGTCCGTCCCGCGTCTCGTAAACCTGATAACAGGCATAACGACCGGTCAGAATCTCGTTGCTGGGTATTGGGCTCTGGCCTCTCATGTTTCTTATGTGGAGAGGGACGTGAAGCATGGCGATGAGGGCATCGGTCATCGCCAAATCGATATACTGTCCCTTATGTGTACGTTCTCTGGCATAAAGGGCGGATAGGATGGCAATGGCCGCCTGCATTCCGCCGGCCAGATCTCCTATTTGCAGGGGGGGGATGACTGGAGCCTCTCCTTCTCTCCTGTTCAAATGGAGCGCGCCGGCAAAACCCTGGTAGTTGATATCATGACCAGGTAACTGGCTTCGGGGACTTTCCTGGCCGTATCCCGTGATCGAACAGTAAATGAGTTGGGGGAACCTCGCTCCCATCGAGTCGTAGTTGATTCCCAAACGTTCGGTCACGCCGGGGCGGAATCCCTCGACAAAGACATCCGCTCCCTCGAGCATGCGAAAGAGAATGGGCTTCGCTTCCTTTTTATTCAGGTTGAGGGTCATATGCCTTTTATTGCGCATGACCGATTCCAGGCGCATGGCCTCTTTGTAGCGACTCCCTTCCACAGCCAGGACTTCGGCTCCCAAATCGGCTAAAAACAGGGTGCAGAATGGTCCTGGCAAGTTCCTCGACATGTCGATGACTTTAATCCCTTTCAGCGGCAATTCCATGACTTAACGCTCCTTCTTTCTTGATCTTCTAATGGTACTCAATACATCCCTGGACGTGTTCATTCCCAACCCACACGAAATAAAAACTGCCCCTAAATCTTACCTTTAAAAAGGATAAAATGAAATATTTTATCGTCCTTATCCCGGCCACAGGTGTCGTGTAACGGGCGTGGACAGCCATGACATCATCTGGTCCAATTTTTTGACTCCGGCTGTTCTCTGTGCTATATGTTTAGGTGCGATCAATCCGCGGATAACTCAGGGCAGCTTTGGGTATGGGCTCTGTGAAGGTCAGAACAGCACCTATTCTCTACCTCTTTGTCTGGAACGTTATCCGATGGGGATTGTCTTTGTTTTTTCATCAAATTGAAGTTCGTCACGGGCAGAATATTCCCACATCCGGGCCCACGATTTTCGTGGCCAATCACCCTAACTCCACAATGGATGGTCTCATTTTGACCACCCTGACTCGCCGTCTGGTTCACTACATCGGCCATGCAGGACTCTTCAGCAACAGAGCGAAAGCCTGGTTCCTGCAGAGCTGCGGCCTGATTCCTGTCCACCGCTGCCCGCGTGAGGAGGATAAGCGAAAGGTAAACGTCGAGGCTTTCCAGTCCTGTTTCCAGGTCCTCGAAAAGGGAGGAGCCATCAGCATTTTCCCCGAAGGTATCAGTGCAGAGGCCCGTCATATCCATAAGCTCAAGACCGGGACTGCTCGGATTGTTCTGGAAGCGGAACGCCGAAACAACTACAAGCTGGGTGTTCAGCTCATTCCCATCGGGCTTCATTTCTTTTCCCGAAGCCGCTTTCGGAGTAAGGTTTTGGTCAATATCGGCCAGCCGCTGAAGTTGGAACCCTACTTCGTTCTCAATGACAAGCACAATATCAAGGCGGTGAAGGATTTGACCGGTGAGATACAGAAGCGGCTGGAGGATCTGACGGTCAACGTCCCTCACCCTGAACTGGAACAGGTGGTCAAGAATCTGGAAATCGTTTACAGGGATGAATTGCTGAAGGAAGTCAAGGCCGATAAAAAATCCCCGTCCTCTGGGGTAATGGCGTTTGTGATTTCGCAAAAAATGGCTGAGTGCTGTGCGTACTATCATGAACATCAGCCCCACCGGGTCAGACATACGGAAAAGATGCTTCATGACTACCTGCGCAAATTAAAAAGATTTCGTCTCAAGGATGTCATGATCAGAGAAAAGACCAGTTTGGGGCAGCTCCTGAAAATAGAAATTGTGAATATCGGGAAGACCGTTGTCGGATTTCCGCTGGCTGCGTACGGCCTGATCAACAATTATTTGCCCTATCGCCTTACCGAGCAGATCACGAAGAAGTACATCCACGACAGAACGAAAATCCTCACCGCGCTCTTCATTGGAGGCGGATTTTCGTTTATGGTGTTCCATGTCCTTCAGACTCTGGCTGTCTGGTATTTCGCCGGTATCCTCTGGAGCCTGATTTACTACGTCAGTTTGCCGTTGAGCGGCTTTTTTACCTTGACCTACACCAGGTGGATTCGGGAGGAGCGGGAGCGAATTAGCTTTTCCTTTTATCTTTTTACAAAACGACACCTGATAGGTAAAATGCGATTGGCCAGGAGAGAACTTATCGACGAACTGGACGCTATCAAAAACGAATATCTCGAGATCATGGAGACAGCTTCGGGATGAAGTCAAAGAACTCGCAGAGGAGACAGTCATCCAGAAAGGCATCTCTGCAATCCCTGCCGAGTGATGTTATCCACGCTCTGGCCTTGGAGCGTTTAGGTCCGAGAATCACAGAAAGAATTGTATGGCGTATCCCCAATCCTGGGGCGAAGATAGCCCTGACTTTTGACGATGGACCTCATCCCGATTCGACCCCACTGATCCTGCGTATCCTCCAGAAATACCGCGTGCCGGCGACTTTTTTTCTTGTGGGCAAACACATCGTCTCCAGAAAAAAGCTCGCTGAAGCAGTCGTCCAGGGCGGGCATGAAATCGGAAACCATACCTACAACCATGTCCGGCTTCCTCTGCTCCCAGACAAGAAGGTGAAAAGCGAAATCCTTCGAACTCACGAGCTCCTGATGAAGCTGGATGGTCAACCTCCCCAGTTTTTGAGGCCTCCTCAGGGGGCATTCACGAAGAGGATTTTGGACATTGTCGAGGAACTGGGATACAAGGCTGTGATCGGCGATGTCTATCCCCGGGATCCCTTGCTTCCTGGGACGCCAAAGATAATCCAGAGGGTTCTCGACCGGACTGTTCCGGGTTCGATCATCATTCTCCACGATGGAGGCTCTTCCAAAAATGCAGACAGGTCGCAAACCGTGGCCGCAACCGAGGAAATCATCCCCTGCCTGCAAGATAGAGGGTTCACCCTTGTGACCATGTCTCAACTTTTAGCTGCCGCAACTTCAGCTTTAGATTAAGCTTGTCAGCGAAATTTCCTCAATTTGGGTTCAAGTTTAGGTGGATGCGGAAATATGTGAAGTCTAAGATCACACAATTCATTGCTTGTATTCAAAACTTCGATTGTTGTTGAGATCAGTGCTCTATATAAAATGTTGATTTTTTGATGTAGAATGATTATGAGGTTACTGGTTGTGTCATCCGGTAAGAGATTGTCAGTTTTTTTTGTATTTGCGGGGTGGATTTTAGGAGGAGCGGTTGGCAGTATACAAAGAGCAGGGGATACATCCTCACTTTCTATTAAGTACGTCCAGTGGCTTGAAGAAGTCACTTACATCATCACACCAAAGGAAAGGAAGATTTTTCTTCAGCTCCCAAACGACAAGGATAGGGATATATTCATAAGTGCATTCTGGAAACAGAGAGATCCAGCTCCTCTTACAGAAAGGAATGAGTTCAAGGAGGAACATTACAGAAGGCTCGAGTATGTCAAGATGAATTTCAGAAAGGGAACTCCTATCCCACCCTGGAAAACTGACAGAGGTAGGATCTACATCATCCTCGGTCCGCCGCGCAACATTGATACCTTTGAGGACGCTTCCTCTGTCTATCCGACAATTGTTTGGTTTTATCAGGGCATGAGCAAATACGGCCTTCCCGATGCCTTTAATGTCGTTTTTTTTAAAAGATTCGGCGTTGGTGATTATAAACTGTACAGTCCGACTTTGGATGGGCCGCAAAGCTTGCTAGCTCACACGCCGATGCAACAATTGGATTTTCGAGAAGCCTACAGAGAGCTGCAGCGCACAGCCCCCGCTCTGGCCCGTGTCTCTCTCAACCTGATTCCCGGAGACCCCTCAGCCGGCGGAAGCCTGTCCCTGGCCTCCGACAGGCTGCTCAATGATATCGATATCATTCCACGCAAAGAAGTGAAAGACGAATATGCCGAGAAACTCCTTATGTATAAGGATTCCATCGAAGTGGAATACACGGCCAACTACATTCCGAGCGATTTCCGAATAAACGTTTTTATGGACAAAACAGGAGACTATTTTGCCCATTATCTTTTTGAACTGGATACCCTGTCCATGAATCTTATTGAGGACAGATATGTAACCAGAGTATCTGTCAACGGCACGATATCAGATCTCGAGGGCAATATAATCTTTCAGCATGAAAAAGCCTCGGATTTGCAGCTCAGTCAAGATCAATTTCATAAAGTCCAAGGACAAAAATACAGCTTCCAGGACATGTTTCCGCTGGTCGAGGGCAACTACAGGGTGAGCCTGTTGCTGAAAAACGAGGCGTCCAAGGAATTCACCTCGTTGGAGGAGGAGATCTCTATTCCTGCCAGCCCTTCCTTACAAATCAGCGACATTCTCCTTGCTTATAAAATGGAGAAGCAGGGAATCCCTGAGGGAAAAAAGGCTTTCAAATTCCAGGATTTCCAGCTCTACCCTTCTCCTCAAAACTATTTCACATCCGAGGACGAACTCATTCTTTTCTTTCAAATTTTCGGTTTGAACCAAACTCTTAAGGAATTCGGCTCTGTCGAGATCGCCGTGTTAAAAGAAGGAGAGAAGCTATCCTCCCGGGAGAGAAAACTGACTGAATATGAATCCTCCGGCTACATTCTTGAACATTTAGCCTTGAACGAACTGACGCCCGCCAGTTACAAAATCAAAGTCTCTGTGGTGGATGAGATGAAGAAAGAAATCATCAGCAAAGAAGCTTATTTCTTCATTTCTCCTGTCGAATCCCTGCCGAGGCCATGGATAAACTCGGCCAACCTACCTCCCTCCGGTGATCCTTTCTACGACCATCTCCGGGGCATCCAGTACATAAACAAAGATGAACAAAAAAAAGCGTTGACTCTATTGGAAAGGGCCTATCAATCCCGCCCGCAAAATATCCAGTATGGATTGAGCTATGGCGAGGCGCTTTTCAAGCTCAAAAGATATGCCGATGTTAAGGAAGTATTGCAGCCTCTTGTCAATGGGGAGATTTATCAGGCTCTCGATCTGCTCGCTCGGGCCTGCCACGCCACAGGGGATTTCGAAAAAGCGCTCGTCTATTATCAGGACTTTATGTCTCACTTCGGCGTAAGCTATCCCATCCTTACTCTTGTGGGTGATTGCTACTACCGTTTGGGCAGGAAAGCGGAAGCACTCAAAGCATGGGAGAAGTCTCTCGAACTCAATCCCAACCAGGAAAAAATCAAGAACCTGGTCGAATCAATAAAAGAATGAACTAACGCAAAACATACAGACCGACAGCGCCTAGATCTTTCTCCTGTTTTTTTATGAAAGACCTCGCCAATTAACCCGCTGCGAACGGAGTTGGACAGGCTATTTTCCGCTCTGTTTGTATCTCTCCTCCCATCCTTCAGGCTCGTCCTTCAGGTACTTGTCAAACCACTCCAGTCGTATGTTCTCGTTGATGATCCGGCTGTTGAAATCCCGGAGTCCATGGCCGGCTCCGATCCATCTTATCTGGACCACGTCCTTTCCCTGGACTTTGAGTGCGGAGTACATCTGGTCCGATTCCGTCATCTCACACCAGGGATCATCCGTCCCCTGCATGAGCAAGATGGGCGTGTTGATTTTGTCGGCGTTAAAGACAGGGGATCGATCCACATAAACATCCCTTCGGTTCCACGGGTAAACTCCGGGAAGAACGATCTCTCCCATGTTGGGCTGACCGAGGACGATGAACGAGTAATTCAGAGTGTTGCTGATGACGCCGGTGGCAATTATGGTGGCGAAAAGGTCTGTTTGTGTGGCGAGTGATAGCCCCTCGAATCCGCCGTAGCTGTGGCCGAATCCGCCGATTTTAGCCGCATTGACGTAGGGCTTGGAATCGATCAAGGCTTGAACAGCGTCTATGATATCCGGTGCCGAAACGGTTCCCCATTCGTTGAAATGAGCATCGGCGAATTTCTGGCCGTACCCCCACGTGCCGCGGGGCGTCACTGTGAAAACGACATAGCCATTGGCCGCCAGCCAGTGGTTGATTCTCCCGAATTGTCCCCCTCCAAAACTCTGAGTCTGAGGGACAACGCCGCCGTAGTAGGAGATAATCGTGGGGTATTTCTTCATTGGATCAAAGTCGGGCGGAAAATAGATCCACCCGTCAAGCTTTGTTCCATGACGGTTTTCACTGTAAAACATCTCATATTTTCCGAGTCGAGTCCGGGAGAGAAACTCACTGCCTTTGTCCCAGATCGTATAGCTGTCCTTTGTTTTGAGATTCATGGAAACAAGCCAGGTGGGCTTATCTACTTCCCCCACTTGAAGAATCACCCAGTCACTGTTTTTTGTCCCATACAGAGCTTCGATGTTCTTGAACGGGAGTCTGACTTCAGAAAATTCCTTCATTCCCGGGGCAAACCTGTAGAGGCGATGCACGCTTCGGTCCAAAGCTGTGAAATACAGAGTGTTGTCGGGGGAGTTCCACCAGAGTGACTGCACACAGGGATCGAAACCGGGCTCCGTGAGGTAATTCGAGGTCTTCGCCGCAATATCCCAAACCTGTATTCCCTGATGCCAGCGGCTGTGGTAATCGGCAACGTCATCAGGAGTTTTGGGATAATTGTAATAGGGAGCGATAACCGCCAATTTAGCCGAATCAGGACTCCAGGCCATGGCGGAAATCATCGAGGTCTTTATCTCGGAGATCAAATCGGCCTCCCCCGTTGAGAGATCCACAAGCCAGAGTTCTTCATGTCGATAGGGATAGGCCGATGAAGGTGTGGAATGGACGAAAACGACCTTTGTCCCATCGGGCGATAACAGGGCTTGCCGGGCAAATCCGTAAGGGCTGAGGCCGGCACTGACCATTCGCTGCAACCCGCCTTCTGCGGATGCTATCCACATATTCACTTTGGTCTTCCATCCATCCCAGCGGTCGAAGAAGTTGTCGACGAGATCATACACACCCTTTTCGGGAGGTGACTCAGATGTTGTATAGGCAAAAAACTCTCCATCGGGAAGCCACTGCATCTGTGAAACTCCTTGAATTCCGGAGTAGAGCTTTTTTGTCGATCCTGAATCCGGATAAGCCAGCCAGATGTCGCAGAGACCTGTATCATTGATAGTGACGACGGCCACTTTTTGCTCATCGGGAGACCAGGTAGAGGACACAATTCGCCCCGGCAGAAAAATCGTCTGGAGCAATTCGCCTTCGGGCAAGCTGCAGATCTCCACCCCTCCTTCACCGTTCATTATGGCGTATCGCGAACCGTCAGAAGACATGTCGACACCAAACGGCACAGGGAATTTCAGGGCCTCGACGAGGCTCAAATTATGGATGGGATCTGTGCTGATTAGGGGTATCGCTCCTTTGTACTCATCGTCGACCTGAAGAGCCACCTCAATACCTGTTTGCATCTTGTCCACAATGAAGGCAACGAGCAGGCGGTGTTTTCCACGGCTCAAAATCAGCTCTCTTTTAGCCCCTTGCCCGGTGAGCTCCCCATCACAATAGACCTGAATCGGAACATCTCCCTCAATTATCAAGCCTGCCTTAATCCATCTCGGAACATCCAGGTAAGTGGCGACCAAAACCAAGGTTGAATTTGCGAGCGGTGATATGTTGAGCTTGCCGTCATCGGCTTGAATTTTTTCCCAGGTGAGAAATTGCCGGGCACTCCAGGGCAGTTTCTGTCCCTCTTCAGGCCAGAGCGATTTGGCATCGACCACTGAAAAGTCGAACAGAGACGCTTCATCCGAAAAGGCGGGCTTAAACACTTCAGCCTTGACAGCCAGCCAATCCGTAATGGGGAGTTCCGCACCTCCAAGAAAAACGGCGGATGCGAGAAAAAAGCAAAAAAGAACGGAAAATCTCTTTTTCATCATTCAATCCTCCATAGAGAGAAGTAGAACTCTATTTCACTACAGTTCGAAAAAAAATGCCCTCCGGAACATCGAAGTTCCGGAGGGCGGACATTTCAACTAGAACCGGAAGTGGATTCCAAGCTGGAATCTTCGGGGGGGAGCGGTGGCATAGGGCTCCATGAACAGATCGCCCGCGAGGCGGCTGCCGTAAAAGCTCGTGTAGTTTTTGATGTTGAAGACGTTGAACACATCGAATTTCAGTTCGACTTCGACTGTGGAAACATGGATACTGCGGCTGAGGCTGAGGTCGAGGTTGTAGAAGGGATCTCCTCTCAGGTTATTTCTTCCGTAAGGCCGCGCATTTCTCAGCGTAGTTCCCCACAGATCTGTCCCGTACGTTTCCGTATAAGGGGCTGCAGACATGATCTGGCCGATTCCGGAGAACATCCAGTCTCTGAGAATTATGTTTTCAAAGGGGGAGTTGACGAAGAAGGCGAGCTTCACCAGGTGACGGCGGTCCACATTGCCCGGGCCTTTATCATCCTCGATATCACGGCTATCCTGAGGCAGGGACCACGGATTCAGCATATCGGTTGTTTTGGAGAGCGTGTAGGTGAGGAGGAAGGAGATATCTGCGGCACGTCGTTCGAGCTTGATGTTCAAAGCTCTGTACCAGCTCCTGCTTTCGTTACCCAGATGGTAGATCGTCCGAAACCCATTGAACGTCGGCGTGAGGGGACGCGTCGCATCGGCTTCAGCCACGCTTCTCGGACCGGTCGGCGAGGCAGGCGCATTGGCATCGAGAACGCTCTTGCCGTCCAGGATGGTCATGTAGATGGCATCGACACTCAGGCTTAAGGACGGAAGGATTTCTTGCTGAAAACCAATCGTCCCTTGCACGCTGTAAGGATTCTTGTAGCTCCCGTCGATTTCCCAGATGTCCCGCGGGGGAAGAAGGGCGCCTTCAGGGAATTCATCCAATCCGTAGGGGTAGTTCGGGAAAAAAGGATCCCCGGGAAAAAGAGTAAAAGAGAACTGACCTTCTGCTCCGAAAAATGCTCCCTTGGTGAAATGGTAAGAGAGATGCTGCTGGGAGAACATGCCGAAACCCGCCCGCAAAACGGACTTTCCGTTTCCGAACAGGTCATAGGCCAGACCCAGACGCGGCTGGATGTTGTTCCAATCCGGACTCGAAGTGTATCCGGCGACATCAAAAATGTACTCCACATCATAGCGCACGCCCAGGTTCAGCGTCAATCTGTTCGTAACGTTCCATTCGTCTTCAAAGAACAGGGCAAAGACCAAATCTTTGGACCGGACTTCTTTCAAGCTGGGATCGACATACATGTACTGGAAGAAATAGTAGGGATCGGGAAATACATCGGGAGCCCCCAGAAAATAATACCAGCCGTTGGGATAGGGATTCATGATCTGGTTGGCCGTGATGTATTTGACGAATCCTCCGATTTTGAAGAAGTGCTTCTTGTGACCGAACGTGTATTTTTCGAAGACCTCGAAAGTCAATTCCGGGGTGACGCCGAAACCGTCGCCATAAAAGGCCAAGCCGCCGATATCATAATAGTTGTATCGGGTTTCCGCCGCGCGATCGGGAAATTGCGTCAGAGCTTTTCGCAGGTCATAGTAGCTGGCGAACTGGAAGCGCAGCTCGTTGACAGAGTCGGCGGAAGTCGTCTTTGTCCAGGCCGCGTTGACTGTATGGACATAGGTCACATACGTATCGCCTTCGCCCGGAAGATAATAACCTCCGTACTCATTTCTCCAGTCGAAGATGTCATTGCTGTAACGAGCTGTGATATAGTCCGAACTGGATAACTGGTGGTCGACTTTGGCAAACACGGTGTGCTCGTCCTGCTTATCGGGAACGATCTCCCCGAAATACTGGGGAGCGATAACGGTGTTATTGCTCCTCTGCCGCCGGTATTCGTAGCTGACGAAAAAGTGGGTCCGGTCTCGAATTATGGGTCCTCCCAAGGAAAAGCCCATCTGCTGCTGGTTATAGGGAGCTTTGGTCCCGGTGAACAAATCCTCCTCATCCCAATCGCCGGGGCGGATGTAAGTATAGACGGATCCGCGGAAATTGTTCGTCCCGGACTTGGTAATGGCACTGTTGATAGCACTCATGCCTTCGCCGAATTCCACAGAGAATTGATTGCCCATAATCTGCATTTCTTTGATGGTCTCCAGGCTATACCCCGAATAAAAAGTCCGGGCCGCACTGCGCCACTTGGAAAAATTGCTGCTGCCATCGACCAGGTAATTCATGGCCCAATAGTGCTGTCCGGATGTGGTGGGCCAATAATCGGATCCGGTCACGCCGGGCGCCAGATGAGTCAACTGGATATAGTTACGACCGATAATCGGGACAGATTCGAGGAGATCTTCGGTGATCACCTGCTGGACAGTGGCTTCTTTGACATCGACGATCGGGGTTGTCGCTTCGACGGTAACGGTTTCCTCGAGAGTGGCCATTTCCAGCTGAAAATTGATCGTGTAGGATTCGTTGGGATGAAGTTGCAGGTTGGGGCGTATTTTTGTCTGAAAACCTTGAAGCTCAACAGTCAAAGTGCTTTCACCTGTGGTGGGGATCGATCTGATGACATATTTTCCGTCAGAATCCGTGAGAACTGACCGCGAGAAACCCGTGGCCGGCATGGTTATGGTCACGGTGGCACCGGGTAGGGGAACATTCTCTGTATCCGTAACAATGCCGGTAACATCAGCCGTTATAACCTGCCCGAAGCTGTAGCCCCAGAGCAGCACGAGACATGAGAGGAATACGGGTAAATGCTTTTTGAGAAAAGTAACTTTCAATTTAACCTCCTTTCTAAATGATTAATAAAAACATCTATTGCTTTGTCCGAGTTCACCCTCTCCATACACACCTCCTTTCAAGATTTTATTGTGTCTCCTGTCCTTGCAAGTGCTTATTGAAAAAAGAAATTATTCTCCTGTATTTATCCTCCACTGTCTTAGGGGAGCTCATGGAATGATGATCGTTGGGATAAAAAACCATGTCGAACTTCTTTCTGTGCTTGAGAAGCTCCAACACCAGCACTTCAGAATCCAGGTGCATGATGTCCTGCATCCCGCTCAGGAGCAAAAAGGGATTCTTCAGATTCTTGACATAATGCAGCGGCGAGCATTTTTCGGTTCCCTCCGGATTATCCCAGGGAAAGCCGAGATGCTCTTCGTTGTATCCCGGGGCGAGATAGAAAAACCGCTCCCAATCCGTAACAGGGGCCGATGAGACGCCGGCCCGAAATGTATCCGGAGCCCTGAACATGGCCATGCAGGTCATGAATCCTCCATAGCTGTGGCCCCAGATGCCTACTTTATGCTCATCGATGATCCCCAGTTTTTTCAAATGTTCCACACCGAAGACGACATCATCGAGATCGACAAAGCCGAGACGGTTGTGCACATCATTCCGGAATTTTCTCCCGTAACCCGAGCTTCCCCGAAAATCCGGGGCGAGAACGACATAACCTTCCCGGGCAAGGTATTCGTTGAACAGAAAGCGTTCTCCCCAGTTTCCTTTGTAAACAGTTTGTGCATAGCCTGCGCCGTGGGCGAACACGACAGCCGGATACCTTTTCTCTTTTCGAAATCCGGCGGGATAGTAAAGCAAAGCGGCGATATCGGTTCCATCATTTGCATTTTTATAATGGATCACTTCCTTTTCGACCCAGTTCTGCTCCTTTAACTCCGGCGGCAGAAAAAGATCCGTCACCTGAAGGGGCTTCGATCCCTCTCGATTTTTCGTTATGTATATTTCCTGGGGGTGAGAAAGATCGGAATGAACGAAAGTAATCCAATTCTCATCGGGAGATAGGGTCGCATTCGAATTCACCCCCTCCATGGACGTCAATCGCGACCGGCCGCCTCCAGCACTGGAAACCACATAGAAATTCCGCCCAGCTGTATCTCCTTCATTGGAGGGAAAGTAAATTTTGTCGCCACCCTTCGACCACATGGGAGACGTTTCAGATCCGTCATAGACTTGGTTGCTCATAACGGTGAAGGCCCCGTCGGTGATTTGCGCCGGTTCTCCTTCGGCAACGTTCATGACATAGATATGGTTCCAGCCCGTTTTCTCCGAGGTGAAGAGAATTTTCTTTCCGTCGGGAGAGCACCTCATCCAGATGGCCATGGGAGAGATCCAGTATGGGACCTTTTCAGCGTAAATAATTCTAGCCAGGCCAGTTTTGGGGTCTGCCGTGATTATTTCTCTTTGGGTATGATCCAAAGATATCTTGTTAATCAATATTGCCGAACCATCGGGCGACCAGAGGACATTGCTTCCGCCTCGCAATGAATATCGGGGTTCAAACTCAGGCGCCATCCAGACGGCATCTCCGCCGGAGTCAGGGATGACGCCCACTCTCACTGGGGAGAGACCGATGAGTGCTTTATTGAATCCCATAATCTTCTCAAAGGTCAAAAAGAGGAAGGGATGTTGTGGACGGGTATCAACAGAAGTGAACAGCAGGAAGTTGCCGTCAGGGGACCATTGGGGGTCGAAATTGTGCCATCCATCGGGATGAAAATGAGTAATTTGGCGCAACCCGCCTTCTTTGATGTTCAGGACATAAATTTCACTCTGCCATGAATAGGCCATCTTCGAGCCATCCGGAGAGAGTGAGGGTGCCAGGCTCCCATAAGGGGGAAGGTCGCCGAAATAGACCTGGGGGATATAGCCTTCGGCATAACCGCCAAGGTCGAGCAGAGTGCGCTCCTTTTTGGGAGATACTTCAATCTCCCAAATCGAATGGCCCCGCCTCAAGTAGAGAAAAGATCCATCATGAGACCAGGGCTCATCGATCAAAGAAAAGCCTTGGTCTGATTCCATCAACTTTTCCAATTTTCCATCGATAGCCAAGGCAAGATAGAGAGTTGTTTTTCCGGTCGCCCTATCGGACACGGTGAAGGCGACCTTTGTGGATTCGTGATTCCAGCGAGGCTGAGATATATTCCTGTATTTATAAAAGTTCTTCCAGGATAGGTTCTCGCCGAAAGTGTCTGCGGAAACGACGAAGCATAAACAAAAAAATGCGAGAAGGCAGGCGAGATTTTTATACTCTTTATTCATTTGGCGCCACCTGCGGCTCCTCCTGAGGACTTGCCTTCGGAAGATTCGGTCAGATTGAAGATCTCGTAATATTGGAGTATATAGGGATAGCTCCTTTCAAAATTCCAATGGACATTTTTGATAAGTTCTTCTAACCCATCGCGATCCTTCTCCTTAAGGAATTGAATCATCCTGGAATGATCCGACATCATCAGTTTCTCCCATTCAGGAATATTCACGATGATCTTTGGAAAGTCATAGAGTCTCTCCTTTAATTTGTTTACGATGTCGGTGAGGATCGGATTCTCGCAGTATTTTGTGAGAATCTGGTGACAGTTCGCATTCAGTTCGAGATAAAGATGAAAATCATTCGCCGCCAAGGCCCCCTCCATACCCCTGTAATTTTCTTCGAGCTCGATGATCTCATCTTCCATAATTTGTTCACAGGCAATACCCGCCGCCGTTGCTTCCAATAATCCGATGATTTGATAAATGTATTTGATCTCTTTGAGGGTCAGCTTTCTTATGCGAAACATTTTTCTCGACACCAAATCCACAAACCCTTCTTTCACGAGCTGGATCAATGCTTCCCGGATCGGAGTCCGGCTTACCCCTAAAGTTTCTGCGAGTTCATTGATGTGTATTTCATCTCCCGGTTTCAACACATCTTGATTGAGTTGATCTTTCAGGTAGTCCATTACACATTCCGTGAGAGTGCGGTAACCAAGTTTTTGATTCTGCATATTTTCCATGAAAAATTATAATCCGATCGGCATGATATCAAACATATCCGTTTATCTTCACTTAGATCCCGACAAAATTCACTTAATACTGTGCTTTTATATAAATATGTAATATTATTGTTTGTGTCAAGATTTTTTTACAGAATACAAAATATATTTTGAGTCAATATATTTATGGAAGGGACAGAAATGACAGTTCCAATCCCCGGGAATTTGACACGCAACTTGACGGAGCGATACAATTCCTTTCCTCGCCAGCGATAACATATATAAATCTTCATGAACTCATGTCTTAAGGAGGGATGAGAATGGATTCAAAAAAAAGGTTAAAACCGGTCGAAAGTATTGTTCTCACGATCATAATGGGGATGTTTGTATTGACTGCATTTTCAGGGGCAGGCACAGGCCAAAAAAAAATCGAAAACACGGACCCGTCATTACGTGAACAGTGGTATGAAAAACATCAGGCCATGAGTGAAATGTCGCCGTTTAAAAATATGAAGTGGCGCTTTATCGGACCGGATGTCATAAGCGGCCGTTGCACGGATGTTGCCGTCCCCAAAGGGAGCAAACACACAATCTATGTCGGCGCTGCGACAGGCGGTCTCTGGAAGACCGTCAATTCGGGTATCACTTGGGAACCAATAATGGATGATGTGCCGAGTGTATCCATCGGTGACTTGGCAGTCGCACCAAGCGACCCCGCTATCGTTTGGGTGGGAACAGGAGAAGCCAACATCTTCCGGGCATCGAGTGCGGGCATCGGTGTTTACAAGTCGACAGATGAGGGTAAAACCTGGCGGCATATGGGATTATCCGACACGGGCACCATCGGGAGAATTATCATTCACCCCGAGAATTCCGATGTCGTCTACGTGGCGGCCAGCGGACATGAATGGACCCGGAATGAGGAGCGCGGTGTCTTCAAGACGACCGATGGGGGGGAGACCTGGGAGAAGATTCATTACATCAATGACTACACAGGGGCCATAGACTTGGTTATGGATCCGGAAAATCCTGAGATTCTCTATGCCACCATGTGGAACCGCACCCGCCAGCGATGGAGCGACCCAATGCCCGGTCCCGGTGACGGCATTTTCAAGACGACTGACGGAGGCCGAACATGGAGCCGGAAAACCGACGGTCTGCCCGATCTGACTCTGACGGGACGGATCGGGATCGATGTTGCCCGCAGCAATCCCGACGTGGTGTATGCCTTCGTTGACAACCACAATCCGGGACGAATGCCGGACGAGGGCGAGCGCGACGCCTACGGCCGCCTGCGCAAGGGAAAAGTGATCAAAGGGGCCGAGGTCTATCGCTCCGATGATAAGGCTGAAACGTGGCACAAAGTCAGCCCGGACAATCGCTACATGGAAGGCTTCGGGGGGACTTACGGTTGGGTTTTTGGACAGATCCGTGTGGATCCTAGCGATGAGAACACCGTTTATATCATGGGCCTCAGGCTGGCCAAATCCTCAGACGGGGGGAAAACCTTTGAGACAATTTCTTACCCGGGTCTGCACGGGGACCATCACGGCCTGTGGATCGATCCCGAGGATAGCGATTACCTGATCAACGTCAATGATGGCGGTGTCAACGTGTCCTATGATGGGGGAAAAGCCTGGCGGGATTTCCACACAAACCTCCCGGTCGTCCAGTTCTACAATGTGGCCTACGACATGGAAGAGCCCTTCAACGTCTACGGCTCAGTTCAAGATCATGGGACATACAAGGGCAATGTATCCCACACTCCAGGCCCCTCTTATATGAAGAGGCCGGAGACATGGTGGGAACCTGCCCCCGGAGGAGAGGGCACCATAATTGCGGTCGATCCTACAGATTCCCGCATCCTCTATTCCTCCAGTTTCTACGGTCGACTGATGCGCTCCGAGTTCAAGGAGGGAGACTGGAAGAGCGAAAACATTCTGCCTCACGTTCCGGAAAGCGAGCCTCGCTTAAGGGGCCAGTGGTTGGCTGCAACGATCATCTCCCCGCACAATCCGTGTGTGCTCTACCACGGAATGCAGTTTCTGTTTCGGTCCATGAACCGTGGTAATGACTGGGAAAGGATCAGTCCGGACCTGTCTTTCAACGACCCGCAAAAACAGGGAAAGCTGCCTTTCGCCATTCCCTATGCCACAATAACCGCCATTTCGGAGTCTCCTTTTAAGTTCGGAATGATCTATGTAGGGACGGATGACGGCCGTGTGCATTTCACCCCAAACAGTGGTGCGACCTGGACAGAGATAACCCAGGGTTTGCCCTACAATAAGCATGTCTCGCGATTGGTCGCATCCCGTTATGATGAAGCGACAGTCTATCTGACTCTAAATGGCCGCCGTGATGATGACTTTGCCGATTACATTTACAGATCGATTGACCATGGAAAAACCTGGGTTGATATTTCAGGGAATATCCCCGGTGGGCCGGTGAATGTCATCCGGGAGGACCCCAAGAAGGAGGACGTTCTCTATGTGGGAACAGACTTGGGTGTTTATGCCACCACGGACGGAGGGAAAATTTGGCACGTTGTTGGCGACAATCTTCCCGCTTGTTTGGTTTGGGACTTGATCATCCATCCCCGGGACAATACGCTAGTTATCGCCACCAACGGACGCGGGATGTTTGCAATTGATGATGTATCGCTGATCCAAGAACACCAAAACTGACAAAAATGTCAACTGTCGCACGTATCCAAAAGTGAATGCAGAGCACGGCCAAATGGATTTGATTCAGCATGACCAATCTATCTAAAAATCCATCTTTTGGATTTGAGAACGAATAGGATTTCGTAGACTGCCTTTTTAGACCTCAGCTGCTTTCATGCAAAAAAGAATAACACATTCAGTTTATGACTTAGATTGCTAAACAGGATTTTTTGGCGAAGATATATGTTACGTCGCCTTAACGGATACGCTCGATAGAAAAAATCTTGATTTCCGGCTTGAGATACTGTCCCTCTGCTGGCTGAGAATGAATTTTTTTCACAACATCCATTCCTTCAATAACCCGCCCGAATGCGGAAAAGCCTTGTCCGTCTGGGTTTCGTCGGCCACAAAAATCCAACTCCGGTTGATCCCCGATGCAGATGAAAAATTCAGAAGAGGCAGTGCCCGGTTCCAGCCTGCCCAAGGAAATAATACCATCTTTGTGAAAGATGCCTGTCTGTTTCGTTGTCTCATGGGCAATAGGAGGGAGTCTTTTTTTATCTTTATCAGCCCCCAATCCTCCTTGAATGACTTCGATCTTGACGTCATTGTCAGGCTGATTAGCCATGGTTACGACCCGATAGAAAGTGCAGTCGATAAACAGTTTATTATCAACATATCTCAAGAAATTAGCGGCCGTTATCGGGGCTTTTTGCTCAAATATCTCCACTGTAATATCTCCCATCTCGGTTCGAATTATCACTTGCGGATTATCCGGATAATATCCCCATAATGCACATCCGCAGGCGATAATTGCCACAATGACCTCTCCGATTGATTTCATAACGACCTCACTGGAATTAAAATGAAAATCTCCATCTGCATCTTCTTAATCAATGCATTTTATGACTAGTTCAGGCTAACATACTCTATTCAAGCATATTCATCTCATAGATACAATGCAACTCTTTAAGCTCTGTGGCGAGAATTTCCCAATCCGTGATAGTTTTCGGGATGGGTGGTAGAAATCACTAAAATCGCAATGGACTTTTCTTTGAGGGAAGAATTATCTCGAGGATCTTTATGCAAAGCCTCAAGGAAGTCCAGATATTCTATAGAGTCAGTATCCTTTACGGCATAAAGCAAAACCGACAGCCTAACAGATCTCTCCATCCATATTTAAACCCCTTTGAATCGCCATCTGTGATGGCCTTCGATGGGGAATGTCTGTATGCAGAAAGGATGGTGCTGGGATAGGGCTGCAGTTCCGGGGAGGGGCGAAGGGCAGCCTGAAGAGGCGTAAGGGTCCCCTTAAGGACAAAGAAGAGAGAAGCGACCGTGAAATGATTTGGGGACCCGCTCCGAGAGAGAGCGGGTCCCCACCTTAGCCTGTTGGTCTTCTTCTGTTGATTGGACCACGGAAAATTTAACTTAGTCGAATTGAATGATCTTGGTGATCACGGTGAAGGTTCCCGTGGCGATTCCGCCTACCGCATAGGCAAGCATGATCCGCTTGTTCTTTGTGATGAGATGCTTGCTGAAAACGGCGGTTCCGGTTCCCCAGGGGGCGAATGACAAAGTCCATGCGCCGTTCCAGGTATCCCAGGAGGCCTTGTCCCCGTTCTTGAACTGGCCGGCCATATTGGTGATCGGTGTCAGCTCAGGATTGTTTCTCATCAACCAGGCATCGACAACGGGAGCGGCGGCACAGTGGTGAAGGATAACACGTGATTTGGCATTGCCTGTAGTAGAAGCATCATTGGTGAACTTGGAGGCCGTGGGCGCGCCATCTTCAGTCAGATGGGCGATGATGGTCACGTTTTCGTTCTCCATGATCGGCACGTCGGCCTCGATGACGGCGTCGTTACCGCAGGGGGCGTCGGGATTGGCCACGCTGATTTTGATGTTGTAGACTCCCGCGTCCAACCGCAGGGGACCGACAACCTCACCGAACTTGAACGCCTGCAGCGCACAGGCGTCATTCACAGAAATGTCCACGGGCAGAGTCGGGTCCAAACCCAGATCCTCTCCCGGAATTCCATGGATAACGAAGACCTTTGCCTTCTCAGCCATGGACTGACCTGGCAGCATCGCCAAAACGAACAATGCTGCGGTGAAAAGCAAGAGTGTCTTTTTCATGCTTTTCCCTCCTTTTGAAAGTTGATTTTTATATGATCGGCATCTGCCGATTGCAATTCTTCAGGAAACAATACAGCGTCGATGACATGGATGATTCCGTTTGTGCATGCGATGTCTTTTTGGAGAAATTCAATGCCGTTAATGGTCGCTCCGTTTGCGCTTTTGGTTATGGTTATAAGTTCTCCCTGTACGCTTTGCACCGAAACTGATTTTTTCAGATCAGCGAGAATTACCTTGCCCTGAACCATGTGATAGGTCAAAACATCGTTCAGCAAACTCTTCTCCCTGAAGAGGGCTTCGATAGTACTTGCTGGCAGGCGGGCAAAGGCGACGTCCGCAGGGGCGAACAGCGTAAAGGTTGCATCGCCGGAAAGCACTGTGTCCAAATCCAAGCATTTCATGGCTTTCATGAGTGTTTTGAGACTCTTTTGCTTTTTGGCCGTCTTAAGCAAGTTCATGGACTTCCGCTTTTTCTGATCTCACACCTCGGAGGACATATCGGGAACCCCGATATTCCCTCGCGGGTCCGCTCCCTCAATAAGAATCGCCTCATCTGTCTCATGGTCCTATCTTACTCCTGCCGTGTGAGTCGGCACTATCGCGCAAATGATTCTTTGACTGAGGTCAATCGGTGTGCTGTGTTGTCGTAGTTAGTCAGGGGATTTGTGGTCTTTTTTGTGACAGGGATGGGAGACACCCGGAGATATGGAAGGGTTTGGGTCAATCCAGAAGGTTGTTTTTGACGGCATATTGAACGATTTCGGCGACAGAGTTCATGTTCATCTTCTCGAAGATTCGCGCCCTGTATGTGCTCACTGTGTTGGGACTGAGGAAGAGCTCCTCGGCGATTTCTCGGGTTTTCTTTCCTGAGGCCAGAAGGCACATGACTTCGTACTCGCGGTCGGACAGGGCTCTGTGGAGAGGGACTTCGCTGTCAGTATCGAGGTAGTCGATGAGTTTTTCGGCCGCGATGGCAGAGACGTATTTGCCGCCCTGCGAGACTTTTCTCACGGCTTGAATGAGCTCATCCATAACGCTTTCCTTGGTCAAGTATCCGGACGCGCCCGTTTTCAGGGCCCGCACAATGTATTCTTCCTCTTTATGCATACTCAAGATAATCACCGGGACTTTAGGCTTTCGTGATTTCAGTTCTTTCAAGACTTCGAGCCAGTTCGGGCCGGGCATGTTGATATCCAGGAGGATGATGTCCAATTCCTCTCTTTCGATTTTGTCCAACACGTCCCTTCCGCTCTGTGCTTCGGCCACGACGTCCATATGGGGCTCCCGGGCAAAAATCCTCTTCAAGCCCTCCCTGACGATGGGGTGATCGTCGGCGATGAGTATTTTGATCACAGGTCCTCTTCCTCCATGCACAACCCTGAAGTTCTGGTCCGTCTATCCTCGAGTATAGCACAGATCGATGTCCAAATGCGAAACTTCACTCCGCGTCAATCCGGGCATTCCTGGGGCGCGAACCGGGGATCCATTCAGTACAAAAATCGAGATCGGAGACAAGTGAATCATTATCCTGTTGTGGTGAAAACGCCACCATCAACCAATGTACACCTTTGAAGGATATCTCCTCGCCCGCTTTTCTTATCGTGAGGATCTTTAGCGGGGTGAAATTTGCAGCAGCGGATTAAATTTGACCTAGGAATCCATTTATGATAAAAAGCAATATCGGTAGATAATCCTGAGACTTTGCCTGAGAAGGGCAATGTACACCGTTTTTTAAGGGTCAAGTTTTCATCATCCAAGTGTGCGTTGCCAAAATCTTTTTCCGGGAACGGGCATGAGGGGCAAAGATAGCGTGTCGGACAGGATATCATGACTGCGACAACCGAAAAGAGAGCAGGCGTAGCTCTCCAAAAAAACCGCCGGCGCCTCGCCGAGGCCGTTGTCGATCGCATGTACACCCGTCATCCTGAGCTGTGGCAGAGCTACGGACAGGATGGGCGCGAGATGAGCCTTCGTGATGCGGATTATCATATCTCTTATCTGATCGAAGCCCTTCAGTGGAATGATCCGCTTCTATTCGCTCAGTATTTCGAGTGGCTGAAGGATTTGTTTGTGAATCTCCGTTTTCCCGATTCTGTTCTCCCGACCATGCTCGACACCTATCAGGAGGTTATCGGGAAATTTTTGCCTGCCCCTATTCCGGCTCTGGTCGACGTGTATGTGGAGAGTGCCCGAAAGCAGATCCAGAAAACCGGCTCTGAAGCTCCGCCTTATCTCGATGAGAAGGGCCCGCTGTATCCTCTGGCCAAAAAATATCTGGACGCATTACTTAAGGGGGAGCGAGAGATAGCCGGTCGAATGATTCTGGATGCCGTGGAAAAGGGAGAGGATGTCAAAAACATCTATCTCCATGTCTTCCAGCGCACGCAGCATGAGATCGGGCGGCTTTGGTACCTGAACAGGATCAGCGTCGCGGAGGAACACTTCGCCTCGGCTGCGACACAACTCATCATGTCGCAACTGTACCCCTACATCTTTTCAACGGAGAAAATTGGGCTGAAATTGGTGGCCGCCTGTGTTGCCGACGAGCTTCATGAGATAGGCATTCGGATGGTTGCCGACTTTTTTGAAATGGATGGCTGGGATACCTACTATATCGGCGCGAATGCGCCCCTTGCAGGCATAAGAGATGCCATAATGAAATACAGGGCAGACATCCTCGCCCTATCCGTCACCATGCCGTTTCATCTGACACGACTGTCCGAAACGATCAAGGCAATCCGCTCTGCGGTTGATATGAAGGGGTTAAAGATCATGATCGGGGGATATGCCGCCAATTCTTTTCCTGATTTATGGCAACGCGTGGGAGCCGATGGATATGCAAGGGATGCCGAGCAAGCCCTCCACATGGCACAAAAACTCATGGCATATTCGGAGACTACAGGTAAATGAAGACCGCCGGATCAGATAGGCAAGTTGTTTTTCTCTGCGACAGCAGTGGCATAATACGAAAGATTTTGCATGACAAATTGGATATGCGAGCCTGCATCAAACCCGGTGTCATGTTTTCATCCGCCGTCCATCGGGATAGCTTAGGCAAAGCCCTCAATTTTCTGTTGGAAATCCGCACCAACGGAAGCGCCGTGGGATGGGAGTTCAATTTTCCTTGTGAAGAAGACATCTTATCTTTGCATTTTGCCGGTCTTGCGGAGAACCGGTACATAATGATGGCAGGATCTGAGACACAAAAAGGCTTGCTTCAATTTCTCAAGGATCGAAGGAAGGACCCGGAATACCCGGGTATAGAGGGTGTAAAGGGCATCTCACAGAAAAACGCAAAGGACATTCAGAAGGCTCGCGAATCCTTCTACTTCGATGAACTCACCCGCCTGACCAATGAAATTACCAACATGCATCGCGATTTGGCCAAGAAAAATACCGAATTTCAGCGCCTGAGTGAACTCAAAAATCAGTTTCTGGGAATGGCGGCCCACGAATTGAAAACGTCCATGTGGACGATCCGGATGTACAGCCAATTTCTGCTCGAAGAGATCAAGAATACGGCCAGTGAAGACCAATTCGCCCTCCTCAAGACGATTATGGAAACCAGTGAAAATTTAAAGAATATAGTCGGCGATTATCTGGATATAGCCGCGATCGAAGCCGGAAAACTTCAGCTGGAGCTGGCACCGACAGACCTCGTTGAGCTCTGCAAAGACTGTATCCGTATGAATGGGATTCTGGCGGAGAGGAAACAAATTCGATTGAACTTAACCCACGCAACACTTCCGCCATTGAATGTGGACGCTGGCCGGATCAAGCAGGTTTTGAACAATCTGATCCATAACGCTGTCAAGTTCTCTCCTCCCCAAACCGAAATTCAGGTTGATCTGTATCGTTCTGAAGAGGGGGTTTTCATCCGTGTCCAGGATGAAGGAGTGGGCATCCCCCCAGACATCGCAGATAGCCTGTTCGAACCTTTTGCGAAAGGGCGCAGGCAGAGTACAGAAGAAGAAAAGGGATCCGGTTTGGGGCTGGCCATTGCCCGCAAAGTTGTCGAGGAACATGGGGGGCGGATTTGGGTTGAGAGTGAAGTTGGCGAAGGCTCGAAATTTTTCGTTTCCTTACCCCTCGCTGCCATCGAGAGTGCCTGAAAAGAGACTTTCCTTTATCGACTGCCTTTCGCCTGACACCCCCTCCAATCTCAACCTGTGCGTCGGAGTTGGTCTTGTCTCCACGGACGTCTGTCGAAAAATTTAAATCCCCCTGCGTTAGTCCGTATCCATTTTGGGGTCTCAGAAAACAAGAGTCTGAGTCACGAGCATTGAAGGTAAGTAAGGCAGGCTTTATAGACCTCCTGCGGCCTGATGCTTCGGAGACAGCGGAAATCTTTGTGAATGCATTCCCGTTGACGACAGGGCCGGCAGTCGAAGGTTTTTTCGAGTAATGTCGCTTGAGCTCCCCAGGGAGCAAAGTGCGCGGGCAAGGTGGGTCCGAACAGGGCGACGATGGGTGTGCTGGTTGTGGAGGCAATATGCATCGGGCCGCTGTCTGGCCCCACGAACAGACTCGAGACCGATATGAGCTCCTTCAGCTCTCTCAGGTTGAGCTGACCGACCAGAGAGATAAGAGGAGCCGTACTCTTCTCCAGGATTTCCGCTTCGGCTTGCCTGTCGTCTTGACCTCCGATAAGTATGATTTTAACATCCTGGATTCCAGCTGTCAGGTCTGTGAGGGCAATGAACTTGTCCACTCCCCAATCTCTGAAGGCATTGCCGGCGCTGATGTGGAGGGTGATGAGTTTATAACCCAGGTAATGGTTCCTCCTCAGGATTCTTTGGATTTTCTCGGCCTCCAGTCTCTTCCCGGGAGGAAGGCTAGGCTTGGGGATCGAGGAAGGAGAAACGCCCAGCGACTTAACCAAGTTGACATGATTTTCCACGCTGTGGATGAATCCTTCTTCGGGCTCCCGGGGGATGACGGTGTCATAGATGAAGTGCTTATACTTTATTTTGTAACCGATTTTTAACCTGGCTTTTGAAAAAAAGGCAAAGAGCGAAGCTCTCGGACCTCCGTGGAAGTCTAAGAGGACATCGTAGGTGTTCTTTCTTATTGTCCGTATGTGTCTAAGAAAATGCCTTGTCTTCAGTTTCTTAGGAAGAACGATGACTTCATCCAGAGCAGGATGCCCTTCCACCAATTTGCGGTAGGGTTCATCGATGATATAATCAATTTTGGCTTCCGGGCAGTGTTCCCTGAGGATCGTGAGGGCCGGGGTTGTCATCACCACGTCCCCGATGCGTCTCAGCCGAATCAGAAGGATCTTTTGGATCGCCGAGCAATCAATCTTTGGTTTCTCTTTCCGGCTCAATGGTTGCCTCATCGCTGAGCATGACCGGGATGTCATCCCTTATGGGATAGACACGGGAACACAGCATGCACTTGAGTCCCTTCTCATCAGCCGTGAGCTTGATGTCACCCTTGTCTACCGGACAGGCTAGAATTTCGAGAAGCCTTGGATCTATAGCCATTTTGAACTCCTGCGCTACATCTTATATTATTCGCCGGCTCACAGTCAACGCAACGGACAGGAACGTAAGCATCTCGATGTCCGTGATATGACTAAAACCAGTGTGCGTTATGGAGTGATCAGATTGGTGTTTTTGACAATACTGGGGGGGAATCCCTTTTGGATTGACAGAGAAGTGAGGGGGATGATATTTTTGTCAGGGATTGGCGTTATCTTCATTATCTGAGGACCTAAAGAGGAGAATCAGGAAGGTTATACCGGATATGACTGATGAATTCGGATTGGGACTGGACCTTGGATCCTTTTCCGGGCGGATCCATCCCGAATACCATACCTCTGACTTTATCACAGCGATAAGTGATTGCGCCGCCCTTTTGAGCCACCCATCCAGCAGGATACTGGAAGAATCACGAAATAGAATCGCCGTTGTGCGTCTCTCCTTGAATGAGGGAAAGGCTGTTGATATAGCCATCAAGGAATTCCGGACCCAGGGTGTGGACAAGCTTAAGAGTCTCTTCCAAGCATCCAAAGCCCGAAGAGCTTGGAGAGGAAGCACGGCGCTGTCAGAAGCTGGCCTTGGCACGCCTCTCCCTGTCGCCTATCTCGAAAAGAGGATGAAATCATTTCTGGAGCAGAGTTATTTCCTCACAGAGTATATCGCTGACGGGACGGAAATCCGAATCCTTTTCCTCGAGCTTTCCTCCTCCGCCCTCGATCAACTTCTGCTGGAATTAGCTCATTTTCTTTCGCAATGCACCAGGGAAGGAATCTATCACCGGGATTTATCGGATGGAAACATTCTCGTTCGGAAGAGCACACAAGGACAATATCAGTTTTTTCTTCTCGATACCAACAGGATTCGGTGTAAAAACAAGATCGGGAGCCTGCGCGGGATCAAGAGCTTGATTCGACTGGGCATTCCACGGAATCATCAGAAGACCTTTTTAGCTCTCTATGTGCACCGGTCCGCTGTCAGCCGAGGGTTGTGGCTGTGGTACAGGATGAACAAGGTCGGTTATACGAATTATATGGCGATAAAGAGGGCACTCGGCTTGCCAAAAATAGCCAAAAAGTTGAAGATACAATAACATGCGTGAAACTTTTCGATGGAATCCCTACGCGGATCAACCCCATAATGTGGCCACTCGGTCAGAGCGGTTCAGGCGTCATTTCCGGTACCTGGGGAGCTATTTCAACCTTGTTGCGGCCAACATGAAGAAAGTCGTTCCCGGAGTGTCTCTCTACAGAAGATATCGGAAACAGATGTATAAAGAGTCCGTCCATCTCGGCCATCCCTTTGCCCTTTCCCTGTCTCCGGTCGAGGACAGGAATGAGGATGTTGTGAGTTCCTTCTTGGAGACAGGGATACGACAGAGCCTGGTTCGGATTCCTTCTTGGGAGCAGGATCGGCTTCCGAGATATGACAAATTCATTAACCTGCTTTGGTCCAATAACGTTGATGTCGTCATTTCACTCCTGCAGCAGCGGAGTGATGTCTTGGACCCTTCCGGCTGGGAAGATTTTATCGACAGAGTGTTCGGCCAATTCAAAGAGAGGTGCGCCTTTTTTGAAATTGGCCATGCCTGGAACAGGACAAAGTGGGGTGTTTGGAATTACAAGGAGTATCTATCGCTGGCGCGTCCGGCGTTTGAGCTTGGCCAAAAACACGGTGTGAAGCTTGTCGGACCGGCCGTGATCGATTTTGAGTTTCATCTCTACCCTCCTGTTCTGAGGGAAGTTCCTTTCGATAAAGTAAGCGCCCTCCTGTATGTGGATCGTGTCGGTGCGCCCGAGAACAAGCAGTTCGGCTGGGACACATCGGCTAAGATTGCGCTTTTGAAGGCGACGGTGGATGTCTGCTTATCGGAAAACCGGGACCTCTGGATAACCGAGTTTAACTGGCCACTTGCCGGAACTGGGAAATACTCTCCAGCCTCTGGAAAGCCCAATGTGACCGAGGAGGAGCAGGGCAACTTTCTCGTGCGGTATTGTATTCTTGCCTTGGCCAGCGGCTTTGTGAAGCGGGTTTACTGGTGGCAGCTAGTGGCTCCGGGTTATGGACTCATTGATAGCCGGGAAGAGGAATGGCGGCGACGTCCCAGTTATTATGCTTTGAAAACGATGGTTCGGATGCTTGATGACAGCACCTTCGAGGCAAAGATTCCTCATCCGCAGGCCGAGGTTTTCATCTTCGCCAAAGGAAAAGAACGATTTGCCGCGTGCTGGACGACCGGGCCGGAGGTTGATTTCCATTTTCCCGAGGGGATAAAACAGGCCATCGACCGGGACGGGAACGAGATTTCAATTTGCAGACAGAGCCTTACTCTGAGCGAATCGCCTCAGTATATCTTTTATAAAGAAGTAAAAAATGATTGATTATTGAATTATCATTCTCTGCCTGCAGTTTCAATCCCCTGCGGACCGAAATTTTGAGGACGATCTCAGGCACTTCAGCTTCTGTTTGAAGTGCGCAGGAGGAGTGCTGGTGCGGCGAAGGAGAGTCGCTGTGTACTTGAGGCGCATAAAGGGTTTGGAGGTCTTCGCCGGACATGGGGCATGACTTGCCGACCGCTGCGCTTCAACGGTCACGGAATATGATATGCGTCCTTCTTGAAGCTAAAATTTGATCTTGATTCCCACTTTAATGTAGAAACCGGAAAAGTCAACGATGGCCAGATGCGCATTGGAGACGCCGGCTTCACTCGGCTTTTTATCTCTGATATAGACAAGAGGATAGGAGTCTGTCTCGTTGACATGGCCCTCCCAGATGTAGAGCTTTCCCTTTTCCGTGGACGTGGCGCCCTGCGAGTCGAGGTACTCATCCGTACCCTCGAAATTCTCAATCTGCGCGTAGCGGCCGGCCGCCTCGAGGAACAAAACCAGCCTGGAGGAAATGGCTTTCTCGAGAGCAATACCCCCTATAAAGCCTATCCCCGAGGAACTGGCTTCACCCCGCCACTCCTGCCAAAGATCCTCCTCCTCGTACAGGTAGAAATACTTGCATTTTGCCAGGTGATATTCCACACCGACTTTTAAACGGAGAAATTCGTAGGGGTAATAGGAAAAAGTGAGGCCAAAGGGAATATCTCTGACTTTCGGCCCTGTCGTAAAGCGTTCCTCGAATTTTCGGTCTGGGAATTCGACGGAGCTCTCAATTTTCCCGTAAAAATAATCAATCCCGAGGTTGATGGCCATCTTTGGTGTGAAATAGTAACTCAGTTCTCCGCCTAAAATGTAACTCCAGTGGAGGGGAGAGACAGACCCGACAGGCTTCTCTCCGAGGTTTGCTCCGTAAAAATCGGCCAATCCCGCTGCTCCATCGTTCAAATCGCCGACCACGATATAGCTAATCCCCCCCGAGACAGAAAGCGCAAATCGGCTGAACAGCGTCTCCGGAATGAATTTTTCTTCAGGTTCGGGGATGGTCTGGACAGTCTGGATGGATTCCTCCTCAACCGTTTCGGTCTCCAGTATCTCTTTTTCGGGTTCTTCCTCGATTTCCTCTTCTACCGGGACGGGTATCTCTTCTTCGGGTATTCGGCGTTCTGTCTCCAAAACAAGGCTTTCATGGACGAAGCCGGAGATAACCTTTCCCTCTTCTAGCGTCATCTCGACCGAATACCAATCTCCCTGTTTTTGTGTGGCTTCCAGAATAGTCCCTTGGGCCAGTTGGTGAATGATGGGGCTTCCGATATCCGGGCTCTGCCGGATGTTGGCCACTTCGGCGATAACTCTGAGCCTGTAGTAAGCCTTCTGTCCAAACAATGGACCGGCCCAAAGGGATATGAAGAGAAGGAGGGAGGCCGTTCCGAAGATGAGTGCCCGAGTTCTGTTTTTTGTCACTGTTTTGTTTACTTTACCAAATTATAGAGAAGGCCCCTTATCCTGTCAACTGACGGAGGCTGAGATAAGAGGAGTGGCGGCAACGATTAATGAATTTGCCATCTTTCCGAAAATAATGTTAATATTTTATCTGAGACCGATCAAAAAGTTCCTGAGGTGCGAAGATGCATAAAATACGTGTTTTGAGCCTAATTGTTGTTTTGGGCATTCTTCTGACAGGTTTATGGCTTTCCGCTAAAGCCCCCTCTGTCGACAATGGACCCAAGATCGAGTTCAAGGAGGAATCCAAAGATTTCGGCCGGGTAAAGCAGGGGAAGGTCCTGACCCACAGCTTTCGCTTCACAAATGTAGGGGATGCCACTCTTCTGGTCAAAAATGTCCGAACCTCCTGCGGGTGCACGGCGGCTCTGGTTTCAAAAAGGGAGCTCAAACCTGGAGAGACAGGAGAGATCAAAGCCACCTTCAACACGCGCGGGTATTCCGGCCAAAACGTCAAATACATTTACGTGGAATCGAATGATCCTTCGGGAAGTCAAAAACAACTGGTGATGAAGGCCTCTATCGATGTTCCGCCAGGTCCAAGGATCGAGCTGAGCAACTACAGCGTCGACTTAGGTCTGGTTCTGGAGGACGATGAACTGGGCACTGAGATTCGAATCGAGAATAAGGGCGAGCTTGAGTTGACGGTCACTCCTTCCCATCGGGATGCCCTCTTTTTCATCGGAGGAAAGCAGGTGTCGCCTCCGTTCAAAATCGCAGCAAAAAAAGATGTGCAGGTGCAAATCAAAATTCCTCCCCGCAAAAACAAGGGTTTGATCCGCGAATATATCCTGCTGAGGTCGAATGATCCCATGCGGCCCAACTTGTCGGTTTATCTGTCCGGTTACAGCGTGTCTATGGCCCAATTGAAAGACCTGTTCAAGAAGTACAAGGATGTCCTCGAATAATTCGGCGAAAGCCGCGATGTGAAATGATTCTTTTTGCAAACTTTCTTCTTGCCGCTTCCCGTATCATTCATATCGCTCTGATGATCTACATTTGGATCATCGTCGGCCGGGTGATTCTCTCTTGGATCAGGGTGCCTTCGCTGTATAAAGTCGCCGTCATCGTCTTCCGGGTTACTGAGCCTGTGCTCAAGCCTGTCCGAAAATTTATCCCTCCGCATAAAATGGGGGGCTTGGATATCAGTCCGATGATCGTCATCCTGATCCTCTGGTTTATCGATATGTTTGTGGTGAAATCTATGACGCTCTACGCGTTTCAAATTTTGCGGGGGCATACCTATTCCTTTTGAGCGGGAGCCGGATTGAAGGAGAAGAACAGGACTTATCTTAACGTCAAGGTTCATCCTCGGTCGCGGAAACAGGATATCGTCCAGATCGATAGGGAGACATACAAGGTCCGTGTTTTGGCCCCGCCGGCCAAAGGGGAGGCCAACAAAGAAGTTATCAGGATGATGGCCGCACACTTCGGCCTTCCTGTCTCTCTTTTCCAAATAGTCAGGGGGCATTCATCGCGCAATAAAGTGGTGGCCATCCAGAGTAAATTCCTTCAAAAAAGGTGAAGGGGTATGGAGCTATACAACCTCGTCAGTTTCGTCGGAATTTTTGTCATCGTTGGCTTTGCCTGGCTGTGCTCCAGACATCGAACCATTGTCAACTGGCGCGTTATACTGTGGGGGATCGCCTTACAGCTTGTCTTTGCCTTCTTCATTTTCGTCCTCCCCATCGGCTCCAAATTTTTCCTCATGGTCAACGATGTCGTCCTGGCCGTCCTCAACAGCGCAACCGAGGGGACGAAATTCGTCTTCGGCCGTCTGGCGCTTCCGCCCGGGGAAGTCAACGCCTATGGTGAAACATCGCTGGGCAGTATTCTCGCCTTCCAGGGACTGGCCATGGTCATTTTTTTCGCCGCATTGGTCTCCGCACTGTATTACCTGAGGGTCTTGCCCTTCGTCATCAGGGGGTTTGCCTACGTATTTACCAAGTTCATGCGCATCAGCGGAGCCGAATCCCTCTGTGCCTCGAGCAACATATTTATCGGAGTGGAGTCGGCTATCCTGGTGAAGCCCCATCTAAATGATATGACCAAATCAGAATTGGCCACGGTGCTTGCTGCGGGAATGGGAACGATCGCCTCGACGGTTCTGGCTGTCTATGTGGTCTTTCTCCAGGGCCACCTCCCGACTATTGCTGGCCATCTGGTCTCGGCCTCTGTCCTGTCAGCGCCTGCGGCCGTGGTCATGGCCAAGTTGATTATTCCGGAGACAGAAGAGCCCAAAACCCTGGGCCTGAACATAAAGCCTCACTATGAAAGGGATGATAATCTGATTATGTCCGTCATCAACGGCGCCAACAGCGGGCTGAAATTACTGGCCGGAATTATAGCCCTGCTCATCGCATTCCTTGGCATTCTCGCACTCCTCAACTTGATCCTCGGCTGGCTGGGCGGCCACCTCAATTCCTGGTTTGGTTGGGGTATTGATTGGTCCTTTGAGACCTTTCTGGGATATCTCGCCTATCCGTTCACATTGATTCTCGGCGTTCCCCCTTCGGATGCTTTAGAGGTGGCCAAGATCATCGGAGAGAGGACCGTGGCCACAGAGGTTGTCTCTTACAAGCATCTATCCCAGCTCCTGGCAGAAGGGGCTCTCCAGCATCCCCGGTCCTCCATCATCGCGTCTTATGCGCTCTGCGGTTTTGCCCACATTGCTTCGCTGGCCATTTTTATCGGAGGCATCGGGGCTCTGGCTCCGAAACGCATGAAGGATCTCTCCAGGCTGGGATTTCGCGCTCTTCTTGCCGCTACCCTAGCCTGCCTTATGACCGGTGCTGTGGCCGGTGTATTTTTCACTTCGAGCTCGATCCTTCTCAACCGCTAATCTGTCTTCCGGCGCCAGCTCTCTTTTCCATTCGATCAAGCCCCCACGCTTGTTTCGGATCTTCAATGGATTTTCTCCTCACACATTCTGATCACTCGATACCGCACACTCGGTTGAACATCACCGCAGTTTTGGGAATGCTCTTCCCGTCACAAAGGTCCTGGAAGAATAAAGCAGAGGTCGGTTTTTAGAGCCCAAGCTAAAGTATAAACAAATCATTGCCTGCGCACAGTCTGCTTTTGTGGCCCGGAGCAAGATGGAGCGAGTATTCGTCCGTCTGAGTCACACAGAGGGAGCGTTGAAAATATTGTGGGGTTCATGAGAAAAACGAACAGCAAGCTCCGTCTTAAGAGACGGAACATTGATGTTGAGTTTTTCTCTTATCCTGATAAAATAGGCGGTATTCGAATGGTTAAAACAGACTAGGAGTTTTAAAATGCCTAAGTTTTTAAAGAAAATTTTATGGGCCACTGATTTTTCCGAGGAAAGCCAAGACGCCTTTGTCTATGCTGAAGCCTTTGCCAAGACATTTGGCGCTGATCTCGTTGCTTGCCATGTCGTTCCCGGATTTTCGCCCGAACACTATCAATCGGCTATCGTTGTCATAGAGGAGTTGAAAAAAAGGGAAAGGCATATGAAGAAGGTCGCTATGGAAAGACTTGAAGCCTTTCAAAAGAACATGAGTGCCCAGTTCAAGTGTCTCATTAGAGATGGCAATGCCGCCAAAGAGATCATCGCGGCAGCTGAAGAGGAGAAGGCCGATCTGATTGTCATCGGGAAGAAAGGACTCTCTGCTATAGAGCGTCTCTTTATAGGCAGTGTGGCGAATCATGTCCTGAGACATTCTCCTGTTCCTGTTCTTATGACCAAGAAAAAACCGGGAAAACCCAAGTTCAAAAGGATACTGGTGCCCACAGATTTTTCAGATCGAGAGGATGAAGAACGAGATTACGCATGGAAACTGGCCAAGGGGTTTGAGGCCGATATCACTCTCCTCCACGTCCTCGAACTGCACGACTACGAATTTGCGCCTCGTGTCCTCGAGGAAATGTTGGATGCCGTGTTGAAGAAGATGAAACAGCGAAAGCGAAGAGAAAAGGAAGAGATCAAGGTTAAGGAAGAAGTTTACAGAGCCATTAACGCTCCGGTCGGCATTGTTGATTATGCGGACACTCACAAGTCTGACCTGATTGTGATATCCACCTGCACCCAGAGCAAGGTGGAGAGGTTTTTCTTAGGAAGCACGACGGAAAAGGTCATATCCTACAGTCATATTCCGGTTTTTGCCATTCCGCCCGTCAAGTGCCAAGACTGATGTGGAAGATAATCTCAGGTATTGGGTCGCGCTGAATCATGCGCTTGCTGAGAACCTCTACGCTCGCAGCAAGATTATCCGACACTTTACCTGCATTCGCGAAGCTTTTGAATCATCTGTTAAGGCTTTGATGGCCTGTGGGCTGGATGAAGAAGGAGCCAGGGTTCTGACTTCGGGCGATATTTTCGATCATGCGGATAATGAGATTGAAAAGCTCAGGCGAAAAAAATATACTATCCTTACTCTTGAAGACAGAAGATATCCTGATTACTTGAAAGAGATCTTCGATCCTCCCTGTGTACTCTACTGTGCAGGGAAGGTTGAATTGTTGAACGAGCCCGCCGTTTCCATCGTAGGGGCCCGAAAACCGACTCCATATGGTAGGGCGGTTGCAGAGAGGCTCTCCCGTGACCTGGCTTCGCGTGGATTGGTCGTCGTTAGCGGAATGGCCAGAGGAATTGACTCCATCGCCCACTGGGGTGCTCTGCAAAGAGGAAAGACTGTTGCCGTGTTGGGTTCAGGACTGGATCGCATTTATCCTCGAGAGAACACTAAGCTTTTTGAGAAAATTATGAACAATGGAACAGTTATTTCGGAATATCCTTTAGCATCACCTCCACTGGGATATCATTTCCCCCTCAGAAACAGAATTATCAGTGGACTCTCTCTTGCTCTGGTTGTGGTTGAGGCCGCCGCAAAGAGCGGCTCTTTGATTTCCGCCCGCCTTGCTTTGGAGCAGAACAGAGATGTCATGGCTGTGCCGGGTAATTTGACTTCGGAGATGAGCCGTGGTACAAACGGTTTGATCAAAGGGGGTGCAAAACTGGTGGAGAGATGGGAAGATGTTGTCGAAGAATTCCCCTCGCCCCTGCGTGAACGACTGTTGGCTACAAAGGATGAGAATGCACCTCGGCCAGAAATGAGTAGTCAGGAGAAAAGGATCTTCGCCTCCCTCCAGGTGGATTCCGAGACGCATGTCGATGAGCTTGTGGAGATGACGGGTTTATCGGTTTCCGAAGTTCTTTCTCTCCTCCTCCGGATGGAACTCAAGGGATTGGTAGTGCAGAACTCAGGAAAATATTTTCAAAGGAAGTTGTGATGGCAAAGCAATTGGTTATTGTTGAATCTCCAGCGAAAGCCAGAACGGTAAATCGCTATTTAGGCCCCGACTTTTTAGTCAGTGCTTCCATGGGACACGTGAGGGATCTTCCCAAGTCGAAGCTGGGTGTTGATGTGGAGAGTGGCTTCGAACCCGAATACAAGATCATTCCCGAAAGGGTGGAATTGGTTTCCAAACTGCAAAAAACCGCAGAAAAATGTGAGGGTGTCTATCTGGCGGCAGATCCTGATCGTGAGGGTGAGGCTATATGCTGGCATCTCTCCGTCCTTCTCAGAGACTTCAACGAGAATATTTTTCGTGTTCTGTTCCACGAGATCACCAAGAAAGGTGTGACCGATGCCTTCAAAAATGTGGGGAAGCTCAACCAGGATAAGATCAAAGCCCAGCAGACCAGACGAATCCTGGACAGGTTGGTCGGCTACCGCATAAGTCCACTGCTTTGGAAAAAGATCGGGAGGGGATTGAGTGCGGGACGAGTCCAGTCCATCGCGCTGCGCTTGATTTGCGAGAGAGAGAAGGAAATCAAGGATTTTGTGGCGGAGGAGTTCTGGACAATCACGGCGACTTTAGAAGCCTCTGTGCCTCCGGTGTTCCAGGCCAGCCTCGTCAAGATCGATGATGAAAAGAGCAAGATCACAGATGGAAAGACAGCTGAAGAGATTGCAACAGATGTGAAGAAGCAGTCTTTTATCCTCAAAAACATTGTCATAAGTGAAAAGAAGAGAAACCCTAATCCTCCGTATATCACCAGCACTCTTCAGCAGGATTGTTTTCGCCTCTTGCGATATCCGGTCAAAAGGACGATGTCCATTGCACAACGACTGTATGAGGGACTGGAAATCGGTGAGAAAGGCTTGACCGGCCTGATCACCTACATGAGGACAGACTCAGTCCGGGTATCCGATGACGCTCTTAAGGAAGCCCGGGAATACATCGCTCAGAACTTTGCCAGAGAATACCTGCCAGCCAAGCCAAAGATGTATAAAAACAAGCGGCAAGCTCAAGATGCGCACGAAGCCATCCGGCCCACCTCGTTTGACCTCACTCCCGAACTGGTGAAACCTTTTCTGAAGGAGAATGAACACAAGGTTTACACTCTGATATGGAATCGCTTTATCGCCTCCCAAATGCGCCCGGCACTGATCGAGGAGACTGAGTTTGACATCAGGGCTTCTCAGTATCAGTTCAAGGCCAAGGGCGAAGTTTTGAAGTTTGACGGATTTCTCGCCCTCTATCCCCAGCCAAAAAAGGATCAAAACATCCTGCCCAAGGTGCAACCTGGAGAAGAGCTAGTGCTCCACGAGCTGGAAACAAAACAGAATTTTACTCAGCCGCCTTCACGTTATACGGAGGGGAGCTTGGTTAAAGAGCTTGAAGCTCGAGGGATTGGCCGGCCTAGCACCTATGCCCCGATTATCGCCACAATTCAGGGGAGGGATTATGTCCTTAAAGAGAAGGGGAGGTTCATTCCGACAGAGGTCGGTCTCTATGTGACCGACTATCTGATCGATAATTTTCCTGACTTGATGGAGTTTAAATTCACTGCCCGATTCGAAGAAGAGCTCGACCGCATCAACGAGGGAGAAACGAATTGGCTGGATTACCTGAGTGCATACAATTCTCTACTCAATAAGGATTTGGATGAGGCCATGAAAGCTGAAGGCATTAGGGCAAAGGGCGGAATCCCTCTGGAGGAAAGCTGTCCTGAATGCGGCAAAACGCTCGTTATCAAAGAGGGCCGCTTCGGGCGATTTAAAGCATGCTCCGGTTATCCCGACTGCCAATATAAGCAGAGCATGACCAAGAAAGAAGCAAAGCCACTGGAGGAGAATTGTCCGCAATGCGGGTCTCAACTGGTCATGCGTCATGGGAAATACGGGTCCTTTGCAGCCTGTTCTGATTATCCTCGCTGCAAGTACATCAAGAAGGAAACCCAGGATACGGGCATAGCCTGTCCAACCGGATGCGGCGGTACGCTTCTGAAAAAAAAGACCAAGAGGGGAAAATTTTTCCACGGCTGCAGCAATTTTCCCAAGTGCAAGTATGCCACCTGGGATGAACCGGTGGCCAAACCCTGCCCCGAGTGCGGACGTGATTTTGTGCTGAGAAAGAACACCATGAAGGGGAAACCGCACCTCTACTGTAGCGATGACAACTGTACCTACAAAGAAACGGAAGATGTTCAGATAAATACCAAACGCGGGGAGATGCCCTGATTGAATAGAGAGCTTGACCAGTTCCTTAACCACCTTAAATACGAAAAGAACGCTTCCCCTCACACCATCATGAGTTACCGCCGGGATTTAACACAACTGGCTTCCTATCTCCATGAGCATAAGATTTCCTTGAAAAAGGTGGATAATGTCATCCTTAGGGGCTTTTTAGCGACACTCTACGCTAAGAGGGAGAGGAAATCGACCATCGCCCGCAAGCTCGCCGCTATCCGATCGTTCTTCCAGTTCTGTATCAAGAAGAAGTGGCTGGAGGACAACCCCGCCAAGATTGTGTCCACACCGAAGCAGGAGAAACCGGTGCCCTCTTTTTTATCTGAGCAGGAAATGAGTCAATTCTTGGATCTGCCACGGACAGACAAACCGCTGGATTTGAGGGATAAAGCCATACTTGAGCTCCTGTATGCCACCGGACTGCGGGTGAGTGAGCTTGTCGGTATCGACCTGGATGATGTGCGCTTTGATGAGCGGTTGATCAGAGTCAAGGGCAAGGGGAAGAAAGAGAGAATAGTTCCCTTTGGAAAGATAGCTGAAGACAGTCTGTCCAGGTATCTCCAGGTGCGAAGGTTGATAAACAAAGGAGATGTGGATGCCACGGCCCTGTTTCTGAATTACCGAGGGAATAGGCTCACACCGCGTTCTGTCGAAAGGACTGTCGACAAGTACATCAAGACGACCGCTGTCCGAAGAAAGATCAGTCCCCATTCCCTCCGTCACTCCTTCGCCTCTCATCTTTTGAGCCGAGGCGCTGATCTTCGGGTTATCCAGGAGCTTTTAGGCCATGAAAGCCTGGCCACAACCCAAAAATACACCCATCTCGACCTCAAACAGCTCCTCGATGTCTACAAAAAATCCCACCCTCGTTCTTGATCCCATCGGGCCAGACGTCGACGAGGTGGATAAACCACACGTAAGGTTAGGTCCCGCGTCATTTGTGCGAGTTATAAAACTCTAAGCCTAAGGAAGATCACTCTGTTGGAAACAAGAGTTAGCAGGTATCGAGGGGTTTTGTTAACCTGTGTTGACTTCTTCTCTTTTTTTAAAATTTCTAAATATCTGATAATAAATGATATGCGATTTTCTGCCGGATGGCCTCTTTTTTGCAATCTGGAAGCTGATAAGGAGGTTATCATGAACAACTTTTTGAAGAGCATGGTTTTTGGGCTCGTCGCTGCGGTGGTGTTCGTCGCTGTCTTCTCCGTTCATGTCCAGGGGTATTCAGAGACGCCGAACAAGAAGATCGACATCAACACCGCCACTGTGAACGAACTCCAGAAGCTCCCGAGGATTGGCGAAAAAGTGGCTCAGCGGATAGTCGATTTCCGCAAACAGCACGGCGATTTCAAGAAGATCGAGGAAATCATGAAGGTCAAAGGAATCGGAGAGAAAACCTTTAATCTGATCAAAGACCTTATCGTTGTCCAGACAAAGACCAAATCGAAGTAGAGAAGGGACTCTGTCCCTTCTCTCTCGCTTGCTGTTTAAGCATCATGGAGGGTGGTGAGCCATTTGTCCAGGTACTCCTTCAAGCGTTTCAGGGCACGACCACGATGGCTGATTGTGTTCTTTTCTTCCGGGGATAGCTCGGCAAATGTTTTTTGCAGAGGAGGATAGTAAAAGATGGGATCGTAGCCGAAGCCGTGCCGCCCTCTTTTTTCAGAGGTGATGAACCCTTGGACTTCTTCCTGAATTTGCGTCAGGACCTTTCCTTGCCGTGTTAGCACCATGCAAGAGATAAACTTTGCCTGACGGTTTTTTAGAGGAACCTTTTCCAGCATATCCAGGACCTTCAGAATGTTCTTTTCGTCTGTTGCTGCGGGGCCAGAGAACCTCGCTGAGACGATACCCGGGGCCCCGCTTAGGACATCAATTTCAAGCCCGGAGTCCTCACCCAGGATCATATCCTGCCACTCCTGGCCGTAAAAAAGACTCTTGCCGCGTGCGTTGTCCAGAAAGGTGTGTCCTCTTTCCTCGAAAAAAGAACGGATTTTCAGATCCCTCAGGGAAAAGACATGAACGGGAAGACTTCTCAGAAAATTCTTGATTTCTCGAGTTTTACCTTGATTGGTGGTGGCCAGAAGAAGCTTTGTATCAGTCAATCTTGATTTCGAGAATTCCCTCCATACTCAAGAGGCTCTGGTTGAATTCTTGCTCTTTTTCTTCTGAGGAGGGGAAGGAAAAGGAGATAACCGAGACAGTCCCTTCTTTCTTGTGTGTGATTTCTTTGAATTTTATTCCTTCATGCAGAGCCAGTTTTTTGATGTTAAGAAGCACCTCTCGAGCAGCTTTTGTTTTCAGATGATAGTGGTAAAGTAACCGTTCACCGGGGCGCCCCTCCAGCTGTCTGAACAGGACTAAAGTGAGGAGAATGAGACCAGCGAAGATGAGAGAGATCAGGTAGTAACCCAAACCGATGACTATACCCAGGACGGCCACAGCCCAAATGGTGGCAGCTGTGGTTATTCCGATGATGTTCCCTCTAGCCTGGATGATCGTTCCGGCTCCGATAAAGCCGATACCGGTGATCACACCCGCGGCAATCCTGGCCACTTCGCTCCCGTTCCCGCCACTCGCGTTGAACAACATCCCGGCTGAGATCATCATCATGGCTGCTCCCACGCAAATAAGGATGTTTGTCCGGAATCCGGCTGGTTTTTGGCTGGTTTCCCTTTCCATGCCGATCAGGCCACCCAGGGCAAGTGCCATCAGCAGTTTTAAGGTTACTTCAATGATATTCATCGATCATCCCTCAGCGCAGCATGGTGCTAATGTATCATGAATAAAAGACAAAAGGCAACTCGGAGGCCTTTCCCCATGGACAGGAATAAAAGATAAAAATAAGATGCGGCTAGGCAATGTTTGTTTTTGGTGAAGATCCCCTACTCTCCTGGGCACCTCAAACAAACACTGACTTGCCTTATCCGGACCACACCTCCCATGCTCCTCAAGCGGACAACAATTCATCTTGGCCGGGCCACCGGTATTATGCGGCTCATACAGACAAGTGCGCGGCTGAACTGTTTGCTCAGTGTATGCGGCCCGAGACAGGAAAATGAATCTGGCAACTGGCTAGAGCTGAGGCTTTTCCAAGAAGGCCGAGAGGAAATAGACGAGGAGAAGGAAGAGGGTGTAGAGAGCGAATTTCGGATTCGATAAGAGTCGTTCGGGTTCCTCCATGACTTCATCCTCCTTCATCGTTTTTTTAAAAAAGAGGTAAAGATAGAAGCCCAAAAGAGGTGAAAAATAGAGAAAATAGCGCAGGTTGTAGATGAGAGCAAGGATCACATAGGTAGCGAAGAATATCACAGCACTGAAAGCCATGCCGAAAATAAGCGATCTTTCTGTGTATTTTTTCAGCGAATTTCTGTAGTGCCCGGCCTTGTCTTTGAGAAAGCGGAATTCGGAGAGCCTCTTGGCAATCATCAGAAAATTGCCAAAAGCCCACCAGGACAGGAGCAGAGACAGAGGAGGCCAAATGACCTGGGGAGAGAAGGCGAACCAACCGATGGAAAACCGGATGGGATTGTTGGCCGATTCAGAAATGGAATCGAGGAAGGGAATATCCTTGGTTCGAACCGGCTTGATATTATAAACGAAGCCGGCAATCAGGAGAGCAAGGAGAGAGAAAAAAAAGGGAAGATTGAAATATATGTAGGCTAAGATAAGACTGGTAAGAGATAGGCCTATGCCCATGAAGAGAAAGGGCAATCTCTTGATTTCTCTTTGAACCAAAGGACGGTTCCGTTTTGTGGGATGATGGGCATCGTATGGCGCATCTACAATCTCGTTGATGATATAGTTGGCTGTCGAGATGGCCCAGGTCAGGAGAAAGGCAAGCAGGCCCTGGCCGAGGAGCCATTTCACAGCAAAAGACTGCAGAAAATCTCTGTACAGGAAGAAAAAGGACATACTTCCCACGAATATGGCCAGACTTCTGGGCCATCGGCTGAGTCGCATGGCTCTGATGTAGGCCTTCATCTTTTCTATTCTTTCTTGGCGTAAATTTCGAAGGAATCCCCAAGCGCCAATTTTATCGGAATTTTCTTCCAAAAAGAAGCCAGCCGGGGATTTCTTATGAGGAATCCTAGCTTGGGTTTCCTGGTGAGGAGATAGTGTATGCTGAAGGTCCAGGAATACCTTTTGATTCTAATAACGGAAAACCCGGTGCGGGTAAGAAGGTGGCATATGCTGTGTTTTGTAAAATAGGCAAGATGTCCGGGACGAAAATGCCACCATTTGCCGCCTGCAATCTTAACGGCCCAGCTCTGAATATCCGGGGTCACTAGGCAGACAGTCCCGGCTGGCGCGAGGATTGTGTTGGTCTTTGTCAGGGCTTCGAAGGGATGGCTTATATGCTCGATAAAATCGATGAGCGTCACCGCTGTGCAGTTATTCTCCGCCAGCTGTGCTGATTCGAAGTCTCCCTCACAGAGATTGATGCCGTATTTCTCTTTGGCCACTCTCACCGCCCACCCACTGGGTTCGATTCCTGCCACCTGCCATCCTCTTTGACGGGCGATATTGAGAAGGATACCCGTTGCCGCTCCTACGTCGAAGAGAATTCCTTTTTCCGGATGGATCCTGCCCAATCGGGAAAGGATTCGCTTGAAGTTTTTCCCTCTTCCTTCCGCTTCCTCCTCATAGAGAGGATCTTCTGTCTTGCTGTACAGGGATTGGATGAAGTCCTGTGTCGGGGCCGGATTGGCAAAGATATGGCTGCAGTGAATGCACTGGCTCAAGTCCCAGGCCTTTCCGTACTCACTGTCTGTTATCTTAATCTGCTCTTCGCTCAACTTCTTAATGTCGAATGTCCTTTCACGAAAAGGTTGAATATCTTTGCTTTCACAGACTGGACAGCGGGAAAAGTGCTCGAATTGAGTTGATTCCTTAACCATATTAGCCGTTCAGGAGATGTTCAAACCAGAGCTTCAGACATTGGTCATTTTCTATCTGTTCTGAAGCATATGAGTTTTTATCATTGTGGTCTGGGAAAGTCAACTTTTTCTCTGGATTGGCTGTGTTCTTTAGTCTTCAGCGTTGAAGTTCGGATACCCCCTAGGATTTATTTGATTAGGGAAGGGTCATTTTGTAATGGAAGAGTAATAGTGATGGTTGATCCCTTACCCAGTTGACTTGCAACATCGATGGATCCGTTGTGTTCTTTAATGATGTGATAGGAGATGGGAAGGCCCAATCCGACGCCGACTTTGACTCCCTTGGTCGTAAAGCCTGGATCGAATATTTTATTCAGGTTTGCCTGCTGTATTCCGATACCAGTATCCCGGATTTGAATTTTCAAGGATTGACTTTCTACGTAAGTCCTGATCTGAATCTCGCCGCGTCCTTCGATGGCTTCCACGGCGTTTTTGAGCACATACATAAAAACCTGGTTGAGTCCACTCGGAGAGCAATAGATTTTTGGTACCGGACCATAATTTTTCTGGATGTCAATCTGATTCTCAATTTCTGGTTCGATGAGGGCGAGAACGCTATCCAGCCCTTCATGAATGTCTGCCATCTGCCGCTCGCCTTCGTCCAGCCGGACGAAGCGTCGAAGATTGACGACGATCTTGGCGACTTTATCCGCGGCCAGCTTACAGCTCCGGTTGGCATCCTCCAACAGCTTGAGAATCCTGAGCAAGTCTGTCGTCTTCAATAAGCTTGCTTTGGGGGATCCCATATCCAGACCTTTCGTAATTTTATCAATGGCTTTGAGTGAGACATCCGTACTGCTGGCAATGACTCCTATGGGGTTGTTCAGTTCATGGGATGTCCCGGCAACCAGGCGGCGCAGGGACTCCATTTTGGCCGTTTGGATTCTCTCGGCCTCTCTCTGTTTTTGGAGTATGAGTCTAAATTTTTCCCATTCAAGGCTAGCACCCGACGCCATATGGCTGGCCAGTTCCAAGTCCTCCTTCCAAAATCGAGAGCCAGATTTTTTCTGGCCTAAAAACCACAAGACCTCTCCACCGATGGGAATCATAATTACCCAGGGAGAGGGAAGTTCCGCTGTCACGGCGGGTAGATCGAGTTCAATTTTATCCAGTTGTCGGATGTTGATCAGCAACTCGGTGAAGAATTCCGGCTTCTTTGAATCCAGCCACTGCTGCAGCGTTCTGTCCATCTTCCAGCCCCGGTCCAAAGATTCCCATTGATTATGGCTGTTGATCAGAAACATCTGGTCTTTTGTGGGAATACTCTTCTGAAAGTGAGCTCCCAGGACGGATAGAATTTGGTTCTGATCGTTGCAGACTTCCAGTTCCTTTTTGCAAGCCTGGAGGCTGCGGAAGCGATCATAGCTGATGCGGAAGAATTTCTTATTCACAAATATCTGAACCTTCGTTTTCAGAGGATTGAACAGCATGGCAATCAGTATGGCGGCCAGGACAGACAGCAAGGGCGATTGAAGGGAAATTTGTTTGAAGAGCAGCAACGATAGGGCACCGACGCTGAGTAAGTACACTCCGGCCAGTATGATTATGACTGCGCTGTAGACGAGACTGCGAGAGAGAACAATCTCAATATCAAAGAGCCGGTATTTGAGGATGGCGACAGTGATAAAAGCGGGAGCTAAGATCAGAAAAGGATAGGCCGCCCATTCAGGAATCAGAGGGGAAAGGTTGAAAATTTGAGGGGCGCTCCACAACACCAGAAAGGGGAAGCCGCCCATAAGTACTCCCCCTATAATCCACTGCACTTTTCTCTGGTTTATGGGATTGGGCTCTCGACGCGAGTTCAGGAAGATGCTTGCCACCGAGAAAAGGATTGTGATCCAGAAAAAACTGCGGAAATACCTGTTGTGTAAAGAATCAAAGGCCCACATGAATTCGGGGGATTGCCTGAATATTTTCAAGAGATTCATGACTGTAAGGGAAAAAGTAAACATCAGTCCCAGAAATCCGAACACGTACTTGATTGTCATCAGCGTTTTTTGGGGGATTGTTGCTGAGGGAAAGTGCAGGCTGAAGAAGAGAAGAGCTACGGGAGCAAGGGAATAGCTGAGGAAATAGACGATAGATATTAAAAACGTAAGGAAAAAAGAGAACCTCATACCCGGCCAAGTCATGGCGATACTCAACCCGAGAAAGTAGGCGAAAAAACTGAAGTACCTCTCCTCTTTTTGATTTCCATAAGTCATTAAAAGGATGAATATGGTCAAACAGAACAGGCCTGCCGCACCTGTCATCAGTACGGTCCAGATATCAGCCCTGGGGACGAGCTTTGGATACAGAGACGTATTATTGGCAAGGGTGATGGTCACCTGGTCTCCGATTTTCTTGTTTTCAACGATATAGGCCACTGCGTATTTTTGAGAGACAGGTATCGAGTCGATGGACCTAACCACCGGAGAGGCAAGCTGTTTTTTTCCTCTGGCCATGGATTGTTCAACCAGCCGGATTCCATCCTTGGTTTCTTGGATGGAATAGGGAAGAGCAGGACGGATGGAGAGCCTGTAAAGACCCAATCCGGCAAACAGAAACCAGATGATGAGAATAAGGATAAAACTCTTTTTTGGGAAGATCATCTGACAGTGTCCAGAGGAGGGATTTAAACAGATTATCTGTGCAGTACCGCCCTTCTAAGAAAAGGAATTATCCCCTCTTTGGAAATTTATATCAGGACAGGGGAAATGTCAAACACATATGTTCCAGGCTATAATCGCCGGGTTTAGTGCTGCTCGACTGCCAGTTCAAGGGGGTTGGTCATCGAAAGGTAGCTGGCCTCCAGGCGTTCCTTGTAAGGTTTGAGGGAGCTCTCGATGGCGATCGGGATACCGTCCTGCCAAGGGAGACGCTCTTTATCGGCCTCCAGGGCTTTGATTTCCGTGGCTAGGGCCCGTCGCCATTCTTCAGGCATGACGGCCGCCTCTCTTTCCTCCAGTTTATCCAGTTGGTTATGCATCATCGGAAGGATCATGCGGTGTATCCATCTCAGCATCCAATCCCCTCGGTTTCCCTCAAAATCTTCTCTATCCCAGTATCGAAAAGGGCCTTCTTCTTCATCAGGGCTTCTGATCTGAAAGTCAGGTCCGTCCTCAGGCGAGTTGCCCAGCCAAGAATAAAAGGCGATGACGTAGATGTAGTAGTATTCTCCCATTCCCATCTCAGCGTCCAGAAGAGCCTGGTTGCGGCTTTTGATGAATTCCGCTATCTGAGGGACGACGCCAAAGCCGAGTCTAAGCATCTTGAACACATTTTTGGGCTTTGTGCCTTCTATCTCAATGGTTTCTTCCTCCTCAGATAGAGTCGCAAAAGTACTGGCGATCTTCTCCCGGACGGGTAAGAACGCCTCCCGCACTTCAAGAAAAGCCTCTATGCGATCAGGACTTATGACGCCATCGGGATTGGGGCAAAAATCTTTGACACGGCCGTATCGCTCGGTCAGTGTGTCCATAAGGGCTTCTGTATCTTTGAACTCATCTACGATGTTCTTGAAGAAGAAATAACCGCCGGCAATGAGTATGACGATGATGACGATGATTGCTCCGCAGCCGATGCCGCAGCCGATCAACCATTTTTTTGTCGTGCTCCCGGATTGTTGAGAAGTGGCCTCCATGATTACCCTCTCTTATTCAAAAGCCATAACCCTGACAATTCCGATGGTGGCACCCCGGTCGTCTGTGGTGAAGGCATCGCTGACTGAAATGACTTTTGAAACGTTGGCCTCTGCGATAAAGGCGTTGACCATACCATCGAGCTTGTCCAGCTCTTCCTTTGTATGAAAGATTCTTAGAGGAGATGTGAACGTTTTGACTTTGATCATCAGTCATTCTCCTTTCAATCGGGATTTGTTCTGGTTATGAAGAAACCCAGAGTTTACCCTACCCATTTCCTACGATATCATATAACATACCTGCAGAGAATAAAAGCTTGGTATGTCAAAGAACAACTCAGGCCTTAGAGGAGTGAGCATGGATATTACAATTCCTCAAAAAGTGACGTCTCGGCAGTCCGAAATAGTCACCAAATCTCATTCGGCCCAAGAGGTAGGCTCTGGAAGGGTCGATGTCTTTGCAACTCCCATGATGATAGCTCTTATGGAGGCAGCGGCACTCGAGGCTGTCCAATCCTATCTCCCCGAAGGATGGACCACAGTCGGCACCAGAGTGGAATGCGATCATTTGAGAGCAACAGCCATAGGTGATCAAGTCTCTGCCTCAGCCGCTCTGATAAAGCAAGAGGGCCGTTCCCTGTATTTTCGGGTTGAAGCCAAAGACAGCCAGGGCCTCATCGGGAAGGGCCATCACCAAAGATTCATCATTAACATCGAAAAATTTATGAACAAGCTCAAGGAACCTCAGGACTTGAGCCGGGTTTAGAGGTCCTTGAAGCTAGGGACCACAAGCCCTCTTTTTTCCTTGCTCAAAAACTGCACCTGCCTACCTTGGGGGATAAGAAAACCCTTTGACTGCTGGGAGCTCAAATCCGAGGGCGTCAGGCTCTGAAGCGGCCGGGGGGATCGATGTTCTGGCCACGGTTCTCTATCATGGAATGCGTATCCACGAGTTGAGCAGTCTCGCCCACGGTTACATGCCCCCGCTAAGCAGTCCATGAGACCCTGTCCAGATGTGTGCTCGAGCTTGGGGCAAGCTTCAACAGGTCACATGAAACAGACCGATCACACCCCCCTTTGACTCATTCCATTTCCTGATCGCCTCTGGCGTGGGCAGCATCTCCACCCGGCAATCCTTCTTACGGAAATAATCCGTGGCTTCCTCGGAAAGATGCAGCAGGCCGTATTGGCCGGTTCCGATGATGAGTTTTTTGGCTCCTTTTTTGAGGATATCCCTGGCTTCGTCGAGAGATAGAGTGTGCGATGTCCCGTAGACTGCTTTGGACAGTTTCTTTTTGCGTTTCTTTATCTTTCCGCTCGGACGGATAACCACATCGTGGGCGTAGACATCACCGTCTATGGTGATGGACCCGAAATCTGTTTTTTCTATTGTCGGTTTCATGAAGATGAACCCTGAATAAAATAGAACCCCAAATCCTGAAAGTCAACTGTGCGGAAAGTGAGTTTCTTCATGAGGAAAGCTTAAAGGCGCTATTTGTACTGCTGCACGAAATTGTAAAAGTGAATCTCATTGGCCTCCAAACCGCTTTCATAGACATATCGGCTGGCTAAACGTGATGCAAAAACGGCTTTAAGGTAGGCATTTGGCACTCTTTTGAGAATTGCTGCGAACCCGACATGTTCAATAAGCACTCTTGGACAGCAACATTCGACCACACTCTGAAATAGAGGTTCATTTTCAAACAGCGCGGAGTTGTATATGGCGTCGGTGATGCCGTTGATTTTTTCACTGATCAGGTCTGTTAGGATGGATCGGGGGATCTTCTTTTTTGCGTTTTCCTTCCAGATGATGTCAAACTCCAAGCGGGCATTTTCCCTGATGAGTTCGAGGATTTCCTGGATATACTTCCTTCGAAAGGGATGGACTGTGTTGTTACGTACACACATGAGGTCCCTGTATTCTTGATCGCTTAAGGCCAAACTGGCGAAGACTTCCATCGAGGAGGAGGTGACACCGCCCTTGTTTGCTGAGGCGTCCTTGTAGAGGATAACACCGTGCTCTTCAAGACGGAGGCGCGCATCCTGGGTTATGAAGAGGTTGGCCCCTTCGACAATATACTTGAAACGGGAAGTTCCTTTCTTATCGATGAGGCGATTCCAGTTGTTGATGTTGATTGAAGCAGGCCGCCCCCCACAGGGGACGAAAAGGTCCGCTTGGAACAAAGGATGGAGATGGAAGGTGTTCCGAAATTCCAGCCCGCTGATTACTCTCTCGCCGTGGGGCAGAATCACATCTTTATCCTTCAGAGTCACGAGAAATCCTTTTGGCGAAAGGTATTGTTTTTGAAACTGCACGACCATTTGTCTTTTTTTGGCCAGCCTCGTCAACTCCCGGCGATCGATTCCCTTTGGATCGCACAGGACTCCCGAGCCGTCGACAATGGCCAAAATCTTATCCTTGGATATAAGGATTTCGTTGCTTCCCAGGTCTCCGTCAGGGCCGCCTGTCATGACCTTGGTGATGTTTTTTTCCTTCAATCCCAATTTGTCGAGAATCTCAAGCACGTACTGATGGACAGAGTTGGTGGTCATTCCATACAGGTCGTGAGGAATGCCACCCATGGTCACAGGTTTGCCAGTGGCGAAAGCTTTCCAGTAGGAATAATTCTGATCTTTTGCCTTAACGGAAGCCTTCTCCATCAAATCTGCCGTTCCCTCATCAGGGCCTAGAAAAAGGATGACCTCATCACCATAGTAATCGACGATTTTTTCATCTGGGAGCAGAAGGTCTAGAAGGCCGTTGATATATTTACTGAAAGCCTCCTCTATCCTGTCCTGGTATCCCCACCGGAGAAGGATGGTGCCTTTGGAACCTCCCTCAGGGATATCTTTGTTTTTTTTCTGCTGAGTCAAGGCGAGATTGTAGTTTTCGTCAAATATAAAATCCGAATTGTTGTAGTAAGTCTGTAGATTTCGGGAGCGAACGATCCGGATGCCGCCCCGAGCTATATCCCGGAACCGGATGTGAAATCCCCGGCATTCCGCTGAGATGACATGGAAAATACCAAAGGGATTTTCAGGATAATCCACCGGATTGAGGAATTTGGGATCATACATGAAGGCGATGGAGGTTTTGTTGCTCTTATAAAAATTTGTCCTCAGGATGACTTCGATGAACTGGCAGATCATGAGAAAGATATTCCGATCGATCTCCACGCCTATATCGCGCGTGATCTCTTGCTTCAGCTTGGACATCCGGTCCTTGATGTCATAATGCTTGACGAAGGGATTGAACTTTCGGTCAAAGAGCCGGTAGGCTTTTTTAAGGTATTCGCGGTTTTGCACGAGCGCATCCCAGACTTTGGCTTCGTCATAAGCCGTTTTAGCGAGCATTGTCTTCAAGTTTCGCAAAATCCCCAGCAGCTCCGGTGAATTCCTCAAGTGATCTCTCAGTTGGATGTACTCTTCGTTGTATTCGCTCAGGAATTGATGGGTGAAACTCCAGGCGGATAAGCCGAATACGGTTTCCTGTGCGCTCAGCTTTCCCTCTCTGAAGAGTTCGGAAAGGGCGCTCTCGGGAATTACGTAGACCAGGCTGATGTCTTCGATCAAGTCACGAACAAGTTTTTCGTCATGAATTTCATCCAGATAAAAAGTGTAGACGGTTTTGCCGTTGGCGAATTGCTCCACAAACTTTCGATTGGAAACAAGATTGTGCGAGTTGATCACATCTGAGACATTAGAGAAAAAGCGTGAATTCGATTCGCGATTGATGGCCACCATGATCCGCATCTCTCGGGTTTCTTCCTTTTGGGAAACATCGATGAGCGGTGCTTCCCAGCCCTTTACTTTGTTCAGGATGTCTTGGTATCTCTGCCGGGTTTCCTTTGTTGCCGTTTTCAGAAAAAGCCTGCAGGCGATTTTCTGCAGGTCCGTCTCTTCAGGAAATATGGTTTCTGAACAGAACTGTGTCTTGTTGACTTGATAAAAACGGAGATACTTCGTTCCCAGAGTTTTGCCCGACGTCCTGTAGGTCTGAAGCCTGGAATTGGGATATTTTTTTTCGATGCGATGCTCAATCTCCAAAGCCCGGTAATGATAATCGTCGACGAGATAGATCGCTTCATCTTCGTGTTCCGTAGCCAGGTCGATGGTGAGATCCTTTTCTTTTTTTAGGGAGGAGATGATGACAGCGGATTTAACGGCTTCGATATGATGGGCAATCGTCTTTAGGGGAGTTGTGTTGAAGTAGTACTCGTCCATCCCCAGATCTGTACAGAACCATTCTAGAGCATCTCGTATGGTGCTCTGGGCGTAATGCCCGTGTTTGAGGATGATCTCCTCAATCTTTTTCAATTGGTCCAGGCTCAATACTGATTTCTTGGCAATCTCTCTTAGGCTTTTCATGTCTGCCATCCTCATCTGCACAAATAAGCCTATCCGATGCCGATATGAGGCTGCAACACGGATTGGAAAATTTGCGCCTTAAAAAGTCGATGTTATTCTAGAAAATATGTTTGAGGAATACAATTCTTATTTTGAAGGCGGAAAATTGCGGAAGGGGCATAGGCAGGACTATATTTCGATTTCCATGGTCTCCAAGATCATGTCTGTCCCTTCCAGAGTCGTCACAGTGGTTGAGCCGCATTTGTCGCAGATGAAGATGTAATCTTCTTTGATCGCGACAGTTCCGCATTTTTGGCACTGCACTTTGCAGGGAACTTCGATTATGTCCAGTTCTGCTTCTTCGGCAAAAGTGTCCTTCTTGTAGATGTCGAATGCCGTTTTCAGAAGCTCCGGAACAACTCCGGAGAGGAGTCCCACTTGGAGCTTGACATAGCAAACCCGTTTCCCATTTTGGGCTTCGAGCTTATCTTCGAGTATCTCGAAGAGGTTGGCTACAACTGATAATTCATGCATGGTTTTGGCGCTGTTTATGGAGAGACTGAATGAGATAGTCCACGAACGCATCGACTCCCTGCCCTTTGAGGGCGGACAGAATAAAGACCTCGAGATGGGGGTTGATCTCCAGGGCCTCTTTTTTAGCCTGTTCGATATCAAAGGGAATAATCGGAAGAAGGTCCGTCTTTGTGATGAGCAGGCAATCGGATGTGGTGAAGGCCTTGGGGTATTTTTTGGGTTTGTCATCTCCCTCAGGAGTGGAGAGGAGGACACAGCGGATATTCTCTCCCAGGTCATAGCCAGCCGGGCAGACGAGATTGCCCACATTCTCGATGAACAGAAAATCCAGGTCGGGAGGAATCTCGGAAAAGAGCTTTCCGATCATTTTTGCCTCGAGATGACAGGCCCCGCCTGTAATGATCTGCCAGGCTTGAATGCCCTTGGCCCGGATTCGTTCGGTATCCCTTTCGGTTTCGATGTCTCCTTCGATAACGGCCATCTTGTACTCGGGAGAGAGTCTTTCGGCGATGCTTTCCAGCAGGGTTGTCTTCCCCGCTCCGGGCGAACTCATGAGGTTGATGGTCAAGATGCCTTTGCCGGTCAGTTTTGCCCGGATTTCCGCGGCGATTTTTTTGTTGGACCCGAGCAGGTCTTCGAGGACGAGAACTTCCTTTTTTTTCATTGTACCAGTAAATCCTTCAGTTTTTGGATGATTTCAGGAATGGCCTTGGTCATTTCTTCAGTGAGGCCTTCGCCCAGATGATACAGATTTTTCGCTTCGACAGCGATGATATCGATCTGTGAGGGTACCCTCTCTCCGATGTACCTGCCGATTTCGATGGCCTGGGGGACGGAGACATAGTGGGGGGATGGGCCGGGGATGGACCGCAGATCGCGTTCTTTCAGCGTGGTGACTTTTCCCGGTATAGGATCGGATTTCTTGATGGTATCGATAATGATCAGGCGCTCATAGCCGATGATGACGTCGAGCAGGGAGAGACCGGAAAGGGAGCACTCCTGGAAATGGACATCTTCGCTGCATCCAACAAAATCCTTTTGAATCTGAGGGTTACGCTGTATTTGACGGATGACATGAAGTCCTACTCCGTCATCGCCGTAGAGGTCGTTGCCCAACCCCAAAACCAGAGTTTTCATCGTTTTTTCCTTCCTGCCCAATCAACTCTCCATTATAGTGTTTTGCCAGACCAAAGAAAATGGATATGCCTTTTTATCAGGTCCGTTTTCTCAGACCGTGCTCAAGCAGCCAGTATGGTGATGTGAGTGCTCTATCTGCTGATAAAGAGCGAAAGAAAAGGCCCGCTCGGGGAGCGGGCCTGACTTTGTTCTCTTTTTCTGCCCCGTATCTCTTTTTGAACTTGGGAGTCTATCCGCTGAACAGAGATCTGTCAGGGGGATTAGCGTTTCAGCTTTTTGACCAACTCTCCTTTGTAGTCGTAGACGTTGACCTCCAGGGGCGTTTCTCCGGGCAGACAGTGTGTGCCGCAGGCATGGCAGGGATCATAGGGTCTAAACGCCATTTCGGCCATATTCAGCAGTCCTTCGGAGACATTCCCGCCTTTTATGAAGGCTTTGGCTGCCTTTTCGATGGACATGTTGATAGCTGCAGCATTATGGACTGTAGCCACGATGAGATTGGCCTCCTCGATGAGCCCTCGACTGTCTGTCTTGTAGTGATGGATGAGGGTTCCGCGGGGCGCTTCGACTATTCCCACTCCTTCGTTCGGTGTTTCGGTGGGAATCTGCCGGATGTTCGGGTCAGTGATGGTTTTGTCCTCCAGGAGCTGCTTCATGGCTTCTGCGGCTTGGAGTGTTTCAATCAAACGTGCCCAGTGATAGGCCAGCGTGTTGTGGACGGGTTTTCCACCCAGCGTCTCATACATACGCTCGTAGTGTTCCTGGGCCAGCGGTGTGGCCATTCCGTCCACGGCATTCAGCCGGGCCAGCGGCGCGACTCTGTAGATGCTGGTATCCGGACCTTCCACAAAGCCTTTCCAGCCGATTTTCTTCAGGAAGGGGAACTTGATGTAGGTCCAGGGCTCGACGTGTTCGGCGATGTGTTCGAGATACTCAGGGGGGCTGAATTTACAGAACTCTTTTCCTTCGGGATCGACGACGCGAACATCGCCATCGTAGAAGTCGAGCTTGTTGTTTTCGTCGACAAGACCCATGTAGTAGGTCACAATCTTGTAGGCATCGCCGACAACCACATCCACGTACTCCTTGTTCTTGAGGACGACATCATCAAAGATCTGAAGGGCAAACTGGGCAAATTCAACACAGAAGTCAGCTGTCTCGAGGAATTGTACCCGATGCTCTTCATCCAACCCCTTTGAAACACCGCCGGCAAGTCCGCATATGGGATGGATAACCTTGCCGCCCAACCAGTTGATGATATCACGGGCTTCTCTCCGGGCCCGGATGACCTTTCCGCCGACTTCCAGGCCGACTTTACCCAGGACACCCAGGATATTCCGGTCGGCAGCTGGAGCTGTCGGTCCGACGACGAAATCAGGCCCACCCAGGAAGAAGAAATGCAGGGTATGATCCTCGAATTGGAACGCGTTGTAGATGAGCCGTCGTATTTTTTCTCCCGTGGGGGTTGGCTTGACGTTGAAAACGGCGTCGTTAGCCTTGGTTGAACACATATGGTGTGTGGTCGGGCAGACACCGCAGATGCGAGGCGTTATCCGCGGCATTTCTTCTACGGGTCGGCCGACGGCAAACTGCTCGAATCCCCTGAGTTCGGGAATCTGGAGAATCGCGCGATCCACATCCCCGTTGTCGTCCAAGAAGATTTCGATCTTTCCGTGACCTTCCAGACGAGTAATGGGGTCTATCGTGATTCGTTCACTCATTTTATAGCCTCCATTCGTTTGCGTCTCAGGATCGATGAGGGCAGGCTGAACCTGTAAAAGGTGCCAGCCGGGTCAACGATCGTGTCGACGAGCTTTTCGATTTCTTTTTCATCATCGGTATCCAAAATTGAGGCGAGCGCGGACAGGAATTTGGCTCCTTGATCTAAAACCTGGTCTGTAGGGCCGAAACAACCCCGGCAGGGCATGTTGCCGATAATGCATCGTTCACCGCAGCCTGTCCGGGTGGCCGGACCCATGCAGATGATTCCCTGGGCCAGGAAACATTTTTCATCATCCATTATGACTTCCCAGGGCCTTTTTATCTCGGTCATGACCATTTTTTCCGGTTTGGTATCGTTCCTCTCGCAGTCATCGCAGAGCGACTTGTTCGGCGAAAGAACAGATCCTTTGGGAGGAAGCTTCCCTTCCAGGATGGCCAGCACGGCACTCATTATGAGGTCTCGCGGAGGCGCACATCCCGGAAGATAGTAATCCACATCAATGACCTGATCCAGGGTATAGACCGTGTCATAAAAGCTGGGCAGCGTCAGTTCTTTGCCATCCAGGTCATAGGTTTCCTGGGGGACGACACCATCGGGGTTTTCTGTCGACGGTGTGGTGTGATAGGCCCGGTTGAAAATGGTCTCTTTATTCCAGAAGTTCCCCAGACCTGGGATTCCCCCCAAATGGGAGCAGCTCCCATGGGCCACGATGAGCTGGCACTTCTTTCTCAGGAGTTCGACCATTTCCCGTTGCTCGGACAACCTGATGGCTCCGTTGATGAAGCCTACGGCTATCGATCCATCCTCCATGGCCTCCACGTCCTTTTTCTTGATATCGATGGCCACCGGCCAAAAGACGATATCCACGGCTTCCACGACTTTGAGGATGTCTTCTGCGAGGTCGACGATAGACTCTTCGCAACCCCCGCAGGATGAACACCAGTAAAAGGCTACCTTAGGCTTCTCTGTGCTCATGTTCGCCTCCATTCCAATTTAACGGTCCCAGTTGTTTTATTTCTTCAGTGAATTCGTCGCAGACATTCTGGAATTTTGCGCCTTCGGCGGCTGATACCCATTCCAGTCTGAATCTTTCCTTTTCGATGCCGAGCTGTTCCAGCATCTTCACGAGAAGTCTATGCCTTCTCAAGGCTTTATAGTTGCCCTCTTGGTAATGGCAGTCTCCAGGATGGCATCCAGAGATGAGGACGCCGTCAGCCCCTTCTTTAAAGGCTTTGAGGACGAACTGGGGATCGACCCGACCGCTACACATCACGCGGATGATTCTCATGTTGGGAGCATACTGCATTCGGGCAGTACCCGCCAGGTCAGCACCCGTGTAGGAGCACCATGTACACAAGAAACCAACTAATTTCGGCTCGTAAGACTCATTACTCATAGTTGGCCTCCTCTCGAATTATGTTTCATTGTCTGTCCGAGCAAACCGGACATTATAATCAATTGGATAAGAATTTACCAATAGGAAATCCTTATTCGACGAAAATTCCTTCAATCTCGGCAAAAATCTGTGCGTCTCTGAAATGTTTCTGCTGCGAAGCGCCGCACGGGCAGGCGGAAACGCAGGTCCCGCACCCTTTACAGAGAGCGTCGTTGATGACAGAGACTCCCTTCTCCTTGTCGTAAGTGATCGCCGTGAACGGACACAGGCTCACGCAAAGCTGGCATCCTGCGCAGAGCTCCTCGTCGATTTCTGCTGTGATCGGCTCGAGGTCGAACTTGCCCTTGTCAGCTAAAGCTAGAGCTTCAGCCGCTGCCCCTCCGGCTTGGGCGACCGTATCCGGAATATCCTTGGGCGACTGACAGGCCCCAGCCAGGAATATTCCGTCGGAGAACGTCGATACTGGAGCGAGCTTGGGATGTCTTTCGAGGAAAAAAGTGTCTTGGCTGCAGGATATGTTGAAGATCTTGGCGATCTCGTTCTGGTCGATTCCGGGCTCCAAACCTGTGGCCAGGATAACCATGTCTACGGGAATTCGCCGGACGGCTCCAATCAGGGTGTCTTCGACCCGGATGATCAACTTGTTTTCCTCATCCTCCGTGAGAGCCATGTCCGTGACTTCCGAGACTCGGCCTCTGATGAATTTGGTGCCTTCCTCCAAGAGGCGATGGTAGAACTCCTCGTAGCCCTTTCCGAAACACCGCATGTCGATATAGAAGTCGTAAACCGTGGCATCCGTTTTTTCATGGAGAAGATGAGCAAATTTCAGTGAGTACATACAGCAAACCCTGGAACAGTACTCGTTGTAGTTCACATCTCGGGAGCCCACACAGTGGACGATCCCGACGGCCTTGGGTTCCTCTCCGTTGGCGAGCTTGATCTTGCCTCCGGTCGGCCCTGAGGCGTTGACCAGTTTTTCGAACTCCAGGGCTGTGATGATGTTGTCAAATCTACCATACCCATAAGCCGGAATGCGGCTGGCGTCGAAGGATTTGAAACCTGAAGCCAGAATCACGGTTCCCACTTCCACTTCAATTTCTTCTTCTGCGAGTTCGTGGTCTACGGCTTCTTTGGGGCAGACCTTGGCGCAGATTTTACATTCGCCGGTTTTGAAATGGATGCAAGCTTCTTCATCGATATAGGGAACCATAGGTACCGCCTGACGAATGGGGACGCGGATAGCTGTCTCTGGTCCGAGCATCATCTCGCTGTGGATGACTTTTCGGCCGTGCAGGTCTTCGAAGGTGATGGCTCCCGTCGGGCAGAAAAAGGCACAGGCGGTACAACCGATGCATGCCTCCGACTGTTCATCGAAAGGTGGAGCGACTCTTCTCTCCTTCCCTCTTTCCACAAAACTGATGGCTTCAGCTCCGACGATTTGCTCGCAGGCGCGGACACAGAGGCCGCAGAGGATACACTTTTCATCCGGGTCCATGATCGCAAACCGTGTCCTTTCGATGCCCATATCCTTGGCAATTTTCTGGACAGCTTCGGCTGCAGGAGCTTGGGCCAGGAGCATTTCGATGTTCATGCGGCGTGCCGAGACGGCCATTTCGGATTCCGTATTGATGACCATTCCTTCTCGAACTTTTGTGTTGCATGATGTGACGAGCTCAACTTTGTCTCCAATTTTTCTCTCGACAACGCACACTCGGCACGCGGCATAGGGTTCCAACACGGGATGATAACACAGGGTTGGAATCTCGATGTCCAATTGTTTGGCAGCTTGAAGTATCGTTGTGCCTTCTTCGACCTCCACATTTTTGCCGTTGATGGTGAGCTTGATTTTATTTTCGTTACTCATTTTCGCCCTCCTTTACTTTCTAAATCGCATCTCAAGCAACGTTTAGCCTCCTTGATGCATTGCTCCTTGGATAGTCCTATTTCCACTTCCTTAAAGCTGCCTTTTCTCTCCTCAACAGGGATACACGGAATTTCAGGCCTATCCAGCTCGAAGGCTTCTTCTGGGGTGAGCTCGACGAGCGGTACTTCCATCCGAGGCTCGGTTGGTTTGTATTCTCTATCGAGGGGTTCTCCTCTCAAAAACTTGTGGATTGATTCTGCGGCGATTTGACCTGAGCGCATGGCTTCCATAACCGTTGCTGGGCCTGAGACGACATCGCCTCCGGCGAAGATCCCCTCCACGTTTGTAACCAGGGTCTCGGGATCGACCTCTAATGTATTCCATTTACTGACGTTGATCTTTCCGTCCCCGTTGAGGAATTCAAGGTCGGGGACTTGACCGATGGCCGGAATGAGCGTATCGATTTCCATCTCGAATTCACTTCCTTCGATCGGAACAGGCCGTCGTCTTCCCGTATCGTCGAATTCCGTCAATTCCATCTTGGTGCATTTTATTCGGGAGAGACGGCCGTTATCCGCATAAGCCTCAATCGGCAATGTCAGGTATTCGATTTTGATGCCTTCTTCGAGAGCTTCTTTGATTTCTTCCTCGTTGGCCGGCATCTCAGGCCTCGTTCTCCTGTACAGGATCGTAACATCCGCTCCCAAACGCCATGCCGTCCGGGCGGCATCCATGGCCGTGTTCCCGCCTCCGACGACCGCTACTTTCTTTCCTATCTTGGCCTCTCCATCCAGGTTGTACTTTTTCAGGAATGCGATGGGATCGATCACACCTTCCACATCTTCGCCAGGAATCTCCAGCTTCAGGTTCACGGGTGCTCCTGTTGCGATGTAGATGGCTTTGTATTCCTGGTTGAAAAGCTCGTCGAGCGTAATGTCTTTTCCGACTTTCGTATTGGTCTTGATCTCGACTCCCATGTCCTTGATGTAGCCTATTTCATAGTTGAGCACATCCTTCGGAAGTCTGTATTCGGGAATCCCCCAACTCAGCATTCCTCCCGCTACGGCCTCAGCTTCGAATATGGTTGGTTTGTAACCGTTCTTGGCAAGATTCCAGGCGGCAGTAAGACCGGAAGGCCCGGAACCCACTATAGCGACCTTTTCGTATTTTTTCTCGAAGGGGGTTATTTCCGGCTTTCCCCCGTTGGATCTTTCATAATCGGCGACAAACCGCTTGAGCGCGCGGATTGCAATAGGCTGAGCGATTTCTCCCGCTCGGCAACGTGTTTCGCAGGAGTGATTGCACACTCTTCCGCAAACACTGGGGAGGGGATTGACCCACCTGTTGACGTCCAGTGCTTCCTTGAATTTGCCCTGAGCTATGAGAGCTACGTACGAGCAGGCCTCGGTCTCTATAGGGCAGGTGTGGTGGCAGGGAGACGATACGAGGGCATTACAGACGCCAGCCGCACATTTCTTGTATTTGATGTGCGCTTCGTACTCGTCTCGGAAATAACGCAGAGTTGTCAGAACTGGATTCGGAGCAGTATTGCCCAGACCGCAGAGGGCGGTGGCTTTGATACTCTTGGCCAGGTCTTCCAGAAGATCGAGATCCTCCATCACAGCTTCACCGTTTTTAATCTTGGACAGAATTTCCAGCATCCGAGGAACGCCTTCTCGACAAGGTGTGCACTTTCCACAGGATTCATCCTTCGTGAAGGTGAGGAAGTAGTGGGCCATATCGACCATGCAGGTGTTTTCATCTGTGGCCACCATACCACCCGAACCCATCATGCCTCCTGCTTTGGAAAGCTCCTCGTAGTCCACGGGTAAATTCAGAAGCCCTGCCGGTATGCAGCCTCCGGAGGGGCCACCGATTTGGACGGCCTTGAATTTTCGATCCTTGAGGATGCCTCCGCAGATGTCAAAAATGATCTCGCCTAGGCTTAGCCCCATCGGGACCTCGACCAGGCCCGTATCCTTGACCTTGCCTACGACGGAAAAGACTTTCGTCCCTTTACTCAAGTTTGTTCCGATTGTGGAGTACCATGACGCACCGCGATTGATGATCGGCGCGACGTTAGCCCATGTCTCAACGTTGTTGATATTCGTGGGTTTGCCCCAGAGGCCACTCTCAGCCGGGTAAGGCGGGCGTGGTCTCGGTTCTCCCAGTCTTCCCTCGACAGAAGCCATCAATGCTGTCTCCTCGCCGCAGACAAAGGCGCCTGCCCCCCGGATGACCTTGACATCGAAGGCAAAACCTGTCCCCAGGATGTCCTCTCCCAGGAGACCGTAGTCTCTTGCCTGGTCGATGGCGATGTACATTCTCTGCAACGCGAGGGGGTATTCGTTCCGGATGTAGATGAATCCCTCCTTAGCTCCTGTGGCTTTGGCTCCGATAAGCATTCCTTCCAGGACGGAGTGAGGATCGGCTTCCACGATGGATCGGTCCATGAATGCTCCCGGGTCGCCTTCGTCGCCGTTGCAGATGAGGTATTTTGTGTCGCCTTCGGCATTGCGGACAAATTCCCATTTAACGCCAGTAGGAAATCCGGCGCCGCCCCTTCCACGGAGCCCGGAGGCCTTGACCTCACTGATGATTTCTTCCGGAGTCATTTCACTCAGGGCCTTGGCTATGGCGGTGTATCCATCGCGGGCGATGTAATCATCAATCTTTTCCGGGTCGATCAGGCCCCTGTTCCGCAGAGCGATCAGAATTTGCTTCTTGAAGAATCCGATATCGCTCATGATGGGTACGGGCGATTTTTCAGCCGGAGGTTTGTACATGAATTTCTCGACCGGCCGGCCCTTCAGGAAGTGTTCCTCGACCAGATGGGGGATTGCATCAATCTCAAGGCGGTTGTAAAAAATATTATCCGGTTTAACGACGAGCAGAGGGCCCGCTTCGCAAAATCCGTTGCATCCCGTGGTGACAATCAGCACTTCCTTTTCCAATCCCTGCTTTTTCACCTCTTTCTCCAGGGCGTCTTTGATTTCAAAAGCGCGGTTGGAGACACAGGCCGTCCCTCCGCAGACCATCAGGTGTATTCGGTAGAGTTTTTCTTCCATTTGCCCCTCCTTTCCTTAGACCGTCCTCTCGCTTCCGACAGCGAGAGCATAGTCTTGAACCACTTCTCCGCCGATAATATGTTTCTCAAAGATATCTTTCACTTTCTCCGGGGTCAGCTCGATGTATTTGATGGGCGCCTTATCCAATATTTCCACGGTCATCATGGGCTCCCGGCTGCAGAGGCCTGCGCATCCAGAATTGGTGATGAATACATCTGTAAGATCTCTTTCTTCGATTTCCTTCATGACGGCATCCATGATATTCCGCGCTCCGGCTGCGATGCCGCAGGTACCCATGTGAACGGTGATTTTTGACCTGTAAGGCCCTCCGTCTCGAAGCTGTGCAGTCTTTGAAGTTCTCTCTTTGATTTTTGCCAAATCTTCGATTTTTAGCTTAGGCATTTTTCCCTCCTTTATTTGGCCCTATATTCCTCGATAATGGGGACTACTTTCGATTCTGTCAGTTTTCCCTGGACATCTTTTCCGACCATCATCACGGGAGCTAGACCGCAGCATCCCAGGCAGCGGACTTCTTCCAGGCTGAATTGCAGGTCCTGGGTCGTCTCACCCCTCTCGATTCCCAATTCTCTTTCGATCTTATCCATGATCCGTGCTCCGCCCCTCACATGGCAGGCTGTTCCCAGACAGAAATTGATCGGGTACTTCCCTCTGGGTGTTAAGCTGAAGGCCTTGTAAAAGGTTGCCACACTGAGGATCCGGCTCAAGGGAACATCCATTTCTTTGGAGAGTTTTTCAAGCTCTTCTCTGGGCAGGTAATTGTGGACCTCCTGGATATCCTGGAGTATGGCCACGATGGCATTGGTGTCGTTTCCGTATTTTTCGACAATCTCCGTGACTTTGCTTTCGATCATGCTTACCTCCTTAGTTTCGCTAACCCTTCATTGATATTTTTTTTTATTATATTTAATACCTCTGGGGAATTGATGGGAATCCCATTGAGCTGGGATTTGATCTCTTTTGTGTCCAGAACATATTCTGTTTCGTCCGTAATATGTTTATAGAAGAGATCAAGACCGGGACTCCCGATGATCAGAGTGATGAGTGTTTGGGGGATATCCCCTAGAGGTTTGGTATCGATATGACTGGCTTGGAAAGTGGCCATCACTTTGGTTCCCTTGTTCGGCTCGGACTCAAGGAAGAAGTGGCCGTTGGCAGTCAGGGCGGCCTCTTTGAGAAGAGACAATCCGAGACCTATGCGGCGCTCTTTTTTGGTGGAAAAGAATGGGTCGAGCGCCTTGGCTTTGGTCTCTTCATTCATCCCTTCGCCGTCATCCGAAATGGTTATGGATAAAAGATCTTTCTTCTTGCTCTCCTCGATAGTGATTGAGACCAGTTTGGCCCTGGCTTTGACAGAGTTCTCAGCGATATCGAGGAGGTGCAGAGACAGGTCTTCCATGGTCATTCCTAGTGTATGATTTTCCTTCCATCGGCATTCATCAATGCCTTTTTGATTTCTTCGGTCGTTCCCTCTTTTATATAAAAAGAGGTGTACCCTTTTCCAATATCCTCCACGAAGTGCGCATCGGAGGCGCACGTCAGTGGATAGGGAGGGCTAAACCTGAGCATAGCCTCTTCATAGGATATAGCTGGAGAGATTTCCAGGGCATCGAGGTCCAATCCCTCGGGAATAAATCCCAGCTGTCCGATGAGGCTGAATCCTTCACGGTCGATATGTGATGCAATCGCCAGGCCCTTCAAGGCATGAATGGTTTTTACGACCTCTTCCACAGGAAGAGTGGATGCGCCTATCAGGAGTCTGTTGTTGAAACTGAGCACTTCGCCCTCGGCGTTGACGACCACTTGCATGCCGAATGTGTCCTCGTCGTTCTCACCGGGGAGATGGGCATAGATGATTTCCTGAAGCTTATAGGCAGAATCTGGCTCGTCGAAGAGAGCGAGTATGTGGACCTCTTCCTGAGATGTCACTTCCATTCCGGGCAAAACCACGATTTCATATTTCTGAGCGGCCTTTATCAAGGCTGGAATATTTTCGGATGAGTTGTGATCGCAGATGCCCAGGATGTCGATTTCCTCAATTTTTGCCTTTTCCGCAATCCCTCTCGGAGACATTCCCAGATCCCCGCAGGGAGAGAGGCAGGTGTGTATGTGGAGGTCGGCTTTCATAGTCTTCATTAAACTCTATTCTTGGGGTCCAATAATCCTATACAATTTTCCTGATATGACAAAAGCGCTATCCGCTGTCGTCAGGAGTGGAATCTTTTCCTCTTCTGCTTTTTTCATTGTGTCGCCTTCGGGCTTTCTGTTGTTGACGATGATGATACCGCTCAATTCCTTCAGTTTCGCGACGGCAACTATATTCTGGTGAATCTGGAGTGTTATCCAGAGGTTACCCTGTTTTGTGTTGGCCATGACGTCGCTGAGGAGATCGCTGGTGTAACCGCTGGTCACTTCAGTTTCCAGCATGTCTTGAGCAGTCATAACATTGAGCCCTAGCTTTTCCGCAACTTTTTTTAGGGTCATGTTCCTTCCCTCACTTGTTTAGCTGTTTGATTCCGATCTTTTCTCGGATTTATAGCCACAACGTTGCTCAAGGCCTTGACGACTTCTGCGGGCAAATCTTTGATCTTGTCGGGCAGGGTGAAAATGCAGTCTATGAGTTCCGCTTCCCCGGTAACCACATCTTCGGCAAACGTCTGACATGTCGGAGAGCCGCAGACGCCGCAGTCGATCTTGGGCAAAGACTCGTAGATCATCTCTTTGTCTTTCCTCTTTTTGATGGCCTGAGCGAGATTCGTATCGAGAGGTTTCAATGGCCGAGGTTCCAGCCTACCTTCCCTCAGGAAGTATCTCTGGGCGTACCTCTTTCGCACTTCGCGAATATCGGGACAGGCCTTGATCTTTTCGTATTCCAGCGTCTCCATCAGTTTGAGAATCTTGTTGTGGGAAATGTAGAGGTTTTCGACAGTCAAGGAGCCGCCAACACAGCCCTGGTGACAGGAATAGCCTTCGACGAAATCGATGTTCTTCAGCTTCCCCATTTCGATATCATCGAAAACCTTCAAGATTTCATTGAGGCCTGAAACGGTGAGTGAATTCTTCAACCGGAGGGTCCGGCTCATTCCCCCCGCAATGGCCCAGCCGATCCCGAGAATGCATATGCTCTCCAATCCTTTCCTGTAGCTGCCTTTTTCCACTCCTTCCATGGCCGAAAGAAGGGGCCCGTAAATGTCGGAGATGGAAATAGCCCCGTCGAGATTAGATCTCCTCTTTTCGGCCGGTTGCCTGATCGAAATCATTTTTACCGGACAAGGCGTGATGTAAAAGGCCCCAATATCTTTTTCAGCAACTCCCAGCTCCTTCGATTTTTGGCGCTTCATCTCTCTCGCTGCCAGCTCTCTCGGTATGTTTAGCGGGGATATGTGGTCAATAAGCGAGGGATATTTCACTTGGATAAGCCGGACAATAGTGGGGCATGCGTTGTGAATAACGGGTTTTAAACCTTGGTGCTCCCGGAGAAATTCCTGAATGGCGAAGCTCACCTCGCCGCACTCATAGGCCAAATCGAACACCTCGTCAAAACCGAGCTTCTTCAAACCGGCAACGATCTTGTTGGGCAGGATTTCTCTTCCAAACTGAGCATACAGCGAGGGTGAGGGAATGGCGATGGTGTGCTTGAATTTGGTGAGCTCCCCAAAGGGATCTGTCAGCGGGATGATCGCGCCACTGGGACAGGCGGTGATACATTCTCCGCAGTCGATACATTTTTCCTCGAGGATGTGGGCTTTGCCGTTTCTAATTCGGATGGCTTGGGTAGGGCAAATCCGCATGCACTTCATCCGCCCCTCGCACTTGTCTTCGTCGATGCGGATGGAATGGAAGTAGTGACGTTTCATTTCTATTCTAGTCCGTCTAAATAAAGAATGATGTCGTATGTTGTTCCTTCGCCCAACACCGATAAGATCTCAAATTTATCGGCATTCCTTTTGATGTTCGGAAGACCCATACCGGCTCCGAAACCCATTTCCCTCATTTTAGGTGTCGCTGTTGAGAACCCTTCTTTCATGGCGAGATCGATATCGGCAATACCCGGCCCCTTATCATTGATGTTGATGTGGATAGCTTCAGGAGACAGGTTGAGCGTCAGCACAGCTTCATCGGCATACATGACCACATTCATCTCCGCTTCATAGGCGGCAATGGCCGTCCGGGTGATAATTCCGGGAGGGATTCCCAGTTCTTGCAGTATTCCCTTGATCTTTGTGGAGATAGCTCCTGCCCGGCTAAAATCTCCACCTTTGATGTAATACTTTTCACAAAGAGCATATTCGCTGTCCATTATCACTTCAAGGCCGGAGGTTTGACGACTCCGGGAAGGCCTTTGCTGAAGAGTATGCCGCAGGTTGTGTACATCATGTATTTTGTAGAAATGATGGGGATACTCATTTCTCTCGCAAGTTTGATACCTTCCTCATCCGGCTTTTTACCCCGGACATAGACGATGCCGCTGGCGTCGATAATGTTTGCCGTTCTGACCGACTGGCTGTTGGTTAGCCCTGTCAGGAGGAGAATTCCCGGCTTGCCGAAAGCCAGGACATCGCTCATGAGGTCAGACCCGCCTGCGAACTTGATCTCCTTATCCAGAAAGTCCTCGCCGCAGATGACTTCGGCCTGGAGGATTTCTGTGATTTCCCGAAGTGTCATTCTATTGCTCGTGTTTATGTTCCTTGATGATCACATCGCCCTTACGGATGATTCTCTCCGAAGGCGTGATCACTGTGGGGCAATTGTTCCAGCAGTCGCCGCACCCATTGCACTTTTCAGGATCGACATAGCGGGCTTTTTTCCTGATCGTTGCCTTGAAACTGCCCACATAGCCATCGATCTCTTTGACTTCACTCCATGTCAGGAGCTCGATGTTGGGGTGCTTTCCCACTTCAGACATCTTGGGCGTTAGGATACAGGCCGAGCAGTCGAGAGTGGGAAACGTCTTGTCCAGCATGGACATGTGGCCACCGATCGAGGCTTCCTTCTCAACGAGATACACTTTTTTGCCGGAATTGGCGTAAGTCAGAGCAGCTTGGATTCCTGCTATCCCTCCGCCGACAATCAGAATTTCAGGCCGAACGGGGACTTCTTTCTTTGTCAACGGATCATGCAGAGCTACCCTGCGCACGGCCGCAGAAACCAAGGCTTTGGCTTTCTTAGTCGCCTGGTCAGGATCCTCCGTAACCCACGAGACATGTTCCCGGATGTTGGACATCTGGAAGTAAAACGGGTTCAGGCCTGCTTCGGCTGTCGCGCCTCTAAAGGTAGGTTCATGCATGAGGGGAGAGCAGGACGCAACAACGACCCTGGAGAGGTCGTTCTCTCGGATACTTGCTTTGATCAACTCCTGACCCGGGTCTGAGCACATGAATTTGTATTCTTTAGCTACAATGACATTATCTAAAGTCGCGGCAAACCTGACGACTTCAGCCACGTTCACTTTGCCGGCGATGTTTGTGCCGCAGTCACAGACAAAGACCCCGATTCTTGCTTGTCCGTTGGATCCACCATTAGTACTCATTTTCCACCTCCATTTCTGAGTTTGGCCCACATCTTGTCCAGAGATATGACAGAGCGGTTGAAACCCAGATCTTCTTTGGGAATGTCCAACGCCAATCCCATGAGCTGTGTGAAGTAGAGGATCGGCATCCGGACATCTTCTTTATATTTGGCGACAATCTTACTTTGAGGGAGTTCCAGGTTGAACTGACAGAGCGGACAGATTGTAACCATCACATCAGCGCCCTTTCTGTGGGCTTCTTTGAGCAGGACATAATTGAGGTCAGTGCCAACCTTTTCGATCGTTCCGCCTAGCGAGCCGCCACAGCAGCGTGTTCTGGCTGAATAATCAACCGGCTCTGCGCCGATGGCAGCCATGAGGTCGTCCAGCATGGTGGGATAATCAGGATCGTCCAATTCCGTGAACGGCCTGACCAACTGACACCCGTAGTAACAGGCCACTTTGAGCCCTGTGAGTTTAGTTCGAACCAGATCCCTGATTTTGTCGAGGCCGATATCCTTGACCAGCACCTCGAGAGGATGAATGACATCAATGGTCCCTTTGTATTCAGCGTCGACGCTCTTGAGATCATTCAGAATCTTTTTGGCCTTCTCGTGTCCACTGGTGAGGAACGCGTTGGATTTTTTCATGGTCAAGAAACATCCGGCACAGGGAGCGAGGACATTCTTTCCGGTTTTCTCGGCTATGGACAGATTCCGGCCGCAGATGGCGGCAGCCATGAATTCATCGACCGAAAAGTAGGCCGTGGCACCGCAGCAGTTCCAGTCGTCCAATTCCTCGAGAGGCATTCCTATTTCTTTGAACACAGGAAGGAGCGATTCTTCGTAATGCTTGCCTCCGGCCTTCAGAGAACAACCTGGGTAGTAGATAAATTCTCTCATTTGGCATCCTCCGAAACAGCTTTCAATAAAGCATGAAATTGCTTAATGTTCTTGATTTTTTCCTTTTTTAGACTTAAACGTCCCGTTCTCATCAAGTTTATGCCTGTTGAGGTATACTTCAACGGGCTAATCGGATCCTTCAATTTCATGTACATTTGCAGGACCAGCCAGAGCTCTGAGCTACGACCGTTTTTAGCGATGATTTTGTGCATTTCTTGAGCTAGGGCAGGAATCGGAAATTTTTTAGGATATACACCGGCATTGATGGCTTCACGTTTCAAGGTGTACATGATATCCGTGATCTTGATGTCGGACGGGCATTTGACCTGGCAGTTGTAGCATGAAGCGCACAGCCAGGGAGTGAAGCTTTTCAGGACTTCATCCTTGAATCCGTGTTTGATCATGGCGATGATTTTTCGTGGGGGATAGTCCATGTAGGTGACCATGGGGCAGGAGCTGCTGCAGGTGCCGCACTGGATGCACCGACTGATTTCCTTGCTGAAGGATTTTTCCCTGATAGTGTTCACAAAACCTGGATCTAAATCTCCCTCAAATATGACTTTGTCCTGGATTTCCATGAATCCTCCTTTTAAATAATTATAGATATATCCATCTATGGAGCAGCAAAGTGGCATTGACCCCTATTGTTTTCAAACCGATAGAAAACAATCTGAAAGCACCACTCCATCACAAGTTCTGTAATTATAAGGGGGATTTAAAGCGACGAACTCACTCTAGGCACGAAAAAATTTTGGCATCACTCAAAGCTAATTGAAACTATAGGATAAGTCAAGATAGCCTTATAATTACATTAGATTCTAGTTAGAATCATTTTGCTTGTCAATAAAAAAATAAAAAAATGTCAGCTGCTCATGATCAGAGCATCTCTCAGCCTCAAACGATGAATATCGTGAGGGAGGCTTGCCTGCAGATGACTTTATTCATATAATGAATCTCAATTGATACTTTATCTGGGATATGGCATAGTACCGGGGTTAGATATCCCAAGATTTGAAGGAAGTGTTCTGGATGGGGATGTGTCTTGCCCGCTGTCAAAAAAATAGACACAGAGCCCTTGCCTGTGTGATAATCTCTATTTGAACAACATAATACATAAAAAACCCTAAAGGGAGAAATTATATGAGCACACAGGATGATAACTCGAGAGAATCTTTAGAGAATATTCTAGAGAGTATGGAAGGAGGTGTCCTTGCCATTGACAAAGACTGTCGGATCACCTTTTTCAATCGCGCCGCCGAAGAAATCACAGGGTACACAAAAAAGGAGGCCCTTAACCAGGACTGCTATCAAATTATGAAGAGCGAGCTCTGTGAGGATGTTTGCCCGGCCGAAGAAGTTATGGAATCGGGAAGAACCATTTTCAATTATGAAGTCAAGCTCACCAATAAGACAGGTGATGATGTCCCCGTCAATGTCACGACTTCACCGTTATTATCAAGAAAAGGAGAGGTCATCGGCGCTGTCGAAAACTTCAGGGATCTGACCAAGCATAAGGGATTGTGGGGAAAATTGCGGCAGGAGAGGAACAAGGCTCAGCAATACCTCAACATTGCCGGAGTCATTATCGTAGCTATAAACAATGATGGGGTTGTGACCCTCATCAACAAAAAAGGGTGTGAAGTTTTGGGCTATGAGGAAGACGAGCTGATAGGCAAAAACTGGTATGACCTCTGTGTTCCTGAGAGATTCAGGGAAGAGAGAAAAAAAGATTTCTATGGATTGATGGCCGGCCGGGAAGAGATGGTTGTGGACTATGAAAACATCATTTTGACCAAGTCGGGCCAGGAACGGATAATTGCTTGGCACAACACCCTCATCACAGATGACGGGAAGACTATCGGCACGCTCAGTTCAGGGGAAGACATCACTAAACGCAAACAGACCGAGGACGAATTGATCAGATCGGAAAAGATGGCCTCCTTAGGGCAGCTGGCTGCCAGCGTTGCCCATGAAGTTAACAACCCTCTGGCTGGGATTATGGTCTACGTGAAGCTCTTACTCAAGAAGTTCAAAGAAGGCAAACTCCAGACGGAGGGGACAGACGAGCAGCTCCTCAAAATGCAGAAAGAACTGGAGAGAACAACCCGGATCATCAGAAACCTGCTTGACTTTGCCCGGCAGTCAGAGCCAACCATGGCTCCGATTGATCTCAATAAGGTTGTGGAAGCCGCATTGCTCTTAGTCGGCAATCAGATTAGCCTCGACAACATAAACCTAATCAAGACGCTAAATCCCCAACTTCCCTATGTTCTCGCTGATTTTGATAAAATCCAGCAGGTGCTGATCAACATCATGCTGAATGCGACACAAGCCATGCCCGACGGTGGGAGCCTCACTATCTCCACCTCAGTGGCCGAAGGTATTCGAATCAACGACGAAATCAGGAATACGGTGAGAATTACCATCAGCGACACGGGGATTGGAATTCCGCCGGAAAATTTGGACAAGTTATTTACTCCTTTCTTCACCACCAAGGAAAAGGGAAAGGGAGTCGGATTGGGGCTTTCCGTCGTTCACGGGATAATCCAAAAGCACAATGGGAAAATAGAGGTGAATAGCAAACCCGATGAGGGCACAACATTCAGAATATACCTGGAGGTGATGGATGGGAAAGAGGCCTGAAATACTCATCGTTGATGATGAGGCCATAGTCAGAGAGTCTCTTCGCGATTGGCTTGGCAGTGTCGGCTGCATGGTGGATACGGCGGAGTCTGGTGAGGCAGCGCTCGAGATTATCAAACAGAAAAAGACGAAGATCATGATTACCGATTTAGTTATGCCTGGCATGAACGGCATCGAGCTCATGAAAGAAGCCAAGAAAATAGTGCCCTCTCTGGCGACGGTCATCATTACAGCTCATGCCACCATCGAAACAGCCATCACAGCAATCCGAGAGGGTGCCTATGATTATGTCGAGAAGCCTTTCTGTCCGGAAAAAGTCGAACACATCATTAATAACCTGGTAGAACATCAAACTCTGATTGAAGAAAATATCTCCCTGCGCCGGAAGATTGAAGGCAAGTTTCAATTCGGGGGGATTATCGCCAAAAGCTCGAAGATGTTCAGGGTCATTGAGCTGGTCAAAACAGTAGCCCCGACGACAGCCACAGTGCTCATTACCGGAGAGACCGGGACTGGTAAGGAAGTTGTTGCCCGTGGCATTCATCATCACAGTCAACGCCGGAACAAACCCTTCATTGCCACAAGCTGTGCCGCTCTTCCGGAGAGTTTGCTGGAAAGTGAGTTGTTCGGGCATGAAAAAGGCTCCTTTACAGGAGCTGTGGCCCAAAAAAAGGGAAAGTTTGAGGCGGGTCACAATGGGACTCTGTTCCTCGATGAAATAGGAGAGATAAACCCCAATACGCAGGTCCATCTGCTGAGGGCGCTGGAAGAGAAAAAGATCACCAGAGTGGGTGGAAATGAGGAGGTTGCAGTGGATGTGCGTGTCATCGCAGCAACCAACAGGGATTTGAAGGCCGATATCAAGGCTGGGAAATTCCGCGAGGACTTGTACTACCGACTAAAGGTCGTATCCATCGACCTCCCCCCGCTTCGAGAACGAAAGCAGGATATTCTGCTCCTGGCAGACCATTTTTTAAGGAAATATACCGAAGAAAACAAAAAAGAAAAAAAAACATTCTCTCCGGAAGTCATTGAATTTATGCTGAATTATTCCTGGCCTGGGAACGTTCGAGAGTTGGAAAATATGATCGAACACAGTGTCATCCTGTCTCAAAATCCCGCCATTACGCTGGCCGAACTTCCCCAGGATATTGTTTATCCCTGTCCAGAAGAAGAAAAAACTATCGATGCTGTGATGAAAAACCACATACTTAACGTGCTCAAGGAGACCGAAGGCAACATCACTAAAGCGGCTAAAATTCTGGGTGTTCAGCGTATGACTCTCTACAACAAACTCAGAAAATACAAATTTTCTGTCTAAAAATTAGACGCCTAAAGTCTAATTACTAGACACCTTCTCCCCTTTTGGTTTTTTCCTCTGCGTTTTTTCCATATTTTTTAATTGATTTAATTTCAGTCAGATAGAAAGTTATTTAAAAATTATGTGTGGGATACACTGATGTTGGCACACGATTTGCTGTATAGAGGGTCGTGATGAATTTAATAACTTCAACAGGACAGAAAATCTCAGACAAGCTGTCCTGGAATAAAAAGCAATCATAGGAGGTATGTTATGAAAAAAGAAAGCATGCTGGTTGTCGAAGACGAAGAAATCATGCGGGATGCTTTGGTCGATTACTTCTCAGGCGAAGGTCGTGTGGTCGACACAGCCCAGGATGGCGACAGTGCGTTGGAAAAAATTAATTTTAATAATTATGACGTCATGATCGTCGATCTTAGATTGCCCGGTCGCGATGGGCTTTCGGTCCTGAAGGAAGTCAGAGAGAAGAATCCAAAAGCAAAGGTCATCATGATTACAGCTTACCCCACTCTCGAAAGTGAAACAGAGGCAAGAAATGGCGGCGCCGTCGATTACCTGACTAAGCCTTTTGAGATGAACTATCTTGAAACATTAATCAGGCAGTCCTTCGAGGTCGAAATCGCCCCCACTCCAGTTGTTGAAGAGCCTGTAGTGGAAGAAGTCATTCCTATTCCCTGCATCTGGGCCCAAGCAGGTATTGCCAAGGACCGTGAGTGTGACCGCGGCTACACCTGCGAGCGAGGCTGTCAATTCCATGCAGCCATGATGAAGAAAGAGAAATTCCGGACTGATCCCAGGATTCAGCCCTACCTTGATAAGCTGCATTCTCTGTTAGGAAAGGGCGTGTGTAAATACACGATGTGTGGGGAACTGTCTTTCCGGAACTGCACAAGGCTTTTCAACTGTGCCAGCTGCGAGCTCGATCAGATGGTCCAGTACACCAGTGATCTCAAGCGTGCTAAAAAAGCCGCTCAAATCAAAAAGGCTAAGGACCAAGCGGCCCGTGTGACGGTGAAAGAGAGACCCGTCCGCACCGACCACTAAACCTGATTTGATCTGATCGTATAACCCGGTTTACATCGTCCTAAAGGGTTGATGTAAACCGGGTTTTTTCATTTAATCTGAGGTGAGGACGTGCTTTTCGTATTCTGTTTCAAGTTTCAGCTTGTGATTTTTTTCCTGTTGGATGAGAAACTGAAATAATTTTTTTAACTCCGCCTCATCAGCATTTTGCTCTAGATTGGAATAGAGATCCACAGCTTCTTGTTCCTTTTTTGCTGCGAGAACGAGAAGGTTTTGGAATGTCATTTCTTCCTTAGTCTTCTCCTCTGTCAGATAATCGCTTATCTTCAGATCCGGAACTTCTTTGATTTCAAAGTCTTGGATCTGCGTCTCCGAAATGTTTTCCAGAAGCCTCTTATGGTTTTTTTCCTCATCTTGGAGTTCACGCAGCAGTTCTCTCAAACCTGGAGACTGAGCCTTTTCACTCATGTCTCCATAGGCTTTGATCGCCGCTTCTTCCCTCGAAATTGCAAGCCCGATGATGTCCCCAAAGTTTGTCAAATCCATTGATTCTCCTTTCTTATTGGCCCAGTCGTCATGTCCTTTTTGCCTCTCTTTGTGAAATCTGTCGATGATCCAAAAGCGCTTTTTATTATAGAGAAATGACATCACCCATGCAACAAACCTGACTGAGTTGTTCATGAAAACCGATGACACCTGCTCAAAAGAAAGTTCCATTTCATATTGCCGGTACTTATTTCGTTCTGCCGAGATGATCATTCTGGGTTGTGCGGAATGGGCTTCGGCATAGGATAGCTTATTCGTGATGATTCACTGCAGCTGGCGAGCCGAACTGGCAGATTCAGCTCGAATAATCCAACGTTCAAGAGAATTATTCGTAAAAACAGCCGAATTTAGGCTTGCATTTTAGTGAAAAAAAAAAGTAAAATTTAGACAATCCAAATAATTCCGCACAGGAAGGAGGAAGAATGGACAGAAAATTTCTTTCCTTGTTCGTAGTGATTATAGTTTTGGGTTTTTTGTCAAGCTGTTCCTCTCACCCCGAACAACAACTCTTACAGAGATATTTTTCTGCCCTCCAGTTGAACGATAATGCCACTCTCTCAACCATGGCTTTGGAACCAGTCGCTATGGAGACGGAAGATTGGGAAATTATCAGTGTCGGTGAAGAAATAGTAGACAGCTTTAAGTTGCCTGAGATGAGTCGTGAAGAAGCGCGCCTGAAAAAGGAGTTGGAGGATCATGTTGGTGTAACACTTGACGCAAGAGACGCCTGGGATGACGCTGTTTATGAAGGTGAGAGGGCAAGAACGGGGGCTGCCAAACGAGCGGCCCAAAACAAAGCTGAAGAGTTGAAAGTGAAATATGACGAAGTGCTTGAGGAGCATAAAGAGCTCCAAAAAAACTATAATGAAGCCAAAGCCGACGCTGCTAAGGAAGAAGAAATTGCAACATTTTCCCTCGGTGCGGGTGAAATGCCGACCATACGAGATTTTACGGGCGAAGTCTATAAAAAAGAAGTCGATGTGAAAACCGAAGGCCAATCCGGCGTCAAGAATTATCGAGTGTTCCTGAGAAGATACATACTCAAAGATGAAGCGATGGGTATAACCCATCGCGGGCGATGGATCATCGTTAAAATCCAAGCTCTCAGCTGATATTGACTCTTTTTCCATTTTCCATTATAAATACTATTTTTCTAAGAACGGGCCGTTAGCTCAGAGGGAGAGCACCGGCCTTTTAAGCCGGGTGTCGCTGGTTCGAGTCCAGCACGGCTCACCATCCACCTGCGCTCCTGTCGTCTAGCCTGGTCCAGGACACCGCCCTTTCAAGGCGGCGACACGGGTTCAAATCCCGTCAGGAGCGCGCCTGTTTTCCCCGGGAAATCCAAGTTTTCCCTTAATCTCCATTCAGCCAAATTAAACGGGATTGTGCAACTTTTATGGCATCGCATTTCGTTACACAGAGAAATAGTCTATCCGTTTTCCAGGCTCTGTTTATGTGCTAGATTAGTTGACAACCATCTCCCCATATCCAACGATTGGACAAATCAAAACACGTAAAGCCCTCAATGCTATCCTGTGCGTGGCATAAGCCGCCCTTAGGAAAGCACTATATTTTTAAGGCATATTAAGCAAATCCATACGACTAAATAAATAGAATGTTTGATTGATTGAAATACAGCTATTTGATTGAATAATAGGGAGTTCAAACATGAGGACCGCTTTGGAGAGTAAGAAAAAGCGATTTATTCATTACCTTGTGGGCGTTCCTCTTGGCATCATTTTGATTGCTGTTAACATTGTGCTGATTTCTTGGCTTTTTCATATGTTGATCACCTCTTTTGCCAATGATATGGATCATATGTCTCTCTACAAATGGGCGGATCACTTATATACAATGGGCAAGGACATAATTGACAAAATATTTAGGGCCTTGTCTATTAAACATGAGACTGGGTCTTTCATCTAGTCATTAATCAGGAATCCAGTTATAAAATTGATAACCTTTTTATGGATGCGGGGGAGGAAGGGATAAGCCTGACACTTTACTTGTTATCTGTTGTCTCTTCAATGACAGCGAAGATGGCTGGTTTCTCGCGATAGATGACTGCTGCGACTTTGGCCATGACATAAATACCTTTTCCACTTTTATGGGTTAGCATCGTTTTGTAGATTATGGGTGCCTCTTTGCCCTCGATCCTATTGCTGTAGTTCTTTTTTACTCTGGCTAATTCACTGGAATGAATGAATTGAAGGAAGGGATTGCCGATGATTTCCTCCGGACCGAGGCCTATGATATCTGAAAGAGGGGTGTTGGCATGCACGATGCGTCCATTCTGTACTAAAACCATACCAACTTTTGCCCGGTCAAAGAAGGCTTGATATTCCTTCTCCGTTTTCCAGGGCTGCTTTCCCGAGTGCTGCATGACCATCTCAATTTGCTCCAATTCAGCCATTAGTTTATGCAACTCCAGGAGTTCTTGATAGTACTTATCCTTCACTACACTCTCATTATTCATGTATCCTCCCGATTGGATCGGCTCTACCACCCCCCGCCCAGAAAATCACGAATAGATATAGATCACGACGAAGATTAGATTTATACAAATACACCACGGCTTAATCCAGTAAGTTAGTCGTTTGAATATAAGAAAGATTGAAAAATGGAGAAAAGAACTATAGTTGCGGAAAAAAGATTTAATTCATACCAGCCCGTGGCTCTTCTTTTTTAACAAATTTTCTTCAAAAAAAGTCATCTTACAGGAGAAACAGATGTGGAATGATCTGATATCCGTTGTTTGGGCATGATCTTGGTTTTTTTGTTCTCTGCCGGCTATCTTTATTTTCCTGAGAACGGCTTCTCCGCAAATAGGACACAATATGTGTGATGAACACATTGAGTGGAACCTCCTGATTCCTGGCTACGCTACGGATACTAATATATCCGATTGATTGGTGAATCACCCTTCGTGATTAATGGAAGGGTGATTTTCTTGGCAGAATGGTTAACTGGAAATCGGATGACAGGGTCACCCCCCTAGATAAAAGTCACCATCATTTCAGGACGCGGCTCGTTCTTTAAGATAAAATTTCGGGATTAGTTTTTTCTTTCCTCATCCAATGGAGCTTCTTGAACTTTGTTCTTAGTCCTCCGGTATAAGCGGAAGAGATATGCTGCCGGAGCCTGATAGAGGGCAAAAATGACCGGAGAGAGAATCAGCCAATAGATGTTAAAATCGGGCGTGAACAAGACGATAAAGAGAACAATCCCCCCAATACAGGCAACGATGGAAGCACACAGAAAAAAATAGGGGATAATTTTATTCACTGGTCCTCAAAATCGAAACCCTTTTCAAAGACTTCCAGGCATGCATCTACGACATCAGGGTCGTAAAGCGTTCCTCTGTTTTCCGAGATCTCGTCCACCGCCGCCTCGATACTCAGGGCGGGCCTGTAAGGCCGGTGGGAGGCCATGGCCTCGATCACATCGGCCACGGCCAGAATCCTTGCTTCTAGGAGAATATCTTTCCCTTTTAATCCCGCTGGATAGCCGCTACCATCCATTCTTTCGTGGTGCTGCAGCACGATGTCGGCAATGGGCCACGGGAAATCAACCGTCCTCAAGATATCGTATCCAACTCGCGGATGAGTTTTGATTATATCATATTCCGCTGCAGAAAGTTTGGTGGGTTTGCTGAGGATTTCGGCAGGAACGTAGATTTTGCCGATATCATGCAGATCGCCAGCCATGCGGACTCCTTCGATCTCATCTTCTGTAAGATTCAATTTTTCGGCCAATGCGCAGGCGAGTTTTGTCACACGGCGCTGGTGGCCCGCCGTGTAGGGATCCCGCGTTTCGATGGTGAACGCCATGGCCTGGACCGTTCCATCCATAGCTTTTCTCAACCGCTCCAGGCTCTTTCTCAGTTCTTCTTCAGTCTTTTTCTGGACCGTAACATTGGTGAAGGTTAAAACTACACCGGTAATTTTCCCTGCGTCATCTTTGATGGGAGAAAGCCTGTGATCCACGGGAGTTCGTCCGTCTGTTTTGGAGACAAGGACGATCCCGCTCGGAAGCGTGAATCGCTCCCCTTTCAAGGCATCTTTCAAGGAAAGCATCAACTCTTTATCCTTTCCTTCGTTGGTGATTTTATAGACTTCATGAAGAGGTTTGTTTAGAGCCTCGGCTTGTGTCCAACCAGTCAGCTCTTCAGCAAGAGGGTTCATGAAGGAGATCTTTCCCTCCTGATCGGCTGCGATCACGCCATCCTCTACGTTTTTCAGTATGGTAAATAGCCAACGCTCCCTTTCTTTTAATTTCATCTCCATTTTGAATTTGTAAAGTGCGATCTCGATGGTTGATTTCAATTCTCTTTCTTCAAAGGGTTTGAGCAGGTAGCCGAAAGGTTTCGTTTCCTTAGCGCGCTGCAAGGTGGTTTCATCGGCAAAGGCCGTGAGGTAAACAACGGGAATGTTCAATTGAGAATAGAATATATCCGCCGCTGCCACGCCCGTTGTTTCACCCGAGAGCATGATGTCCATCAAAACCAGATGAGGCTTCTCTATCTCAGCGAGCCTGATGGCTTCTGTGGCATCGGCGGTGACGGTCGTGGTGTTATAACCCAACCCTAAAAGCATGTTTCGGATATCTCTAGCGACAATACTCTCATCTTCGACGATCATAATATTTGTTGTATCCATGGCTTATCCTCACTTTATTTAGTCGAGATTGGCCGCTTTTATCAAAATAAAATTTCATCGGTCTGGCTTCTCAGCGGAATGCCGTTTTTTTCTGTCTGATATTCTCTGTCGCTGTACGAAATAGCATGAAAGGCGGTTTCCGATGACGAGGTCAATGTGTCAAACTCGGCTGCTATTGTCAATTGATCTTATCTTCTCCCATCCGACTCAAAAAAGAGTCCAGGCACTTTTTTAAATTATTCTGTCTCTGTTGGATGGCAAAAGCGGAGAAATTCTCTATAATAGGAACTGATATCGATGAAAGGTCACCAATGAATTTGAAACGAATGCTCTGGATCTGTGTCATCTGTGCCCTGCTTGTCGCCTGGATATCCACCGAGGGCAACATTGAGGAAGAGTTTCTCATACGGGCAGGTAGTAGGGTTGCTTTACCTGTTGCCGGGGAGAGGATTTCACCCCTTGGAATAGAACGGCATCTGCTCGTTCAATTCTACGAGATTCCTGATGAAAAAAAACGTCAGGGGCTGGCCGGTAAGGGGATCCGTCTCCTGAGATACGTTGACGGCAACGCGTATATTGTCTCGGTCACTGCCGACGGCGATATGACCCTGCCTTCCATTGCCGGAGTGAGAGCCGTTTTGAGTTTTGATCGTGATATGAAGCTAGCGCCATTGCTCAAGGAGGTTATGGATCAAACGGCCGAAGACACCCAAATTGCAGTTGTGATTGCCTTTCATGATGATGTTCCCTTCAAACAGGCGTTTAAGGAGATCTCCAACGCGGGTCTAGCTTGTGGCCAAGAGGAGTATCGTTATTTTAATGTTGTCAAGCTGGAAGCCCCAATCCTGGTTTTGCAGCATCTGCTTTCCACGGATACGGTGAGATGGATCGATCTGGCTCTGCCTCCCCCCAAGGAGGACAATGCCTGGGCAGCTTCCCGCACCCTGGTTGATCAAGTGTGGAACAAAGCCCCGTACGACAATCCCAAGGGCACGGATGAACGGATCGGAGTTTGGGATAGTGGAAAGGTTCAGACGCATAACGATCTCAGCGGCAGGGTGGAACTGGTCGAAACGACCTTGGATTTTTCCGAGCACGCCACCCACGTTTCCGGAACCATCGCTTCCTCTGGAGCGGGCAACAAAAATGCGCGCGGCATGGCGACACAGGCTCGTATCTATTCCTACAATTACAACGGGGATATCATGGGTGAAATGCAATCTGCTGTGGATGAGCATCAGATAAAGATTGCCAACCATTCATGGTCGAACATTATCGGATGGAACTATTCCGAGGAGAATGAAACATGGGAGTGGTGGGGGAACCGTTTTTTCGGATACTACCACCTCGAAGCGGCGAGCCAGGATCGACTGGTCCGCAACAGCGACCTCCTGATCGTCAGGGCGGCCGGAAATGACAGAGACGAAGCCTATTTGGGACCTTACCTGGATAGCATCAGCGGGACAACGAAGGAGGATCTGCAACCGCCGGATCCTGATTACCGCTCCATCACGCCCTATGCCAGCAGCAAGAATGTGGTCACTGTCGGGGCCTTGATGCAAGACGATGTCATGACCGGTTTTTCCAACTGGGGCCCCACGGATGATGGGCGCATCAAGCCGGATATGGTGGCGACGGGCTATGACCTTCTTTCCACAGTCAGATTAAATGCCTATGACACTTCTACGGGGACATCCATGTCGACGCCTGTTGTCTCCGGCCTGGCCGCGCTGCTGCGAGGCGTGTACAGGACGTTTGCAGGAGGGGAGATGGGCTCGGCCCTTCTCAAGTGCCTGCTCATTCACTCGGCGCGAGATTTGGGAAAGACCGGGCCAGATTACTCCTATGGATTTGGTCTTGTCGATGCCAAGTATGCCGCGGATGTCATTAGAGCCAAGGGAGGTGCCAAAGCAGGCCAATCCGCTTATACTCAATCCATTCTGAGGAGCAAGATGATTGAAGGCCAGATAAGTCATGGCCTGCAAAGGACATTTCAATTCGCTGCCCCTTCTGGAGCAAAAGAACTCAGGGCCACTCTTGTCTGGCATGATCCTGATGGAAACCATCTCATTAACAATTTGAACCTCTGGCTGGTGTCGCCCACCGGGAAAAGAGTGAATCCTTTTGCCCTTGACCCCAATCGTCCCGCCCAGCCGGCCAAGCGAAAGATCAACAAGATCGACAATATCGAACACGTTCTGTCCAAGAATCCAATCGAGGGAAAATGGAAGGTTTGTGTCAAAGGCGTCAAAGTGCCCGAGGGACCTCAGACTTTCGCTCTGATTGTATCTGCGGGGGAGGGTAATGAGGAACTCGAGCAGAAAACCGAGGGAAACTTTTCAATCAGAAAAGTCTATGCGTCTGGCACGCCGGAGCCCAACCTGAATGCGCGCAAGCAGTATCCCCACGGGACGACGATCTACTTCAAAACAGCTCTTTATCTTCCAGAAAATGCCGACTGGGGGGAGTTCAACGGAACAGTGAGTATGAGCTGGAAGGTTATTCACCAGGGAAAAACTATCTTCAAGACAAACATGGCCAGCTCTTCCGCCTATGCCATTCCTCCCAATAAATCTTGGATTTACAGCATTGGTCCCTATATTATTCCGACGGGCATGGCCCGGGGTGATTATGTTCTGAAAGTCGTCGTCTGGCTGCATAACGGTATCTCCAGAACCCAGTCATTCAATTTCAAAGTGATTTAAACTGACCGATCACCTTTCCCAGTCCGCCGTTTTGATCCATTGGTCTTGTGCTTGCCAGAAAAGCGCTCGCCAAGGTAGAGATCTAAAATCTTTTTCCTGTGCATAATTCATGGGTATGAAGTGAATTTCCTTTGGCTATTCGACTACAAAGGTGGTATTGATGCTTGACCTTGATCCCGTGTTCATTTCTTCGGCAAATATGTAGACGTAGTATCTTCCCGGTGATAGTTCATTCGGATGAAGCTCGATAAAACTTATCACACCATTGGTATGGGAACTGGATTCTGAAGTGATACGAAGCGGAATCCTCTTTTGGGTCGGGGAATGTATCAGGTGAGCGGAAATTTTTATTTCCCATGGAGAAGAAATGCCGAATACAGAGCAGTGTGTTAACACCAGCAGCCTGGCCGTATTCATCAACCGCTCCCCTGCCAGCGGTGAGTACTGAGTCGAGTCAATCGGATAGATATTCCACAGGGTCGAATAATCTCCTTTGCCTTCCTCTCTCTCAACAGAATCAGCATCCAGGTAAACAGTGCCCTTTTCGGGGATGAGCAATAAAGGTGGATAAAACCTCAGCCCCATTTCAGGAGTGGTGGGGATGTTGATGAGGGAGGAGGCAACGGCTCCCCTTCCGTTTGCCGCATTTCTTATGACCACGCGACAATCATATGTGCCGGGTTCGAGAGGTATATCAGCGGAGCAGAAGATATTGTTTTGCGGGCGTTTGACATGATCGATTTTAACCTTTCGGAATCCGACGATATCTTTTTTCTCATTGAATGCGATGAATGCGATTTCGGATCCTCCCCTCAGGATCTCTGCCGTCCTTTCAGAATTCAATTTAGCAAGAATGAGAGCCTTTGATTCTTTCCCGACCGAGAAGGGAAGGGTGATTACCGGAAAATGAACCGGTTCCCTGAAATGAGACCTATCGTTTAAAGCCAGGTCGACCAGATGGAGCTCCTTCTCAAGATCAGAGTAGTTCTTGTAGAGTTTCGGGTTAAAATATCCACTCTGTCCGAAGACTTTACAGCCCGGTCGCTTTACTCTTATCTTGATCTTATGGTATTTTCCGTTCCATTTTTCCTCTATGGGATAGCCCAGGACATAGTAGCAGCTTGTCAGATTATGAATCTCTTCCACAATGTTTTTGTAGTTGTTCATGTTATCAAAATACCTTCCGCCCGTTTCATCGGCCAGATTCCTTAATGACGCCACTCCTCTCCTATCCCTGGCCGCAATACCAGAGGAGGGCTGATCTGGCTTTGTGATCGCTTCCGAAACAAATGTTTCTCCTTCTCTTTGCATGAAACTTGAATATATTCCCTCGACATTCACTGTAAACACGGGACAATTTGAGGCACGTAACTCTTTGGCCATTCGCTCGTATCTGCTACGTAGATAGGCACTGTCCGAGGAGGCTATGTTGACCTTATTGAGTTCGGCTTTTATACTGCTTGCCCTTGGATAGATTAAAAAATCGGGTATCCCAATCGAGAAGAGAATTATATGCTTAGTGCCTGGAATATACCTGAACGCCTTGGCCATATCCCGGGCCCCAGTGGCAAAAGCCTGTGCCTCATGTTTCCACTGTACCTTTCCTCCAATCCTGATGAAGTCTTCTCGTGCGGCTTTGAGGAGGGCCTGTCGTGCTGGTCCTCCCCCGATTCCGCTATTCCTTTCGCTTTCCAGCTCCTCCATCAGTCGACCGGCTCTCCCCAGAGCCTCGCTCACTCCTATCTTTTTAACGATCTCACGAACCTTAGCATGATCGCCCGTTAGATATTCGTGTATGGTTAAACCTTTGTGTGTGGAGAAAGACAGGACAGCCACATCATCGGTCGGCGTTAGCTGAGTGTCGATGAAGTGCAACGCGGCCTTCTTGGCCATGTCTACACCCCCCACATTGTTGAAGGCAAAATCAAAGAAAAAGAAAAATTTGCGATTCATTAGGTTCGGGGCAAGGAGATCTTTCTGAACCCGTGTGGCCCTTGTGTGGGCAATTAAAAGATCATGCTTTTCAAAATCTGTGATTTCCTGGCTTTTCCCGTTGTCTTGTAGCTCAAAGTCCTCCTTTGTCAAATCAGTAACGGGATTGCCTTTATTATCGGTGACATAGATCTGAACCAATTTTAAGGTGACCGTCACTTCCTGATTTTGTTCATTTTGGCCATTCGTCTCTTGAGAAGGAGTTGTTTTTGATAAATTCATGGAGGATAACGTGAATAAGAGTATCAAGACTGAAAGAAAGGAATTTTTCCTTTTCCTTTGCGAATCGCAGGATTCGAAAATCACATTCATTTTTCCCCCTTTCCCATTATAAAGGCATTTTGCGGCGGGTGCAAACGGGGAGTATTTGAGGTTTGGTGTGACATTTCCCTGGCAAGGTAATCTGGTTAAAGAATTGAAGCTTGTTGCAGAAGACTTGGGATGGGGTTTTATTGAAGATTTGGAAACCGCTGAAAATCCCTTTGTGGCAGCTGTTAGGCGATTGAACGGAACCTCGGTTATGGTATAGACTAAGAGCGAGCGCCTACTTTGTGTTTGCGGGGCTGGCAGCTGAAGGGATTAGAGGGGCTTTGCGAATCTAAAATTTGTTCCGGTGGTACGAATATTAGAGAAAAAATTCGCTAAAATAGCAGCAAAAATCCGGCGAAGTCGGCGGTAGGGAAGTAAACTATGAATCTCCGAAGAGGATTGAGATTTTTCGGTGCTGCAGCAGTTATGACCGTGCTCTTGATGGCTTGCAGTGGCGTATTTACCTCCAAAAGGCAAGGGGTGACCCTCGAGAAGCCCCCTACAATTGCCGTGGTTCCGTTTTTTGAGTTTCGGGCATCAAAAAAAAGCCAGAGTCTTGCCCGGTGTCCTTTAGGTGGAGAATACATCTCGGTCGGGGAGATCGCTCCTGAGGCCCAAGGAGTTCTTACCGAAATATTTTGCAGGGATCTGAAGCTCAAAGGGTATCGGATTCCGGACCAGGAAGAAATAGAGGGGGCTTTGGCGAAGCTCGACGGCTCCGAGCTTTCACCAGAAATTCTTGCCCAAAGGATTGGGGAAACCTTCGCGGTAGACTTAGTTCTGATGGGTTGGATTTTTCGCTTTCAAGAGCGCATTGGCACGGCGTGGGGTGCAAGCCGACCTGCCGCGCTTGCTTTTATTGTCCATTTATTTGGTGTGGAAGAAGGAACCGTCTTGTGGCAGGGGAGGTATGACACGAGCCAGGACACACCCTCTGAGAATCCTTCTCAGCTCTTTCGGTCTGTCAAGCGTGCAGGTAAATGGGAGACGGCGAAACAAATAGCTTCGGGTGCAGTGGCGGAATTGCTCTTATCTTTTCCCTCCGTAGCTGTTGCGGAATGATCGGGTTTTGGCGGACTGCTGACTCGATATTTCTCCTTGGGGGATATGGGTTTCCATCTGAAGCGAAGACGTCTCTCCATGTGCCATTTCGGATTTATCACAACCCTACCGCTTATATAAGGTAGAGATTGGCCACTCGTTTACCATTTTAAGCCAAAAATAGTCTAAAACAGCAACTATCAGCCATATTGTCTTCAAGAGGAAAACTATTGAAAAACAAAGAGTTAAGGAAAAAACTCTGGTGGGCGGTACTGGGTTCGAACCAGCGACCCCCTGCTTGTAAGGCAGGTGCTCTACCGCTGAGCTAACCGCCCACGGGATATGCGGGTTCCAGCAAAGTAATCTAAAGGTAGGAAAATACAGTTTTTTTGTCAAGACAAGCCTGATAAAGATGGAGCAAAGCATCAGAGGGAGGCTCATATCTGTGTGAGGTGCATAGAGTGGGTAGTGGGATCTTTACCGAACACAGATATGAACTCTCCCCTTAGTGTATTGACAGAAACCCAGGTCATATGCTAAAGTTAGGCACCGTCCGTTTTTGACAATAATTATTAATATATATAAAAGGTATAACGATGTTTGCTGTGATTAAAACAGGTGGAAAACAGTACAGTGTCCGGATAGGAGATGTGCTCGAAGTTGAAAAGCTCGACGTGGAGAAAGGCAATACGGTAACTTTTGAAGAAGTCTTGCTCGTCGAGGATGACGGGAATACGCTGATCGGGACACCTCTTGTCGATAAAGCACAGGTCTCTGCTGTGGTTGTTGAGAGCTTCAAGGGCGAAAAAGTTATCGTCTTCAAGAAGAAAAGGCGGAAGCAGTACAAGAAAACAAGAGGTCATCGCCAGGAGCTCACGCGCGTTAAAATTGAATCTATTGTCTACGGCGATAAAGTTCCAGCCAAGGCAAAGCCGGTGGCGAAAACCGAACCTGTGAAGGATAAAGAGGCTGCGCCGGAAACAAAGCCGATATCCGAGCCAGAAATCAAAGCGAAAGTCCAAAAAGCCGAGGCCAAAGAGTCAGAGGCAAAAAAGGCGGCCCCCAAGAAGGCGGCAGCAAAAAAAGCCCCGGCGGCAACAACGGAAGCGAAGAAGACAGCAAAGCCAAAAAGCGCCGAAACGGCTAAGTCCAAAGCGAAAAAGACTGAGGCGAAAGCCAAACCAAAGGTGAAAAAAGAGGCCGCAACTAAGGAGTAAGACAATGGCCCATAAAAAATCAGGTGGAAGTGCCAAGAACGGCAGAGACAGCCAATCCAAAAGACTCGGTGTTAAGCGCTCAACTGGTCAGTATGTCACCGCAGGTTCGATCCTGGTCCGCCAGAGAGGGACGCCGTTCAAAGCTGGATTGAACGTGGGCCGGGGGAAAGACGACACACTTTTTGCCCTGGAAACCGGAAGAGTCCAGTTCGAGACCAGGGGCAAAAACAGGAAATTCGTCTCGATCATCCCATCCTAGGAGGTCAGCGCTCCTCTCGATATGTTCGTCGACCAAGTCAAGGTAATCCTCAGGGCTGGAAAAGGCGGCGACGGCTGTCTGAGCTTCCGGAGGGAGAGAGGAGTTCCCCGCGGCGGTCCGGATGGCGGCCGCGGCGGCAACGGGGGAAGCATTTATCTTGTCTCCAGCAATAGTATAAACTCACTGGCTTACTTCCGCTTCCATCCCATCAACAAAGCGAAAAAAGGGGCGCACGGAGAGGGGAGCAATCGTCAGGGGAAAAAAGGGGAGAATTTAGATCTTCGTGTTCCAGTGGGGACTATCGTCAGAGAAGTCCAAGGCGATAAAGTTCTGTTCGATTTTATTTCTGAAGGTCAACGATTCCTTGCCGCTGAAGGCGGCAAGGGCGGAAGAGGAAATGCCTCTTTTGCCACTCCCACCCATCGCGCTCCCCGGTTTCGGGAGGAGGGAAAACCAGGTGACGAGAAGGAACTGATCCTGGAGCTGAAGCTCATCGCCGATGTCGGACTGATAGGTTTTCCAAATGTAGGAAAATCCACGCTCATATCGCGAATCTCCGCTGCGAAACCTGTTATCGCCGACTATCCTTTCACCACGCTCATCCCCAACCTGGGGGTTGTGGATGTGGACGAATACAAAAGCTTTGTCATAGCCGATATCCCCGGTTTGATCGAAGGCGCTCATCTCGGACATGGCTTGGGAACAAAATTCCTCAAGCATGTGGAGCGGACAAAAATTTTGGTTCATATCGTGGATGTTTCCCCCTATACTGATAGAGATCCCGTTCAGGATTACAGGACAGTGATGAAGGAGCTTGAGGCATTCGACACAACTTTGGCCAAGCGCAGGCAGATCCTGGTGGCCAACAAGATAGATCTACTTGGCGGAGCCGAGGAGAGGTTGAATAAAATCGAATCTCTGGCAAAGGAAGAGAATCTCCCCTTTTGCGCTATTTCTGCCTTGACAAAACAGGGCTTACAAAAGGTCGTCTCTGCGATGAAGGGTGTGCTGGAAGAGATTGAGGAGTCGGGAAAAAGACCGGGTGATGTCTAATACAATAGGAAAGATCGGGCTCTTCGGCGGGACATTCAATCCCATTCACCTCGGCCACCTCAGGGCCGCAGAAATTGTGGTCCAAAAGTTCTCCTTGGACAAGCTGTTTTTCATCCCTTCCTACACCCCGCCGCATAAGGAATCTGCCCAAATCGCTTCTCCGCAACACCGTCTCAAAATGGTTGAGCGGGCTGTTCGCCCCTTTGCCCATTTTTGCGCCTCATCCATAGAGATCGATGCGGGCGGAAAGTCTTATTCCATATTGACTCTGAAAAAGATTAAAACCCAGCATCCTGAGGCAAGAATATTTTTTTTGCTCGGAGTCGATGCCTTCCTCGAGATCGAAACCTGGAAGGATTATGAGAATGTGCTGGAGCAATGTTCCTTCATCATCATGAGCCGTCCTCAATTTCACCTGGAAGATGCCCATGAGGTCTTGAGTCAGAAATACAGCCAAAGGATTGTGGATCTTTCCGGCAGCCGTACTCCCGCTAGTGTTGAGGACTCGACCAACTTGATTTACCTGGTCCCAATCCAGGCTTTAGATATCTCATCCACCGAAGTGAGGGAGAGAGTGAGCAGGAGCCAGTCCATCAAAGATCTGGTGTCAGAGTCTGTCGAACACTACATAAAAGAGAAAGGTCTTTACCAGAAAAAATGAGTCAAAAACTGGGAGCGAAACAATCACGACAAAGCCTGCCCAAAGGTGTGATCATCTCTGCTAAGGCAAGCGAAGAGAAAAAAGCTGAGGATATTGTCATTCTCGATCTGAGTGGTATATCCTCCTTTACTGATTTTTTCATCATTGTGCATGGCCGTTCAGCCAGGCAGAATGTGGCCATTTATGAAGCCATCGAGCAAGAACTGAAGAAGGCCAAGATAAAACCCCTGAGCATCGAGGGCAAGGAAAATGCCGAATGGATTCTCATGGACTATGGCCATTTCATAGTCCATATTTTCTCTGAAAGAGCGCGGGAGTATTATGCTCTTGAAAAGCTTTGGGGAGATGGCCTGAAACGCTCTTTTTAACTCCAGAATTCCTTTTTTTTTCAAAAAATGTTGACATTTGGACAATAAGGCATTATTTTGTATGGCAATTTCAAAGACGTCGGCCCCCTAAATAAGGTCGACAATACCTGTTTGAGTCATGAGAATAAAAATTATGTGGCCCGGTAAGACACGGCATGCTGCGATAAAACAATTGCAGGAGTTTTACGTTCGTAGAATTAATCAGCTCGAACACTGTGAAATTATAGAAACTAAAGAGGCCCGAGGAATTCCAGAAAAAGAGGAAGACCGAATAAAAGAAATTGAATCAGAAGGCCTTGAAAAACACCTTAAGAATGATTATATTATTTGTCTTTTTGACAAAGGGAAAGAGATGAACTCGCAAGAATTTGCCCGGTTTATCGAGAGAGCGGCTGAGAGGCCGACACGCGCGGTCACATTTGTTGTAGGAGGATTTTTAGGTCTTGCCGAACGATTGACCGACCGAGCCGATTGTCTGCTTTCCCTTTCAAAAATGACGTTCTCTCATGAGATGAGTCGGGTGATGCTCTTGGAGCAGATTTACCGCTCGTTGAGCATTGCCAAAGGAAGACAATATGCCAAGTAAGGGGGATATTTTGAATAAAAAAGATAAAGAACGCTACAGAAAGATGTTGCTGGAGAGGAAACAAGAGATATCCTATCTTTTGAGTGAATTCAACAACGATTCCAAACAGGTCGAAACAGGGATTGCTCAAGATGTGGGCGATAAAGCAGAAAGCTCTTACACTAAGGAGTTTCTCCTGAGCCTGTCCGACACGGAAAGAAGGCAACTGATGTTGATTGATTCAGCCCTGAAGCGGATTGAGGATGGTAATTTTGGCATCTGTCAGTCCTGTGAGAAGGCCATCACGAAAAAGAGGCTGAATGTGGTTCCATGGGCACCCCTGTGCATTGAATGTCAGCAGAAGGAAGAGGAAGAATCTGATTGAGAGATCCTTTTCCTCAGAATGTCATAAATTGGCTGCAGCATTTTGAATTAATTCTCTTCCCTTCGTATTGCCAACTGTGCTCGGCCTTTCTTGAATCTCCCCGGGAACGAATCATCTGCCACGATTGCTGGAGGCATATCAAGCCCGAGAAGGCTGCTTTCTGTCTAAGCTGCGGACGGTTTTTTGATGGGCTGCAGGAGCCTCATCTGTGTGCCTCTTGCCTCCAGGAAAAACCACCCTTTTCCGTGCATCGCTCCTGTGGTCGCTATCGGGGCAAGCTAAAGGATATTGTTTTGCTCTGCAAATTTCATAATTTGCCCATTTTGGCTGATGGAATTGCCCGCTTTGCCTTTGACCGCTTCAAAAAGGACGAAGCCCTCTGGTGGGGGATTGATGCCATTATCCCGGTTCCCCTTCATCCTAAACGAAGGAGGACTAGAGGGTACAACCATGCCCAACTAATCGCCAAAAAATTGGCAGAGCTTGCCGGAATTGAAATGCTGGACCAGCAGCTCGTGAAGGTGAAAAATGTCCCTCCTCAGATGTCCCTCGCCGTGGTCGACAGGTTCAAGAGTGTGAAGGGAGCTTTTTCTGTCAGGAACGAAGAAAGTATTAGGGAAAAAGTTCTGCTGCTGGTCGATGATGTCTACACGACCGGAGCAACTGTGCGAGAATGCAGCTCGGTCTTGATCGGAGCAGGGGCTAGGGACGTGAGGGCTCTCACCGTCGCCCAAGCTTGAATTGTTCAAAAAAAACGCTCAGCGGGATATCCCGCTGAGCGCTTTTCCTCAAAATTGATTATTATTTGGTTTTCTTCTCGGTTTTCACTTGTTTGGGTTTGAGAACCTTGACCTTTCGAGTCTTGGATTCTAGCTTTTTGGGCATCGAGATCTTCAGAACGCCGTTTTCGTGTTCGGCTTCGATTTTTTCCTGTTCAATGTAGGCCGGAAGAGTGAAGGACCTCAGGAAAGAACCATAAGACCGTTCGATCCTGTGATAATTTTCCTCTTTGGTTTCCTTTTCGAACTTCCTGTCACCTTTAATCGTCAGCGTGTTGTCTTCCAGCTTGATTTCAATATCGTCCTCTTTGATCCCCGGAAGCTCGGCTTTCAATACGAGCTCATTTTCGGTCTCGAAAATGTCCACAGAAGGTGCCCAAGTGCTAGCCACCATGTCTTTCTCTTCGGTTCGAGCAGGGTAATAATCTTCGAACAATCGGTTCATTTTCTCCCTCAAAGTGACCAGGTCCCTGAAGGGGTCCCATCTGATAATTGCCATTTTAAACCTCCTGATATCTTAGTACAACTACAATATAATATTTGAGTAACTATTTGTCAAGTATTTTAATAATATTTTTTGTTTTTTTGGATGCAATCGTGATAAATCGGTGTCAGTGCGTACTGGTTTGAGATAGGATGGATTAGAGATATTTATGAGGATGTGGATTTTGACTCTGGGCCTACAAGGACAGTCGCCTCTCCCTTTAAGGTCTTGTTTTCTAAAAGCGGCAGGAGCTCCTCCGGCGTTCCTCGGAGAAACTCTTCGTGAATTTTAGTGAGTTCCCGGGCTATAACAACGGGCCTTTCCCCCAGAACTTCCTGGATGAATTGACAAAACAAAGCCAATTTTCGCGGAGGTATGTAAAAAACGAGTGTCCCCGCCTCGTTCTTCAGGGATTGAAGGAGTTTTTTTATGGCCTCTCTCTTGGGAGGGGGGAAGCCGATAAACAGCACCCTGTGTGTGGGAAGTCCCGCTGCAGACAGAGCTGTCGTTGCAGCCGATACTCCCGGGATGGGGATAACTTTGAAACCCTGAGCGATAGCTTCCCTGATGAGAAGAAATCCAGGGTCTGATATCCCTGGTGTGCCCGCGTCAGAGACCAAAGCCACATCTTTCCCTTCTTTCAGAAGATTGATGATTTTGGGAATTTTCTGTCTTTCCTTAGGCTGAAAATAGCTGATTAGGATCTTTTTTAGGTTGTATTTCGTTAAAATCTTTCGTGTGCGCCGGGTATCTTCGCAGGCGATGTGGTTTACTTTCTTCAGAGTTTTGAGGGCCCGGAATGTCAGGTCCTCAAGATTTCCGATGGGAGTGGCCACGATGAATAGCTGACCATAGGATGTGTCATCAGAAGATTCACTGGGCATGGCCTACACTTCCCGGTCGTAGGGGTAGAGGAAGTCAATGCCGACAGTCCTGTGAGAGAGTTTGGCTATAGGCGGAAGCTTTCTCTTGAATTCGGATTCTTTGATAAGCTTCAACACTTTTTCCACAATTTCCCTGGGAAAACCCATGGCAAGGACATCTTCCTTTGTTTTTCTGCTGTCCACCAATTGAAAGAGAAGTCTATCGATATCATCGTAGGTCATGCCCAGCTCACTTTCGTCTGTCTGCCCTGCCCAGAGACCGGCGGTGGGGGCTTTCTCTCTTATTTTTTTAGGAACATTCAGGTGATCGGCCAGCTTCCGGATCTGGGTTTTGTACAAGTCGCCGAGAGGATTTACGGCACAGGCCATGTCCCCGTGAATGGTTCCATAACCTAGGAGCAGCTCTGTCTTGTTGCTCGTTCCCAGAATCAAGGCCTTTTCTCTGGCCGAATAATCATACAGGATAGACATGCGCTCACGGGCCATCTTGTTCCCTATCAGTACCCTGTTGTCCGTGGGGTGTTTCGTGTAGTAAGCGTCGACCATGGGTGAGATATCGATTGTCCTGGAGTGAATCCTCAGACGCTTCACCACGTCTTTGGCGTCTGAGGTATCTTCGTTGAATGTTTTCCCGTAGGGCAGGATCAAGGCTGTGACATTTTTGGGTTTGAGGGCCTTAGCGGCGAGGAAGGCACAGACGGTTGAATCCAAGCCGCCTGAGAGGCCCAGAATCCCCTTTGTGTGGTTGGATTTTGCCAGCTCTTCCCGGATGAACTTAGTCAGGATTTTTTCCACGAAGTCCGCGTTAATCTTCATTTTTGCGGATAATCCTTTTCAAAGCCTCGCAAACGACTTCAGGTTTTTCATCCCTTTTATAGGGCCATTTCTTGCGCATTTCTCGTATTTCCTTAAGCTCGATCTCCTTAATCAGCAATTCCTCCTCTGTATAGGAGGCTTTGGCGATGAGCTGTCCCGCCGGATTATAGATGAATGACCCGCCGGCAAAAGATTTGCCATCTTCAATACCAACTCTGTTCGCGTAGAAGTAAAAAGCCTGAGAGAAACGCGACATGGCCTCTCCCATCAACTCCCACATATCGCTTGTTTCCCAACCCTCGTCTTTCGATATTCCCCGGCCAGGTGCCGCGCTGATGACAATGATCAGCTCGGCGCCTCCCACAAAAAGGAGATAGCTGGCACTGTAATGCAGAAAATCATAACAGATCTGCATACCGGTTTTGCCGAAAGGCGAAAGAAAGGTATTAAAATTGTGACCCTGGCCAAAAAATCTCAATTCTTCGAACATGGAGTAGTTGGGCAAAAAGACTTTGCGATGGATATGAATGATCTTTCCCTTAGCTAAAAAGGCGGCGGAGTTAAAGAAGAGGCCTCTGTCTTTTTCCTCGACGAAACCTACGACCAGGGAGATCTCCCTGCTCAAGGCTTTGAGTTTCTTGAAGAGATGATCTGTGTCTGGTTTCATAGCCACATCTGGAACGAAATCTCGAAGATTGTAACCGGTGAGGCTTAATTCCGGGAAAATGATGAGATCAACCTTTTTTTTCTTGGCTTTTTCGACTAACTTAAGGTGAAGATCGTAGTTTTTCCTGACATCGCCGAGATGAGGTGCGATTTGCGCTATGGCAACTTTCATGACTGAAAATTAGCACAAATCACTTTGCTTTTCAATCGTGTTGAGGAAAGAGAACAGTTGGGAGGGATTGCAAAATCATTCGGATTTGTAATATAAATATATCTATTCATGTTGGCTGCTAAGAAAACTGGAGATAAACACCCTAGGGAAGATATTTAGATGGAACACATCGCCAGGTACCTGCGTGATATCTATATCGAAAAGAAAAGGGGCCAACTCGTTTTCCGCCGCGAGAAAACTCAGAAATATCTTTTCTTCCAGGATGGGAATCTAATCTTCGCGAAAACGAATCAAGAGAATGAGCTGCTGGGAGAAATCCTCTACAAACTGGGCAAAATTTCTCAGGAAAGCTACGATAACATTGAAGAATACATCGAACCTATGGAGATAATCGGTCAGGTTTTGCTGAAACGCGGCCTTATTTTAGAGCAAGATCTGGTCGATGGGATATCTTATCAAATGCGTGAGATAACCTTGAACACTTTTCCCATTTTTGACGGAAATTTCCGGTTTCAAGAGCGGGAGGATTTGAGCCTCGAGGATATCGACATAAAAATCAGCATCCCTATCCTCATTGCGGATGGTATCCGCCGAATGAAGTTCGATTCCAATCTAAAAAAATTCCTTAAGGATCAAACGATTTCCCCTAAAGATAGAGGGCTTATCCTTCACTTGACAGAAAAAGAGAAGGACATGCTGAATCGGGTCAAGGCTAATTCCTTCCCCCCGGATATAGTGAAAGGATCTGGTTTTAATCCCGAAGATTTCTGGAAAGCGCTGTACCTTTTCTACTGTTTGGATTTGATTGAATTGGAAGATGAGACATCTGTTTTGGACAAGGCCGGGGATTCTTCTTTCAAGGCTGGGGACAGCGATACGCAGAAGAGGGTTGAAGATGTAGAGGAATTTAGCCAGCGTATTCACGGAATGAACTTTTATCAGATTCTGGATGTTTCCAAATCCGCAAGCTTGAATGATATAAAAAAGTCCTATTTTGGCCTGGCGCGGAAGTATCATCCTGACCTGTTTGACAGGAAGACGCTCGCCGCAAAAAAAGAGCTTATCGATGATGTTTTCGATAAGATTACCAAAGCCTATCAAACATTGAGTGATGAGGCAGCGCGTGCCGCTTATGATAAACAACTGGCCGAAGAAGATGTCGGGGATAAGAGAGGTGTGGCGAAACAGGCGGAGAAAAAATTCAGGCAGGCCAAGACGTTGTACAATATGGGCCGGAATGAAGAGGCCATCGCCTACCTGGAAGAAGCGATTCGGCTGGATCCCCATAAGTCCAGTTACTTCCTGCTGATGGCTATGATAGAGGGGAAGATTCCCTCTTACCTCAAGAAGGCCGAGGCTCATTTTCGCGAAGCGATAAGACTGGAACCATGGAGTGCTGACGGCTACCTGGGACTGGGGCTTCTCTACAAAAATGCCGACCTGAAGATCAAGGCCGTCAATCAGTTCAAAAAGGCGCTCCAGGTCGATCCGGGAAATGAAGCGGCAATTCGAGAACTGAAAACTGTTGAAGGTAAAACGGCAAAGCTGGGAATCAAGGATCTTTTATCCGGGGACACCAAGAAGCTCAAGGACCTCCTGAAATCGGATCTTTTTGGGAAGAAGAAAAAAAAATAACCCCGCCTTAGATTATCAGCCGATCAGTTTGACGAACTCGTCCTCAGTGAGGACCGGAACACCCAATTTCCTCGCTTTCTCCAGTTTGGAGCCTGGATCTTCACCCACGATCACATAGCTTGTCTTTTTGCTAACCGATGAGGTGACCGAACCCCCGCGCCCTTCAATCCTGTGGGTTGCCTCATCGCGTGTGAATTGGACTAGCTTTCCCGTGAGCACGAACGTCAGGCCCTCCAAAGCACCTGGCGAAGTCTTTTTTGTTTTGGTCAAGAAATTGACACCGGCCGCTCTCAATTGATTTATGAGTGTTCTGTTTTCTGGTTGTTCGAAGAAAAAGACGATGCTGTCGGCCACCTTGGGTCCCACATCTTGAATGGTGATCAATTCATCATAGGAAGCGCCGGCAAGGGCATCCAAGTCTTCGTGAGCGGATGCCAGTGCCTGAGCTGTGCGCTCGCCCACAAACCGGATCCCCAGAGCATATATGAGTCGAGCGAGGTCCCTCTGCTTGGATTTGGCTATCTCATCCAGCACATTTTGAGAACTTTTAGCTCCCATTCTTTCCAGGTTCACCAGGTCATCGTAGTGGAGAGAATAGAGGTCGGGGATATTTTTAACCAACCCAGTCTGCAAGAGCTGGTCGACGAGAGCCTGACCCAAGTGCTCTATATTCATAGCCCGGCGAGAAGCGTAGTGAAGGAGGGATTCGCGAAGTTTTGCCGGGCAGGATGGATTGATACAGCGGGATATGGCTTCTCCTTCCGGCCTGAAGACGCGCGTGTGGCAGACCGGGCATTTCTCAGGGAATACGAATTCAGTCTCATGACCTGTTCTTCTTTCGATCATAACCGAGACGACTTTGGGAATCACATCCCCGCTTCGCTCAATAAGCACGTAATCGCCGATCCGGATATCCTTTCTCTTGATCTCGTCTTCATTGTGGAGGGTCGAGCGGCTGATCGTTGTTCCCGATAACTTGACCGGTTCGAGTATAGCCACCGGCGTCAAGGCTCCTGTCCGTCCAACTTGGACGATGATATCCACTATTTTGGTCGTTGCTTGTCTGGCCGGGAATTTAAACGAGATGGCCCATCTTGGAAATTTGGCCGTGCTGCCGAGCCTTCTCTGCTGGTCCACTGAGTTTACTTTTATGACGATCCCGTCCACATCATAATCTAGGTTATCCCTGAGTTTGAGCTGATCACTGTAAAAAGCGATGATATCATCGAGTGAGCTGCAAAGCCGGGAGTTGGGATTGGTTTTAAATCCCATCTCTTTCAGAATTCTCAGGTTCTTCCACTGCTCTTGTCCTTCGTCTCCGTTGGTGATGATGGCGTAGAGAAAGACATCCAGTTTTCGAGTAGCCACTTCCTTGGGATCGAGAAGCCGAACGGAGCCTGCCGCAGCGTTTCGTGGATTGGCAAAGAGAGGCATGCCCTCTTGGGCTCGTGTGCGGTTTATCTCCAGAAAAGATTGAAAGGGGAGATACACTTCTCCTCTGACTTCGATTTCTTGGGTTTGTGTGATGCTGAGGGGAAGACTTCTGATCGTCTTCACATTGAACGATACATCGTCCCCTCTAAATCCATCTCCCCGGGTCACAGCCTGCCTAAACGCTCCATTTCTGTAGATGACAGAGATCCCTAACCCATCAATCTTTAATTCCGCGACCCAATCGATTTTCTCATCGGGAATGATTCTTCTGATTCTCTCTTCAAATTCTCTGAGTTCCTCTACGCTGTAGCAGTTGTCTAGGCTGAGCATGGGTGTTCTGTGTTCGACAGATACAAAGCCTTCTATAGGTTGTTCTCCCACCCGTTGCGTGGGAGATTCGGGAATGATGAGCTCGGGGAACTTCGCTTCCAGTGCTTGGAGTTCCTTCACCAGGAGATCATACTCGTAATCCGAGATCTGCGGGTCATTTTCGACATAATATTTTTTCTCGTGATACTCGATTTGACGTCTCAGTTTCTGAATTTTATCTGTGGCTTGCTGGAGATTCATTTTCAAGATAATCTTTCGTGGAGCACTTGAAGCTCAAGGCCTTTTCTCGTGCTCGGGATTTCGTCTCAGATGATATTATAATAGGAATAAAAAAAGTTCAAACACGCAATTCATAGAGAGGGATCATCCAAACAGGGATATAAATTTGCCTCTTAAACGTCATCCACTCAAGGGGATTCAAACAGACCGTGACTCGCCCCTCCGCACAACCTTTAGTTGCTAAGAGGAGTGAAAACTCGCGAACATCATCTTTTTTTGTGCTTGTGTCGTGGGTCACAAAGTGTTTTCATGCACAGACTTACTGCTCGTCTGGTTGAGTACGAAATGATTTTATAGGTAGCCTTTAACTGATACCAAGTCTGGTCTTCGTTTGCGCGATGAGAGCCTGAAACTTTTCCAGGGCTTTTTGCTGTTCGGCTTGAATGGCTGCGACGGCTTTTTGTTCGGCATCAATCTGTTTTAAAATTTTGTTCATCTCCGCTTTCTCGGCATCACTCAGATCTTCTTCTGCCTTCTCCCCGAACTTGCTGTTGAAGGTGTTTGTCAGGGTCGTAAGGCTTTCATTCTTGCTTTCCAGCTGCTTGATTTGATCGTTATAGCCTGGAACCTCATGATTGAAAAAGAGTTGTTGGGCAAGTTCCATAGCTTTTTCGGAATTGGATTGCGAGAGGAAACTGGCTTCCAGAAGATATTTAATGGCTTCGGCCGATCCGTTATTCCCCGAATTGCTCTGCTTCGCTAAGATTAAGCCGATATTATAAGCCAGTTCGCCGCTTTTCTTTTTCGTATAAGCCTGTTTGTAGTAATTGAGAGCTTCGCTCGTCTTTCCCGATCTGTGAAGGGATTTGGCATAGAGAACAGTGGTTCCGTAATTGTCCAAAGCCGAGGTTGCAACTTTGAGAGCACTGGCCGCATCGCTATAGGCTTTGGCTTCGTAGAGGGATTGTCCTAGTTTTGCCAACTCACCGGCAATCTGCTTGTTTTTGAGTATGTTGTAGGATTTGACATAGGCGGTAACGGCTCCTTTGTAGTCCTTGGCCTTTTGAAGAACCTGTCCTTGGACATAGTGGGCAGCACCGACAAGCTGGTCGTTTTTTTGGGCTTGACCGATTTGGGCAGCTTGAGCGGCATAGGTTTTTCCCTTCTCCAGGTTCGTGCCCGTTTGTCCGTACATGGCTGCCACTGTTACCAGGATCGTGTATTTTGTCACATCGTCCAATCCGCCGATAGCGAGGGCTTTTTCACCATGGTCGATGGTTTCTTTTTCTGTTTTCCCTGCATAAGCTAATTTACACAGTTCGGCATGGGCAAAATTCTCATACTGGGATCCCTTTCCCGCACATTGTGCGAGAAAATCTTTGAGAAGCTTGGCTTTCTGGTTGGCATCCTTAGCTGTCATGGCTTTGATGTAGGATTGATCACAAGGGTTTTCTTGTGCGATTGACAGGCTAACGAGGAAGATGATCAGTATTGCTGTCGCAAGTGCTGTTTTTCTCATGTTCGACCTCACTTATAAGTTTTATCTACAATTGCGGTTGAAAGTCGAAATATTATCATAAAATAATTACGAAATGCAATCGGTATCCATTCATATATTAGCAAACTCCGTGCCAAATAAAAAGACCGACATATTTTATACGTTTTAGCCGTAAATAATGCTTATTCCATACCTTGGCTCTATACGAGCGGCCTTGCTAATTATACAATGATCGACAAAAAAACTCAAATGCGGACGTTTTCATGAATGCTTCAGGTTAGACATTTCAAACAGGATAGAATAGAATGGCTCCATGGGTGGTCACTCAGAGAATTTTCTCCAATTCTTCCTGGATGAAGTGGGGAAACCCGTACGACAATCTGTGTCGCTGTCGGAGTATGCGAATTTCCGAATTGGGGGTAAGGCAGACTATTTTTTTTGTGCGAATTCCGGTTCGGAGCTCAAAAGGGCGGTTGGCCTCGCCAGAGAATGTTCCTTACCGTATTATATTATAGGCGGTGGGTACAATCTTTTGTTCGATGACCAAGGATTCAGAGGGCTTATCATCAAAAATTGCAGTCGGAGTATCCAAAGAACGCAGAAAGACAGAGTCCAGGTTTTTTCGGGCACACCGTTACCGGATTTTATGAAGTATTGTATGGAACAAAGCCTCACAGGCATAGAGTTTCTGGCAGGCATACCCGGGACCGTAGGAGGTGCCGTTTGTGGGAATGCCGGTGCATTCGATGGTGAAATCGGAGACCACGTAGTCGAAGCCCTTATTTTCGATGAGCGGGGAGGCGAGCTGGATGTCGCCAATGAGTACTTTGCTTTTGATTACCGAAGCAGTCTTCTCAAGCAGAAGCGGGACATCTTGCTGAATGTGACTTTATGCCTGGAGGAGGGTGATAAGGATAGGATTAAGACTGCCGTTGAGGAAATCCTTGAGACGAGAAAAAAGAAACATCCTCCTTGGAGCATTGCCTGTGCGGGGAGTTTTTTCAAGAACCCTGTCCTTCCGGATGGGCGTAAAGTGCCAGCCGCCCAGCTTCTCGATCAAGTGGGGGCTAGGGGCTTGATGGTTGGGAACGCAGCTGTTTATGAGAACCATGCCAATTTTATCATCAACAAGGGTGGCGCCACTTCCAGGGACGTTTGTCAGTTGGCAGCAGAACTCAAGAAAAGAGTGAAGAGTGCCTTTGGCGTTGAACTCCAGGAAGAGGTTATTTCCGTTCCAGCAAATCCTCGAAAGTCTTGATTGTATCCACGGAGATTTCTCCCCGTCTTTTCGCAATTTCCAAAGCTTGGGAAGCAAGGGTGATATACATTCGACGATAGAGAGGGGATTTTTCCAATGCTTTCAGATGTTCTGTGACGGACTTGTGGTCACCTCTCACAATGGGGCCGGAAAGGGCCTCAGAAGTGTTAAGTTTCTTTACGTTTTGTAAAGTTCTTTCGACAAGAGGAAAGAGGATATCGCGTCCCGCGTCCCGGGCCAAACCACACTGTTGAAGAAGGGCTACGGCGACATCCAAGAGTGCGACGAAAAGGTTGGAAGCGATACTGCATGCAGCGTGATAGACAGGTTTGTCCTTTGCCCCGATGACGAAGGGAAGGCCGCCGAGATCACGGACGATGTTCGCGGCCGTGGCTCTTGCTTGTTCTCCGCCTTCCAGCGCAAAATAAACACCTAGGAAGGCCTTCTCATCTTTGAGTTTGCAGGGGATGGATTGATTGGGATGAACGGAGGCGATAAGTGCCCCTTTGGACTCAAGGCCTTGGAGCAAAGTGGAAGGGTGCAGACCGCTGCAATGGAACACGAGTTTACCCTCCCAATTCAATTCTTCCCTGACGAGTTCATTGACAACTCCGGAGATGTCATCATCGGGAACGGCTATGATAATGATGCGTGCCCGTTGGGCCGCTTGAGCATTATCGGTAAAGGGCATTCCCTGTCCGATCAACTGCACACTCTCCTCAGCAGACTTTTTTGCCCGAGTTGAAACGGCCCTAATGGTGTACCCTTTTTGAGATAAAGAATAGCCGAGTGAGGTTCCCAGACGCCCTGCCCCGATTATGGCGATAGTTTTCATTTTTTTGTTGTAAGGATATCAATCCAGTGATCGATTTCGAGAGGAGAGGGGAGATCCACTTTTTTTTCCAGCTCTCTCTTTTTTTTGTGATCCCTGAGAACTGATTTCAGTTTCTTGTTGAACTCCTCACAGGTCAAGGATTTCGCTCCTTTCTGCCTGGCATAGTCCTTAATTTCGCGGTCAGAGCTCACCACGTAGAATTTTTTTAAAATTTCCTGTTGCCCAATGATGTGTTTAATGACGGCGTCCGCATTCTCATCCGGTTCCGGGTAGATTATCGAGAGGGATTTTTCGGGGAATTCTTGCTCGGAAATTATGGGATCAGGAGGACCATCGAAGACGAGCAGAATCTTTGTCCTTTTCATTTTGAAAAATATCCATAACTTGGCAATGAGTTCTCGCTTGCTCCGGGGATCTCTGTGTTCATACTGCGAGGTGTGGCCGATAAAGTTGCTGCCGTCTATCAAGTAGGCCATGTCAGTCCATAGGATCGGCTCCCTATCCCGCAATGTCAGAGAGATTCAGATCCCGCTGTCAGAAATCAGGGGTTAACTTCGGGGTGTGGAAGCCTGATCCCGTATACAGGTTAAAGAGTGTAGGAATCTCCTGGCCGCAGGATGATGACCTCTGCCAAATCCCCGACTTTGCTTTTGAACTCTTCCGGATTGGCGCTGACGAAAGGAAAAGTATCGTAGTGGACAGGAACCACCCTCTTGGTTTGAGTGAATTCCACGGCTTTGGCAGCCGAGCCGATACCCATAGTGTAGCGGTCGCCAATGGGAAGAAAACTCAAATCGGGATGGAAGAATTCGCCGACCAGCTTCATGTCGTATGTCAAACCTGTGTCCCCGGCATGGTAGATTTTTTTCCCATCCAACTCGATGACAACACCGGTAGGATCTCCGGATTCTGCGGAATGTGTTGCGTTGACCATGTGGATCAAGACGCCATTGCTCTCGATCGTTCCCCCGATGTTCATTCCCTCGGTGGGGATGTCTTCGGCTTCGGCCTGGACGGCAACCTCGTGAACCGAGACGAGTGTGGCACCGGTTTTTTTGCAGATATCGAAGGCGTCGCCCTTATGGTCGCCATGGTCGTGAGTGACCACCACAACATCGGCCTCTGTGATCTCATCAGGAGTGGTTGAGGCCACAGGGTTCCCTGTGAGAAAGGGATCGATGATTACCGTCTTGGTTCCTTTTATGATCACTGCCGAATGACCTAACCATGTGATCTCCATGTTCGTCCTCCTTTCCTGAATCTTTCCTAAATACTGCCGACTCTATCAATTTAAGAATATTTTATTCTTATTTTCGGCATTTTTTTACCCTTCGGGCGAGATGATTTTGCTCCGGCGTCGTCGTTGAAGCCCCTTCGCCGTAGTCTGCTGAAGCTTCTTGGACATCGGCCCAGCCGCTGAAACAACCTCAACTCGTGAATAATCCAGGATCAAATTGAATTCAACTAGTATTATAAAAATACCAGACCTAAAAGCCAAATAAAAAGGTGCCAGGCACCTTTTTATCCGGGGGGCCAAGTCATACGCCGCCCGCCCAGGACGTGAAAATGAATGTGAAAAACCTCTTGGCCGGAATCTCTGGCTGTATTGAGAACGATTCTGTAGCCCGAATCTTTGATGCCCTTCAATTGGGCGATATGGCGTGCTTTCAGCAGGATATGGCCGAGAAGGGCTTGTTCATCGTCCGTTAAGTCATTCAGAGATGTGTAGTGTTTTCTCGGAATGAGGAGCACATGCACTGGTGCCTGCGGGTTGATATCGTCGAAAGCAATGATCTCTCCATCTTCATAGACCGCTTTTGCTGGAATGTCCTTGTTTGCTATTTTGCAAAAAATACAATCTTCCATTTACCCATCCTTTGACATTGTCTTTTTTTCTCTCCCGGCGCGGGCGAATAACCGAAGTGAGAGATTATTCCTGGATTCTTTCGATGTTCACACCGAGAGCTTGAAACTTGTCCTCTATTTTTTCATAGCCTCTGTCGAGATGTTCCGGCCCGGTGATGACGGTCTCGCCTTTGGCTATCAATCCTGCCAGAACAAGAGAGGCCGCTGCACGCAAATCAGTGGCTATCGTTTCTGCTCCAGAAAGCCGTGTTTTCCCTTTGACGATGGCTTTATCGCCTGTCACGTCAATATTAGCCCCGAGTCTAAGCAGTTCGTTCACATGGGAAAATCTCCGGTCGAAGATGGTCTCTGTGATGATGGATGTCCCCTCGGCCTGAGTCATCAATACAGTAAACGGAGCTTGCATATCCGTCGGGAATCCAGGGTAGGGAGACGTCGTGATATCCTGGGGCTTGATTGTGTGACTTCCGATTACCCGCAGTGTCGTGTTGTTGAGCTTATCGATCTTTGCTCCGGAAAAACTCAGGCGTTCGATAAGTGTGGTCAGATGATCGGGCTGCACTCGATTGAGAACGACATCTCCGCGTGTTAAAGCTCCCGCCACAAGGAAAGTCCCGGCCTCGATCCTATCCGGAATGATGGCATGAATTGCTCCTCCAAGCTCTTTGACGCCCTTTATGCGGATAGTTTCTTCGCCGATTCCATCGATTTTCGCTCCCATTTTTAGCAGAAGCTTGCACAGGCAGGATACCTCTGGCTCCAGGGCACAGTTTTTAAGAACCGTCTCTCCCTGTGAAAGGGCAGCAGCCATCACCAGGTTTTCGGTCGCACCGACGCTGCTTTTCTCAAACTCGATCTCTGTGCCCTGCAGTCGCTTCGCTTCCGCCCTGATGTATCCGTGTTCGAGGCTGATGGAGGCTCCTAACTTTTCTAGGCCGTGGATATGGAGGTCAGTGGGGCGAGAGCCAATGGCGCAGCCTCCGGGCAAAGCGACGATAGCCTTTCCATGACGGGCAAGCAGAGGTCCCAGAACCAGGATGGATGCTCTCATCGCCCGAACCAATGTATAGGATGCTTCCTGTGAGCGAATCCTATTGACTTGGAGAGTCAATGAATTCTTCTTTAGATTGTATTCGGCGCCAAGCTCTTGAGTGAGAGTCAGCATGGTGAAGACATCGGTCACCAGCGGAACGTTTCGCAATCTGAGTTTTTCCTGGGTTAGAAGAGAAGCGGCGATCGCAGGGAGAACGGCATTCTTGGCTCCGCTGATTCTAACTTTTCCCCTGAGCTGGATGTTGGGACCACCTAGGATTTTAATCTTCTTCATCGTTTTTCATTCTAAAGTATTACCCCATTAAATTCAATCTTGCCAGAATTCATCTCTTGCTTGATTATAAAAATGTGAACAGGCTTATTTTTAAAAAAAATGTTGCCTGGTCTCTTTTTTAATCGGATAGTTCAGATTTGTATATATGCGATGTTTTGCGAATATGCTATGTATTGGATTTATTCTTCCTGTAGTCCCGGACAACAGAGCTAAGCCGCTCGACCCCTTCCACAATTTGTTCTTGCGTGGGGAATGAGAAATTTATGCGCATGGTGTTGTATCGGCGGTATCCTGCGGGATAGCACACTTCTCCAGGAACGAAGGCAACCTTCTGTTCGATCGCCATATGAAAAAGATCCAACGTGTTTATGTCGTCGGGCACAGTCATCCACAGAAAGAGCCCACCCTCCGGTTTTGTCCATGTGACGCCCATGTCCTCAGGAAAATTTTCATCCATGGCGCCAAGGAAGAAGGCCAGCTTCTTTGCATAATATTCTCTTGCTGTCTGGAAGTGTGCGTTCAAATCGAAATCTCGGAGAAAAGTAGAGCAAATATCCTGGTTCAATTTTGGCGTATTGAGGGTATTCGATCCTTTTATAAACGTGAATTTATTGATGACATCCGCAGGCCCGATGTTGAAACCCACGCGTAATCCGGGGCACAGAATCTTGGAAAAAGTGTAAACTCCGATGACATTACCCTGGTTCTCATCAAGAGTGTAGATGGCCGGGATCTGTTCTCCTCTGTATCTTAGCTCCCTATAGGGACTGTCTTCAACGATGGGTATTTCGTACTTCTTAGCCATGTCAAGGAGCGCGAGCCTTTTCTCTAGACTCATTGTAATCCCTGAGGGATTTTGGAAGTCGGGAACGACATATATAAATTTTGGCTTCTTTCCCCGCTGGAGAGAAGCCTCGATATCCTTGCCCAGCATTTCGATGTCTGTTCCGTCCTCCTGGATATCCCGGGCAATGTACTTGGCGTCCTCCAACTCGAAAGCGGCCAGAGCACCCCCAAAGGTGGGAAGGTCACACACAATCAAATCCTGGGGATCAAGCAACAATCTGCCCACCAGGTCCAGCCCGTGTTGTCCGGAGCTCGTGATCATGATGTTTTCCGGTTCGATCGCAATATCATCCGTTTTAAGGTAATCGATGATCGCCTCCATCAGATCCCTCTCTCCGAGGATGGGCGAATACTGCAAAACTTTGTGGTAGTGTTCTTTGACCGATTTTTCAGCGGCCTTTTGAATAAAATCCACAGGGAATAGTTCAGTGCTGGGTAGCCCTCCCGCGAAAGAGATAATATCGGGATCAACCAGGTACTTGAGCATCTTCCCGATGGTGTAGCCCTCAAAACCTTGCATTAAATTGGCGAAAGAATATTTCATTGCACACCTCAAAATAAAATCATGATCAGGATTTCGGCCATAAATATTATAATGGCTTTGCTTTATACCTCTCAGGATCGTCAAAGATGTCAAGAACATACACTCTTGAGTCAAACTTTGCTCCGTGATCCACCCCCTCGGGGATATAATACCAGTCACCCTTTTTGTATGTGTGGGTTTTCTCACCGATGGTCAGATTCATCTCTCCTTCGATCACCATGCCCCACTGGGCACAGTGACAGTGAAGGGGCACCTCGGTCCCCGGGCCGATATCGAAAAACACAGCCTGTGTTTTTTCGCCTTGAAGAAGCCAGGCCCGAATTCCCTTCAATTGGGGAGGGAGATCAACCTCTGGGAGATTTCTAAGTAGTTCCGGATACGGAGTCTCATCCCATTCTGTCATCCAATCTATCATCGTGTCCTTCCTTTAATAAATTAATATCCTGTTAATAAATCCCTTAACCTACCACTTTAGTGAATAAACCGCCCGGGTATCCTGGTTGAATTTGCCTCCTGCTTTCATCCCATGTCTATCGTTGCCGTGTGCTGTATGTTCAAGTTTAGCTAAAACAATCCTTTGATGTAGCCTCCGTCAATCTGGAGAGCGGTTCCTGTTATGTATCCAGCACCTTCAGAAGCCAGGAACGCGACAGTCTTGCCAAACTCGTCAGTCGTGCCAATCCGGCCCATCGGGATCTCGGCCTCGGCTTTTCTGTAAAAATCTTCGACCGTACCCTTACCCGATTCGGCAAAAGATTTAGCCAGGTTTTCAACCCTTTCTGTCATTGTGTATCCGGGACATACTGAATTCACCGTAATGCCATAAGGCGCGGTTTGATCAGAGAAAGACTTGGCGAATCCCAGTACGCCAGCCCTAGCGGTGTTGGACAAAATCAAATTTTTTATGGGTTGCTTGGCCGAAATGGATACGATGCAGATAATCCGGCCCCATTTCTTTGCTTTCATGTGTGGAACAACTTCGTAGCAGAGGCTTATGGTGCTCATGAGGTTTAGCTCCACAGCCTCCCTGTAATCGTCAGGACCGAAATCATCCCATAGACCGGGCGGGGGTCCTCCGGCGTTGCACACCAAAATCTCTACGGGTCCAAGATCGGCTGCTGTCGATTCAACAAGCCTTTTAATTTGATCTTTCTGGGTGACATCGGCCGGGTAAGCCTGAACGATCCCTGCGGTTTCCTCGACTATGGCCTCTTTAGCCTTGTAAAGCTTCTCCTCGTGTCGGGCACAGATCGCTACCTTGGCTCCTTCTCGGGAGAATTGGAGAGCCGCAGCTTTGCCCAGCCCGCTGCTGGAAGCGGTCACCAGCGCGACTTTATCCTTTATGCCTAAATCCATATCTCTTCCTTGCCTGGAATGAAGACAGCACTTACCTGTAGGAAATATTCGCGAACAGGGCTTTGTGGCCGCGGCGCATGATCTCTTTGGCATCCTGATCGCAACGCACACACTTGTGGTAGATGACGTCTCCGATCAATTCAGCCTTTTCGTTGCGCTCCTCATCGGAAAAGAAGTAGGCCTCCATAGTATCGTACGGACGGGAAGTCCCGTCACTCTCATACTTGATCGTCACGTCCGTTCCGGCATCCAGAACATTGAAGGCGCTCTCCGTCCAGTTGAAGTGTTCCATTCCCAAATCCGGATTGATCCGGATATGGGCGGCGCAGTAGATTCTGGGGAGTCCTGACGCTGCCAGTTCTTCACTGCACTGGATAAATGTATCTGCGGTGGCCGCATTTCCGATGTTGATCTCAAAGATCGGCGTGGTCCCGTCATCGCGGAGATATTCTTTGATAATGTTCATCAGCATCCTGAGCTGGATGGCATTCTGCGTAGAAAGAAGCATAGAGATTTTAAAAGACAGGTTGGGAATCTCCCTCGCGTAATAGCAGGCTGCAACGATGGTTGACCAACTGGGATTGAGGTAGAAATTGCCCCCCGTCTCCAGCGCGGCCCGCGTAACTCCGTCAAGGTAGACGAGATGGTTGTTGTTACCTACCTCAACACCACCGAAATTGCCGAAGGCTGTTCCCATGTTCTTCATGATGAGCTGGCTTATTCCGTTGCCCAGGTCCCGCCTTTCGAATTTTTCACCCGTCACACCCTCGAGTCGGGTGAATCTCTCTTCGGGTAAGGGCGTGCTGATGAGGTTTGTCGAGCAAAACTTACTGGCCCCAATGATGTTTTCCGCCATAGTCAACGTGGCCAGCAGATCTCCGCTGTAGACATACTGTTCGGTCATCGGAACTACAGAAATCATCTCTGTAGGGAAAAGGACATCTCCGTTCTCTGCCACCCGGCGCATGCAATCCAGAGTGACCGGTCCTGCCTGAAATCCGGAGACTTGTGTTGTGCAAATCCCTTCCTTCGTGAATTCGATGTTGTTTTTTTCGATGTAGTCCTCGAGCTTGGCAAAATCCTTGGCGTATTCCTCGGCCCTGTTAATGGTTTCCCCGAAGCCCTTGTTTGCCGCGATTTTTTTTCTCGTTTCATAACCTCTCCTTTCATCAATTTTCCGCGTTATCTCTCCGGCGCCGCCATAAGAATCCTTCAAGGCATCCATGGCCTTCTGGTCTTTATCGCTGAGAAGTTTAAAATGCATGAGTTTCCTCCTATTCAATACGTATTCCCTTGAAAGTGCATGCGGGTTCGTTTCGCTTTTCCACGAGAGGCTATAAATTTTATTGAAAAAAGTGAAGGGATGCAAGTTTCCCGTATTTTTAGCGTAAAAGAGAGCGCCTTATTTATTAAAGTGACCAGAAATAGGGAAAGAGTGAAGCGGTGAGCTTAACTCCGTTTGCGTCGAAGACCCCGCCAATCACCCTGTGCGTCTCAAACAGACTTAAGCTCATCTTAGATCTATGCAAGTTCGTTTTACCCTGTCGAAGGAGGCATTCGTGTTTAACGGCTTGAGTTCGACAAGGCCGCTGAAGTAAAATAGAATTTACTCTCAACCGTGACTTAAAAAGCGATAACAAATAAAGGAGGAGCATATGCGTTTACTCTTTGTTGGATTTGGTACTGTCGGTCAAGGTTTGGCCGAACTTCTTTTGGGGAAAAAGGAGTTTCTCTCCAGCGAGTACGGCTTTGACCCGGTTGTTGTCGGCATTTCCGACGAGTTGAAAGGAAGCGCTTTGAATGCAGATGGCCTCGACCTTCAGGAAGCATTAGATTTCGTTAAGGCTGGAACTTCCTTGTGTGAGATCAAGAACAGCGCCTTTAACGGTGATGCTGTGAGCATGATCAAAGAAGCCGATGCTGATGTGATGCTGGAGGCGACTTACACCAATATCAAAACCGCCGAACCCGCCACAACTCACATCAAGACGGCCCTTGAGAAAGGGATGCATGTCGTGACCACAAATAAAGGCCCCCTGGCTCTGAATTATCTGGAGCTGGACAAACTCGCACGAAATAAGGACGTGAAGTTTCTGTTTGAGGGGACAGTGATGAGCGGAACTCCTCTCATCAACCTCATTAGAGAAACACTTGCCGGGAGTGATATCCAAGAGATAAAGGGAATTCTTAACGGAACGACGAATTACATTCTGACCCGAATGGAAGAAGGACTTGCTTACGAGGAGGCCCTGAAGAAAGCCCAAGAGCTGGGATATGCCGAAGCTGTTCCGGATGCGGATGTTCTGGGATGGGATGCCTTGGCCAAAGTGACGATACTGGCAACGGTCTTCTTCGGAGCACGCGCCAATCCCTTCGATTATCCTTGTGAGGGCATCACCGGAATCACGGCCAGTGCCATTGCGGATGCGAAGAACAGAGGCAAGCGATTCAAGCTCATCGGGAAGGTTTGGCGTGAAGGGGATTATGTCAAGGCCTCCGTAGGTCCTGAGGAAGTCGATCTCACCCATCCCTTAGCCAGTGTTTTGGGCGCAACCAATGCGGTCACAATCACCACGGATACTCTCAGGGATGTGACAATTGTGGGAGCGGGAGCGGGAAAGGTCGAAACCGGGTTCAGCATGCTCAACGATCTGCTGCACATAGCCGTTCACACCAAATAGAAAAGTGCCAAAAAAGGTGCCAGGCACCATTTTTCCCCATATAAAAAAAAGGTGCCAGGCACCATTTCTTAAATATTAAGGAGGACGCATGAAAAAAAGAGTATTCACACTCGCCGTACTTATTCTCTTCCTCTCCACATTTGGGCTTTCCCAAAAGGGCCTCAAGGTTTTTATCTCTGTCGACATGGAAGGCGTCTGTGGTGTCATTCACTGGGAAGATGTCAGCAGAAACGGTCTGGACTACGGTCTTTTTCGGCGACTGATGACCGAGGAGACAAATGCAGCCGTCGAAGGTGCCATTGCTGCAGGAGCCACCGAAATCCTAGTCCGTGATTCTCACGGCAGCGGACGCAATATCCTTCCTGACCTCCTTCATCCAAAGGCCGAGTTGATTCGCGATTGGTCCGGAGGCCCTTTATCAATGATGGAAGGAATCGACGAGACATTCGACGCCGTGATCTTCATTGGCTATCATGCTCGAGCAAACACGCCGGATGCCACTTTAGACCACACGTATTCGGGGAGCGCTTATGAAGTCGTCCTTAATGGGAAAAAAATGCCTGAAGCCGGAATGAATGCTTTTATAGCAGGAAGTTTTGGCGTTCCCATTGCCATGGTTGCCGGGGATCTCGCTCTGTGTAAACAAGCCGAAGAGCTCTTTGGCGATGTCGTCACAGCACCGGTTAAAGAAGGAATCGGGAACGCGGCGAAAATGCTTCATCCCACAAAAGCACAGGAATTGATAAAGGGAAAAACTATGGAAGCCCTGAGAAGATTAAAAGACTTCAAACCGTTTGCCCTCCCTCCTCCCTACGTCCTTGAAATCACGTTCAAAGATGAAAAGCGAGCGAATGAAGCCTCTTGGATACCCGGAGCAAAGAAAAAAAGCCCGACTACAGTGTCCTTCACAAGTGATGACCCGGTAGAGATAATGAAATTTTTCCTTTTGGCACTCTGAATCATTACTTTGTCAGGCATCTCTTTGGCTGCCATTTCCTTGAGTTTGCCGAAAAATAGGGGTGGGTTTTTCTTCCTTTGAACCACGATTCCCAGACCGTTCTCTAAAGGTGATAAGGGAGTTTATCACGGCTCTCGGGGCTCATGGCGAGCGAGTGGGATGATTTTGAAGCAGAACGACCGCTTCTTTGCCAGAATTTTCCAGATGAGCTCCAGACCTCAGCCGGGAAGAGTTGGATGGAGGGTCACACCACTGAGGTTGTTTGACAATCATCGGGACAGGTCTTAGAATTGAAATTGGGGTGTTGCTTAAAATGATTTGGCGCCTTTTGATGTTTTCGCTCCTGATTTGTAGTGTGGGTTTTGGGTTTGTCTCTGATCAAGGGATAATTAAAGGGACTGTTTTGGATAAAAGCGGGAAGCCGATTGAAGATGCCGATGTTACGATCACCTCTATGGAGTTCACATCGCTTAATTTGTCTGTTAAGACGGATAAAATGGGTCAATTCATCGAGATCAGTGTACAGCCGGGGTATTATCAAATTAAAGTCCAAAAAAATGGATATCTTCCGCAGGTGATTGAAATGTATATCGGAAGCCGCAAAACGCTGGAAGTTAGCTTTGGCCTGGAAGAGGGCCGGTATACCGTCTCCGAATCCTCCGGCGAAGAGGATTTCAAGCTTGGCAATGAATGGTTCGCCAAGGGAAGATATGAAGAGGCGACAAAATTCTACAGCAACGCTGTGGCCAAAGAACCCGATGAGCCTGTTTATTACAATAATTTGGGGATCGCCTACCTCAATTTAGAGAAAGTCGAGGAAGCTCTTGATGTGTACATGAAGATGCTGGAAATCCAGCCGAGAAGTTACAGCGCCCACAAAATGATCGGGAAACTGTATAGCATCAAAGAAGAATTCCGGCAGGCACTGTCCTATTTCACTCGAGCTGCCGAGTTGAGCCCGGGTGATCCTGAGGCTTTTTACAACCTGGGATTATGTTTGATGAACACGGGCGCCAACAGCCAATCCCTCGAAGCGTTCAAAAGTGCCATTGAGTTGAAGCCGGATTATCCCATGGCCTACTACCAAACGGGAATACTCTATGTCAACCAAAACCGGAAGGAGGAGGCCATCCAATACTTGGAAAAATTCCTGGAAATGGCACCTAATGATCCCCATACCGAAGTTGCCAGGAAGATAATCGTATATTTAAAAACGACGGGGTGATGACATGAAAAAACACACGGCCTTCGCTCTCTCAGCAATTATTACCATGTGTATGTTGGGAATTTCTATTTTTGCCGATACAAGTCCCAGCCAGGAAGAAGGGAAAAAATTGGCAGAAAAATACAAAAAATGGCTGGATGAGGAAGTCATCTATATCATTTCCGAAACCGAGAAAGAAGTCTTCAAAAGTCTTGTGTCGGACGAACAGAGAGAAAATTTTATTAAATCTTTCTGGCGAAGAAGAGATCCCAGCCCGGCGACTCCTTTCAATGAGTTCAGAGAAGAACACTATCGAAGAATCGAATATGCCAATCAGCATTATTTTGAAGGAAAGAGCGGGTGGAGGTCGGATAGAGGTCGTGTTTACATCATGTTCGGACCTCCGGATTTTGTCGAAACGAACCCGGGCGGCGGAAAAGGTTTCCTGTTTGAGGACGCAGCAACGGCCGAGTTTCCTTCCGAAGTCTGGAGATACAGATATGTTCCCGGCCTCAAGACGAGAATGAGTCAAATCGAATTCATCTTTGTCAACTACTACAGTGCGGGATCTTACCAACTGACGACAAATCCGGCCCTGGCTAATGCCCTCCGCAACATTTCCACCCCAGCCAGGTATGCCGGATATGAGGACTATCTCACATCCGAAGACAGTGCCGCCAGCCGTGAGCTTGTCGCTCAAGATCGCCTGGACAGCCAGATGGTGATGAATCCCCTGGAACAACTCTCTATGATGGCTGAACTTCAGAAATCACGAGGAGATGTTCTGGAAGAGTTGGAAAGGAGCGCCCGCTTGAGGAGGTTGAAGGGAATCGTCAACGCGCAGGAATCGGTGACCGGTTTGAACTTTGTTGACAAGCTGAATTTCTTCAGGGGAGAAAATGGAACCACGTACATCCCCATAAGCATTGAAGTTGCGGGCAAAGATGTCGCTTTTCAGAAATTGGAGGATCGCTACAAAGGATCTGTCAACTTTTACATAGAGATCAAAGATGATTCGGGAACAGTCTATCAGACAAGTGATCGTCTAGATATGAACCTCAAGGAAGACACTTATCAGCGCAGGGCCTCGGACCACTATCAATACATGCACAGTCTCTATTTAGTCCCAGGCGATTATTTTTTGCACCTGGTTGTTTGGGACGAACTCAACAACAACGTCGGATACATCGATAAAAAAGTTGCCGTCCCGGAGTTATCGGATGAAAACTTCAACTTGAGTACAGTCATTTTAGCCAGAGGTATCCAAGTCAAAGAAGTTGAGGAAGACGCTGTCACTATCGAGACTAAAGACTTGCCAGTCATAAAGGATTTGGCCAACACCAACCTCAAGGTGCCGGATCAGATCAAAATACGACGAAGAGCCGCCGGGCCTTTTACATTCGGCAAGCTGGCGATTAATCCCAACACCCTGGCCGAATACAGTCCAGGTGAAGAACTCGCATTTTTTTATCAGATTTACAATCCTACTTTCGACGAGACGCAAAAGATGGCCAAGCTGCTTATCGAACACCAAATCTGGCTGAATGACAAATTGATCACAACAATTGATAAGCCGCATGAAGCTCAGATTCCAGGAGAAAAGAGACAGGTCGGGATTAACGGAGGAGCGAGATTTTCATTGAAGGAGTTATCATCCGGAAAGTACACTCTTTTAATAAGGGTCAGGGACGTTTTTTCAGACAGGACAGTTGAAAAAAAGGTCGATTTTCTAGTTAATTAACTCCACGGAATTACCCCTTTCGCTTTTAAAAATAATCCAGATAGTTGAATTTAATCCAAATTTTTGGATGTTTTGAGCAAAAAACTAGATGCCGCAAAGACGTATTTTCCTTTAAAGTTTTTATTATCAACAAGATAAAAGTTAATGGAAATAGAAGTCATATTGGCATTAAATTTGCATTCCAAAAAGTTGGAGTATTGAGGGGATTAAAACTCTCGGTACATGCAAATATGGAACCAAATGTGGCAAGAGGAGGTGATCATCCCAGAGAAAATTAGTCAAAACGGCTATCGTTATCGGGCGTAATACTGAAAGGAAATACGCTCGGTGGAGTGCTTGCCGAAGAGTTAACGATACTTCGGCAAGCTGGGAAAAAACAGCAATAATGCTAATAACACAAAAAGGAAAAAGGAGGATACGAAATGAATTTTAAGAAGCTAGCTGTTTTTAGCTTAGCTTTGCTATTCATTGTCTCCACCGTCCTTGCGCAGAGAGATGTGGGCACAGTTGTGGGAACTATCGTTGATGAGGAAGGGTTGCGCCTTCCGGGTGCTACAGTGACAGCAAGAAACGTCGAAACCGGATTAACCCAGAGCGTGGTCACAAATCCGGGAGGACAGTACCGTATAGAGCGACTTCCCCGAGGAACCTATGAAATTGTGGCCAGCCTGCCCGGATTCAAGACATACACAAAAACGGGATTCGAGTTGTCAGGGGGTGCGGAGATCAAGGTAGACTTTACCCTGCAAGTTGGAGCCATCGAAGAGGAAGTAACCGTCATCGGGCTTTCCCCCATTGTCGAGACCACCCGATCCCAGGTTTCCACTGTCATGACCGAGAAAGATGTTATGAGCTATCCGTCTCTGGATAGAAATTTCTTCACTCTGTTGGAGTACGCTCCCGGAACTCAGCCTATGACAGACGGGAGAACCGGCTGGGCTGTTAACGGCCAGAGAGACGCTTCGAACAACCTGATGATCGACGGTTTGGACAACAACGACAACGGGACGGCTACGGATTTCACGACTACCATCCCGCCCGAAGCCATTCAGGAATTCAGGTTGATCACCAACAACTTCTCGGCCGAATACGGAAGAAACTCGGGTGGCGTTTTGAACGTTGTCATGAAATCGGGGACCAACGAATTTCACGGAAGCGCCTGGGCCTTCCACCGCGGAGGCAGCGCTCTCTTCCAGAGTGCGGATTGGCTTACCCGTGAAAGACCCCCCTACAAGAGATGGCAGTACGGAGCGACCCTAGGCGGTCCGATCATAAAAGACAAGACCTTTTTCTTCGCCACTTTTGAGGGCATTAATGAACAGCAAGGGGAAGTGACACCCTACTTCTTCTTCACTCCCGAAGCAATCAACAGAGCTCAGGGTGCGGCCAAGCAATTCTTCGACAATTACGGCGCTAATTATCCCAAACCGACCTACGACTTTAAAGACCTTGACGGTGACGGGACAATCGATGTCGGAAAATACAACTGGGATGGAGTCACGGATAGCAAAGGCTACAAAGGCGGACTCAAATTGGATCATATCTTCAGCGAAAGTGACCGAGTCGCTGTCCGCTGGATGTTCAACTATTACAAGGATCAGTGGGATTTTGCCAACGTCCCTGGTACCACGAAAGAAACTCCTTATAACTATCACACAGCAGGGCTAACCTGGCTTCACATCTTCGGTCCCAGCATGTACAACGAAGTGCGGTTCGGCTTTCACAGAGACTGGGCTGACTGGCCCAGGGTTGCTCCCGAGGTGCCCTTGTTCGGTGGTGCGACTTATGACGAGATGGGTGACGGCACCCACACCATCGGTGACTGGGCGAACATGCCGCAGAAGTTCATCAACAATCAGTTCCAAGTGGTCGATGTCTTGAATTTTCAGACCGGAAACCACTCCATCAAAATCGGAGGCGAGCTGAGACTGTGGAATTCGGATTCTACGTTCGACGCCAATGTGGACGGAGCCTACTACTTCTATTACAGCTCCCTGGACTTCCTCTATAACAGAGGAGCCGATTCTCTTTGGCTGGGTGCCAACCCTCCCGACGACCCCTCCAATCCATACGGTGAGTGGCAGAGAGGAGTTACGGCCAGAAAGTGGAAAGGGACTGAAGCGGGGTTGTTCATCCAGGATGACTGGAGAATCAGTGACAGGCTAACCATTGCCTTTGGAATCAGATGGGAGTACTACGGAGTCCCGAAAGAAACATCTGGTATCGGCATCAACATGCCCGCCTTTGGTACAGCGGACGGACAGGAAGGGACCTATAACGAGGACGGAATCCGCTATCTGATCGTCGACGGCCGCGAACAATTGGGGAAGGGTCTCTGGGATCCCTACTACAAGGGCTTTGCCCCTAAAATAAGCTTTGCCTACGACCTGACAGGTGACGGAAAAACCTCCCTCAGAGGTGGATTCGGACGCTCCTACGACAGGACGTTCAACAACATCTTTGAAAACGACCGGTTCAACTTTCCCGATTTCTGCTTTGCCGGATTCTTTCCTATCGCAGCTCCCATCTACCCCACCATTCCGGCCACAATCCCTGTCGAGAACCTCGGTTATGTCAGCTATGGATTACGGTGGATGCTTCCTGAACTGATACCGGCGTCGGCCTGGAACTGGCTATTCGGCATCCAGAGAGAATTGACGCCGAACACAGCCATCGAGATCAATTACAGCGGTTCACTCGGAAGGAACCTGGGTGTTGTTCATAGGGCCAACAGGTTCACCGGAGACAGGTTGGACGGATATCCAGACGGGCTAAATCCCTACTTTGCGATCACCAACGTCAACATCCGGGCGCAGACGGAAAAATCCGAGTATCATTCTGTGACAGCCACACTGACCAAGAGGTTTGCCCAAAATTGGTCTATGTTCGGATCCTATACCTATGGAGTCGCCAAAGACAACAACTCCGACTACTTCGGAGATTCCAACATGGAAGCTGTGTCTCAGGAGAGACTGGACATGGAGTGGGGATACGCGGCCTTCGATCACAGGCACCGCGTGGTCGGAGGCGTCGTCTGGGATGTCCCCTTCTTCAAGGAATCGGAAAACTGGTTTGTCAGGAACATCATAGCCGGATGGCAGATCAGCACCAACTTCCACTACACTGCTGGCCGCCGGTTCAACGTACGCGATACGGCTGCTGACTACAACTACGATTACGACAGAGAGGACAGACCGCTGTGGCTCGGTGGAGACTATCAGGACGTCATCAAGTGGCAGGGTGGACAACCCTATCTGGATGACTCGAACTTCGGAGTCCCAGAGCCTCCACAATATGCAGGAACCGCTCCGAACGAGTGGTCCACGTATGATGAGAGCTACTACAATCAGAACTTCCTGCCCAGAATGGCTTTCACCTGGATGCCTACCTACAACATCAACCTGGGATTGCAGAAACACATCAACGTGGCCATGGGGAGCAGAGATGTGCAGTTCCAGATCATTGCCGAAGTATTCAACCTGCTCAAGAACACGTTCTGGGATCTGCCCCAGACCCGTTTGAATTACGCCACATTCGGAGAAAGCTACAGACAGAGCGGTGAGAGAAGATTGCAGCTCTCACTCAGAGTGCTATTCTAAAGACAAGAAGCAGCGGAAACTCAAAGCCCTGGGCCTTGAAGGCCCAGGGCTTTTTCATTCCAGGGCAAAACATGCTTTGGCATCACCCCCTGCATCGGGAGCAACGTCCCAATTTTGGGGCTGGCTCAACTTGAAATCGTACTATCTATCATGTAAATTAGAAATGGGATTTGAATAGTGATGCGGTACTGAGATGGCCAAGAAAAAGAGAAAAAAACAGAAGAAAAAACAAGCCCCTTTACAGGGCAAACCCCAGGAGAATCTGGTCCTTGAAGAACAGAGACCAAATACACACATTGCCCGGATAAGAAAGAAACGCATCATCTTTTTTTTGGTCGTTCTGACGGTCCTTGTGATTTCTGCTGCCCTTGTTTTTATCTTTTCCAGGCCCAAACACACAGTTATCAAAGACAGCGGACTGAACATCTGCCTTATTACTCTGGATACGACGCGGGCCGATAGAATCGGCTGCTACGGTTACGACAAAGCTAAAACACCGAATTTGGATTTTCTGGCCGCCAATGGGGTCAAGTTTTCCAACACCTATTGTCAGGTTCCTCTCACGCTGCCATCACACTGTTCCATTTTTACCGGCACCTATCCGCTTTATCACCAGGTCCATAATAACGGTTCTTATACCCTTGATCCCCGTCACGTCTCCCTGGCCGAAGTGCTGAGGGAGAAAGGATTCAGGACAGCCGCCTTTGTCAGTTCCTTTACCGTCGATTCCCGCTATGGCTTAGACCAGGGATTCGAGTTCTATGATGATACCCTCCAGGAAGAGGAGATCATCAAAAACTATAGATCTCAGAGGAGGGCGGAGGAGGTTTACAATTCTTTTGCCGCTTGGATGGATACGAATTTGACATCCAGATTATTCTGTTGGGTTCACTTCTTCGATCCCCATCTTCCCTATGATCCTCCATTCCCCTACCGGGAGGAATTTTCGGACAATCCCTATGACGGTGAGATCGCCTACATGGATGTCTACATCGGCAAAGTCATCGAAAAGTTGCGGGAGAAGAATCTTCTGGACCGAACGCTGGTGATCCTTGTCGGCGATCATGGCGAAGCCTTAAGGGAGAAAAAAGAGATCGATCACGGCATCTTCATCTATGATACGACCCTGAAAGTCCCTTTCATTCTCTATTGCCCCCCAAATCTACCCCAGGGTTTGGTGGTGGATTCCAGAGTGAGGCTGGTCGATGTCATGCCCACCATCTTGGACCTTCTTGAAATTCCTGAAAATGATGAGATTCAGGGCAGGTCTTTGGTTCCTTATATGGAAGGACGGAAAAAAGGAGATCTTTCCTCTTATATTGAAACCTACTATCCACGGGAGAATTTCGGCTGGTCAGAGTTGATCGGCCTCATTGACAAGGAGTGGAAGTATATCCGGGCACCGAAAGAGGAATTGTACGATCTCAAAGAAGATCCCTCAGAAGAGAACAATGTCATTTTGTCCAGGAAGAAGTCCGCCTCGACCATGAATAAAAAGCTGGACCATTTCATCGCAGATAACTCTTCGAATGTTGAATCCATCAAGAAAAAGTTGTCTGCCGAAGAAGTGGAAAGGCTGCGCTCTTTGGGATATCTGGGTGCTGAATTTACAGAGGAGAGTCCGGAGGGGGCCCTGCCCGATCCCAAGGATAGAATCGATGAGTTCCACATCCTCTTTCAAGCCAAAATGTTCGAATACCAGCTGAAATTCGACCAGGCTATTGAAAACTACAACAAGATCATTGCCTTGGAGCCTCGCATGCCCATGAACTACTATCATCTGGCTCTTGTCTACATGAAAATGGACAGATATCCAGAAGCGGCTGAAGTTCTGAAGAAGGGGATTCAAAACGTTCCCAATCCCTATGTTCTGCTTTCCAGGCTTGCTGTAATCTATATTAAATTGAATAAACTCGAAGACGCACTGGAAGCTAATCAAGCAGCCTTAACCATGAAACCGGATCATCTTGATTCTTTGATCACGGCCGGCCGGATTATGACCGAAATGGGAAAGCACGCTGAATCCATCGCGTATTACACCAAAGCGCTTAAAATTGAACCCGAGAATAAGATACTCCAGATAGCGTATGCCTTTGCCTTGGTCTCCGTCCGACGGATAGACGAGGCGCTCGATATATATGAAAAATTGAAGACCGCATATCCCGATGACTTCAAAATCTATCAAGACATAGGCATTGCTCAGGCCTCCAAAGGAAATGTGGAAGCGGCCCTGACCAATTTCAAGAAAGCCGTGGAATTGAATCCCGCTCCTGTGACCTATCTGAACTATGCGGTTATGCTTGAGCATGCCGGTTATCTGAAGGAAGCTGTTCACTATTTGGATTTGTACATCACCCATACGACGGAGGGAGATACGAAGCGCAAGAGATCGGCGGAAGAAGCCCTTATCCAATGGAAAAGAAAATTGCGCGAGATCGGTCCAAACTGAATTTATCCGGTTGGTAAGGCTAGCTTCTGTACTCCTGAGTAATTAGCCACTAACCAGAGATAGACATCATACTGGGTAGACTCGAAAAAAGTGAGAGTTTTTAGTACAATAACTGTTTAGGTCAATCGGTCCGACCGGGAGGTTAAAATGAGAAAATGGACTTATCCCGTTGCATTCTTGTTTGCCCTCAGTTTGATCATTCCCTGTCAAGCAATCGAAGAGAATGATGAGGACAAATACGAGAAATGGCTTAATAATGATGTGTATTTGCTCCTCTCCCAGGAAGAGGTAAATGAATTCAGGTCGCTCAAAACAGATGAGGAGCGTGACGCGTTCATTGAGCTGTTTTGGGCCAAGCGCGATCCTTCCCCAGCAACAAAGGAAAATGAGTTCAAGGAAGAATGGTACGCAAGGTTGAAGCATGTGGAGGAGAATTTCAAATCCGGGCCAAAGAAGGGGGTAAGATCGGATATGGGCAGGGTTTATATGTTCTTTGGTCCTCCAGCCAGAACAAGAGTCGGTGCTGGGGGGGTAAGGACAGAATCAGCAGGAGGAAGTCAAATGGAAGCTCCTCCTCAAGCCTGGATTTACCAAGCCATGCCAGATTTGGGACTTCATCAGCCCTTCAATGTGACATTCCGGCAGTATCAATATGGGTATGATTTGGACCAGCAGACTCCGCAGACTATCCTCCGAGCCATGGAAATTTTTCCCAAAGTCGTCCAGTTCAACCCAGATTTGGAGGAATTACCTCGGTACAGTGTTCGTCTCGACGCCAATTCTTTCGAGGGCAAACTCATCAGTGAGTTTCGAGCTTCGGGAGAAGTGGTTGAACAAATCCCCTTTCAATGGGATCCCCATTTTTCTCAAGCTTCGAACGAATCCACCTACATTTATTTGACTGTCCAGATTGATACCAAAGCAGCGGGTATGAAAAAAGATGAAGAAATCACATTCTTCGGCATTTTGGACGGACAAGGAGGGAAAAGCGAAGAGTTTCTCAAAACAATGAAATCTGAAAAAACGAAAGATGACCAAATAGTCGTTGGTTTTGGATTTCCTGCAACTTCGGGCAATTATACGCTCTATCTGGGAGTGAGAAACAAAAATAAGGATAAGTATTCTCTGCTGAAGGCTCCTCTCGAGGTACCAGAATACTGGAATGCTGAATTGACTATCAGTTCGGTCATACTGTCGCCAAAAGTGGATAAGGTTAAGAATATACAGGAGGATGAAGAAGGCTACAACCCGTATATTTTCGGCCAGTTGGAAGCGACTCCCAGGCTGGGGCACGTTTTCAAATCGAGTGAAAACATGAGTATTATTTTTCAGGTTTATAATGCGAAGTTGGTCGAGGGAGAAGTTTCGCTGCAAATCGAGTATTTTATTGAAGCACCTGAAGGCACCTACAAGTTGAGAGCCCAAGAGTTCAAACAGAAAATCGAAACCGGTAAAGCCATCACTGGAGGGACAGAAATTCCCCTTTCTCCGCTCAAACCAGGCGATTATACGTTCAAGATTAAGGTCATTGATAGGAATGCTGTGAAAATTATTGAAAGAAAAGTCCTCTTCAGCGTGAAGTGAACTGGCAGACATTTCAGTTGCCATGTGATATCTTTTGAAATATCACGATAGAGGACGTTTCCGAAAAATTAAAACGGGGAGGAGAAATTAATGAGGTATATTGTGCAGATCAATTTGTTTATTTGTCTGTCCCTGTTTTTCATCTCCTGTGGAACTCAACAGGTTGAGTCAGACTTGCCCGCTGGTTTGGATAAAAAGCATGGGGCCTATTCCTACATTCGAGGAGATAGAGAGGTGTCTTTGCTCGTAGACTATGAAGTAGCGAGACTGCGGAAGGACGATAAGTATTTTCCTCTGGATGTGATGATTGCCAACAATGGCTTGAAATCCTTAACAGTGACACGGGAAAGCCTGATTTTAATCGATGCGGAAGGAAAAGCCTATAACATGCCCACGATAGATGAAATTCAGAAAGAATATTCCAATTTATGGGCGGATTCACTATTCAAATACCCGTCTGCACTCTCTGATGAGCAGGCCTTGACAAGCTTCACCTATTATCAAGTGCAGAGGAGCAATTTTTTTCCCAGAACTTCCGGAGCTGCCCGCGTGACAGACAAAGTTATCATACGGCCCAAAGGGTATATCGACGATCGCCTTTATTTCCCCATGCCCGACTCCGGTATCGAAAAGAAAAAACTCATTCTCCGACTGGTCGCACTGGAATTGGACATGCCTTTTGATGTTGTTTTTACTATCAAGTGACTGCAAAGTAAAAGGCTCAATTACTGGCTATCCTTAAGAGGGTTTCTTCAATTTAGCAGACGGGGCTATTTACGCCCAATTTTGCGCTAATTGATAAGTATGAGGGGGGAGTATGTTTAATTTCCGGTCAGGATCGTGTCTTATTGAAGTCAACCTCTGAAATAGAAAAAAACATGGAAATTTAACGGGCTGTTTTCGTTGAATAAACTTCTCTGTGGAGAATACAGCCGGGGACGGTTAACCGCCCCCGGCTAATTGATTTCTCAGTGATCTGTCTCGACTTACTTCTTGACTTGTTCTTCAACCCAGTCGGTGGTGACAGTCTTGGGTCTTTCGATGGCCAGACCGAGTGCTCTATCCCAGCAAAGTGAGGCGAGGACACCCAGGGCTCGAGAGACACCGAAGAATACAGTGTAAAAATCGTATTCTGTCACTCCATAGTGGAGAAGCAGCACACCTGAATGAGCATCAACGTTGGGCCAAGGATTCTTGGCTTTGCCCTGTTCTTCCAGAATGGGAGGAACGACTTCATAGAGCAAGCTCACGACCTTGAAAATGTCGTCATCGGGGAGATGCTTCAGCGCAAATTCTCGTTGAGCGACATAACGAGGATCAGTTTGACGAAGAACCGCGTGTCCGTATCCGGGGATGACCTGTCCGGAATTCAGTGTTTCCCAGCAGAAATCGATCAACTGCTCTTTGGTCGGAATGCCACCCAGCTTGTCCATGACATCCATAACCCAGCGCAGCACTTCCTGGTTGGCCAGGCCGTGCAGCGGACCGGCCAGTCCGTTCATGCCGGCAGAGAGGGAGTAGTAGGCATCAGAGAGTGCGGAACCAACGAGGTGAGTCGTGTGGGCTGAGACATTTCCGCCTTCATGGTCGGTGTGAATCACCAGATAAAGCCGCATGAGTTCTTTGAAGGCTTCATCATCGGTAACGCCAACCATATGCGCCAGGTTTCCTCCCCAGTCAAGGTTGGGATCTGATGGGATGTGTTCTCCATTACGGTAAGATTTGCGGTAGATGTAAGCGGCGATCTTCGGGAGCTTGGCTGTCAGGTTCATCACATCTTCGAACATGGGATCCCAGTATTCCATTTTGCTGATACCTTCTCTGTACTGCTGGGCAAAAACGGAATCCCTCTGCAGACCGAGAATACCCATGGAAAACTGAGTCATAGGATGAGTGTCTTTGGGGATGGCATTGAGAATGTCAATCAGGTAATCAGGAAGCTCACCGCGTTTCTTCCATTCTTCTCCGACTTCGGCGGCGTCGTCTTCAGTCGGGAGATCTCCGGTCAGGAGCAGATAGAAGATTCCCTCGGGAAGAGGTTCCTTTCCACCTGGAGCCTTGGGGAGTTTCTCTCTTAGCTGAGGAATGTTGTAGCCGCGGAAACGGATTCCTTCGAAAGGATCCAGCGCTGAGGTTTCTGTGACGATACACTTCACACCGCGCATGCCGCCGTACGCCTGAGCAACAGTGACATCGGAAATCTTCTGGTCGCCGTATTCTTTGACCAAGGTTTTGACTCTGTTGCGCATGGGATCGAGCTTGGACTGGAATGTTGCCTTTAAAGACATGTGTAGACCTCCTTATAAGATATTTATTGCCTTATAATAATATTCCGCCCTAGATTTGACGGATGCAAAATATATCACTGTGGCCTGGCTGTGTCAACAAATATTCAGATGATTGTTTGATGATTTTGATGGCCAACAAAGAATGATTTGGTAATCCGGATCGAAGGAAGCTGGAGCACACCTCTTTCTGCTTGAATAATGCGGGAAATATTCGAGTATATTCTACAGGATATGCAGCTCCCGCGATAATCTCAAACCTTCATCGGGATAATTTGACCGATGTAAATGATTGACTTTTGTCTGTTTAATTTGTTTATTATGTACGAAGCAAAATTTTCTAAAGGAGAGGATATATGGGTGGCTTGATTATTGTTCTGGTCATCATTGCGGTTGTGATCATCTTTTTTGTGGGGATCTACAACAGTTTGGTGACCTTAAGAAACCGTGCGGATAATTCGTGGGCTCAGGTGGATGTTCAACTGAGGCGAAGATATGATCTGATCCCGAACCTTGTGGAGACGGTCAAAGGCTATGCCGCGCATGAGAGGGAAACATTCCAAAAAGTGACCGAGGCCCGGGCCCAGGCGATAAACGCCCAGACGGTCAAAGAGCAGGGCGATGCGGAGAATATGCTGACCGGGGCTCTCAAGTCCCTGTTCGCCGTGGCCGAAAGCTATCCCGATCTCAAGGCCAATCAGAATTTTTTGATGCTCCAGGAAGAGTTAGCCGGGACCGAAGGAAAAATTGCCTATGCGCGTCAGTTCTACAACGACACCGTGATGAAATTCAACACCAAACAACAGGTCTTCCCCTCAAACATTATTGCCAACATGTTCAATTTCCAGGAAAAGGAATATTTCGAGATTGAAGAGCCTGAAGCTCGTGAGCCGGTGAAGGTAGAGTTTTAATCGCAGATCCCATCTCTGAAATAAGTCGCCATGTACGAGCAGATCGCCAGCAATAAAAGGAAATCCTTTTTCCTCATTCTGTTTTTTGTGGCTTTGATTTTTGTCCTGGCCTATTTTTTCGGCCAAATGACAGAACTCGGATCCTACGCCGTGATTCCGGCCTTTGTCATCGCCATACTCATGACAATCGGCAGCTACTATGCCAGCGATAAAATTGTGCTCGCCGTCAGTCGGGCGCGTCCGGTGACCAAGGAGGAGTACCCTTATCTTTACAATGTGGTGGAAGGGCTGGCTATCGCGGCCGGCTTGCCAAAGCCCCGCTGTTACATCATTGACGACACGGCTCCCAATGCTTTTGCCTCCGGCCGCAACCCAAAGAATTCCGTCATCGTTGTCACCAAGGGATTGCTCCAAAAACTGAACCGGGCCGAATTGGAAGGCGTCGTCGCTCACGAAATGTCCCATATCAAAAATTATGACGTCCTTGTCCAAACCCTGGCCGTGGTCATGGTTGGCGTGGTGGTCCTGCTCAGCGATTGGATTTTGCGGAGCTTTTTTTGGGGAGGAGGGAGGCGCCGCAGCAGCGACAGGCAGGGAGGAAACGCCGGCAGCATACTCATCGTGGTTGCCCTTGCTCTGGCTGTTCTGGCTCCCATCATCGCCCAATTGCTCAAACTCGCTGTTTCCCGAAAAAGGGAGTATCTGGCGGATGCCAACGGAGCTCTGCTGACACGCTACCCTCCAGGATTGGCCTCCGCCCTGAAAAAATTGTCTGCTGATAGGGAACCTCTGGAAGCCGCCAACAAGGCTACAGCTCATCTCTATATCGTCAATCCCTTGAAAGATATCAAAGGCCAGATGAACACCCTCTTCAGCACCCATCCACCCATCCAAAAGCGCATAGAAGCTCTCGAGAATATGTAAAAAGAGAACAGGCCATTTTTCTCTCAAGGAAGGTGACTGTCCTCTTTTTTGTCGAAGCGATCCTGCCATATAAAATAGAGGTACACTGAAAATAGGTCTATCACAGAATCTGACAGGAATACACAGGCCTTAGAAAATAGGTGTGAAAAAGGAAAAGCCCGGGCCCATCACCCAGGCTTTCCAGAGGCTTAAACTCTTCTTAAAAGGAGGACGACTCTATCACAGTTAGCTTGCCTCTGATTAGGTACATTTTCAGTATAGCATAAAATATATGATAACAATAGGATAAATAGAGTATATTGTGAATAAAATGTTGAATGTTTTCAGCCTTTAATATTATAATGAGTTACCCCATAGGCGGGGTCGTAGTTCAGTTTGGTTAGAACGCTGGCCTGTCACGCCAGAGGTCGCGAGTTCAAGTCTCGTCGGCCCCGCCAGATAACAGCCCTGTTTCCCCCTGATTTTGGGCTTTTCCTGAGTTTTGTCATTTAGACTACAGATCCGTAGTTTCAGCTATTTTACACAATTTTTGGCACATATTTAGCACCCCGTAAATGGCTTAGACGGCACGTTTTTAGCACTACGGAAACCTAGTCTCAGACTAAAAATTTATTCAAAATTCGGGCCGTATAACGCCCTGGGACGCCCGTAAAGCGATGCTACCCCGTTTACCCTGATTTAGGGAGAGACCCTTACCCCTTACTATTACCCTGTGAAGTTATATCGAATCCTGGTTATCTGGAAACCCTGGAATATGGGTTGAGCTAAGATTAAAACGCGCCGTTTAAGTGAAACTGGACTCAACTCTGTCTCAGTTATTGAATTTGTAAATATAATTGCGTCGTACGTCTTTACAGGATAGAACGAAGAAACGGCTCCTTCACCGAACGCACCACCTCTCATTTTATGTTTCTGGTTAAGCCACTTAAAAACCGGGCCTCTTTTCGGTGATGCTTTCAAGTCTAAAAAGAACATCTGTCGACCGACCATTTTAAAAACAGCGCCAAGCATATCACCTTCTGAGGGTTTAAGGTCTTTGTAGTTTGCTTGATAGAATGAGAATCCGATAGAATACAAGTCATCTCCAAGCTCTTTGCTTATATGAAACCCAAACGGTTCAAATTCCTCTGGCTCCCACTGCCGATAACCACTTATATAAATCGGTGTTCTTGCTATATGCCAATTGTGAGCCCACAGAACGATACGCCTCGTATCTCGTCCCAGCAACCACCGAATATTATTGGTCATACCGTCCTCTCGCGAAAGGGCTACACCATTTGCTCCGGGTCTTCTCATTTTATAGATGTCATGAGCAACTATTACTGATTTAACCTGTTGAAGCATCCACTCAAACTCACTTTTTGACGATTTGCTGACATATTTGGAACGATTATTCTGAAAATCGTCACAAAATCCGGAAATAAATTCACCTAAATAGTCAGCCTCATCATCAGAAAGGCTTAAATATCTTTCCGTTATCTCACGTTCAGACCGGATCTTTGTATTTAAAAGTTGTAATTTCTCCAGCTTGTTTTTTAGCAGATCAGCTAATTCGGAATCGACTTTTTCCAGATATACAAGCATATTCTCTATTGCGGGAATAGGATCCGTTACATCAACACCGTAGAATTCAACCTTCTTATCATGCTTCGGATCAGAATTATATGTTCGCATCCACTTTATCAGCTCAAGCACCTCTTTGGTATCCCACACAAACCAATTTCCCATATTGTTCAGCAAAGCCTCAGGATCACCTTCGCCTCCTAAGACATATTTATTTATTCTATCCCCATAGGGGAGGCTTTCCTCCATAGCAAACAGGGTAAAACCCATTTCCTCGACAAGAAACTCAACGAGTCGATGCTTAAATTTAAAATGTTCATGAGCATCATGCCTGCTCTCTCCGATAAAGACCATTCTGGCATCACCGATAGACTTCTGCAACGACCGAAGATCGTCAAATCCACTACCAGGCTCAAGAGTCGTAATCTCACTCGCATTATCCTTTGCCCACTCAATAAATGCATCCTTATTCGACTCATTATTCTGCTTCTCAGCCTCTAACTGGGCTTTCATCGCTTCAAGTTCTGCCATCGCTTCCTTTTCCTGACAGCCGACCATAAAGCATAAAATCAAGGCTAATGGTAGAATCATGGATAGTTTTTTCATCGTCCTTTTAAGTTGGAAAACCCTTTTGAGTGATTTCAGTATTATCAAACCCGGCGGGCCAGGTCAATAGAAATATCAGCCACCCCGTGTTCCTTCCAAAGGGAAGATTCTTAACAAACTTTTGACAAACTCTTAACAGCTTCCTGACAACTTCCTTCTTGAAAAGTCTTACCTTTTAGTTGAAAGGAGATGAGCAGGAGGCTTGAAATGAGAAAAACTATAGCCTTGTTGTTCGTTTTTTCTATCATAAATTTCTGTGGGAATTTGTATGCAAAAGAAGCGCGCGGGGCAAGTGTAGAAATATACAAGACAAAACCGAGGACAAAGATGGAGGGTACTCCTTGGCAAGAAACGGCTTTACCTGACCTAAAAGGAGAGCTTATTGCGGTAAAACAGAATTCGCTGTTATTAAAGGATTATGACTCAGGAGCCGATGTATCTGTTGATATCAAAGATGTTTATAGTGTTGTAATTTTAAAAACTCCAAAAACTTCTTTGGGAGCTATTTCAGGACTTATTATTGGTGTTGCTTCAGGAACGTATATTGGGTATAGAGTTGGATGGCGAACCTCAGCAGGTGCAATGTGGGGGGGAGTTATAGGAGGAGTGACTGGAGTCCTAGCCGGAGCAATAATCGGTTCACAAATTAATCGCTCTGAAACATATCAATTTGCAGGTAAATCTGATACTTCGCTTAGATGGATTCTAGATGAATTGCGAAAAAAAGCCCGAGTTAAAGACTTTCAATAAAAACCAAGCACAAGCATTTGCTAGTAATGCAATTCTAAAACTGGTCGTGTTGCCGAGGAATACCATACCTGGCCTCAATCATTCTTTCCTCCCCTTTTTTTCTACCGTTAGAATACGGCGGCGGGAATAATATCCCATAGATGAAAGAAGGTTATGTCTATTGCTTTTTTCAGCGTTACATAGTAAAAATTGGTGATATTTAACTATGACTTTCAATAAGAGGAGGGAAGATATGACACGAAAACTAACCTTCACTTTGATTCTGCTGGGCCTCTGCTTCATCTTTATTAGTTGCGGCGGGAAGGAATCGGCCGAAACGAAAGCGCCAGAATCTGCCGCTGAGACTCAGATGGCTAAAGAACCTGCAGGTGAAGAAGTGACGGCAGAAGCCATGGGCGAGGCCGTGGCCAAGGAAATTCTGGATGTCTACGACCAGGCTGTAGCGGAAATTGCCGATCTGATGAAGGATAAGCCGGAAGCCGCCGAGCTCAAGCCTAAACTGGAAGCCCTGTTCCAGAATTATCAGGGAAAAATGAAGGCCCTCAATGGAAAATATCTGGCCCTCAGGGATGAGGACATCGCCTCCTTCGGAGCCGCCAACGGATATATGGGAGAGCACCGGGGAAGACACGTTTTCGAGAAAGATAATGCCCTGGTCGAATACATGAATTATTACAACATGGAGAAGGATGAACGGGAGTTGACCAAGTTCATCAATGACGGATTGTTCAACATTCTCGAAACCGCCGTCGAACATTGATCGGGAAGCACGACCAATTTTCGATCCTGTTCCCTTGATCCAAATTAGAATTCCGGTTTTTTATTTTAAATTCGGTCAAATCCTTTCAGATTACTCCTGTATCAGCAGTACTAAGCCGTATTTAGTCTAGAGTTCCTGACCGAATTGCCATCCGGGAGCCAAAGGGAGTGGATCTCTCCCTCAACCTTTTTAATTTTGGCTTTCTTTCATTCTGACCTTGACATTTATATGCGATAAAAGTAAATTGTTAAGTAAACACTTGACAATATTAAAGGATAAGATGGATAAGTTGATGTTCGGACATACACTGAGGATGCTGCGAACAACGGCTGGCATCAGCCTGAGGAGTCTGGCCAAGAAGATTGACGTATCACCTGCATACCTCTCTCAAATTGAATTGGGCAAACTTAATCCGCCTACCCACGATCGTATCACTCGAATTGCTGAAACAATCGGCATCCCTGTGTCTTTGTTGATGGAGATGAGTCACCGCCCTAATCCTGATACGATTGTGTTGCTAAGGGGACATCACGGTTTGAATGAGTTTGTTAGATTGACAGTTGATATCGGATTGGAAGACAAAGACATACTTGAAATTAATGCCCTCATGCAAAAGTTGGGAGGGAGCGGGTTTCGAAAGCTCATACGGTATGGTCTGGAACATTCATCCGATTTCATTAAAATTGGAAGGGGCAAATTGAGCCCTGAAGTTCAATCATCTCCTCCCTATCGTATGTCCTTGTCGAGTCTGGCGAATCCACAACTTGTTTTCAAGAGACTCGCATTCACTGAAAAAAATGATCTTTTACGATATATGTTAGAGAAGATTAGCATGACAAACAACTCCTTTGATTTAGACCAAGTCCATAATGACTTGATCGCGAATGAAGCTGAAGACTCTTCGGGTTTAGGGAACGGAGTCGCACTACCTCATTTGTTTGTGGATGAACTTGACCGGACGATTATTGCTGTAGCAAGAGTTCCTCATGGTATCGATTTCAGATCTCTAGATAAAAAGGCGGTTTTCGTTGTCTGTCTTATTCTCAGCAATCCTGAGTCATGCCATTCCCACTTGAATCTGTTAGCCCATTTTGCCCGGAAATTTCAAAAGCCTACGTTTGTGGATGACGTATTAAAAGCAACTACGAAGCAAGGCATTTTGTCGTTGCTCTTCGATATTGACGATATAAGTATGCATTGAAAATTTATCATCTGCATTAGCAGGATTCGGAACAGGAGAATGCATTGAATGAAAGTCCATGGATGCGCCATTTAGGTTAATATTCCGGCCATACCCTTGATTTCAGAAACCATTATGGGGAGGGATAGAGATGAATGAGTTAAATCAAGTAAGAAGTTCAGGAGGGCTGAGAAAGAGGAAGATGATTCAAAATAGTGAAGTCACTGTGGAGTATTGCGATGTGTGTTTTATCGCTCTGGGTAGCCATGAAAAACGCATTAATAAGGGAAGCAAAAGATTCCACTTGGATTGCAAGGACAAAGCATAATCTGAGATGAGAATAATGGGGGCAGCTGGCGGAACGAATATGATATGTCTTCGCTTCAAAGATGAATTTCCCGGTCTTGATTCCTGAAATGCTGCTGCCAACCCTGATTCTTTTTTTCTTTTTTCTCCTCCTTAGTGCATTTTTCTCTTCATCGGAGACGGCTCTTATCGCCTCAAATCCGTACAAAATTGATTACCTGGAAAAAAGTGGAGATAAAAGAGCGCGCCTCGTTCGCAAGATGACATCTAAGGTTGATGACCTCCTGGCCACCATTCTTATTGGAAACACGCTGGTGAACGCAGCGGCTGCCTCTTTAGCCACCTCTGTTCTTGTTTCCTTTGTTCCGGACAAAAACCAAGCAGTTCTGTATGCGACTGTTTTGACAACATTTTTGATTCTCGTTTTTGCCGAAATCACTCCGAAAACCTATGCTGCCTATAATCCCATTAAGCTTTCTTTTCTCTTTATCCGGCCTTTGCGCATGTTCATGCTAGTTTTTTTCCCCCTGGTTAAAATTTTTTCGATTTTGTTTCGTTGGATTTATCCCTCTTCTGAGAAAAAAGATTTCAGTATGACCCGCACTTTAAATGAAGAAGAAATACGAATCATGTTGTCCATGGGAAAAAGGGGGATAACGTCTCTCCGAAAACAAATGATATCCGGGATTTTAGACATCGGATCTCTGCCTATTAAGGAAATCATGATTCCAAGATTTCAAGTAAAGGCCATAGACATCAATATTTCTCTGAAGAATATGTTGAGTTTAATTCAGTCAGAGGGCCATTCACGTTTTCCTGTTTACCGGGAGCAGTTGGACAACATTCAGGGCGTTATTCACGCGAAAGATATGATTCCCTACCTTGCCAAAAACAAGGATTTCCACATAACAGAGCTTCTCAGACCACCCCTGTTCGTTCCTGAAACTGCTTCTCAAGAGAAAGTCCTTCGTCTCATGCAAAAAACAAAGAATCATCTTGTTCTGGTGGTCAATGAGTTCGGGAATGTCAAGGGTATAGTGACAATGGAGGATATCCTTGAGGAAATTGTCGGTGAAATTCGGGATGAATATGATCCTGAGGTCGAAGAACTAATATTAAAGGTGGAGGAAAACACCTATCTAGTGAAAGGACAGACTTCCATAACGAAATTGAACCAGAGACTTGCCATAGATTTGCCTTCAAACGACAGATACTCGACTTTGGCTGGCTTTTTACTGAACGAATTCAGACGCATCCCTCAGGAAGGAGACATTTTAAGTTATAAAGGCCTCAAGCTCGTCGTCGAAAAGATGTCGAAAAGGTTCATTGCACTTATACGGATCGAAATCAGTTCACAGAACGAATGAACGATCCGAGTGGGACTATGAGAAGGCACAAACATAATATATTTTTTCTTGCTATTTGGGAATCTATCTTTACTTTTTACAGGCAAATTCCTGATTTGATGCCCTTGTAAAGAGAGATGTCGATCCTCCTGCGTTCTCTGTACAGAAAGCATTGGGACAGAAGAAATATGCCCTTCTGGATCATCCAGTCTCCCTGCGTATCCCTCGGACTAAAGCATTCATTGCGCCAAGGCCATCCAATTCGGTAAGCAAAAAACGTAAAGACAATATCTCGAGCTGGCTTGAAAAACAATGGAATTTTTTGCTATCTTTTTATTTTTGAGAATAAAATAGGGTATCAGCAATGGACGAACGGCGAAAAACGAGACGAAAGAAAGAAGCGAACAAGCTATCCCTTGAACCCATTCCAAAGGATAATAGTCAGGCTTCCAAAAAAATAAGCATCGCTTTTACAGACGACATTTCGTTATGCGGTTTTAAAATTATAACCGACACCTATTTTCCAGTTGACTCCTTTGTGAAAGCGGATGTGTCTTTATCAAAGGCACAAAAGACAATTGACGTAACAGGAAAAGTCAGATGGATCAAAGATCTTGCTGATGATACCTATGAAATAGGCATAGAAATCGTAGATACAACTCGCGAGAACATTAGAATTTTTTATGATCACCTGTACAAATACGATGGCGAGAATTAATAGACTTGTGGGTTACGGCGTGGATTCCTGGCTTTCACCTAAGGATGGCAGCTTCATATACTCAAGTTGCTTTCTTTATTTGATGACCATAGAATGAACAACCGTAGAGATGAACAAAGACCTAATTTCCTTCAAGTCGAAGTCATCAACAGAAAAGGAACAGTCTCAATTGCCTAGTAATAAACGCAAGAAATCACGGACAGTCAAAATTGATGGAATGGGGACTGTTTTGTTTGAACGGAGCAAAAGAGCCCGTCATCTGAACATCACCATAAAGCCCTTTGAGGGAGTTCGTGTGGCCGTTCCTATAGGTTTTTCGTATAAGGAAGCGGAGAGGATCCTCCGATTGAACATCGGCTGGGTTGAGAAACGCCGGAAGTGTATACAACAGGCTCAGCAGAAATATGACTCCTTTCTTACAGAATCGACCGAAATCGATAAAAACAGAGCAAGAAAAATTCTAGTAAAAAGGCTTGACGAACTATCTAGGCTGAATGGCTTTTCTTACAGGAGGGTTTTTATTCGGAATCAAAAGACGCGATGGGGGAGTTGTTCGGCAAAAAATAATATCAGTCTGAATATGAAGCTGATGTTGCTGCCTGAGGAATTGCGTGATTACGTGATTCTGCACGAGCTTGTGCACACGCAAATTAAAAATCACAGCTCGAAATTTTGGAGAGAGCTGGATAAATTCGTTGGCGATGCGAAAAGTAAACAGGCTAAATTGAATGAGTTCGGCTTGTTGCTTATCTAATTCCGGCCGTGATCTCCAGATAAATACCATGATTTTATTTACTTGCTGAACATGACTCCAGTCACGTATCCCTCATCAGTCTTGCTCTGCCAGACAATCTTCACAAATCTCATAACGGTTCTTCCGTCTTCCTCGGGCAGGTCGTACTTCACTTCAAGGACTGTGCCTGGCGGAAATTCCCTGTTCAATATGAGACAAAGACCGCCATCGCTCATGTCCTGAATTACTCCTTCCTCTCCTGAAGGAACAAGCTCTCTGTAGCTCATGTTGGCGTAGACTTCTTTGCGCGGGTGCTGACGCTTCTCTTCTGGATTGTGATAATCGTCGTTCATTGTGGCCCCCCTTTCAAAGCCAGGCATACTATCATTCTTACTCCTTGATACATTATCATATTGACGCTTCTATGAGAAGTCATTTTAAAGACTTGATTATAAATAACCTGCATTAGTGCTGATGCAGTTAAGCTGGAGCAATAAGAAAGGCCGTTGCGCTATAGAGAGATAAATTTTATTCCGGTGTGAGAATTGCTTTGCCAGATGACTTCAGCATAGGTGTTTATCAATTCCTCGCTGTTTCCTGGCAGCTTGAACTCTAACTCGAGAATCGTTCGCAGAGATATTTTGCGGTCCAGTAGGAGACACATCCCCCCCGCACTTATATTCTTGGCAATGACTTCCTTGAACGGATGCCCCAGCGATTGATAGGTAACTTTTGAGTTGAATTCAACTCGCGCATCTTTTCTTTTTTCCTTACGCACGGCGGAGTCAGGAGAATTACCTTTCTTTGCAGCTCGCGTAATTTTGAGTTTGTATCTGGGCATTTTTAATTTTGAATCAATTTATCTGCTTTTCCCATTCCGCCAGAGCTTGCTGGGCTCTGAGTTTCTGAGGAGTATCTCCCTCTTGTGTTGTTTCCAGGTAGAGCTTGATATACCGGATAGCTTCTCTCAGGTTTCCGGTTCTTTCCAGGATTGCTGAGTATTTAAGGTAATTTTCGGGAGCTGGATCGAGTTCCACTGCTTTTTTCAGGTTTTCCCTGGCTTTTTCATAGCTCCCGACGGAATTGTAGATCACACCGAGGTCAGAATAAATTTTGGCTTCATCCGGAAATTCTTCTTGGAGCTGGCTGTAGACATTGATTGCTTCTTCCGCCCTGCCCAGCACTCCCAATGCGTAGGCATACTTGATACGGACGATCTTGTTCTCCGGCTCGATCTCCAGAGCTCTTTCAAACAATCGCACCGCTTCTTCGAGATCGCCTTGGTCAAACTTCACCATGCCTGATATTATCCAGCCCGCAAGATGCTGGGGATTGAGTCTCAATGCAGCTTGGCTCACCTCAAAAGCTTTGTCCCGGTCGTTTGCTCTCGAGTAGAAAGCGGCCAGAGTGGAGAGAATAACGAAGGATTCAGGTTTTCTTTGCCTTGCCTCTTCGAGCAGAGATATGCCTTCATTGATCTTGTCCAGGTGAGTGTAAACTCTGGCTAGGTTGATGTAATTGTACTCAAACTCAGGATTTATGTTGAGAATTTCCTGGTAGATCTCGGCCGCGCTTGCATATTCTCCTGTCCACTCGAATTGTCTCGCTTGGAAAAGTCTTGCATACTCTTCCTTGCGGTCTTTTGGATCCGGAAGTCTTTTTCCCGACTCGCTAGTAGGGCCTCCCCCGATATATCCCAGTGACCTCAGTCTGGTCAGTTCTTCTTGGGAAACATTTTTCCGCCTGGCATCTATATCGGAGCTGCTATCGGCAATCAGCCTCTCCATTCGTTCTTTCATATCACGCACGCGCTGGCTTTGGCTGTCTGTGAGGTTAGCCACCTCTGCCGGATCATTTTTAAGATCGTAAAGTTCCAACGAGGGCGCCTGAATGTACTTCCACCCGTTGTCGATCAAACCGATAAGCTCAGACCAGCCGTAATTCTCTCTCGGGTAGACGGTTTCGATATAAGATGGCAGATCTCTTTTCTTTCTTCCGGTTATGAAGGGAAGCAGGCTTTCCCCCTGAACATCGGCCGGAACAGAAATTTTAACCGCATCCAGGAGAGTGGGCATGATATCGATCAACCGAACAGCAGAGCCTATAACCCGCCCAGAAGGGAGATGGCCCTTAGCATGAATGATGAAGGGGACCTTCATGGTCGATTCATAGAGGAAGAGACCATGGTCGGCCTCCCCATGATCGCCGATGGCTTCTCCATGGTCACCGGCAAGGCAGATGAGTGTCTTGTCGAAGACCTTCTTTTCCTTCAATTTTTCGATCACCTTACCCACGTAAAAATCCATGAAAGCGATCTCTCCGTCATAAGGTCTGCCGGCGAACTCCTCCTTGAACGGAGAGGGAGGCATGTAAGGGGTATGCGGATCGAAGAAATGGACCCACGAGAAAAATTTTTCGGTGGGATTTGCGTCTAGCCATTGGGCAAAAACCTCGTAGACTTTGTCCGCCGTTCGTTCCGAGCGAAAGGTCTTAAGCAGCTCCTCCTCGCCCAGCTTGTCATCAAACAGGTCAAATCCTTTGTCAATCCCGTAGCTGGAATCTACGGTGTAGGAGCCGACAAAGGCGGACGTCTTGTATCCCTCCTGTCTGAAGACATCCGCCACTGTGACCAGGTCCGGATTGAGATAGTAAAAGCCGTTGTTGTGCACATGGTGATAGACAGGATATGTTCCAGTCAGGATGGAAACATGGGAGGGGAGGGTCAAGGGCACCTGGCAGTAGGCATTTTCGAACCTGACTCCATCCCGGGCCAGTGCGTCCAGGTTGGGTGTTTTAGCCAAAGTGTGACCGTAAACGCCGATCCTGTCCGCACGGGTTGTATCCAGAGTAACAAGCAACACATTGAGTTCGCTGTCCCGCTGGATACTGAAGTCTGACTTTCCAGTCTTCGACAGGAAGAGTATAAGAGCTGCAGCTGCTGCAAGAGCAAAGGGAAGCACGTACAAAAATATCTTTTGATGTGCTTTTTTGGGGGCTTTTTGTTTGGGCTGCGCTTCCGGGATTTCCTTTCCTGTTCCTGGAAGTGGCCCCGCTCTTTCTACGGATGGGGTCAGGGTCGCCTTTTTTTTCTGAGCTGTCCTTCGTCTCTTTTTTTTCTTCTTGGCCATATCTCTCACCTATCCCTCTTTGATTTTATGTGAATCCGATGATCCTGTCAAAAGTGCCGGATGCTTGAGGATAATGAACGCCAATTAGCCGGATGGAATCCATTTTTTTTCATTGAGACAGCAATGGATAAAGTAATACCGGCAAAAAATGCTCCTAAAGAGCAACGGTCTGCTTTTTATTCGTAAAACGTTTTTGCCAATAAGAGGGCATTCTGTTATTATTTGGCTTTGTCCCAAAGTGACGGGAAACATTAAGTCCATGCATAGGAAACTCTCAATCTAGAAAACCGTAATTGCTTATGGATTTCAAG
>Ga0180437_10000140_pt1 | contig 152296 bp, 121 predicted proteins | sample SS_ome_4_FD_132410 | JGI IMG/M metagenome (GOLD analysis project Ga0180437, IMG submission 132410) | Hypersaline lake sediment archaeal communities from the Salton Sea, California, USA - SS_3_D_1 metaG | ecosystem: Environmental > Aquatic > Non-marine Saline and Alkaline > Hypersaline >...
ATAGACGTGGGACAGGGCCCCGGATATATCACGATTTCCATAACATACTGGGACTGCATTCCCATCGGACGGCTGTAACAGAACGAAATAATCCTGCCCGGTGAAAACTGACAGGAATGTAGTACTTGACGGCGAGATAATCCTCGCGCAAACTTGCGGCGTGGAAAACCCATCTCACCGGGTCAAGGGGTCATCGTATCATCTGCCGACAAGGAGAATGATAATGCCAGCTTTGCAGCAGCTTCGTCGGTGGCTTACTGGGGGTCTGAGCCAGTGGCGGCAGACGGCCAGGAGCCGCCACATGGCCCGAAAGATCAAGAGGGCCCGAATGCTCGCCCTGGAGCCCGCCCTTACAGAGTCTCTGGGGATGTCACCGGGCAGCATGGTTCAAGTCGCCACGCCCGCGCTTGGTATGGCTGCGTTCCTGCCGTTTCAGGGCACCTCCTATGTCGTCAAGCCCGCTACTAACGGCGAGGACACAGCCTACCCCTGCACAGGCGGACGGTGGTTCGTAAAGGGCAAGCCCATCGAAGACCTCCAGTACTTCTCCCAGTCGCCCGGCATGAATGCTCGGGCGGACAAGGGATGGCTCGTCGAGGTCGGCGTCATGGACTGCGTCGAACTCGGCGTGCAGGGCGGCCCATTGTTCCTGGGCGTCACATTTCGCTATCTAGGCTACCCCGGAAATAGCATGATGTGCAGGGTCATGCCGACCTATCCTGTCGGCGTCAATGGCTTGTTGGATCGGCCATGGCAGTTCCAGGCGGTACAGAATCATAATGTCAGAATCTGCGAGGATATCCCCGTCGGTATTTGGTTCCCCAGGTCGGACAGCGGTTACCAATCGGCCGATCCCTTGCTTATCGCTCGTAGCGCAGATGCGGCCTGTGTGATCTACATTCGGTTCCAGCGCGGCCCCATGAGCGGCAACGTCGATGAAGATGCGGTGTAGGAGTTGACAGGTATCTGCGGTTCCCGCAGCCCATGCAAACTGCTTCGCTGCGATCGTTGTGAACTGTTCCCGACCTAGACCTGACGCAGCTTGACACGCGATTAGTCGACGAAGTAAGCTGCCTGCAGGTGGCCGCATTGGCAAGAGGCAGGCTCACCCGGTAACCAAAGACCAAGCCATCCGCCCAAACCGCCAGGCAAGAAGAACGGCCGCCGCAGCGGACCACGCAGTCGGAGACGGTTTGCGTCTTCCATTGAAATGGACGCCCCAGAGGAATCTCGGCGAAGGCGACTTGATGCCCTGAATCGTAAGCCGCTTGTCCGCGGCGACAAGCCGTCCGAACTGGACGAACTGCGGCGGCGTGTCCGCAAGATTCGCGAACACAAGGCTGCCGATGTCGCCTCCGGCCAAACGTCTGTAAGCGTGCCAGGGCTCGCTTTGCCGGGTCGACTCCAGCCGATAGTCTTTCGCCGTGACCTGCCGGCGACGCGCAGAACCAAATCGCCCTCCCCCACCACCCCGATTGGCCCGCACATAGAACTAGATCAGGCCGTGGTCGGAGAGGACCTGACCACGCCCCAAGGACGCCGCGCATTCGTCGTTCGTCGAAGCGTGATGGACAACCCGGGCGACGCAGCCGCTCTGTGTCAGTCCCTGGCTGGCGCATTGACAGACCGCAGCTCGGGCCTGTGGGCGCAAATGCATCTGGCGGGCATCGAGGCCAATTTGCAGCCCGAAGACTTGATTCTCTTCGACCTGGAAACCACGGGCCTGAGCAGTTCGCCGCTGTTTCTGATAGGTGCGATGGTGTTCCAGAACGGCGCCCTCGTGTCGCATCAGTTCTTCGCGCGAGATTACTCCCAGGAGGCGGGCGTGCTGGAGATGTTCCTCTCCCTCGCCGCCGGGCGCAAGTTGCTTGTGTCCTTCAACGGCAAGAGCTTTGACGCACCTTTCGTGCTCACGCGCGCCGCGGCCAACGGCGTGCTGTGCCGTCTCGCCCATGACCACCTGGACCTCCTTCACGCAGCCCGGCGTGCGTGGGGAGGCAGGCTGCCCGACTGCCGCCTGCAAACCCTGGAGTGCTATGTGTGCAGCAGAACCAGGACCGATGACATTCCCGGACACCTCATCCCCGACGCATATCATGATTTCGTCCGCACCGGCAACGCCTGCCAGATAGTCGACGTGCTGGAGCACAACTTTCTGGACTTGCTGACCCTTGCCGACATCATGACCAGGTTCCCCAGGTCTGCCGGCAACTAGCTGCACTACATCGGCTTGAGGCTGTTACCTTTGCAGGCGGGTTCTCCCAGCCGCAGCTAAATGTTTTGTTAGGTATTTGTATGCAGTCATCGGCTCTGGTATCATTTCTCGTTGCCTGCAGCAAGTCGAGCCGAAACGATGGACATTGACAGCTTCCTGGCAGATATTCGGTCCTCCCCGGACTACGACGGGCAGATCGTGCACGTACACGAGGTCCCTCCTGTGGCAGCCCATTACGCCCTGGGGTTCGAAGATCTGTCCGAACCGACGCGGAGAATGCTCACCAAGACGGGCATCGGGCAACTCTACAGCCACCAAGCTGACGCTATTCGGGCCGCCCGGAAAGGCAAGGACGTGCTGGTAGTCACCGGCACAGCCAGCGGAAAGAGCCTCTGCTACATCGTGCCGATCATCGAAACCTTGGCTGCATCGCCGGCCTTTGCGGCCCCCGACGGCGGCGACAAGGACGCCACCGCCCTTCTGCTTTTTCCCACCAAGGCGCTGTGTCAGGACCAGTTCAAAGCCTTCAGCGCCGGCCTGAAGGCGGCAGGTCTACCGGACGTTCTGGCTGGCGTCTATGACGGAGACACGCCCGTCCACACACGCCGGAAGCTGCGCGACCATGCGAAGGTGCTGTTCTCCAATCCGGATATGGTTCACGCTGCCATCATGCCGCAACATGCCCGCTGGGCGAACTTCCTGGCACACCTCAGGTACATCGTGCTCGACGAGCTGCACGTCTACAGCGGCATCTTCGGGGCGAACATGGCCAGTCTGCTGCGTCGCCTTGGACGCGTGTGCGCGCATTATCGCTGCATGGCCCGCTCGGCCGCCGCGGGCGAAAAAGCTCTTCCGCAGATCATCGCGTGCTCAGCCACCATTGGTAACCCCTGTGAAATGGCCAGGCAACTGACGGGCAGGGACGTGACGGTGATCGACCGCGACGGTTCGCCGCGAGGACGAAAAGTTTATGTCTTCTGGAATCCGCCGATCGTGCGGAACACAACGTGGCGGTCGCGCAGGAGCGCCAACGTGGAAGCCCACCAGCTCATGGCGATGCTCATCCGCCGCAGCGTCCCCACGATTACGTTTTCCAAGGCCAAGATGACCGCGGAGATGATCTACCGCTATGTCTGTGAAGCTCTGCAGACTACCGCCCCTCATCTCACCGGCAAGGTCACCCCATACCGCGGCGGCTACAGGCCCCAGGAACGCCGTCAGATCGAGCATCAATTATTCTCCGGCGAACTGATGGGCGTAAGCGCCACCAGGGCCCTGGAGCTCGGCATCGACGTAGGTTCGATCCAAGCCTGTATTGTCGTAGGCTACCCCGGTACGTTGGCCAGCTTCTACCAACAGTCAGGCCGGGCCGGACGAGGCGATAAAGATTCACTGGTCGTGCTGATCGGCCTGGACACTGCTGTCAACCAGTACGTAATGACCCACCCGGGGTACATCTTCCACAGGCCCGTAGAGCAGGCCGTCATCGACCGCGACAACCCCTTCGTCGTGCTGAACCATTTGCGCTGCGCGACCCACGAAATCCCCCTCGAGCAGGACGAAGTCGGCCTCTTCGGCCCGTACGCCGATATCGGGCTCAACGTGCTGCAGGACAATCACAAGGTCCGGCGAATCGACCGGCGGTGGTACCACGCGGCCGCTGAAACACCGCAGCATGAGACGGCCCTTCGCGACTGCGTCGACAAAAACGTGCTCATCGAGGATGTTGACACCGGTCAGGTCATTGGCGAGGTCAACAAGCTCGACGCCCCGCCCATCCTGCATCCCGAGGCCATCTACATGCACCGCGGCGACACCTACCGCGTGCTCACCCTCGACCTGGAGAAGAACATCGCCACCGTCAAGCGGGAAGATATGGACTACTACACCCAGCCCCTTGGCGGCACCGACATCCACCACGTCGACGCGCTACTGCGGGAAAAGCCCTTCGGCACGGGCCGGGCCTGCTGGGGCGAAGTGACCGCCTACTTCGCCACCCACATGTACGAGAAGGTCCGCTTTTACCAACTGGACGCGATAAGTCGCCACGGGTTGGATCTGCCCGTTTATCAACTGGAGACAATGGGCTTGTGGCTTGTTCCGCCTGAGCCCCTGTTGCAGCAGGTCCGACAGGCCAACCTGGATGTCCACGCCGGGCTGCGCGGAATCGGTTATGCCACCAGAATACTGCTCCCCCTGTTCATTACATGCGACACGTTGGACTTCTCCCATACGATCGGCAGCGTCAACTCGCCTTGGCAGGCGATATTCATCTACGAGCGGTTCCGCCTGGGCTTGGGTTACACGAAGCGGGCATACGAGATGCTCAATGTTATTATGCCGGCCGTGCTGGATAACATCCGCAACTGCCCCTGCACCGACGGCTGCCCCTGTTGTGTCGGCAAGCCCCTGCGACAGTATGCCGTGTGGAACGTCGAACGAGGCGAGGCGAACATCCCGTCTAAGCACGCGGCGATGGCGATACTCGCCGGCTATCTGGGCGACCGCAGCAACCTCACCGCTCCGGACGCGTTGGCCCTGTCGGACGACGCTGCCGCCGAAGCGCTAAGGCTCGAGCAGACATTGCGGCGGCGGCTCGAGCGAGGCCGTGAGCCGGATCTGTTCCACGCCATCGGGCCGAATATCCGGATCGGTTATCCGGAAATCGAAAAGCCGGACCAGCTCGACACCCCGGATGTAGCCACACGCGCTGAGCGAAGAACTGCCCACGACAAAGACCTCCGCAAGCGACTGGCGAAGAAGATAGGCCTGGCCGGCCTTGACCCATTAAAAGCGCAGGACCAGCAACCCACCCCCCGCGGCATGGCCGGGCCAAGTGGTAACCTTACCCCCCACCACTTCCTGCGTAAGCCCAAAGCTGCCCGATCGTCTCCGCCTGGCCGGCAGACACCTGCTGACGTTGCCGACGATACCGACCGCAAGCAGCACGACATTATCGCCCTGGGCGATTCGCTGGCCTCGCGGGCAATGAAGCTAAGAAGAAAACGCAAAGACCAGAAATAGACAGCGCCATGGATAGTGACATATTCCTCAAACGAATGCCCGATCAAGACTTCTTCAGAGCGCAGATGAGTCACATCGAGGCTATCCCGCCGCGGGAGGCGGTGTTTTCCCAGGTGCGGGGCGACCTATACCCGGCTGTGCAGGAGGCACTGGCCCGTCAGGGGATCCAAGAGCTTTATTCGCACCAGGCCGAAGCGATCGAGATGATCCGCGCGGGAAAGAACGTGGTCATCGTCACCCGCACAGCCAGCGGCAAGACGCTCTGCTACAACATCCCAATCGTCGAATCCGTTATCGCCGACGACTCCGCAACCGCCCTGTTCCTGTACCCCACCAAGGCCCTCACGCAGGATCAGCTCCGCGGCATCGGCAAATTCAACGATGAAGACGGAGGGCTCAGTTTCCTTGCCGGGACCTACGACGGCGACACGCCACAGAATCTCCGCCGCCGCCTGCGCGACGGGGGGAACTTTGTGCTGACCAACCCCGACATGCTCCACCAGGGCATCCTCCCCCACCATGCCCGCTGGAACCGGTTTTTCACGCACCTGAAGTTCGTGGTGCTCGACGAGGTCCACGCCTACCGCGGTGTGTTCGGGTCGCACCTGGCAAATGTGCTTCGCCGGCTGACGCGCATCTGCAACCATTACGGCTCCAGGCCGCAATTCATATGCAGCTCAGCTACCATCGCAAATCCGCAGGAGCATGCCCAGCGAATCACAGGCCGGCAGATGGAGCTGGTCACAAATGATGGCGCGCCGCGCGGGCCCAAGAAATTCATCATGTGGAACCCGCCTCCGATAACCGACGCCGCAAGAGGCAAGCAGGACAACTGGCGAACCGGCGGCGACCGCCGAAGCCCGCTCTGGGAGGCCGTCTACCTTATGGCCGCACTGGTGCGCGAGGGCATCCAGACCATTGCCTTCACCCGGACCCGCCTAGCGGCGGAACTGATCTACAAGAACTGTCGTGACCTGCTCAGGCCAGAGTCTCGCAAGCTCGCCGACTCCGTGCGAGCCTACCGAGGAGGCTATCTACCCGAGCAGCGCCGCCAAATCGAGCGGCAACTGGTCGACCGCGAAATACTCGGGGTTGCCAGCACAAACGCCCTGGAACTCGGCATCGATATCGGCAGCCTCGACGCCTGCATCATGGTGGGCTACCCCGGCACGATCGCCAGTCTGTGGCAGCAGGCCGGCAGGGCCGGCCGAGGCCTGGAAGACTCCATCGTCTTCCTCGTCGCACAAAACTCCCCCATCGACCAGTACCTCATGACACACGGCGAGTACATCTTCCGGCAGAGCCCGGAGCAAGCCGTCATCGACCCGGACAACCCGCACATCGTGATCGATCATATCCGCTGCGCCTGCCATGAGCTGCCGCTGGCAGACGAGGATGTCCCACAGTATGGCCCGTTCGCCGATGTTGTTCTGGAGTTGCTGGAGGAAGACCAGGCGGTCAAGCACATTGACCGGCGGTGGTACTGGGCGAGTAGCGAATACCCGGCCGCCAAGGTCAACCTGCGGAACATCGCCGGCGTGATATACACCATCCAGGACGAGGCAGACGGCGAGCGGGTGATCGGAACGATGGACGAGGTGTCCGCTTTGTCGCAACTGCACACGCACGCAGTCTACCTACACGGCGGCGATACTTACTTCGTCAACAAGCTGGACCTCGATGAGAAAATCGCCTTCGTCGAACGGCGCGACCTGGACTACTACACCCAGTCGGTTCAGAGTTCGCAGATTCGCATCGACGAGGTCCAGCAGCGCAGTACGCTGGCGGGGGCTGAACTTGGCTTCGGCGACGTAACGGCGACGACATCCATCCCCATGTTCCGCAAGATTCGCTATCACTCGCGCGATAGCCTTGGCTTCGAGCAACTCGAGCTGCCGCCGCAATCGCTGGAGACTGTGGCCATGTGGTTGGCCCCTCCGGCCGACATCGTAGAACGAATGCAGGCCGACGGGTTGGTCGTCGGCGAGGGACTGATCGGCATCGCAAATGTGCTTTCCGAAGTAGTGCAGATATTCGTAATGTGCGATGCGCAGGATATCGGTACGGTGGTCAACTCCAGTTGCCTCGATCGCGATGCGATGTTCCTTTACGACCGCTACCCTGGTGGGATGGGTTTCGCCCGGCGATGCATGGACCGAATGAGCGAAATACTGGAAACGATCTTTTCCGTCGTCAGCGAGTGCTGCTGCGAGGACGGCTGTCCCTCATGCGTGGGCGCGGCTCTGCCGGCGTTCGCAATGACGGACCTGGACTCCGCTGTGCGCGGACGCATTCCCAATAAGCGGGCCGCATATGTCCTGCTCGGCGAATTGCTCGCAAATGCCTAGCCGTATCTGCTTCGCATCTTCTTCGCACGCAACGGCTTATGCACCTCCGGCGCTTCTAGCGCTTCTTGACGGGGCTTACCGCTTCCAGAATGCCGACAAGCTCGTGCTCAGCTTCTGTTCCGCCGCAGTGACGGGCCAGGTCGGAAAGCGAAATGAAGCCCTGCAGTCTGTTTTCGCTATCGACCACAGGCAGGTGGCGGATCCTGTATTGCCGCATGAGCGATTCGATCTCGGGCAGGGTGGCGTCAGGGTGAATACTATGGGCCGGCTGGCTCATCAGTTCGCGCACGGGTGTATCGAAGCTCCGTCCTTCGGCAATCAGCCGACAGCACAGATCCCGATCCGTCACGATGCCCTCAAGCCTTCCGTGGGAATCCAATATGGGAATCGCGGCTACGTTATGGAAGGCCATTAACCGTGCTACAGATCGTGCGTCTGAGTCTTCAGCGCTGCTCCAAACCTCTGTTGACGTCATTATATCTCTAGCTTTCATGGCAACGGCCTCCGATCGAAGGTGGCTCGAACACGACCGCGCAACGTGCGGGGTCAGTAATTCATTATAGCAGTGCCCATAGAACCTGTTATCGGTGTTTCCCGGCTGCATAATTCGTGCCAAGCCGCCTTTTCGCCCAAGCCCGTAAAGCTCAGTTCCCTCCCGCAAAAGTACACCTCTTAGTGTTCCTGCAAACCTCCATCCCGCGCAGGGATCGTTTGACAAAGAGGTTCCAGACAGCTAGAAATTGTTGATCGCCTTCCGCCGGCCGGCTGGCCGCCGAGAAAACGGACGACTGGCTTTGTTCTCCCGACCTACCCGGGGTACATATGAATGTGAAAGATAAGACAGGCAAGCTGTCCGCCGAAAAGCTCGGCAGGCTATTGGGCCGTTACACCTCGACGCGATGCCCGAACCTGCTCATCGGGCCGAAGGTCGGCCTGGATGCCGCCGCCATTGCCGTTGAAAAAGGCGCTCTCGTGCTCGCTACCGACCCGGTTACCTATGCGGTCGACCAGATCGGCCGATACGCTGTACATATCAACGCCAACGATATCTTCGCCTCCGGAGCCGAGCCGCAATGGTTCATGGCAGACATCCTTCTGCCGCCCGGGCAGGTGAGGCTGGCGGAGCAGATATTCGCCCAGATACGTCAAGCCTGCCGGGAACTCGGCCGGGTGCACCTCATCGGCGGACACACGGAATTGACGCCCGGGTTGGATCGGCCGATTGTGGCGGGATTTATGATCGGCGTCGCCCCGCGCCGGCGAATACTCGCCGCCGATCGCGTCCAGCCGGGCGACGCGATCATACTGACAAAGGGCGTGGCGATTGAAGGCACTGCCGTGCTGGCCAGTGAGCTCGAAAAGAAGTTGCTGGCCGAACTGCCGCAAGCCACTGTGCGGCGGGCCAAGCGACTGCTGAAAAGCCCGGGTATCGGAATCGGGCGAGAGGCCCGAATCGCCGTCCGCTGTGGCGCCCGCGCGATGCACGACCCGACGGAAGGAGGTGTGTTAAACGGCCTGTGGGAAATGTCCGCCGCCGCCGGCGTGGCGATACATGTAGACCCAACTAAGATTCCCATCTTACCTGAAACGCAGTGCCTTTGCGAACATCTTGGAATCAACCCCCTTAAGCTGCTGGCTTCCGGTTCGCTCGTAATAGCCTGTCCACCACGCTCGGCCGGCCGAATGCTCAAAGCCCTGACCTCAGGCGGCGTCCGGGCTTTTCAGATAGGCTGGGCGAAGAAGGGAAAGCCGGGTGTCCACCTCGGCAAGCGAAAAGTAATCCGCCGCAGCATCACTGACGATATCCTCAAAGTGCTCAGCCTTCATTAGAATCCTGCGCGCTGGGCCTCTGAAGCAGGTCAATGCTCCTCGCCGATCGCGCAGAACTGCATCAGCTCTTCCAGCCTGACCGTACCCACGCAGATGCATGTGTCCGCTCCGCTGTAGTAGATCAGTATCTCCCCGTCATCTTCCATGAGCGCACCGCAGGAGTACACGACGTTGGGAATGTCTCCCATACGCTCGTAGGGCTCGCGCGGCGCGAGAATGGGAATGGCCGATCGGCACAGCACATTGGCTGGGTCGTTGCGGTCGAGAATCGCCGCTCCAAGTCGATACGTCGGCCCGTGCGATGTTTCGCGCACGCCGTGATATATCTCAAGCCACCCATACTCCGTTTCCATCGGCGGCGCGGATGCGCCGATCCGCCATGAATCCCAGCTGTCACCCCTGACCGTCATCACCACGCCGGCATTGCCCCAGTTGACCAGATCGTCTGAATAGCTTATCCAGATATTGCCGCAGCCGCCCACCAGTGGCCGATCCAACCTGGCGTATAGCCCCTTGATCTTGCGGGGAAACAAAGCGCCGTCTTTGTTGTCCGGATGCGAAATCAGCGCGACACGCTCGAATGAGCGGAAGTCCATTGTCTTCGCCAGACCCAACCTCGCGCCGTAGTCCGACACGGCTGTGTACACGATGTAATACGTGCCGTCCAACTGAGTGATGCGCGGGTCCTCGATGCCTTTGTGCTCGTAGATGGCGAACTCGCCTTCGTCGCTGGGCTGCATGACCGGTTCGTCGTGCACCGTGAAGTTGTAGCCATCCTCGCTGCACGCCAGGGCAAGCACCGAGCACCCCCGCATGTCCTCCACACGCAACAACAGCAGGTACTCCTCACCCAGCTTGGCTGCCGCAGCATTGAACACGCTGTTACAGGGAAAGGGAATGTCGTCGACAGTCAGTATCGGGTTGTCTTCGTGCCGCCTGACCACATCGTAACTGGCCCGTTTAGTCATGTTCTGTCCCTTCGGAAATCGGTGTTTGTATTGTTACCTAATGCAGCGCCCGCCCCACCGGGCTGGTGACAAGTGCAAGAATAGCTATCGCCAAGGCCGAGTCTCTGCTTCAAGGATACATGGCATGGCCCAGGCGCTCCCTTCTCCGCATGCTGCCACACTTGCGCACGACCGCGGAATAACGCTGCCCCAATTATAGATCTGTCGATCGCATGTCTCCAGTTGCGCGCAGACTGCTATCGATTACTTGCCGCCGATAATGAGCCGATGCTATCATGCAGACCGCACTAGGCTCAGCTGGACCTTTACCTGCGCAAGAGCAACTTGCTGGACCATAACCGACAGGAGACAGGCATGATAACCTTCAGCGCCTTTGCCGACGAGATCGGCCCGGACCTCGACCTCCAGATGGACACCTGCGAAGCACATGGCATTAAGTGCATAGATGTCCGCGGGATAGACGATATCAACGTCTCCAGCATGACGGTCGTCCAGGCGGCTGAGTACAAGAAAAGGCTGGATGATCGCGGCTTTTCGGTGCCATGTATTGGCTCGCCACTCGGTAAGATCAAGATCAGCGACGACTTCGACGCACACCTGGAACTGACCAGACACACCTGTGACGTAGCTAAGGCCTTTGGCACTAAGTGCATACGGATGTTTAGTTTCTATCCGTCAGATGGCTGGGACATCATGGACCAGCGGGGCGAGGTGATGGAGCGGATCGGCAAGATGTTGGAAGTAGCAGAGGTAATGGACGCCGTAATGTACCATGAGAACGAGTCGGCCATTTACGGTTCGAGCCCGGAGGGGTTCAAGGATATCTTCGCAACCTTTGATACAGAACGGCTCAAGGGCATTTTTGACCCGGCGAATTTCATCAGCGATGGGTTCCGGCCTTACGACGACTGCTGGAAGTGCGGGCTGGACGAACTGACGGACTGGTTTCACATAAAGGACAAGCTGGCCAGCACTTCGGTGTGCGTGCCGGCGGGAGAGGGGATCGGGCAGATTCCGGAGATCTTTGCGGACCTGGCGAGGCGGGGCGGCTATGACGGCTACATGACGCTGGAGCCGCATCTTGCGGCTGCCGGACAGTTCAAGGGGCACACAGGGCCGGAGCTGTTCGAGAAGGCGGTGGCGGCGCTGCGAAAGGTGTGCGACGAGGCGGGCCTGGCGTACCAATTGGCGGACACCAAATAGAACGAAGCTCGCCGTAATCGGCCGGCAGCGGCCAATCGCGGCTGGGCGTCGCCGGCGGCTGCCAACCGTTGCCGCCCTTGGTCGGCCATCCCGGGAAAATGCGTTTGCCGGGCTTGCATATATGGCCCAGACAGCCGTCGATCGCGGACGCCCGACATCATGATCGCGCGGCGGAAAATTCGCGCCGGCGGGTGCGTGTCGCGCGCGGAGTGGGTGAGCGAGCGCCGCTTTCTTGGCGGGGGTGGCTGATGGTCGCGCGACGAGGGGGTGAGGGAGTGGGTCTCTTTGCGACGGAGTTGATGATTCGGCGCCGAACGCCATCGTCTGGTACAGGCGGATCACATCGGGTGGGGGCGTTCCTTGAGGATAGTGACTTGTTGTGGTACAAGACGGCCGGATGGAAATAGTGAAGATCATTCTTCTGTGCGTGGTCGCGGCTTGTGTGTACGGGATACTGCACGACATGGTGACGGCTCAGGTCTGCGTGGAGTATTTCACGATCGGACATAGGCCGATTTTTGGCGGCGTGCGGTCGCCCATTTTGCTGGCCCTGGGTTGGGGGGTGATTGCGACGTGGTGGGTCGGGTTGCCCCTGGGGATCATGGCGGCCTTGGCGGCTCGGGTGGGGCGATCTTTCAAGTTGAAGGCCCGACAACTGGTTCGTCCGATGGGCATTTTGCTGGCGATCATGGGATCAATGGCGTTGATGGCCGGGATTGCCGGGTATGTTCTGGCCAGATTAGACGTGGTGCGTCTGACCGGCTGGACGGCTTCGCGAGTGCCCCAAGACAGGCATTGGGCCTTCATTGCGGACCTTTGGGCGCACCTGGCTTCGTACGCGTCTGGGGTTTTGGGCGGGCTTGTCTTCTGCGTCGGGATTATCCTTTGGCGAATCATGCTTAGGCGGGTGGCGGCAGGGCCAGCTGACAGTAAGGCATGTTGTTAGTAGGTGAGGGAGAATGGGTGATGGGCGTGGCAGGTAGGAAAAAGGCTGTCCTGGTGCTGTGGTGCATCAACGCGGCATTGCTGGTAATGCTGGTCCCGGCGTTCTTCCCCGATCTTAATGGAAGGGTACTGGGCATGAATGAAGTCTTGTCGGTCAGCATTGCCACGTGCATCTGTGCGGCGGGCCTGGCAGTCGATTGTGTGCTGGGGATAATCGATGTGAGGAAGAGATTGGTTTTTGTCGTCACATACAGTTTAGTGTACTTGCTGATGCTGTGGTCGGTGGTCGGCTACGACGTTGAAATATTCTCTCGGCCATGACGATCGGCCGACGATGAGGCAGGCGGCGCTGGGGCGGAGGCGGCTGGGGGGTTGCTGAGGACCCGGGCGCGAGGCGAGGGGCAGGTGAGGCGAAGAGGCGGATCAGGCGGGGCCGCGGGGCGGGGCGTAAAGGGACCTTTCGGATTATTCTAAGACTTCTCGGTTGCTCAGTTTATGTTGTCGCTGGGGGCATATCTTCGGCTTCTGGTCGCCAAGCTCTTGGTTTTCAGGGCCTTGAGCCACAATTGGGGTGGATTTTTGGGGTTGAATATTACGATGATTATACATATAATTCCTAGTCTTAGGTGTTGTCTCAGTATTGCAATTCGCTGCATCTGGTCTGGAAAGGTCGATAGGTATGGCGTTAGTGAGTAAGAAGGGCGCCGGCAAGGCTGCCGGGCTGGCTGTCGAAAACCTGCCGTTAGCAAATCGAATCGCCTCTCGCCTTCATCACTGGTACGGATGGATTCCCCTGGAGGACCTTCGGAGCTACGCGTATCTGGGGTTGGCGCTGGCTGAGCGGAATTACGAGACCGACCGCGGGGTGCCATTTGTACAGTTCGCATGGCGGAAGGGGATGTTTTTGGCCATAGACGAGATGCGCAAGGCGGGGGTCCTGACTCGTCGGCGTTCGACGCCGGGGCCGACCTTCACCCCCCTGACGCCCGACGTGCCGGACCCAGTGGCCGACGACCGCCTGGACGAGGTCGAAAGGCACGACCTCTGCGCGACACTGCTTCGGAAGCTTCGCCAGGAGGACCGGGCCTTATTGTCGATGTACTACGCCGACGAGCTGACGTTCAAGGAGATCGCGAAGGTTTTCTCGATCAGCGAGTCGGCTGTCTGCCTGCGGCACAAGGCGTTGCTTAAGCGGCTGCGCAAGCTGGCGAGGCTGAAGTAGGCGGCGGTCGTTTAACGGGGGTATGACCTGGTAGGGAAGGCAATGTTCGCCGGGGATATCAGTGTGCGCCCAGGGCGGTGTCGCGTATGACGGACTTGGCGATGTCGGCTATTTTCTCAGCGGTTTTTTTCGCGCGAGCGGCGTGTTTGGCTTCTGCGGTGACTCGCATGATGGGTTCGGTGTTTGACGGCCGGACGCTCAGCCAGGCATCGGGGAGGTCTATTCGCAGGCCGTCCACATCGTTGAACCGCGCGCCCTGCACGTCTGAAAATGCTTTTCGGACAGCGGCCACAACGGCGCCGGCGGTGCCGGGGGGGCAGGGCATTTTCTTTTTGACCATGACGTACTGGGGCAGGCGTGCGGTGAGCCGGCTGACCGTCATGCCAGTGTCGGTCATGTACTGAAGGGTTAGGGCAATGGCAACCAGGCTGTCCCGTACGCAGACGACTCGCGGGTCGATGACGCCGCCGTTTCCCTCCCCTGCCAAGATGCAACCTTCGGCGAGCATCGCCTGGACAACATTCGCCTCGCCGATTGCTGAGCGGATGACCCGGCAGCCGGCTGCGGCGGCGATATCGTCCGCCATTCGCGAGGTGGCGAGGTTAGTGGCGATTTTGCCCTTTCGATGGCTCAGCACATGCGCTACAGCCAGGGCAAGGGTGCATTCCTCTCCGATGAACCGCCCGGTTTCGTCGACAATCACCAGACGGTCGGCGTCGGGATCCTGGGCGAAGCCTACGGCGCCCTGATGGGCGCGGACGGCGCGGCAGAGATCGTCGAGATTGGAGGCGATGGGTTCGGGTTCGTGGGCGAAGTCGCCTGTCGGCTGGCCGTTGATGTGAACGAGCCGGCATCCCAGGCGATTCAGGAGCATCGGCGTAACAGCACAGCCGGCGCCGTTGATGCTGTCCAAGACGACCGTGAAGCGTTTTGCCGCTATGCGGTGTTCGTCGATGACGCGGCAGACAGCCTCGACGTGCCGGGCATGGGTATCGGCGTTGGTTGACAGGCGGGCCGGGCCGGCGTCCGGCGGGACGGCGAACCGCCGGGACTGCCATATTTCCTTGAGGCGTTGGGCGTCGGCGGCCTTGAGGGCAGGGCCGGAAGGCTGGAGGAACTTGATGCCGTTGTATGCTGCTGGATTGTGCGAGGCTGTGATTACAACTCCGCCGGCAGCGGCGAGGAGGTTTGTCATGAGCGCAGCGCCGGGCGTGGTGACTACGCCCAGGTCGATGACGCTGAGGCCGGTGGCGAGCAGGCCGTCAGTGACGGCCTGTTGGATTTCAGGCCCGGAGGGTCTGGTGTCGCGGGCGATGGTAACGGTGCTGCCCGCGCCCAGCATGGTTGCGAAGGCACAGCCAAACTCCCGGGCCACAGACGGAGTGAGGGAGGAACCAATGGTCCCGCGCACACCTGAAACAGTGACTATGAGTTCATCGGTCATCCGGTGTTCTTTCTTTGCACAGACATTACCGAACAAGTGCGCGCAATTTCAATGCTTTCCCGAAGCTCGAACTGCGCTAAGTCTTGTGGCCCGGGGCTGCCCGGGAGCTTGATTACAGGTTCATTTGGGGTGTATTGAGGTGGGAGCCATCGGCCGCCCAACGGGTCAGTTGATGCGTGGGGTTCGGCGCATGTCGTCGTGTCGGAGGTGTTGGGCGAGCTTGCGGAGGGCATCGTCACTGTCGGCGGTCTTAAGTGCGTCCACTTCCCTTGTGCTTCGGCGGCGGACAATTTCGTCGACAGCCCCGACGAGCGTGGCCTGGTAGTTGGCCCTGCGCTCGCCTGCGGCGACCAGTTCCGTAATCAGCGGGCCGAGGGTGATCATCTGCTCATTCGCCAGCAGCTCATCGAGGTGAAGTCGGCCCTGCCCGCCCTTTTGCCAGATATGCAGGGCAATGGCGCGAAGCCCGGGGTCGGTGAAGTCGTCGGGGTCCATGCGTTCGGCGGCGTGGTCGAAAAGCTGTGGGGCGTTCAGCAGGACCTCGATAATTTCCCGCTCGGCGAGGGGCGCGCCAGCTGACAGGGCTGCGGCGGGCGTTGGGGCCTGGCTGCGGGTTGTACTGCGTCTGGCGAGGCGCTGCATCTGCTGCTGCAGATCGACGGCGGGCACGTTGAGGAGGTGGCCGACGTGCTGGGCGAGCTGCCCGCGGCGGACCTGGTCAATGGCGCCGTAGGCGGCGGAGTTTACGATGAGCTGGAGAAAGTCCTCGATGATGCGCCTGCGATCGGCGAGGTTGCTACCGGCGTCGCGATAGGCGGCCATGTGCCTGTCCAGCACATACTGCATGGCGTCGGGTGCGTCGGCGATGAGCGTCTTGAAGGCCTCTCCGCCATGGCTGAGGCAGAAGTCGGCGGGGTCTTTACCGGCAGGTATAGTCGCAACGCGAACGGAGACCTGCTGGGCGATGAATTCCTCCAGGGCACGTTGGGCGGCGGCGGCGCCGGCCTGGTCGGCATCGAATACGAGGACGACCTCGCCGGCAAAATGGGCGAGCTGACGGACGTGCCGGCCCGTCAGGGCGGTGCCGAGGGTGGCGACGACGTTGTGGACGCCGCACTGGATGGGGATGAGGGCATCGAGGTAGCCCTCGACGACGATGGCCTGGCGAGTTTGCCTTATGGCGTCGCGCGACCAGTTGATGGCGTACATCTGGCTGGACTTGTCGAACAGGGGCGTTTCGGGGCTGTTGATGTACTTTGCCCGCTCTTCGCTGCTGAGGGCTCTGCCGCCGAAGGCGATGGTCCTGCCCGATAGATCGTAGATGGGGAACATCAGGCGGTTTCGGAAGCGGTCGTAGCATCCGCCGTCTTCACGTGGAGCGGCGAGTCCGGCAGCGATGAGCTGGCTGTCGCGGTAACCTTTGCGACGGGCGGCGGATGCGAGGGCGTCCCAGGAGTCCGGGGCGTAACCCAAGTGGAAGCGTTGGATCGTATCGTCGGACAGGCCTCGTGAACGGGCGTAGTCCAGGGCAGCTTTACCGGTCGGGCTTCGAAGCTGGGCTTTGAAGTATTCCTGGGCCAGGGCGACAATCTCCAGCAGGTCGTTTTTTTTCATGCCGGGCGAGGCCGGGGTGGTATCGACCTCCACGGGCATGTTCATGTTTGCGCGTTGTGCGAGGGAGCGGACGGCCTCGGGGAATGTGATTTTTTCGAAGTCCATGAGGAAGCGAATTGCATTTCCGCCGGCCTGGCAGGCGAAACACTTGTAGATTTGCTTGACGGGCGAGACGTTTAGAGAAGGCCTGCGGTCATCGTGGAAGGGGCACAGACCGAGGTATTCCTTTCCGCGTTTTGTCAGCGTGAGGTATTGGCCTATGAACTCGACGATGTCAGTCGCCTGGAGGACCTGCTGGATGAATTGCTCAGGTATTTTTGCCACAATCGCCTCCACGTGGGGCGCGATTAGTTTACGGCATTTGGCTGCCGATGTCAGCCTGGCAGTCGATAGCCATGTTAACCAGCGAGTCTGCGTGATTGTTCTGATCCCGCCGGACGTGGGCGAAATCGCAGCGGTCGAACTTGCGTGTCAGGGCCAGGGCCTGCTGGTAGTAGGGCCTCAGGCCAGCGTTTTTCACACGGTACTCGCCCAGCATCTGCTTGACCAGGAGTTCTGAATCGCTGTAGAGGTCCACCTGGCTGGCGTTGAGTGCGAGAGCGGCCTTAAGTGCGGACACGAGGCCGTGATATTCCGCGACGTTGTTTGTGGCCTGTCCGATGTAGAGCCCGGCTTCGTAGATGACCTTTCCGTCGGGCGCAGTTATTACGACGCCGGCAGCGGCGGGTCCTGGGTTTCCCCGGGCGCCCCCGTCAATGTGGATTTTTACGGTCACTGGGGCGTTTCCTGCATCAGCGAAGGCGGCGGCCGGCCGATTCGTTGGATGATCAGGCCTTGGGCGAGGCCTCCATGTCGAGGTAGAGAATTCGCCCGCAATTGTCGCAGGTACGGACCTGGTCGTACTTCTGCAGGGCATTGACGTGCTCGGCGTTGAGGCCCATAAAACAGCCCCCGCAGGTGTAATTGTACGGGGGCTTTTTGCCGCGCATTTCGATGACGGCCATAGCTTCGCCGTCGTAGTTATCGGCCATTCGAGTGAAGATGTTCAGTGCGTCAGGGGGCACGTCCCTGGCGGCGGCGTCTCGCTGGGCCTGGAGTTCGTTTAGCATTTCCTGAAGGCGGGCGATTTCGGCGTGGCTGGTCCTTTCAATTTCGACCAGGAGGTCTTTTTCCTTGGCTATCTGCTGTTTGACGGCGTCGGCTTCGGCCTTGATTTCGTCGGCCTCCTGCAATCCTCTGAGAGCGTCTTCCTCGACCTTTGAGTTATCCGCCCTGAAGGTATTGATCTGAGTAAGAATTGCGGCGTATTCTTTGTTGGTCTTGGCGGTGTTAAGGGTAGCGCGGAGTTTTGCGATCTGGTCGTCGCGCTGCTGGACCATGATGGCCAGTTCATCGGCGCGGGCTTTTTTGTTAAGGTGTCGGTCGTGGAGTTCTTGCCATCTTCCGTTGAGCTGATCAATCTTGGCCTGCTCTGCTCGCACAGCCCGTTCGCGCGTCCGCAGTCGGCTGCGTAGGTGGGCGAGTTTCGTCTCGATGTTCTGCAGCGCAAGCAAGGCCGCAAGCATTTGTCCCATTGGCAGGAGCCTCTTCAGTTGTTAAACCGACCGAATTTTTTATTATCCTTATTTTCTAGCCCGTGATCAAGAGATTTTTGTTGGCGTGATTCGCGGGCAGGTGAGAGGGCGGCTTGGAACGATGTTTGAGACCGACGACACTATTGTGGCGATCTCGACCGCTGCCGGTGCAGCTGGGAGGGCAATTGTACGATTGAGCGGCCCGGAGGCGGGGGAGATAGCCCAGGAGGTCTTTCGGGGCCAGCAGGTTTCGTTGGCGGCGGTTAAGCCATTCCGCGTGGTTGACGGGCTTATCTCTGTCGGGCCGGGAGAGCTGCCGGGCAGGGCTTACGTGTTTCGCCGGCCCCGTAGCTACACGAGGCAAGACGTGATCGAGCTGCACATGCCGGGCTCGCCGGTTGCGGCCACGGCGGTGGTCAGCCGTCTGATTGGGGCAGGCGCCCGCGCCGCGGAGGCGGGGGAGTTCACGGTGAGAGCCTTTTTCTCCGGGCGGATCGATTTGTCGGCTGCCGAAGCGGTGGCTGACATAATCGACGCGGCGGACGACGGGCACCTGCGGATGGCGGTGGCGGCGCTGGGTGGTACGGTTCGCCGACTGTGCGCGGAGGCGACGGATATGCTGGCCGAGGAATTGGCACTGGTGGAATCGGCCATTGACCTGGCTGACGAGGGTGTTGCCCTTGACTCACCAGAGGCGGCCGCCTGTCGCCTGGGGCGACTGGCTGACGACCTGGCGGGAACGGCTGAGCGGGCCGCCGACATGAGTGAGACAGCCCACCACACAACGGTGGTGCTGGCGGGTAGGCCTAACGTGGGCAAGAGCTCGCTGCTGAACGTTCTTTCGGGGACGGATCGGGCGATAGTATCCGCCCTGGCCGGCACGACTCGTGACGTGCTGACGGCGCCGCTGGCGCTGGGAGGCAGCGCATCGGTGGACCTGTTGGATGCGGCCGGTTTTACGAGCCCGGACGACGAACTGGCTGCCGCAGCCGACAGCGTCGCCCGCAGGGCTGTCGCAAGGGCGGAAATTATTTGCTTCGTGGCGGATGCGACGGCTGATCAACTCGAAGAGGATCTGCGCCTGCTGGCTGATATTCGGCGTGTTAATGGACGGGCGGCGGTGCTGCTGCTTGTCAACAAGGTGGACCTGCTTACCGGCGGCGATGACAGTGTGGCGAGATTTTCTCAGGCACTGGGTCTGCCGGCGATAGCTACCTCATCGAGTGATGGAACCGGCCTGGAGGAGGTCCGGAAAGAGCTGACCGACCGGCTGGAAATATCGGCCGGGCGAAGCGGTGACATGCTTGGCCTGCACGAGCGGCAGGCGAGGTGTCTGTTGTCGGCGGCTGGGTCAGCCCGCGCCGCGGCTGACAGGCTTAGCGGTTCGGGCGACATCGCGGACTCGGCTGAGTTCGTAGCAATCGACCTGCGGGAAGCGCTCGGTCAACTGGGGCAGATCAGCGGACAGGTGGTCACGGAAGACATCCTCAGTCGGATATTCCGGCGATTCTGCGTGGGGAAGTAGCTTGGGCTAACGATGCGCCCTTGCGATGGCCTCGTTGACGGTTTGGCAGACCTTGTCCGGCTGGGCGACAAAGGCCCATGTCATCGGGAGGGCTCGCCCGGAGTTGCCGGTAAAGACCAGACTTCCCACCGCCAGAGCGCGCTGCGGGGATGTGCGCGTGACCTGGGCTGACTGCACGCACGACAGCGGGAGCTCTGTGGCCTCGCCCAACCCACCTGCGCTGACCCGCAGAAGGCGTCTGTCTGTCAGCATGTATCGCAGCACTGTCCATTGACCCGCAGCGCCAATGAGCCTGGCCAGCGCAATGCCCGCACACAGCCAGTGGATCAGCTTCCGGTCGGCGAGGCACATACCGAATCGCTCAGCCAGGACTACACCCGTCGCCACCAGCCCAACCCCCAGCAGGACGGGCCAAGATACCAACAGCACGAACCATCGGCTCGGCTTGATAGACAGGATGATGATCTCGCCGTCCTGCAGCAGCTCCTCGGCGATGCTCAGCGTGGCAGGCGGATTGGCCTGTTCGGCGGCGGGGGTCATTTGCCGTCTCCCAGCGCAGGCGAACGCGCGTGGCATTTGAGGACGCATATGTCCGTCAGGTTGCGGTATCGGTGGTTGTGGTCGAGCCCATAGCCGACGACGAATTCATCGTCCACGTTGAAGCCCACAAAGTCCGCCGGCGTCCTGTGCGGCAGGCTGGGCTTGTTTTTGCTGAGCAGAACACAGGTTCGGATGGAGGCTGCATTCTGCTTAGTGAGTTCCGCCCGCAGGGCGCTGAGGGTATGCCCGCTGTCGAGGATGTCGTCGATTATGAGCACGTCGCGCCCGACGAGGTTGCCGGCGAGGGGAATGGTGAACCGCATTTTTCCGGAGGTGGTCGCCCCGGAGGGATAAGAGCAAACAGCTACTACACCCACCTGCAGGGGCATGGAGAGGCGGCGCATGAGATCGGCCAGGAAGACAAGCGACCCGGTGAGCACGGCCAGGAGCGTGATTTCTCTTCCGTCGTAGCAGGTGGTTATTTCCTGGGCGAGCTGGGCGACACGATGGGCAATGTCGTCCTGGCTGACGACTATGTGGTCGATGTCGGAGTATGCCGCGCGGTGGTTATCGCTTGCCGAGGCAGCGATGGGCGGGGAAGATGTGTCATCCATGGTGCTCATAGGATTGTGACGGCCCGTTTGGATATCGCCGAAGTCAGCAAGGAAGCCGAGTTCAGCCGTTTCCATGGTACTGCTATTGCGCGAACGTTTCAATCTTCTGAGCACACTGTTGGCTGAGAGACGTTGACAGAGGCCGAATGTTTAAAGGAATGTAGACTTGAATCGGACAAGGCCTGATTCTAAGATATGCGATGCGACGTGGGATTGTCAATCGCCAGGGGCGTTCCTGGGCCCGCGTAACAGTTTGGCACACCGACCTTAAGGAGAAAGATATGCGTATCATCCGACTGGTTGCCGCGGTGTTTGCACTGACGTGCATTGGGAGCATTGGCCTGGCCCAGCAAGTGCCGCCCCCTCAGCAGACCATGCCGCCGGTGGAGGCAGTTATCACACATATCCCCGCCGACGCGCTGGGGTTTGTTGTAGTCAACGGCGTGGATAATATTTTCCAGAAGATCGAGGACTTTTACAACGACATTGGCGCGCCGGGCGGGCCGATGCCGCCTATTCGCGAACTCATTGTGCCAGCGATGGGGCCCAGCTTCAATCCCAACGGGGGCTTCGCCATAGTCATGCTGGACCCCGAGAAGTTCGGGGTGGATCTGGTGAAAGTGCTCTCGCAGGCCATGACCCCGGACTATGGGTACTATGAAGACGAATATGATGAAGAATATGACGAAGAAGAAGAAACGGCTGTGGAGGAGGTCGAAGAGCAGCCCCCGATCCCTTACGTGTTTTTCATCCCCGGCCAGGGCCCGGAAAGCGTGATGCCGCCGGGCAGTTTTGAGGTCAGTTGGGAGGGGGACTACACGGTATTTACCGAATCCTGGAGCGGCGATGTTTTGTACGCGATTCAGGAAGGCGGATATGTCCTTTTGAGCCCGAATTCAGACGCGTTGGATGCGATTCGTTCGGCTGAGGTCTTTTTTGAAGACGGGTCCTCGGGCAACGCGCACACCGCTATCGCTGATAGTGATGTCGGCGCGTACGTGAACATGCAGTTGGCGGGCCCCCTTGCCAAGGGCCTGTTCGAACTGATGCAGACCAGCCCGATGGGCCAGATGATGATGCCGGGCCTAGAGGAGCTGAACTCTCAGGTCATGGATGTTGCGTGGGAAAGCCTGGAAGAATTGGACTCGGTCTCCGCGGCCTACACTTTCACCGAGACCGGGCTGAAGCTGCAGCAGACCACAGCTTTCGTCGAAGGCTCCGTCGCGGCCAAGCAAGTGGCGGCCATGACCGGGTACGATAAGCCCTTGATGGACATGCTTCCGAATCTGCCTTACGGTGTGGCCGGCGGGGTTCACTGCGCCATGAACGAGGAGATGAGGGCCCAGGAGATCGCTCAGTTGACGAAGTTGCTCAACGTTCCCCAGGTCAAGGAGATCCTTGGGGACAACGTGGACCGCATATTGTCGATTGCCGAGGAGATGTACAGTGAATTGATGGACATTCAGTTTGTTGTCGGCGGCGCGCCTGAAGGCGCGGGCACGATAGCGGCGGCGGTTGTTTTCCGCACTAAAGACGCCCAGGGCGCTCTGGGGAGGCTTCCCGGCGATCTGCCTCTGCTGGAACAGGCGATAAATGCGTTGATTGAGAAGGTGGACAGTGGGGAAGAGGGCCTCCTGACGATTACCGTCACTGAGAACGCTGAGATGGTCGACGGGTTGGCTGTCACGCACATCGTGATGGACCATCCTGAGTTTGAAGAAGAAAGCGAAGAGGACCAGGCCAAGGCGCAGGCCGTTCTGGGCATGACCAAGCCGACGTTCCTGGCGGCCGCCCCGGACGATCAGACGCTTATCATAACTTTCGGCGGCGGCAGCGCCATGATGTCCGACACTATCGCAGCCGCGCGCGACGGCGGCACGATTGTCGACAGTGAAGGCGTGGCCGAGGTCATGGCGGAACTGCCGGCCGATCCGTACGTGGTGACGATGGTGAGCCTGGGCAACATCGGGCTTATCGGCGCCAACACGACACAGGTCATCGAGCCGGATTCTGAGTTTGTGGACTGGCCGCTAGCGGACATGGAGAACACCAAGCCGATCGTTATGGCTGCGGCCGCGGACGGAGCGGTCATTCACACGGTTATGTTCGCTCCCACTGATGTCATCGCCGATACAGTTGCGTCGGTGATGGCCTGGACGCAAGCCCAGCAGGAGCAGTGGCAGCAGGATTATGGCCCGGGCCCGGGTTACGACGACGAAGACGGCGCCACGGAGCCAGAGGATCCGGGTTTCTAGGAAGCGTGGAGAAATCAGTCGTATCGTCGGCTGTCGGTCCGCGAGACGGGCTGACAGCCGACTTTTCTTCGCGCGCGCAGCGAGTTGACGTAGGTGGGCGGTCAGCGATCTCGGGCGATTCCGCCTACAAGCAGCAGAATCAGGCCGACTGCGGCGATGATTCCGCCGGCATACCAGGCGACGATCATCAGCAGCTTAACAAGGAGCAGGAACAGACCTAAGGCGAGCAACGCCCCTCCGAGGGCGATCAGTTGCGACGATAAGGGTCTTCGTATCCAGTTCGGCATATTGTGCTGGCGGCCATCGCAGCCTTTGCCGCGGGGCTGGTTGGGCCTATGATAACATGCCACGAGCAGCAAGCAACCGGCCTAGAGGATTGATGAGAAACCTGAGAGACGATATTTCGCGCCTGCTGTTGCCTCGGGTGCGTCAGCCCAGCCAGTATGTCGGGCTGGAGGTCAACGCCTGCTGCGGGGACGTATCGGCGGCGGACGTGACGGTTGTGATGGCGTTTCCCGACATGTACAGCATCGGCATAAGCCACCTCGGCAGCCAGTTGCTTTATCACGCGCTGAACCGCATGGAGGGCGTGGCGTGCGACCGGACATACTGTCCGGCGCCCGACGCGGAAGAAGTGATGCGAGCGAGCGGGCTGTCGCTGTTTGGCTGGGAGAGTCGTTGTGCGATCGGGGACTTCGACATCGTAGGTTTTTCACTTTCGTACGAGATGTGCGCGACGAACGTGCTGACGATGCTGGACCTGGCGGGCATCCCGATTCGGGCAGAGGGTCGGAGCGAGGAGCATCCGATCGTTGTTGGCGGGGACGCGATGGCTGACACGCCCGAGCCGATGGCGCCCTTTATCGACATCTTTATAGCCGGCGACGGCGAAGAGCCGCTGATGCAATTGGTGAAGCTAGTTGGCGGCATGAAAGGCGGATCGCGGGAGGCAATCCTGCTGGCGGCGGCGCAGCAGGTACCGGGTGCATACGTGCCGCGGTTCTATGGGCCTCGCTACGACGAGGCAGGGGGATTCGCCGAGCTGGCGCCGCTGAGGGACGACGTGCCGAGGGCGATCCAGCGAGTACATTTGCCAAAGCTGACCGAATCGCCGGTGATTGAAGCTCCGCTGGTGCCGCTGACGGAGGGCATCCACGAGCGGGTGATGGTGGAAGTGATGCGCGGCTGTCCGAACAGTTGTCGATTCTGCCAGGCGGGTTGCGTACGGCTGCCCGTGCGGAGCCGGCCCGTCGAGGAGATTGTGGCCGGCGTCCGCAAGGCGCTGGCGGCGACGGGATATCGCGAGGTGTCGCTGCTGAGCCTGTCGACAAGCGACTATCCGCACCTGGATGAATTGATTGACAGGTTGAGCGCCGAACTGACGCCGCAGCACGTGTCGATTTCTCTGCCAAGCCTGCGAGTGGACAGCCAGCTCCGCCACCTTCCGGGCCTGACAAGCACGGTCCGCAAGGCGGGGCTGACTATTGCGGCTGAAGCCGGCTCGCAGCGATTGCGATCTGTAATCAACAAGCAAATAACCGAGGAAGACATGATCACCGGCGTACGGGCCGCGTACCAGGCGGGGTGGAGCCGCGTGAAGGTCTACTTCATGGCGGGTCTGCCGGGCGAAACGGAAGAGGACATAGACTCGATATTCGACCTGTGCATGCGGCTGGCGCGCGCCCGACGGGAGGTCGACGGGCATGTCGGGTCGATTTCCGCCAGCGTTTCCTGGGCGGTGCCGAAACCCCACACGCCCATGCAGTGGTTGGGGATGCGGGAGGCGGATTATTTCTGGGCTGTCAGGGGCAGGCTGCGAGAGATGGCGCAGCGGTCTCCGGTGAATTTCAAGTTCCATTACATCGAGCGGAGCCTTCTGGAGGCTGTGCTGTGCCGCGGGGACCGGCGTGTCGCCGATGTCATTGAGGCTACCTGGCGAAACGGCGCCCGTCTGGATAGCTGGGATGAGCATTTCGACTACAACAACTGGCTGGCAGGCTTCAAACAGACGGGCATTGACGCGGCGTTTTACGCCCACAGGCCCCTGGCGACCGATGCTGCGCTGCCTTGGTCGCACATCAAGTGTTATCGAAGCGAGGAGTTCCTGCTGAGGGAATTCTACGAGATGGTCCGCGTAGCGGGCGGCTAATCCCAGACGATCCGGGCGGCGTCGAAAACGGGCCCGTCGGCGCAGCAGAGCTTGTAGTCCCAGCCGTGTTTGTTGTCGGCCTTCAGCTTGCAGACGCAGGACTGACACGTTCCCATTCCGCAGGCCATGGTGCGCTCCAGGGATACCTGACAGTCAACGCCGCGGGCGAGGCATGTTTCGCCGACGGCGCGCATCATGGGCTCCGGTCCGCACGAGTAGACGACCAGTTCGTTGATCTGCCAGGGGCGGCTGTCGAGCCATCGCTGGAATACATCGCTGACGAATCCTTTACAGCCCAGTGTGCCGTCGTCGGTCGCCACGGCGGCATCGACGCCGAAGGCAGCCAGTTCCGCTATGCAGTGGGTGGGAGTTCCGTCATCGGCCACCTCCCTCGACGGCAGCAGGCGAAGCGGCAGCAGGTCGGCTGTGCGTGCGCCGACGAAAGCGGCGGTTTCCTTTCCGGCTGCCGCTAGGGCTTCAGCAAGGTACAGCATCGGCGGAATGCCCACGCCCCCGCCGACCAGGGCTACGGAGGGTTTGTCCGGGCGGATTTCAAATGAGTTACCGAGAGGCCCGAGGACGCTGAGGGGCGTGCCGGCCTGGACCCGGCTGAGCCATCGCGTGCCGACGCCGACGGTTCGGTAGATGATGTCCAGCTCGACCGCCCCGTGGGCGTGGTCGCGTCGCCCGGCCAGGCTGAATGGCCTGCGAAGCAACGGCTGGCGGTCGACCAGCTCAGCCTGAATGAATCTCGGTGGCTGGCCTTCGGCCCACTGCAGGACCTGCGGCGGGGTCGGCTCGCCAGGCTTGCTGCATAGCAACTGCACAAACTGCCCAGGCCTGGTGGGAGGCAGGTAAGGCAGGTCGAGAATGAGCCTGAAGTGGTGATCGCATATGCGCTCGTTGGCAAGGACGTCAGCCAGAAAAACGCCGCGACGGGGAGATTTTGTGCGGTCATCACTCACTGGCAGAATCGTAGGCGGCCCGTGGGGCTGCGTCAAGCTCACCGGCCTTGCCGCTTTCGCGATTCGGCGTAGGCGATGATCTTGTAAGCCAGCCTGGCGGCCAGAAACTCCGTCACGTGGTTTTCCCCCAACGGTCTGGTCTCGACTATGTCGGCTGCCACCACGTTGCGCTCGCTGCAGACCCGGCGCAGCAGGGCTGTGACCTGCCGCCACGACAGCCCGCCCGGTTCGGGCGTACCGACGCCTGGTGCTATAGACGGGTCGAGCCCGTCCATATCAACGGTGATGTAAGTGTTTTCCGACAAGCGACTTAGAACGCTGTCAATCCATGCCGGATCTGTCTGTGTGACTTGCGGGGTGACGAAGCGGTCGACGTTCAGGCGGCAGGAGTCGAATTCTTCTTGCGAGTAGCTGCGGATGCCAACCTGGCAGATATCGCAACCGAGTTCCAACACGCGGCGCATAACGCACGCGTGGGAATACTTCAGCCCGCCGTAGGTATCTCGCAGGTCGGCGTGTGCGTCTATTTGCAGGACGCTGAGGGGGGTATATTGCTGGAGGGCCGCCCGGACAAGGGGAGCGGTAATGCTATGCTCGCCTCCCAGGGCCAGGAGGAACTTGCCGGCTGCGAATATTTCGCCGGCCAGCTGCCGGAGGCGAGGCATGTCTCCGTCGGCGGTGGGCTTGGGCAGCAGTGCCGGCAGCGTGGCTATGCCGGCGCAGACGAACTCTTCGCGGAGTTCTTCGTCAAAGAGCTCCACCTGCCCGGAGGCATTGAGAATAGCGGCGGGGGCCAAGCGTGTGCCTCCCCTGTAGCTTACCGTCTCTTCGAACGGGACGGGCAGCACGACATACCTAGCCGTCGCCGGGTCGGATGCCGAGGGGGGCAGATCGAGGAAATTGGGTAATATGTCTGACATGTTTAAGGCCTGTGGCCAGTGGTCCGCCGGCGGTGGTTCTACATCAACATAACGGCGCTGGATACGACGGTCGTCCACAGCCCGTTCTTGTCGCCCTCAGCGGTCTGCACGGTTGCGTGGGTGCGGACGATCTTGCCGGACATGCGGTAGATTTCTTTCCGCTCGTCGTAGGCAGTTTCCGGGTCGAATTCGACGCCTAGGGTAGTGGCGAGCATAGAGGCGGCCATATCCTCGACCAGGTCGGCCAAGCGTTTCTCCGTCATGCCGAAGCCATGTTCCTCGCTGATATATCCATAGCGTTTGCCCGAGGAGGGCTGAGCCAGCCCGATGGCTGCACCCACCAGGCGCGATGGCTCGTTGGTTGACGCCTCGGCGAGGACAACGTATGTGATCTGGCCAGGCTGGAGCTTCGCCAGTCCCCGATTTTTCGGTATGATCTTGCACTTAGGGGGGAAAATGCTCGATACCCGCACAAGATTGCACTTTTCGATACCGGCATGCCTGAGGGCCAGCTCAAAGCTCTGCAGGCGGTTCTTGTGCTTGCCGACGCCCTTGGTAAAGAACACTTCTGTTGGCACCATTGCGCTTGCATGCATAGTTATTCCTTTCGACGCTCTGAGGCAGCGCTCTGCAGAAGTGGTTGATTATATGTTCGTTTGGCGCTGACTGACAGGTGTTTTGCAGGGCCGGGAGATACTTTCCCCGCCCGCAAGCCCGGCCCGGCCGTCCATTGACAGTTCGCCAATGTAGCCATACCATCGGCGCAGCAGACAGCGCGGCCCAGTCCCACAGTGCAATCATGCGAGAACACGATCTGATAAACTGGATATGCAGCCACGAGCTGGACTCGTCAGTCGTCGTGGCCGGCCCGGGCGATGACTGTGCGGTGATCGTACTAGGCGAGGAGCAGGTGCTGGTGACGGTCGACCAATTGCTCGACGGCGTGCATTTCGATCTCGCCCGGTGCGGCGGGCAGGCTGCCGGTCGCAAGGCGATGGCGCGGAGCCTGTCGGACATAGCGGCGATGGCGGGCGAGGCGACCGCGGCCGTCGTGAGCCTGGCGATCCCCGCCGGGTGCGACGAGGGTGTCGGCAAAGACATTTACCGTGGCCTGCGCGGGCTGGGGGAGCAGTTCGGCTGTGCGGTGGCGGGCGGGGATGTGGCGGTGTGGGCTGGGCGGCTGGCGATAAGCGTGACGGTCGTGGGCAGGTGCGCGGGCGTGAAGCCGGTACTGCGAAGCGGCGCGCGCGTGGGGGATGCGATATGCGTTACGGGTCAGCTTGGCGGGGCGTGGCGGCACCAGCGCGACCTGACATTCAGGCCGCGTTTGACCGAGGCCCGCCAGCTTGCGGGCCGATGCGAGGTGCATGCAATGATCGACCTGTCGGATGGGCTGGCGACAGACCTGCGACACATGTGCGACGCCTCCGGGGTTGGGGCTGAACTGCAGGCGGATGCGATTCCCGTTCATCCACAGTCGGACGGACTTAAGGGCGCCTTGTGCGACGGCGAAGACTACGAGCTGCTGTTCGCTGTTTCGCCGGCCGAGGCTGGAGCTATCGCCGCCGAGGGGCTGGCAGGAACGATGGTGAGCCTAATCGGCACGATCACGGAAGGGCGCGAGATAGTTCTGGCAGATCCGGACGGCAAGCGAGGCCCGCTGAAATGCACAGGCTGGGAGCACACCGGCTGACACCCACTGTAATGGAGACTTTCAAGACCAGCAGCGTTAAAGGCACTGTCGCCCTCGGAGCGGATCTGGCCCGGCGATTTGGGCGGGGCGACTGCATTGGCTTAGTCGGGGAGCTTGGTGCGGGCAAGACAGTGCTTGTGCGCGGGCTGGCGGTCGGCTGGGGCGTGGAAGACGAACGGCTGATATCCAGCCCGACCTACGTGCTCGTTCAGGAATACCCCGGGAAGGTCATGGTGTATCACGTTGACCTGTACCGAATGGCGGCCCCGGCGTCTGAGCTATCTGAGCTGGGCTTGTCAGAGATGTTGGAAGACGGGGTGGTGGTAGTGGAATGGGCCGATCGGGCCGAGGGCGTCCTACCAAGGCCCCACTGGCGGATTGCCATAGAAGTCACGGGCGCCCGCAGGCGCAGCTTCAGCATGGAACGAGTAGAATAGATATCAGAGGGCGAAATCACCTTTCCGGGATCTTCGCCTGTTGCCGATAAAACAGTTTATCGTATGTCGAGAATGACGCGACCAGACAGCCGACGAGCCAACGAATTGAGGCCCATTCGTATTCAGCCGGGCTTCGTGGGTTCTGCGGACGGGTCATGCCTCATCGAGATGGGGCGAACTCGCGTAATATGCACGGCGAGCTTCGCAGCGGGCACGCCGCCCTGGCGCTCGGGCAGCGCGCTGGGGTGGGTGACGGCTAAGTACGGCATGCTACCGGCTTCGACGGGGTCGCGCAAGCGGCGCCCGGAATTCAAGCCCGACAGCCGGGGCGTGGAGATTCAGCGTCTGATAGGCCGATCGCTGCGAAGCGTGGTACGGCTGGACAAGCTCGGCGAGAATACCGTCACGCTGGACTGCGACGTGCTGGAAGCTGATGGCGGCACACGGACCGCGGCGATTACAGGCGCATATGTCGCCCTTGCGCTGGCGACAGCCAAGGCGCAGAAGATGGACTTGTGCAAGGCAGGTGTACTTCGTACGGCGGTGGCGGCGGTGTCGGTGGGAATTGTCGGCGGGCGGGCGCTGCTGGACCTGTGCTACGCCGAAGACTCCGCCGCGGAGGTGGACATGAACGTAGCCATGACCCGCAGCGGGAAGTTTGTGGAAGTGCAAGCTTCCGGCGAAGGCACGGCGTTCGACGGAGATCAGCTTCAGGCGATGCTCAGGCTGGCGCGCGGAGGGATTCGCAGGTTATTTTCGGCCCAGGCGGCTGCCATTGAAAAAGGCAGGAAGAGATGGTTAAAGGAAACGTAATAGCTATGCTGTGGCTGGTCGCAGCGTTCACGGGTCTTGCCACGAGCGGATGTGAGTTAAACGATGGTCCGGCCCGCTACACGATTCTGCTGTATGTGCTGGACCGTCCACAATACCACGTGCAGGACGCCAAGTACTGGAAGGAGTCGGCAGAGGAGCAGACCGGCTGGCGCGACCTTTACGTTGTTCACGAGGCGAGCGAAAGCAAGCTGTACCGCGGCAAGTACAACAAGCTGTCCAAGGCGGAGTCGGACCTGGCGAAGGCGAGGCAGTTCCGCACAAGATCGACGGAGGAAGCCCCTAGCGGGGTGCCTGTTTTTCTGACGGCGAGGATAGTGCCTGCGCCGGGAATGGACCTTGGCCCGCCGGAGTGGCGGCTGGTCAACAAGACACAGGAAACTCGATACACGTTGGTTGTGGCGGAATTTCACAGCGAAGGAGGATTCAACGAGCCCGAACATTATGCAGTGGACTACTGCAGGGAACTTCGCGACAAGGGCTACGAAGCCTACCTGCATTACACGCCCGTGAAGTCATATGTGACAATCGGCGATTTCCCGGAAACGTCCTACCAGATGGTGACCACGCGGCAAGCTTCGGAGGAGCTGCATCATCGCGGCTGGGCGTTGCCGACCATTCCCGACCCGAAGCTGAAGAAGCTGGTTCAGGACTTCCCGGAGCTGGCGGTCAACGGGCGACGGGTCATCATCCGCGAGGTCAACCCAATGACCGGGGAGAAGCAGGAGTTCGCCGAGCCGAGCTTCATCATGGATATCCCACGGGCTAGCAACCTCTATGACGACTGACCGCAAGATAGTCGTGGCCAGCAGCAACCCGGGTAAGGTCAGGGAGATTCGGGCCGTGCTCGGCGACATGCCTGTCGAAGTGCTTTCCCTAGCCGATCTGGAGGGGATCGAGGAGCCTGTCGAGGACGGCGAGACATTCGCCGAGAACGCCCGGCTGAAGGCCTGTTATTATGGTCGCGCAACGGGCCTGTGGTGCGTGGCGGAGGATTCGGGCCTGGCTGTGGACGCGCTGGGGGGCGAGCCCGGTATCCACAGCGCTCGCTACGCAGCCGACGTATGCGAACCAGGCGCCTGCCGGGACATAATTGACACAGCCAACAATGCCAAGCTTCTGGCGGAATTGGAGGGCGTGGCGGATGAGCGGCGTACGGCGAGGTTCATCTGCCACTTGGCGCTGGCCGATTCACAGGGCGTGCTGCTGGAGACTCACGGGGTGATCGAGGGGCGCATCGGTCGCAGTCCGGTTGGCGAGAACGGCTTCGGCTACGACCCGCTATTTTACGTGCCGAAGCTAGGCTGCACGACGGCCCAGCTTTCGCCCGAACGAAAGAACGAAGTCAGTCATCGTGGTCAGGCCGTCAGAGCCTTTCGCTTGAAGCTAGGAGACCTGCTGGGGCGGGCGGGCTAGGCGGCAGCGAATCAGGCTGACGGCCAGGCCAACTGCGGCTATGACCAGGTATATCACCACCGGCTGGTGCCATCTGACGGGCGGAAGGGGAATGGTATCTCCCAGGGCCGTCATGCCGTACATGAGCGTCATTTCGGTCCACAGTTGCCTCACATGGCTTGATACCGCGGCCATGACGCCGAAGAACGGGTTGGTGCTTACGGCCATGGCGGCGAATTTCTGGCCGGCGTCACGGGGCATATACCCCGCAGGTCCGCCCACCCACGCCGGCGAAGCCAGCGCCGTGATGAGCACAACGGTCAGGCCGGCAGCAAGTGCGCATCGCCCTGGGGATGTGCGGGCCGTGCCAATCACGCCGCCGGCCGCGAGCGTCACTGCGGCAAGTATGCAGTAGATCTTCACTGCTGCTGCGAACGTCATCGCCGGCACAGCAAGCCACAGCACAATAAGCGTAACAGCAGATGCATCAGCGACGGCGGCGGCCCTGAGCCAGCAGCTGATAGTCCGGGTCCCCCCTGCCGCAAACGCCGGCGACGCCAAGGCCACCCACGCAGCCGAAACAGCAAGGCAGGCGAGCATGGCGGCGGTAGCGTAGGAACCAGTGAGCCTGGCAGCAATGAACGTGCCGAGCTCAATCGCCACGGTGGACCCCAGCGCCACAAGCAGCGCCCAGCCGTCAGTTCGAATGATCAGGCGCAGCCCGCCCGGCTGGGGCGACATCGGCCGACTTGCCTGATCTGAAATCCTCACAGCCAGTACTACTCCTGGGCAGGAGTTTCGTCTTCTTCCGGGGGCTGCTCGGGGCGCTCGTGCGCGGTGAGCGCCCGGCGGATTTCCTGTTCATACTGCTGCCACAGCTTGTCAAGCCGCTGCAGATCCTGCCGCTCCTGCTCGATCTGTTCCAGCAGCATTTCCGCCTTCAGGAATGGGTTTTCAAAGAGCTCCTCGGTGTGCCCCAGGTCATACTGGAGCTGATCCAGGTTTTCCTGCATCTGGCGCGTCGTGCGGGGCAGCAATTCTCCCACCATGTCCATTCGCAGCTCGTGGACCTGGTACACACCGCCGATCCGCAGTTCCAGGCGGGCCTGTGCTATCCTGTGGGACAAGGCTCTGGGATCGGTGCGGATCACCACTTCTCCGTAGCGGTGAACGGCGATGAAATCCATCGCCCAGTCGCCCAGTTCGTCCAGATTCAGTATCTTACCGTCAGCAAGGACGTCGCCGTTGCTGTCGATTTCGATGGTCGCGCGCGCATAGTCGGCCTTCTCGGCGCCTATTACGGGCTCCAGGACGACTTGGATCTCCGTCCCCAGCGGCGGGATTGCATCGGTATTGGCCTGGTACAGCAACATGCTGTTGTCGCTAGTGCTCTGGAAGGGAACGTCTATCAGTGTAGAGGGGAAGTTTGACACGCATACGACTTCGCCGGTTGCGTCAGCCCAATAGGCACCATCAGGCAACGGTTGGGAGCCCACGAACACCCAGTGCCGTTTGTCGTGGGTCCGGCTGCCGTCCTGTCGAATCTGGGTCAACCAGTCGAAGGCATCGCACTGCCGCGGTTGGCCGTCGGCGTCTGTCCAATGCAACGTAATCGTCAGTTCGGCGCCGCGAGGTGGAACCGTCTGCCCGTCGCCGTCCGGCAGCGGGACCCAGTGGGCCGGCACGCCCGGAGCCAACCCAAGGGCCAACAGAGCCGCATGTATGTCCGACGGCATTGCCTCAGTGTGTAGAATGCTCTCGTGGTCTCTTGCGGCCCCGGTACGGGCGACCAACAGCTCCAGCAGGCCCTGGCGGAGGCAGACTTGGGCCTGGAGCGTTATCTGCCGCCGCTGCAGGTCGAGTGTCATGCCGGGCAGTGACAGCAGGTTCGTATTGTCGGCGGGGGCAAGCTTATCAGTGGCCGGCTGGTCGCCGGTTATTGAGTCGGCGCAGGCGGCCAGGAAGATCATCGCGATGAATGCTGTCCGCTTCATAAGGTTCTCCCATGCGGCAGGCCAGCGGCATTGCCGGGCAACGGTATTATACAACGAGCCGCGAGCGTCGAAAGGACGCCGCGGCCCGTTTTGGCGGTTTTGAGTCTGTCACGATTAAGTGATCAGGGGAAGGCGGCCTCTTCTTCTTCTCGCTGGATGATAATCTTCGGCTTGAGGAGGATCAGCAGCGTGCTTTCGTCGCGGACCTCGCCACGGGTAGTGAAGAAGCGGTTGATGACCGGCACCTTCGACAGTATCGGCGGGCCGACCTCACGCTCGGTGGAACGGGCGAACCGCTGGCCGCCCAGGAGCAGGGTGCCGCCGTCGGGGACGGAGACGGTGGTCTGGAGGTCCTTGACCTCCACTTCAGGCAGAGATATCGACGCGGCTGTGCCGATGCCGATGCCGCCGCCGACGGTGAAGTCCACGGTGGTGATATCGAGCAGCTGAGCGACCTGAGGCCTGACCGTCAGAGTTACGTAGCGTCTGTCGGCTGAGACGGTGGCCTCGATATCCAGCACGCTGCCGGTGGGAATGAACCCGATAATCGGCTGGAGTGCGGCAGCCTGCTGGGCCACCATTGGACGCCAACTCTGAATGTAGGCAGTCTGCGTGCCGACGGTGATGTAGGCTCGCTGACCGTTGAACAGAGTAAGTCGCGGAGCGGTGAGAATGCGTGAAGTATCGTGCCCCTGGGTAGCCTGGACGAGGAAGTCTACCTCGATATCGTCCAGGAAGGCGCCGGCTATGCTAAGTGCGGTCGGAACGCCGGTGGAGGCTATGCTGTTCGACGGCGCACTGGTCGTGTTGACCACCCAGTTGAGCTTGTTACCTGTCCGGACACCGACGGGCGTCCAGTGGCTACTTTGTGCCGTGTGGTCGCCGGGGAACCTGTTGATGGCGCCGCCGTTCCACGGGTCGGTGTAGGTCGTTGACGACCTCATATAGCTGGCCGGATCGGTGAACGTTGTGTTAGGAGGACCGTAAATGCCGGGCACAATTGCAGGTGGCGGGCTGCGCTCCTGAGAGGCGAGGGTCGAGCCAATGTTGAAGAACAAGTCCAGGTCGATGCCCACCCTCTCCATGAAGCCGGTGTCCACCTGTATGAACCTGGCCTCGATGGCGATCTGGATTGCCCTGGCCTCGCGGAGTTGATCCAACAGATTGTAGATCTTGATGTGATTCTCTCTGGTCTGCTTGACGATCAGCTGGCCACGATACTCGCTTATGGAGCCCTCATCCCATGAACGGGCGGGCAGGATCTCCTCGATTTTTTCGATGAGTCTCTCGATGATCTCTTCGCGGCTGAGCTCTTCCTCATCCTCCTCTTCTTCTTCGAACACGGAAGTCAGCCCGCCGGCCTGGGCGCCGGCCTGGGCGGCCACGTTAAGATCAAGCCGCGGGCCGACGAAATCGGGCACACGAAGGATCATGTCGCGGATATCGTAGACGCGGGTTTCCATGTTCTGGTCAAGGTCTTCCTGTGTGGAGATCGTGATAACGCCCTCATCCACGTAGAAACCGAGGGGGTTCACGCCGGCTACATCCTCGAGAATGACTCGCAGGGCCTTTTCCACGGTGACGTCCAGGAGCTGAATGTTGACTGGTGTTTTCTTGTCAACACCAGCATTGTTCAGGGCAGCCCATTTCACATGGATGTTTACGCCCGCGGCGCTGCCGATGTACTGAATCACGTCCTCAAGGGCAATGTCGTTGAACTCGAAGGACTGCTTGTCCTGAAGCCGTTGATAGACGCGCCGATTGGCCTCGCTTTCCCTGGCTTGATCGTACTCGACACCTTCTCGCAGACGTCTGCGAGACAGATCAGGCCAATCGTCTGGGTAGCGGATGTACTGATGCCATGGGATCATGGCTGCCAAGTTGTCCAGATGGGCGCGGTTTGTTTCCCGGTTGACGGCCTGGTGATACTCACGTTCCTCCAGAAGGACGACGAAGTCCTGCAGCAGCTCCACCTTCTGGACGGCGAAGGAGTTGTTTGGGTCCAGCTCGAGAATTTGTTCCAGGGACTCAAGGGCCTCTTCGTAACGGGTTTCCCGCAGCAATGCGGCGGCGTTGTTGGTGAGAGTGTCTATCTTCTTTCTCTTTTGCGCGAGCTCGTCGGCGATGCGGTCTTTGTCGGCCTGAATTTGCTGTTGCTTTATTTGCTCTATTCTAAGATCCTCCCACGCTACACGTTCTTCCTCGATTTGATCAAGTCGCGACCTGGTAACGGCCAGAAGCTCACGATACTCATCATCCGTGAAAAGACTCCTTCGAGTTTCCAGGACGTCCTGAGCGACCCTGACGTGATCGACGGCCTCGTCGAAGTCCGACCCGGTTTGGGCGTTAGCCTTGGCATATGCCAGCGCGCTTTCGGCACGGTCCATGGCCTTTTCGAACTCGACTTCCGCCTGCTCCCTGCGGACCCGGGCTATCCTGATTGCCCGGGTGAGGGTTCCGTCCTCGCTCTCATGGAGAGGCCCGCTATCCACTGCGGGGCCGGAATCGTCAAGGGCATCGTCGGAGATGAAGAGAGGTTTTCCCGGGCCGGATGGATCGTCCGAGTCGTCGTCGCCGAGCATTTCAGAGACGGCTTGCTCCAAGGACGTGTCGGCCTGGGCAAGTTGGGATATATCGCTGATGCCGTCCGGCTGTTCATATTCGAGATAGTCGGGGGCTTCCTGCTGTTGGACCTGGCGGAGCATCTGTTCGGCCCGGTCGGACCGGGGGTCTTCCATCAGAGCCTGGCGGAAGAAGCTCTTGGCCTGTTCGTTGTAGCCGTTTTCCATGGCGACGATGCCGGCGGCCAGGAGAGTTTCGGATCGCTGTTTGGATGAGTCAGCCTGATCGGAGCCCGCGTGGACGGGTGTATCCAGCAGCAGCGGAGCCGGGAAGGTGGGTTCGACATATTCAGTCGGCCCAACGGTTTTTCCCGAATCAACCGTCGCCTCGGCGAGGATGATTTCATCAAAGACCGGCTTGGCCGAAGCGTCCTCGGATAGGTCTTCCTCATCGGGGGAGTCAAGGACGAGGACTTCTTCACCAAGGTACTCGATATTTCCGCTAAAGGCGACGGCCGCCGCTTGCCGTGCGAGCTCCTGTTCATTGGCATCGACAGTCGGGCTTCCGCTGAGGGTTACAGTGTCTGAGCCCTGGGCCTGTGGGATCGTCTGATTGATCTTTGCCAGGTTGGCCCCAGCGAGCTGGCGACCAGCCAGATCGAGGAATTCACTGGCCGAAGCCTGCTCAAATGCACGGCGGGCCTCTTCCAAGTCGCCTCGGGCCATCACACGCTGGCCGTATACCAGCCATTGACGTGCGGTGTCCTGGTCTTCTATGGCCGTATCTATCCACGCGAAGTATTGGTCGAACGTTTTGCGATCTTCGCCAGACAACCCGTCGCGGTCGACCTCAGACAGCAGAGCCTTGGAAGATTGGAAGTCCAAGGCGTCGTAACGCTCAAGGGCTTGTTTGAGTACAGCGGCAGCCTCGTCGCCATGTCCCGCCCAGCCGGTGTTACACAGGCATGCTGTGGCAAACAATGCAGTGAGCGCAACGGTCTTGATTGAAATACCTCGTACCGCCACAGTGTGATTCCTTTCCAATATACAAAGTCGCATAAACGACAAGCCTCGCCGCGCCTTTGCACATTTTTCGACACGTCGCAATTGCGGCAGAATCCTCTGTCGGCGTGGCGAGAACGTATCCGTCGACAAAACGACCTTATCTTTTCTCGGATGATTGCCCGCTTTTTAATCAGGCTTTTTCCCCCAATTTCGGCGCAAGCCGGCCAGCGTAAGGCACAAGCACGTCTCTGGTTGGAAGCGAAGTCGCGCGTAAGGGCGCACAGCACAGCAGCGCCATATGAAAGGGAGCCGGGCCGCCGGATTCGCGGCCTGTTACTTGGAGAGCTCTTCCAGGACCGTTTTGTCCTGTTTTACGAGGCGCGTTCGGAGATAGCCCTGGTCATCCAGGTAAAGGACTTCCGTGTCCTTTGCGGGGTTGACGCCCTGATAGACGTCTTTGTCAAAATCGATCCAAACGAGCACAGATCCGGTGAAGAAGTCCACTGTCTCGATGGTTTTGTTCTGGCTGATCGGATCGATCACTGCCACGTCTTTCCGTCCGCCGATGGGCTCACCAGGCTTGATGGTAAAGTCCGCCCTGACGCGTTGCCCCTTGACCAGGGCGAATACAGCCACGTTCACGCTGTTCTCGTTCCTGCTGAACCCCAAGACAAAGAACTCCATGGTCCCCTTTACGCCCACAGGGGCCGACCATGGGCTCCAGCGTGTGTAAATAAAACGCTGGCTGGCCTGATCCGGGTAGTTGGGGTCCACGTCGTCAGCTGCGCCCAACAGGGGATTAACAAGCTTCAGCCGATAACAGTAGCGGTATTCCTGCATCGGCTTAAGAGAGGAGTCGTGAAACCACAGCGCGTCGGGGTCTGCCAGATCGACGTCACCGGGCATGTCTGCCGACCAATCGACCCATTTGCTGTCTGTAGAGTCGAACACCTGCCAGTAGTCGGGCCGAAGCAGATACTTCTGCCAGTTTTCGTTCAGCGATTGTACTGACTGCCAGATCTCGCTACGGTTTGTTCCGTTGTATTCGGGCACTTGCGGCGGCGCTTCTGCGCCACCTATAGTGACCGGCGGAGAGGCCAACTGCACGGCATTCTTGGCCCACTGGCCTCCGACCATGCGGGATTCACTCTGGACTTCCACGCCAGCTACGACCGCACGAATGCTCGTGCCGGCGCGTTCGAGCTTTTTTTCCCACTTGGCGCGCAACTCCCGCAACGGGAATTTCCCCACAACATGCGCAATTATCATGTCTTGCGCCTCGGCCTGTTCGCCCTGGCCTTGGCGGAAGAGGACCCTGCGCGCCCAGGCTGTCGGAGCCGCCATTTCTTCACCGTCGGCAAACAGGCTCATTATGTCTTGCTGAAGTTCTTCGATGGTGAATTTCTCTCCGCTGGCGCCGGTGATTCTTTCACGAAGCGCGGGCGGGTACCACAAGGCTACGAATGCCTCAGTGCTCACTACGAAAGGATCATCGCGGCGTTTGCCGATCTCCCACAGGAAATCAGGCTTCTTCGGCGCGTCGAACTGCTGCCGATTGGCGCGCATTTGGACGGTCCTGGCTGCCTCCAGAAGGGTCTTGTCCACGTCGCCGGGAGCTACCTGCCTGGTAGTATCGCCGGTGTAAAGATTTATCGCACGCGGAGAGGAAAGCACCCACCGCCCAACGGCCAGGATTAGCAAGACTGCGCACAGGCCCAGGAGGCCCTTTTCGATATGCTGTTCGATCAGTTCCTGTATGTTGTTTGCATTGCCTTGTGGCATGGACAAACTCCTGTCACTTTGATCGCGTCGGTCATATCGATCACCGTTGGTCGACGGGCCAGTCTCTGGGTTCACTATCAGCTTCAGGCAACGTGCGAAGCTTTTCAATGGGCATCAGAGGGGGAAACTCTTCGGACCATGCGCCCGGCTGATCTCCGGTGGCAGGCTGCCAGGTGCCTCGCTCCCACGTTGTCAACAGCAGCAGCTCGCCATCGAAGTCCACCCTCATCACGGGGTCCGGGCCATAGTCGAAGAGGCTGTCGGGCGGAACATATGAAGCTGCGACGGAAACATTCAGTATAGTATGGTAGTTCAGGGCCATCAGTTCGCGCTCGAGTTCCGGCACGAACCGAAGGGGCATCACAACGGTGAACCGGTAACGTATGACGTCGTACTGCTTCGAACAGAAGCGCCCGGTCAGGCTGTCGATGGGCGGTTCAGTAACGTAGCCATACACTCGGATACTCACCAGGCGTTTAATCGCCGAATTCGTTACGGATGGGTTGCCCTCGTTCGCAACGGCCTTTTCATTCGTTAACCGGATCGCCTCGACGATGTCCTGCATAGTCCACAGGCCGACCTGGGCGTCCCAGATAGCGTCAAACTTGGCGGCCTCCGTTGGCCTGTCGAATCTCTTGTCGAGCGCGCCCGGCTCGACGTAGATGAGGCTGCCCTGTATGCTTCTGGCCACCAGCGCGTCCCGCGCACGCTTCCTAGCCGCTGCAGCAATTATCGCCTGGCCCTCTTCCTTGGCAAGATCTTTGAACTCCGGACTGACCCTGAGTTTGTCTTCCCAAAGCGGTATTTCCGCTGCGAGTTCGTCCTGCGTTACTTCAACAGCCACATTAAGGGGATCAAGCAGTGAGTCGACCGCGGCGATGTACGCCTTAGTGAGATTGTAAGGAAGCGTGCCTTTCTCACTGGCTACTCTATCGACGGGGAACGCCTTGATTTCTTGGCCCTGTATCGTCGCCGAAAGCACCTGGAAGTTTCGTTTGTTCCATCTCGCGCAGTCGAGGATAACTTCCGCCAAAGCTTGCTTGACTTCCTGGACGCGCTGTCTTTCCTTGTCGACAATATTCTGGTTGATTCGCAGGGCCCCCCGGCCCTCAATTTGTATGGGGCCATCCAGATTCTGTAATTTCCTGGAAAGAATGCCTCGCTCAGCCAAAGCTTCGTCAACATCCTTGCCCATGGCCATATTCGCCCATACGATCCCAACACCCAAAGCAAGAACGCCCGCGGCCACGCCTATTAATATTAGATTCTGCCGTGATAGTTCCATACAGCCGGATCTCCCTGCGGCTAGTTGGCCGCCTCAGGCGCCTGCACGCTTTCATCGGGTTCGGTTAGGCCATCATCGGTCAAGGCCAGCACCCAACTGACCACGAAATACATGTCCTGTGACACGGTCTCCTCCGGCAAGAACGGGTCCTGGGTGATGTAGCTGCCGCCGATAGGAATGCCCGCAGGCATGATATCTTTTATGGCGACTGCCAATTGGTCTTTTTCGAACTTCACCAATGACAGAGAACTGAGATCTTGATCCTGGATCGTCTGCTCGCCTGCGTCCTCCAGATCGCCTGTCATTGCTATTGCCTTATCTTCACGCAGTGGCGTGGAAGCGGTTAGTGTAACTACGAAGCCGCCCCCGCCCTGCGGGGCGGCGCTGGCAGGTGCGGTGGTTGCGGCAGCCAGCGCTGCAGCGGCACCCACTGCGTTGACGTTGCTGACATATCGGCAATCGATGCGCCACACGTAAATACCTCTGCGATCACTGCGTGGAATCTGCCTTATAGCGTCGCGAACAGCCTTGCGTGCATCGAAATTCGGCGCGTCAACATAATCTGCCAGCATTTGCTGGACATCCGGCCCCCCTCCCATGGCGGTGACACGTCTGATCGTCCTGGCCACAAATGCTTGAATCGATGGCAGCGTATTGCGATAGCCCTGCAGGCCGATGTATTTGTCAATCTCCCGGCGCTCCGTGAGGCCATCGTTTTTGAGGCGGTCGAACTCAGCTCGCAAACTCTCCATATCACGCGTAATTTCTTGTACAGCGTCCATCTGCCGAGGATCGCCAAGTGCTTTGCGGTCCACATACGAGCGGTACGCCGGGCAGGTCAGCGCAAGCAGCACCACAGCCGCAGTAGCGCCGAACCACGGAATTTTCCTGACCCACAACCGACGCCGGGCGATATCTTCCGGAAGCAGGTTGGTCGAAACGGGAACGGGGCGAAGCAACTGAATAGCCAGCCCGTATGTCGTGGCGAACGAAAGAACGCCCTCGTTGAACTGCGGCACGTTCCCGCCGGATGTCGGCGTCAATTTCTTGTAGTTGTCTATCCGGACTACCGGGATATTGAGGTTTTGCTCGAGGAATTTCTGCAGCCCGGGCAGGCGAAAGCCGTTTCCCAGGCCTAGGAGCTTTACGAACTTGCTTTCGCGATGCAGAGTGATGTAGTAGCCGATCGACCGCTGAATTTCCTGGACGAAGTCGGCGAACACAGGCCTCATTACCTGAAAGACCTGGCGGGCATACTTGCTCGTCGCGGCTGTCCGCTTGAGGGTCTCTGCCTTGCCGAAGGAGAGCTTAAACGACTTCGACAACGCCTCGGTGAAGTTGTTTCCGCCTATCTGTATCGTGCGCGTCCAGGTCCTGCCGGAGTCGGCAACGACAAGATCGGTGGTGTCAGCCCCGATATTGACCAGCAGCGTTGCATCCTTCTGGGAGACCTGCCCGTCGTAGATCATGAAGTTATAAAGCGCCAGCGGCGATATTTGCACCAGGTCGACAGCCACACCGGCAGCGTCCAGATGGGAAACAGCCTCTGTCACGTCCAGCCGCTTCATCGCGAAGATGCCTACTTCCAGCTCAGGAGAGTCGAACTCCTGAAACACCTGCCATCGCCAGATTACCTCGTCAATGGGGAAGGGTATCTGCTGTCTTGCTTCAAATTGAATGAGTCGGGGCAGTTCCTTGACCTCGACTGGTGGAGGCTTGAAGAAACGCGTGAAGCTGCTTTGTCCCGGCATGGCCAAGGCCACGCGAGACCCCGACATGTTGTGACGCAACAGGAGTTCTGACAACGACTGACGGATCAACTGGTCGCGGTCGGCCTCGGGGTCGGAGAGGTTTTGGGCGTGCTCGATAATCTCGAATGCATCAACCTGTGGATCCTCGCCGGCACCATAGTCCACAAGTTTCAACGCCTTGAGGGCGCACTGCCCAATGTCGATGCCCCAAGCGGTCTTAGCTCTTGCCATTACGATTCCTCGACCGGTTGTGCGTTAAGTATAGACACACACGTTGCCGGGCCGATCGCCTGATGTCTGCGCTGCCTGACGGCCCTGTGGATTGCGGGGCGCTTGCGCCCAACCGGTTGTTGCGTATATAATCGATAGTTCGGCAACTACGGCTGGCAGGGCTTGGCTTTTTTCGCCGGACACTGCCGCTTGGGTAATTATCACTGATGCGGTTCACGATTACAACACTGGGCTGCAAGGTCAACCAATATGACGGCAGCGCGATAGCACAGGCTCTGACAAGCGCAGGGATGTCACCGGCGGACGACGGCTGCCAGTCAGAGCTGGTTGTTGTCAACACATGCTGCGTCACCACTACCGCCATGAGCAAGAGCCGCCGGGCAATCCGTCGGGCGGTCCGCGCCGCAGGCGAGCCGGTTGTGCTGGTGACTGGATGCTACAGCGACTACGACGGCCGACGGATCGCCGAGTTGCTGGCCGAGCTCAGCGTGCCCACCGATCGCACCTTCATAGTCGGACACCACGGGGACCTCGCCGGCGCCATCGCCGGCGCCGTTAATTCCGCAAGGACTTGCTGCATCGCAAGAACTTCATCTACTGGCAATTACAGTGGCACGAACGCCTTCCCGGCAACGATCAGACTGCGGCGCGCGAAAGCGGCCAAGTCCGCCGCGGCCCCAGGCGGAGACTTGCCCCCGATCGACCATTTTCATGAACATCAGCGCGCCTTCGTGAAGGTCCAGGATGGCTGCGACGCGTTCTGCACATACTGCATCGTGCCGTTCACCCGTCCGCGCCTAAGGTGGCGCACCGTCCGCGCAGTCCGGGAGGAATGTCGAAAACTCGTCCAGGCCGGACACAAGGAAATAGTCCTGGTCGGTGTCTTTCTCGGCGCGTACGGGCGCAAAAGCGCCTTGCGGAAGTTTTGGCCGGCAGATCCGCAGGTCAAGCTGACGGACCTGCTTGAGAGTGTGGCTGACATTCCGGGCATTTGGCGGGTCAGGCTGTCCAGTCTGGAACCAGCCGACGTCAGCGACCAACTGCTGGCGGTGTTTTGCCGGCACCCAGCCGTCGCGCGGCACCTGCATCTGCCTCTGCAGTCCGGCTCGGAGAAAATACTTCGCAGAATGAACCGCCAGTACACCCCTGCTGAGTTCAAGGGGACTGTAGACAGAATTCGCCACGTCCTCGACACGCCGGCTATTACAACCGACATCATAGTCGGCTTTCCGGGCGAAACGGATGCCGACTTTAGAGACACGCTCGCACTGGCCCAGCACGCAGGATTCGCAAAGATCCATGCATTCCCCTTCAGCCCCATAGAAGGCACAGCCGCGTGGGCCTGGCGAAGCGAATGTCCGCCTGCTGCTGTCGTCAGACAGCGTCTGGCCAGGCTGGCGCAAGTTGAAATGCACCTAGCCAAGGCGTACCGCAGCCAGTTCATAGGCAAGACCATGCAAGGGCTGATCGAGTCTCCCCGCCCCGCATCCAACGGGCAACGGCTGGCCATGACCGACCGGTACCAGACCGTTTTCTTCACGCCGCCCAATGTACCGCCCGAGGAGCTGACCGGAAAAGTCGCGAGCTTCAACATCGATGGCGTCGGCAGGGATGGCCTGCTCGGTCGGCTCGCCAATGCCTGATACCCCGCCGGTCCTTGTCGGCCGGGTAGGCATGCCTTACAATCCGGGCATGACAGACGCCCCATCTGAATACGACCAACTCATCTCAGCCGCCGGGCAACTTGTGGCAATCGAGGGCCTGCTGGGCGCGGATTTCGTCCCCGCCAGGCCCCAAAGCCTGCCGCAGCTCCAGCAGCCCGCTCAGCCTGCAGGCCAAGCGCCGACAGGTGCAACGATGACGCGGGACCAGAAGGCTGACGCGCTGGGCGAGATGGACGCCAATGAAGTCAAGGGCTGCGTCAAGTGCGGCCTGTGTAAGGGGCGAACGAACACGGTGTTTGGTGAAGGTGATCCGGACGCTGACGTGGTCTTCGTGGGCGAAGGCCCCGGCGCCGACGAAGATGTCACCGGCCGGCCCTTTGTGGGTCGGGCGGGCGAACTGCTGACGAAGATGATTACCGCGATGGGACTGTCTCGTCGACAAGTGTTTATAGCAAATATAGTTAAGTGCCGCCCTCCGGGCAATCGTGCCCCCGCCCCGGAGGAAGTAGCTGCCTGCTGGGGATACCTCGTCCGCCAGTTGCAGATAATCGCCCCGAAAGTCATCGTCACGCTCGGCAACCCGTCAACGCAAGCCCTTTTGAATACACGAGTTGGAATCACAAAGATGCGGGGGACCTTCCAGGAATTGCCGCATATCGGTCCTGATTTGGAGGGCATACGCGTAATGCCCACCTTCCACCCCGCCTACATCCTTCGCCAGTATACCCCGGAGAATCGCCGCAAGGTGTGGTCCGACCTGCAGCAGGTCATGGCCGCACTGAGTCTCACCGTGCCCGACCGTAAGTAAAGCTCTCAGACCGCCCTCTGACCTCTTATCTGAGCATCTCGCCGGTGGGCCTTTCCTGTTGAGATGTACCTGGTGTCACATTATAGTGTTCGCGCCGCAGGGCTTCCGCCAGGCGCTGCGGCATGCACTACCTACAATACGGAAAATCAGGAGTTCTGCAGCCATGAGAATAGTAGTCCTGAAGGAACTCGCCAGCGGGGAGCGACGGGTGGCCATTGTGCCTGAAACGGTCCGGCAGTTCGTCCGTCAGGAATTCGTCGTGTCGGTGGAAGCCGGCGCCGGTGAAGGTGCATTTTTCACAGATGATGCCTATGTCGAGGCCGGCGCCACAATCTGCCGGGATGCCGCCGAGATGTGCCGCCAGGCGGACGTCGTGATAAAGATCAACCCACCGACGACCGGCTCCGACGGCCGGGATGAAATCGCGCTCCTGCCCGAAGGGGTAGTGCTAGTGGCGATGCTCGGGCCCGGGGAGAACCCGAAACTCGCCGAGGTACTGGCCCAAAAGGGCGTAAAGGGCTTCGCCGTTGATACCATTCCCCGCATCACCCGTGCCCAGTCGATGGACGTGTTGAGCAGCATGGCCACAATCACGGGCTACAAGGCCGTGCTGCTGGCCGCCGATGCGCTCGCTCGCATGACGCCGATGCTGATGACGCCGGCCGGCACGATCAAGCCCGCCTCGGCACTCGTCATCGGGGCGGGAGTCGCGGGCCTGCAGGCGATAGCGACAGCCAAGCGCCTCGGCGCGCGGGTGTCCGGCGTCGATGTCCGTCCGGCGGTGGCTGAGCAGATCAAGAGTCTGGGGGCGAAGTTCGTCCACATGGAGGCCACCCACCAGGCCGAAGACGCCAGCGGCTATGCGACTGACCTCGGCGAGCAGTTCTACAAACAGGAACAGGACATCCTGGCCCCGCACGTAGCCGCGGCGGACATGGTGATAACCACCGCGCTCATTCCGGGCAGGCCCGCTCCGGTGCTAATAACCGAGCAGATGGTCAACACGATGAAAGGCGGGTCGGTTATCGTGGACCTTGCCGCTCGCGCCGGGGGGAACTGCACGCTCAGCCAGGCCGACCGGACAGTCACCCACAACGGCGTGACGATTCTCGCCCCGCTGAACCTGCCGTCCACACTGCCGATAAACGCCAGCGAAATGTATTCGCGAAACATGGCCGCCTTCGTCAAGGAGTTCATCGTCCAAGGCCGCGTCAATATCGATATGAACAATGAGGTCGTCGCCGGTACGCTGGTCACCTGCGACGGGAAGGTAGTGCACCAAGCCGCCCTCGAGGCACTGAGAAGGAGCGAAACATCATGATGACCGCCGCAATATCAACAGGCATGCTGGCGGCGAGCGGCGCGGCCGTGGGCCTATCCATCCAGATAGCCATCACGATATTTGTGCTGTCCATGCTGCTGGGGCTGGAGATCATCACCAAGGTGCCCACGACGCTTCACACGCCGCTTATGAGCGGGTCGAACGCAATCAGCGGAATTACGATTATCGGCGCGTTGCTGGCCGCCGGTGTGGGCGGCTGGCTCGGCGGCACGTTCGGCGCCCTTGCAGTGGCGGCCGCCATGATAAACGTCGTCGGCGGGTACCTCGTAACCGACCGCATGCTCCGGATGTTCAAGCGCAAAAGGTAAATGCCGATGAGCTCGCTTATAACATACGCCTACCTGGCGGCGGCTGTGTTGTTCGTGGTCGCCCTCAAGTCGCTCGCCTCCCCCCGCACGGCCCGCAAGGGCAACCTCATCGGCGCGGTCGGCATGCTGATAGCAATCGTGGCGACGCTGGTTGCACGCGATGAGGCTGGTCTGAAGACGTTCGTGCAGGGGCACGGCTGGACGTTCATCATCGTCGGCGCAGTGGTCGGCTCGCTGATCGGGGCATATCTGGCTGTCACCGTGAAGATGACAGCTATGCCGCAGATGGTCGCCATGTTCAACGGATTCGGCGGGCTGGCGTCTGGTCTGGTGGTGTTCGCGGAAATCTGGCGGAAGCAGTCGCATTTCTTCACGGAACTGGAAACCCATCCCGAAGCGATCACCCTTGCTGTCACGGTCGGCATCTCAACGCTGATAGGCTGGGTGACCTTCACCGGCTCAGTCATCGCTTTCGCCAAGCTGCAGGAGTTCGTCATCTCCGGCAAGCCCCTCACCTTCCCGCTGCAGAAGATCACCAACTTCGGTGCGATCATTCTCATCGTCGCGCTGATCGTCGTGTGGGGATTCGTCCCCGAGCAGCGCTGGCTGATCGTCCCTGTCGCCTTGATGTCAGCCGCATTCGGCGTGATGTTCGTCATACCGATCGGCGGGGCGGACATGCCCGTTGTCATATCGCTGCTGAACAGCTACTCAGGCCTGGCCGCCTGCGCGACGGGCTTCGTGCTGAAAAACCCCGGCCTGATCATCGCCGGCTCGCTGGTGGGCGCATCGGGGATAGTCCTCACCCGCCTGATGTGCCATGCCATGAACCGCTCGCTGGCGAACGTTCTGTTCGCAGCCGTGGGCTCGACCGTCGCCGAGATCGACACCGAGCGGCAGAAGAACGTCAAGCGATACTCCGCCGAAGACGGCGCGATGGTGCTCGCCGACGCACAGTCGGTGGTTTTCGTGCCGGGTTACGGACTGGCTGTCGCCCAGGCGCAGCACATCCTCAAGGAGCTGGCCGATTTGCTGGAGGCACGCGGCACGACGGTGAAGTACGGCATCCATCCCGTCGCAGGCCGAATGCCGGGGCACATGAACGTGCTGCTCGCCGAGGCCGACGTGCCATACGAGCAGCTCTGCGATCTGGAGACGATCAACCCCGAGTTCGAACAGACCGACGCCGTGCTCACCATCGGCGCCAACGACGTTATCAACCCCGCCGCACGCACGGACCCCAACAGCCCGATCGCCGGGATGCCGATACTCGACGTGGACAAGGCCCGCACCGTGATGATCATGAAGCGGTCGCTCTCGCCGGGTTCGCGGGAATCGACAACGACCTGTTCTACGACGACAAAACCATGATGCTCTTCGGCGACGGCAAAGAGATGCTCACCGGAATCGTCGCGGCGATGAAGGAGATGTGAGGAGTGGGGTTTGAGGGGTGAGGGGTGAGACGGGTAGGAACTCAGTGCGGCGGGGCCGGGCCTGCCGGTAGGCAGGTCCTGTCCGGCGGCGTTCTTATAGCAGGCCAACGGGCATGGGCTATCAAGACTGGCACGACGTGAGTGTTTGATGGTAGCATGTCCTCATGTGCTGAAAGGGCGGTGCGTGAAACTCAGCTACATCAATCGGCGAGACGATTTCATTCAACTCGTAAGAACGCGCAGGTCAGAAGATCCCGCGATGCGAGTAATGGTCCAGGTGGAACAAGTCGTCATGCTCCTGATCGCAGGCGCGGCCGGTCTGGCGGTCATCATTGAGCATGGGGGCATTACCTGGGCGGCGGCGTGGTGGGCTATCGTCGTTGCCGGTCTTTTAGGGCTAGCTATCCATCTCTTCTGGAAGTCACGTGAAGTCTGGTATTACCCAAAGGAGGCAACTCTTCCCGGTCCAACGGAGGTCGAGATTTGTGATGACACCATTATTAGACGCAGAACTGAAGGCGAACAGCGGTGGGACGCCTCCGCAGTTGGGGGAATCTCCGTAACACCTGGTCGGGTGACTGTCTTCTTGGGCACTCGACCGTACGAAGGCATTTCCATTGCCCGCGAGGCCGTGACGGCTGGCGATTTCGACGAGTTTGCACGACTCCTGCAGAAACGCTGGGACGACTGGAAGGCAGAGGAAGTTCAACCTTCATAGTGTGGGCCTGTCACCGTCGCTATCAGTCTTGACCGGCGCAGACTTACCTGCTACCCCTTCTGCCATGTCGGAGCAAATGACGACTCGCGAGCGGTTTGGGGCGGTGATGAGTTTTCAGCCCTTCGACAGGTTGCCCGTCGTCGAGTGGGCGATGTGGTGGGACCAAACCGTTGACCGCTGGCGTCGCGAGGGGCTGGCTGAGGACATGCAAGGCCACGACATCCACCGCCACCTGGGCATGGACGTTTGGGTGCAGACGGGCATCGGCATGGGCCCCGTGCCGAATGTGACCATAATCGAGCCCGTCGTCCGCAACATGGACGAATACCTCAAGCTCGTCTCGACAGGCCTGTATCCGCCGACCGAGCAGGCCGTCAAGTGCTCGCAGTGGCAGCCGCACCTGCCCGCCCACCAGGCCGGCGACATCGTCATATGGATGACGCTCGACGGGCCCTTTTGGTGGCCCCGGATCCTCCTCGGCGATCAGGAAATGCTGCTGATCTACTACGACGACCCGGAACTCATGCACCGGATTATCGCGGACATGACCGCCTACCACCTCCGCACGATCGACGCAGCCATGAAGATCGTCAGGCCGGACTTCATGACGTGGGCGGAAGACTTCAGCTACAAGCACGGGCCGCTGATCAGCCGGGCGACGTTCGATGAGTTCCTGGCCCCCTACTACCGGGCGGCGGCCGGCCGGATGCACGAATACCGCGTGCCGTGCATCGTGGATACTGATGGGAACCCAACGTCGGCCGTGGGGTGGTTCGTCGATTGCGGCGTGGACGGCCTGCTGCCGTGGGAGGCCCGCGCCGGCTGCGACGTGTCAGCCGTGCGGGCCGAATGGCCCGAGCTGCTGATGATCGGCGGGTACGACAAGACGGTGATGAGCCGCGGCGAGGCCGCCATTCGCGCCGAGTTCGAGCGCCTGCTGCCTATTGCCCGCACAGGCGGATACGTCATCGCCTGCGACCACCAGACCCCGCCGCAAGTCTCCCTGGAAGACTACAAACTGTATCTCCGCCTCTTCCGCGAATACGCCGAAGCAGCAGCGGTGTGATTCCAACCAGATGGGTCAGCGATGGGCCCGGCTTCGCGAAAAGCTTCGCCTGGCAGAGATGGATAAACACAGATGGTTTTTCTGTGATCTGAGAACGCTGTCATCTGTGTTCATCTGCCTCTGTCCTTGTTTCGGCCGTGGCCCTGGAGACTACAACAGCCCCGCCACACGGTCGTCCATCGCCTTCTGGTCGGCGGCGAAGGACAGCAGGCCAGCGAGGTTCATCAGCGAGTCCAGCCCGATGGCTTTGGCAGCGAGGGCGTCGCGCCAGTTGTCGAGCTTGGGGATCTTGCCCTCCGCGGCGCTGGTTGCGATCTGCTCGGCGCTCCAGACAGGCAGCAGGTCCCCGCAGCCGTGGGCGGCGAAGAATTTGATGAGCCCAGCCGGCGTCATCGCGTCCATGTCTTCGTTTTCCAGCGCGTCGACGCAGGCGACGACCTCGTCGCCGACATCCCAAAGCGTGTCGAATCGCACCGCCGCCGGGTCTACGCCGTTGGCGAAGGTGGGCTGGAAGTCAAAGCCCGTCCGGTCGGTAATGTCCTCGTCTTTGTAGCCGGGGTACAGGAAATCCTTGGCGCTCTTTGGGGGAATCGTCAGCACGTCCACGCCGGCTGAGTCAGCCACCTGCCTGCCGTTGCGGATGCTGGCTGCTATCTGCCTGGCCTCGGTCTTGCGCTCCTGCCGCAGCTCTGCCACGACCCGCTGGGAAGCGATCGTCGCCCGCTCGCCCACCCCCTCGCCGCCGCCGAGTGAATTGTCAGCCGTGAACGCCCCGAGCCTGCCCATGAAGACGTTGACGAACGCGGGCCTGGCCAGGCGGGCCATCACGTAATTCTGCCGCGCTGAAAAGCCCAGCGTGTGATTGACCGGCACGCCGTCGGCTGACAGGCGCCGCGTCGCCAGCACGCCAGCCGGGGTGAACGGAATCTTCACGATGAACCGCTCGGGACAAATCGCGTGGTATCGTTTGGCCGTCGCCACCGCTGCCTCCACATCGTGCGCCAGGTCCGTGTGCTCCTCTACGGAAACCAACGCGTCGAACTGCTGGACAAGCTTCAGGCCGTGGCAGGCGTTCAGAATGAACGCCAGCTCCAACATCCTCTCCCGGTCGTCCAGCTTCGCATCGGCTAGAATTGCAGCCGCCTCCGGCACCAGCGCGTCATACGAGCCGGACTGAATCTCCTTGTTCAGCAGCGAGTTGTTGGTCGTCAGCGCGGACATCTCATCAGTCCACAGGTGCTTTACGTCGGTTATGTTGCCGGTGTCCAGCCAAAGCTCGCTGCCGAGTGATCTCATCCGCCGCCAACTGTGATGCGTGCCGAACCGCCCGGCGAGCTGGCCGAAATGCGGCGTGAAGTCCCTGCGAACGAATTCGTGAACCCTCTCGATTGTCCGCGCATCAGTCATGACTCAGCCCTTTCGATATGCCTGCAAAAGCATAGCCGCCCGCTGGGAGCGAATCAAACGGCCCCGCGCACAGCCGGTACAATAAAGGGCCGCGGCGCCTTGTAAGGACACCGCGGCCTGAACGTCATCGTTGTTATTCACAGCTCCTAGAAGTTGGACAGGCCCTCGTCCTTATCCATCGGGATGGCCTGATCGGTGGCAGACTTACCGAGTGTCGTTGCTTCGGGCTGACCGCCAGCCGCCCTGTGCCAGGCCTGTTTGGCTCCCATCGGATGACCCAAGTGGCTGTGCGGCTTGAGGTGCACGTGGTGGCGGGAATCGTACGGATGCTTGCTGCTGTAACTTAATGCCTTGCCGCCGATGAGCACCTGCAGGTCCCGAACCATGTTGGACAGTTCCTCAGCCTGGGCTGACAGCTCCTCCGAAGCCGAAGCGGATTCCTCGGCATCGGCGGCGTTGGACTGGGTAACCTGGTCCATCTGGCTGACTGCCTGGTTGATCTGCTGGATGCCCTGGGCCTGTTCATTGGAGGCCGCCGCAATCTCCGCGACAAGGTCGTTGACCTTCCGATTGCCCTCGGCGATCTCCGCAAGAGCTTCGCCGACTTCCTTGGAGATTTCGACGCCGTTGTCGGCCTTCTTGACCGAGCCCTCGATCAGGTCGGCAGTGTTGCGGGCTGCGTCGGCCGACCGCTGGGCCAGGTTGCGAACTTCCTCAGCCACGACGGCGAATCCTTTGCCGGCCTCACCGGCGCGTGCCGCCTCGACGGCTGCGTTCAGCGCAAGAAGGTTCGTCTGAAAGGCGATTTCGTCGATCGTCTTGATGATCTTGGCGGTTTCGTCAGAACTGCCCTTGATGTCGTCGATCGCCCTGCTCATGCGGGTCATCGCCTCGGCGCCCCTGTCGGCTGCATTGCGGGCGGCCTCAGCTAGCGACTTCGTTTCATTGGCGTTGCCAGCGTTTTGTTTGATCATCGAGGACATCTCTTCGATGCTGCTGGTGGTTTCTTCAACGGCAGCGGCAGCTTCGCTTGCGCCCTGTGCGAGCGACTGGCTGGCTGAAGACACCTGGCTGGATGCCGAGGAAGTCTGCTGCGCGCCGCTGGTCAGGCCATCGATCACGGCCTTTAGAGCCTTCACAATGGTGCGGGCGATAAAGAACCCCAGAACTACGCCGACCACCATCGTAGCCAGGCTCACACCCACCAACAGGCTCGTGGCCAGACTCGCCGACGACGCCGCATGTTCGCTGACACTGTTCGTCTCGGTGTCGTTTTTCGCCAGGAAGCTGTCAACCTCGGCCATGAAAGGTCCATAAGCGGCCTTCACCCTATCTGCCGCCGCCTTGATCGCATCCATGCCGCTTCTGCCCCCGCCGGTGAGAGAGGAATCAAAGGCGCCGTCCTGACCGAAGTTGTCGCTATCGCGCTTAACCACATCAAACAGATTCAAGCAGCTCTGCCCGAATACGTCGTGTGCCTCACCGATCCGGTCCAGGCCGCTTAGAAAACCGTAATCCACCAAATCACGATCGGTCACAACAAGTGCGCGGGCCTCTTCGAGATGTGCGTCCACTTCCGCATCAAGCCGCTCGAACTCCCCAAGTTGTGCCTCTTCGTGATGAATAACGAACATATTCACCCTTAGGTTCTGGTTTGTGGCAGCATCGTGCATGTCTCGCACGGCTTCGGTCAGCGGAACATGAACCTTGGACAAATCGGTCACGTCACCCTTCACGTTCAGCATCTGAGTTACGCCGATAACCGCCAACAGTGTTGTAAGGAACAGGACCAGAGCGAATCCAAGCCCAATTCTTTTGCCTACTGTCATTGCCATTTTTCTGTGCCTTTCTGTATTGCACACTCCAACACTGATGTCTCGCAAGTGCCTTGTGTATTGTGGATGCGGCGCTGTCCTACCCGCCGTGTGCCGAAGACTCACTGAGCCCAGCTACGTCCCGCATGTCCGCTTCCCCCAGGACCTTCTCTATGTCCAGCAGGATCTTGACTGAATCGCTGACCTTGCCCATGCCGAGAATGAAGTCCGTCTCGACAGACGCGCCGAAAGACGGCGTTTCATCGATCACGTCGGCTGGGATGTCCAGAACTTCCGAAACCTTGTCTACAACCAGGCCTGTCTGTACTTTGCCCAGGTCCACCACGATAATGCACGTCTGTTCGGTGCTCTCGACCTCGGGCAGTCCGAACTTCAGGCGAAGGTCTACCACGGGAATCACCTTGCCCCGCAGGTTGACCACGCCCTTGATGAAGTGCGGGGTCCGCGGAACGGCTGCGATGTTCAGCAGGCCGATGATCTCGCGGACCTTCAGAATCGCCAGGCCGTAGCTCTCGCCCGCAAGCTCGAACGTCAGGTACTTGCCCGCCAGAGCGCGAGACCTGTCCGATACCCCCACGGACGAGCCACCGCGGTTACTATCGTTGCTCATTGCCGGTCCTTTCTCCTTACTTTGGCCGCCGCAAATAGACGGCTGTTCACAGGTGAACAGTTAACACCATGCAGTTGCGTCCGGCGCCCCTACGGATTTGACACAAATGCGCTCGGGCGTTCTGCAGGTTCCCTAACGCCGGTACTGCCTTTTGCCGGTTGCCTCCCGCGCGTGATGCTTCCCCACACGCACGATCCGACCCTGGACGCATGCTATATTTCGGAACTAAAAGGGACGGGCTTGAGAACGTATTGGTGAATTATCGCGATATCTGTTCCTCGCCGGATTAAAGGTCAATTCCCTCCCTTCGGGTCGTTCTTCTCGCCCCCGGACGAAGAACAATCGCCGGCCGGTGAACGTGCTTCGCGCCTGGCATATCCCAAAAGAAGACCGCGGCGTCACGAGGGGCGCCGCGGCCGGTTAAATCGTTCTGGCCCTTACAGTTAAGACTTAAAACTCATACTTCAGCTGAATCGCCAGCGAACAGTCTGCGTGGGCGTTGCCGATATTACCAAGCGCCCCCCAAACTGTGGTGAGCGTCAGGCGGTCGGTCAGAATGAAGTTCGCCGAAATCGCATGCCAGTTCTGTTCCCTGTCGATCAGCTTGGCCAGCCGCTGGTAGGGGTTGTTCTTACCGCGGAACTCATAGGCCAGAACAACCCTATCGTGCGGAAGGTACGCCACGCTGCCTTCGAAGGTGGCGTTGTACTCGTTGCCGAAACCGAACAGGCCTGTCTGAGCGGCGTTGCTCAGGCGCAGGCCGCCTGTAACTATGATGGGTCGCCCGAATGCCAGTGTCGGGAACATCTTCGAGGCCGTCAGCGTGTAGTCGATGCCCCAACGACGCTCATAGCCGATCCCCTTGAGTGCGCCGCCCAGGCTGTCATCGATCTGCTCGATGTCGTCGTTATACTTGAAGTGGATGCCCGCCGTCAGTGCCGGCAGGGGCAGGTCAAAGCTGTCTTCCGGCAACACCTGCAGGCGTGCGTTGAAGTTGTGCATCTGCACGTGTGCCTGGCCCATGTCCAGGCCGGCTTTCCTGATGTCGTCGTCCAGTGAACCGACGCTCAGATACTGATATGCGTAGCCCAGCTCCAACCTGTTGAAGAACACCTGCGTGATCGCCGCGACGTACATCTCCTTACTGCCCATGTTGAGGAACGTGGTCGACAGCGAAGGCAACGACGCGATGGCGCCCTTCGCGCCGGGATTGGCCATGTAGGCCATCGGCGTGATCGGGCCGCCGGAGTAACCCTCGATGCAGTGGAACGGCAACGGCGGTGCCTTGCTGGGTGGAGCCGACTCGGCGGCCGACGATGTTGTCGTTGCTTCCGTTTCGTTGGCAGCCAGTACAGTACCGACATCAAGCCATGTTTCTTTCTCTCCAGCCGATTCGGCACCAGCCGGAGCCGCCACAATCACCAATAGCACGGCCAGCATTAACGCAATTAAGGATCTCATGTTGCATCTCCTTCATTGACTGTCCAGCGTCCGTTCAAAACCCGTGCGCTCCGTGTGCAAAACTGGAACACAGGCGTCAGTCTACGCTTCTGAGCCAGTTTCGTATTGCATATCACAGGCCCTGTCAATGGTTTCTTTGGTCTCGTGTTAAGTTATTTCAAAGACCATAAACTCAGTCTGAAATGGGCCAATTCATCGGTCACCCGCCCCCGATCAACTGCCGCTCCATGGCAATCGGTATGCAACGTGACCAAGCGCCCTTTCGCCCACAGCCGAGAAAGCCCAAGATTCCTGAAGAAAATAAGCCCGCCTGACCGATAAAAAACTCTCAGCAGATTCAAATCGTTTCTCACACGCTCGCAAGGATGCTCCCCCGCCGACGGATTGGCTGGACCTAACCGCGTTGGTCTGTTGGGACGGCGCTTTTGCGGGAGAGCGCAAAAATGCAACAGATTCGTTCCCCCCAAATGCCCTCGCCACTTACACTGCCCCCGGTCGTTCGTCCTCCGTTCCGCAAAGAAGCATCTCCACTCACAGGAAAGCACCCGACCGAGGAGATCATTGACACCGTTTTCCGAGTTCTGTGCGGATATGAGTCTGTCAGTGAGGCCTGTTTCCGCAAAGGAATCAAACCGAGCCAATACTACTCCTGGCACGATAACTTTGTGGAAATATGCAGGAACTGGTCCCCAAGACGCTTAAGACCACCCAAGCTCGCATCCGCCGAGTCGCGCCCCGCAACCAGGGCCAAGCCGGAGTTGGTCATCATCGATGAGGACAATAGCCACCTACTGTCGGGCGCGTATATGCCGGAGGACATCGTCCGATGGGCTCAAAACCGTCTGTCGACCGCCTGGCGCGCCGACTGCCAATCCCTGCGGACAGTTACACAGTGAGCCAACCGGCCCTTCGGGCAAGATGGCTAAATAGTGCATACTGAAAACCTGGCGAACAGTCATAGATCCAGGCCGGGTGACTGCTGACCCGCTGCAGTCGTCCGCCCGGTTACCCGGCCTGGCGTGTTTTGCCGCTCTGGCCACCCCAAGCCACCAATCCCTCTCGCACAGATTATCTCCAACCGGCCTAATTGTGGTCGGAAAGTCCACCAAAGTGTCCTCTCCCACAGACTGTCTGGAGAACCACGCCCAACAACCCCAAAACATTCGGTCTAACACCAGAGGCAAGGTAGGTTCGCAAAAGGTTTTACATAAAGACTTTTGAAAGTGGTAACAATCACAATAGACATAATACCACAATTCTAGGGGAATTACCTAGGTGGACATGTTCAGCATCCCCTTGCCTGGATAAAATACACATGTCAAGGCGACTTTTATCGCCTCGGTAGACAACCTATCTGAGTGTATCCGAGCCGAGCTGTTGGGGACCCACATCTTGGCTGCTCGGGTGTCATAGTTCTGGAGAGGTGTATTATGGCAAATCGTAGTTTAGGCAAATACGAATCTGATGGGGCAGACCGTACATCCAGTCGGCGCAGGGGGGGAAGTCGCCCAGCCGGATCGAACAAGGCGTCAGACCGAACCTGCGAAGATGTGGTCCGCATAGTGCTTCGCGGCATGTGCGGGTACGAAACAGTCGGTGACATCTGCCAAGCAGAGGGCATCAGCCGTCGAGAGTACAACAAGTGGTGCCGCAACTTCATGGAAGCTTGCAAGGAGTGGACCAAAGACGAGGTCACCGCTGATACGACGGCCGGTGGGGTATTCTCACCCCAAGACCAGCAGTTAAGGCGACTCGCGATCGATCAGACCAATGATATCATCGAGCGGGCCGATGACCGCCTAACGGCCGCCTGGCTGATCAACAGGCAACTGACCAACCGGTATAACGAAGCTTCCTTGCACTGACAACAGGCTGGTGGTGTCGGTTGAGATTGTAGCCGGGAATGGGCTATGAGGGTGTGGTGTTTCCGCCGTTAGATACGCCTATTCCCAGCCACTGGCAGGCCCGCGTACCCAATCATCTCCTGCCGCAACTGAATTCTTTCCCAAAACACATCCCTAATGGCAGAAATTGCTTTATATACGAGCTTTCTCAGGCCCAAGATTAATTCATAATACCAATACCGTGTAATCAGGACTGTCTGCAACGGAGCCGGGAGGAAGAATGATTTTTTTGTTGAGCTCTATGCTTGGCCTGGTCTCAAATGACCGCGTGGAGGAGGCAGGCCGGAGCACGCAGAGGAGGGAGTTTGCGCTGCGAATTGCCGAACTGAGATTTATTCATTGCCCGCAAGCGGAGGAGGAAGTAAACTGCATGCTGGCGAGTGCCCCGCTAAGGAGGATGTGCGATGATCCGGAAAGTTCCTCTGCTTGCGGCATTGTTGCTGCTGTCACTGACAGCCCGCGCAGCGTCGGCCCAACCCACGAATGTGATCTTTTTCATCGGTGACGGCATGGGCCCGGCGCAGGTTGAGGCGGCTGGGCTGTACGCGGGCGGGCCGATGTCATTCGAGGGCTTCGCCCACCAAGCCTACATGACGACATACTCAGCCAATAATCCCATAACCGACTCAGCCGCCGCAGCGACTGCCATGGCTACTGGAGTGAAGGTCCCCAACGGTGTGATCTCGATGTCCGGGCCGACCGAGCTTTACACGTTGCTGGAGTACTACCGCGACCTCGGCCGAAGCACCGGGCTTGTCACGACGACCTACATGACCCACGCGACGCCAGCTGCCTTCGGCGCGCACGAGCCCAGCCGCGATAACCTCTCTCAGATTGCCAGCGATTACCTCAACCAGACGCGCCCCAACGTGCTGTTGGGCGGCGGCGCCAACGGCATGAGCGTTTTTGCAGCCACAACGGCGGGGTACAACGTCGTCACCGACAGGGCTTCCATGCTCGCCCTGGACACCGAAATGCAAACGTACGTCTCGGGCCAGTTCGGCTCGACCCACCTGCCGTATGAGTACGACGGGGTGGGCTTGTTGCCGCACCTTTCGGAGATGACGTCGACAGCCCTGAATATTCTGGACAACGACACGGACGGGTTCTTCCTGATGGTCGAGGGCGGGCGGATCGACCAGGCAGGGCACGACCACGACATCGCGCGGAATGTCACCGAGACTGTCGAGTTCGCCAACTCCGTGCAGCAGGCCATCAACTGGGCCTCCGGGCGCAGCGACACGCTCATCATAGTCGCCGCCGACCACGAAACCGGCGGGCTGGTCGTCAACGGCCCGGGCACCCCATTCCCCGACGTAACATGGACAGCCAGCGGGCACACAGCCACGAACGTCCCGGTTTACGCATGGGGCGTCAACGCCTATATGGTAACCGGCCTGATGGATAACACCGACCTGTGGGACGTCATGACCATCCCCGAACCGGCAACGATAGTCCTCATCGGCTTCGGCGCAATCACGCTGGCTCGAATGCGGCGACCTTCCAGGCCAGCCCGGACCAGGGCGACACTTGGCGAGATGTCCGGCATGCACCGTCGCCAATAGAAACGCTCGCGGCGCGAGCCGAAACAACCGGCATGTAAGGCTCTGCAAAAAAAGTTGTTGCACGCAGTTCTCGCCAGTCCTGTCTTTGCCGATCCCTCCACGACGCTTGTATTTACTCACGCAGGCTACATAGAATGTGCCGAGCAGGGCGATTATGTAAATCAGCCTCGGTTTGCTCTGCCGGCAGGTCGTTAAGAAACAAACGCCTACGATACGGGCGGCGTCTGTCCCGCCGGTCTGCGTCGGCCCGCGCCCGACGACGCCTAAACCATATCCGGCGACGCAGCTGCTCGGAAAGGAGCACATCATGAAGGTCGAAAAGTTTCTCAAGAAGGCAGGCGTGAAGTTTTCCAAGCACCGCCACCCCAAGGCCTACACCGCGCAGGAACTGGCTGCCGGTGAGCACATCAGCGGGCACCAGGTCGCAAAGTCGGTTGTCGTTCACGCAGATGACCGGCGCGTGCTCTGCGTGCTGCCTGCCAGCTGCAGAATAGACCTCACAAAGCTCGCTGCTCAACTGGGCGTTAAGCACTGCCGCATCGCCGAAGAGGCCGAACTGGAAGAACTGTTCCCCGATGTCAAACTCGGCGCAGAACCCCCCTTCGGCCATCTGTACGGGCTCGAGACGGTCGTCGACGAGCACATGACCCGCTGCGACAACATCACCTTCAGCGCGGGAGACTACTCCAAGGCGATCGAAATGTCCTTCAGCGAGTACGTCCGCCTTTCTGAGGCAAAGGTGATGGACTTCGCCCTGCCGGCCTCCTAGAGAATGTGATGTCCTCACAGGCGCCGCCTCGCCCGCCGCATCGCGGGTTCGTGCCGGTTGCGCGGAAGAATTGGCCGCCACCTGTGACGAGCAGCCCTGACACCGTCGGGTCGGGCGCCTCACCTGACACCGGCATCTCGACTATTGCTCGGATGACGCTCGCAACCCGCCAGGTCTGTGAACAACATCCATCGCGTCGTCGCCGGCTGGGCAAAGCGGAAACATAAGCACCGCCGCCATCACACCTAAAGCATGTCTGCCCGTCTTCATTGCCGCCCGATCATGCTGCATGCCGACGCAGCAGCTCTCTCGACTGCCTGCAACCTTTCCCTTGAGCCGAACTTGAGTCGAGCCAAGGCTTTGTAGAGGTCCGGCTACCGCCGAAAACGTCAGGCATCAAGACATATCAAAAAGTGTAAATACACGGGGAAAACGTTTGCTTCGGGAAGCAGATCGGGTAGAATCTGAGATATGCGAGGGCCGGCGATCTGTGTGCATCTCTTTACCTCGACAAGGCCCTCGTTAAGGTTCCGCAGACGCTGTGCGGCCAGCAGGGCCGGCTGACGTTGGCGGTTTTTGCTGTTGCGCCAAGTCTGCGGGAGGAATTGGACGACCGCCGAGGCGACGGCCGCCCCGAGAGAAGAGTTCTGAACAAAGGAGATCGGACATGGGAAAACATCTTCAGTTTCTGGCGCTGTTAGCAATGGCTGTCCTGCTGACAGCGGGAGCAGCATCAGGCTATGTCTATGGGTATGACCCCGCAAAGGTGCAAGCCGGCGGCTGGTACTGTGAACTCGCCCAGGACCCCGTCATGATTACTGGCGGCGTGTATGATGGCAAGATCGAGTATTTCTTCGACCTTTACATGACTACCGGCACGATGTACTACCAGTGCATCGTCGGCCTGGACAACAGCAAGATGGCCAACGCCCAGACGCATGAGCCTGCCTCGTTCGGCGGCGACTTTGTCAGGACCCAGCAGTGGGGCGAAGGGCCCGACAGCTTCTTCGCCGCCCAGCCTGGTTGGTCTATCGCCACGGGCCGAATCTTCGACCTCTGGTCGAAGGATATCAACGAGACCTTGGCCAAGGCGAACACTGACAACCTGTTCCGGAGTTCTTACGACGATGGCTCCGGCGGCTGGGCCGACGCGGGCCTGGGGCTCAATGGCGCCACCAACAACCCCCACTCGTATGGCGAGTACGTGGAATTCCATGCCGGCGGCGCGGACGTCTGGAAGGCAGAGCTGACCGGGCCGGGCCAACCCCTGCAATGGCAGCTCAGCAACAACTGGTTCGGTGATGAGCCCACTGTGGACATGATCTTGATCATGGGCACCAACTACTGGTGGCAGCCGACCAGCGGCAATGGCCTGGTCGCCACGGTTCGGGTGGTCTACGACGAATGGATCCTTCCGGGCACGGTCGGCTGGGGCAGCTCGGCTGGAGAGAATCCCGTTCTCGGCAACTTCATCCCCGAGCCGGCGACGATGAGCCTGCTGGCGCTGGGCGGCCTGGCGCTGCTGAAGCGCAAGAAGTGAAATAGATCTGCCGCGGCGAGTGCCCGGCGACCGAAGAACTGAATAGACATCCTCAGGGGCCAGCGGCCGACAGGTCGCTGCCCCCTATTGTGGCGTTTTCCTTTTCACGCGTTCTTCTTGAAGGAGAAGAAACATGAAGACCTATTCACGGATGGTAATACTGTCGACGGCTATGCTGCTGGCATGCAACGCAGCGGTGGCGTACGACTACGGGTACGATCCGGCAAAGGCCCAAGGCGGCAGCAGGTGGTACTGCGAGCTCGCCCAGGACCCAACTTATATCTCCAGTGGCGTGTACGCCGGGAAGTACGAGTACTTTTTTGACCTTTACATTGCCGGTGTGGGCAACACGTCGATGTGGTTCATGTCGATCGTCGGCCTGGACAACAGCAAGATCGCCAACGCCCAGACACTCGAGCCCGATGGCGACCACGTCAAGACCCAGCAGTGGGGCGAAAAACCGGACAGCTTCTTCGACTCCCAGCCGACCTGGTCGGACGCCACGGGCAGGATTTACGACCTCTGGTCGACGGGCATGAACTCGTCACTGGCGTGGGCGACTGAGCCCAACATGGAGCGGGCATCGTATGACGACGGCGCCGGCGGCTGGACCGATTCGGGCCTGGGCTACGCCGGTTCGAGCACCTCTAACCCCCACTCCTATAACGAATACGTCCCCTACGCCGCGAACAACCCCAACATCTGGAAGGCTGAACTGACCGGCCCGGGCCAGGCCCTCCAGTGGCAGCTCAGCGACAACTGGTTCGGCGCCGAGCCCAGTGAAGATATGATCTTGATCATGGGCACCAACTACTACTGGCAGGAAACGGGTGTGGGGGGCGTGGTCGCCACCGTCCGCGTGGTTTACGACGAGCCCATCGACCCACTCACCATTGGGTGGGGCGGCTCGGAGAGGGACTATCCCGTCCTCGGTGACTTCACCCCGCCCACGCCGCCTGGGCCGGACCCCGGCGACTTCGACAATGACGGCGATGTTGACGTTGACGACATCAACGCGCTCTGCGCGAACATGACAGGCGACGGTGTCCTGCTGCCAGTCGGCTTTGAGCAGTACGACCTCGACGGCGACGGCGACGCAGACTCGGCCGACATGGACATCCTGATCCACGACCTGGTCGAGACGACAGTCGGTGTCGGCACGGAGTACGGCGATTTCAACCTCGACGGCACGGTCGATACCGTGGACCTGACGATCCTTGGCACGTACTTCGGCATCGGCACGACCTGGAGCCAGGGCAACGCCAACTGCGACACGACCGTCGATACCGTGGACCTGACGATTCTCGGCACGTACTTCGGCTTCGTCGCATCCAGCCCCATACCCGAGCCGGCGACGCTGGTCCTTCTGGGCTGTGGAGCAGTTGCGCTGATCAGACGTCGCAGGTAGGCCAGAGAGACACGCGAACAACCGAATACAAACCAAAGCGGGCGGCACTTCCGGGCCGTCCGCTTGTTTTTTCGCTCGCCGACTTACGCAACTCTCTCGGCGATCCACCTGATTGCCCTATCGCCGCATGACTGCATGCTCCCTCGGCAATCCTGTGCCCCGCCTGTCCCACAGGCCCGGTATATTTCGCGCCATGAAGTTTTCGGAAGCGTAGGTACTTAATAGGACAGAGCTTCGGGCGCTGTTCCGGCGGTAATTCTTTTGGCTTTCGTTTTCTTTTTTATGTTGACACCGGGGGGGCATTTCGTTTATATTCAGGTGTCGCTTCACGGCAAATGCTTTGCACCCTGGCGGTGGTGGTATCTAATCCGTCGGGCTGTAAAGGATTTGAGGCGAATCGACAGCGAGGTGTCGGAGTTGGTTCTGATGGTTGCCGGACCAACGTAAACAATTCGAGGTACAGTTGTACTTCTGCTGTCATGGTCCAAACGTGAGGAATGTGGCAGGAGCAGGCATTGTGGGAAGGAGAAGCATAATGAAGAAAGTATTGTTAATTGTTGCTTTGGTGGCTATGTGGGCAGTTGTGGCGCAGGCCGATGTCGTGACGTTCAGCGGTGGTGGTCGAACGACCGCCGGCGTTGGCAAGTGCTATGACAACAACATCCAGAACCGCATTACTTGGTCGAGCACGGGCAACGGCGGCCCGAACCCCACGCTGATTCTGGACGAGAACTACAACAACCGTCGTGGGCTGATCCGCTTCGACGTTTCGGAACTCGATGGCATGATCGCCAGCGTCAACAGCATAACGCTGCGGCTGACCTTGGCTGTCGATCAGGCTGTTGCCTCGAACGTCGCCGTCAACCGCATCACTGCCGCCGACTCGAGCTGGGAAGAAGGCGCCTATGGTTGGAGTGGTTTCATGAGCGGTAGTACCCTATGGAGCATGCAGACGAGCTCCACGTACGTGATGCTCATGCGCTACCAGGGCTGGTCCGGCGTTTGGGGCACCATGCTGGCCAATCAGGCCGTCAGCGGCGTTGCCGGCGACACTGTGGACTTCACCTTCACCGGCGAAGACCTGACCGCGATGCTGCAGGCTTGGGCGACTGCCCCTGTCTACGACACCGGTGCCGGTGCTTGGGAAAACCGGAACCTTGGCCACGTTGATGTTGCCAACGAAGGCATCGTCATCCGGGGCTTCGGCACCACGTTCGCCTCGTGGGAAAACGCCACCTACGCGGGCCCAACGCTGATCGTGGACTACGTCGTCCCCGAGCCCGCCACGATGGGTCTGCTGGCTGTGGGCGGCGTTCTCGGTCTGATCCGTCGCAAGAGATGATAAGCGGCTGATAACGCCAAAGTAAGTGCTAAGAGCGGGCGAGGGTTCCAAAGGCGGACTCTCGCCCGCTTTAATGCGACGAAGAGCCCTGTCAAACAATGCTGCAAGGGCACGATGGATGATAGGAATTAACGCTTGCATCTGTCGCCCATTATGCTACAATTAAGGTGTTAGCTGGTTTGGACTTCCTTGCGTTGAGGAATGTCTTTGGAACGATGGCGCCTTGGACGGTGGCTTGATGCGGGCCGTGGGTCTGTATCACTTAGTGGCCAGTCTTGCCTCCGCCCCTACGGAGCATTCCTTTGGAGAAGGAAAATAAGGAACTGAACATGAATAAGAAAACTTTATCCCTCGTATTGGTGGCAGCATTAGCCTTTGGGGCCTCGGCCGCGTCGGCCTACACCACCGCCCCCACGCCGCCGCCCGGCCATCCCGCCGGCCACGGCTGGATCCAGTTGTCTGCCTACGACTACATGACGACCGGCCCCTATGCAGGCAACTATCGGTATGTCTACGACCTCTACAATGACACGTCGACCTACCTCCGTCAGGCCAACATGTACTTCGATGCCTCGGGCGTGCTCAACCAGTTCAATTACTACAATATCGACCGTGATGGCGACGGCGAGGCCGACCCCGACCTGGTCCAGAACTGGTGCACGGAAGCGGCCGGTATCCCGCGCCCGAATATGGGTTTCCTCGATACCAACCGCTGGCCCTCCTACTGGGTTACGAAGCCGGACTTCACCCAAGCCTGGGTTGAGCCCAAGGACATCATTCGCGTCACTGACCAGTCCTACATGTATTCGCCGGACGCGCGCATCGATCCGCTGCCCGTTAACACGGAATGGTACATGGACAACGAATGGCACACCGGCGGCCAGTATGTCGGCGGCGGCATCTTCACCTTCAAGCGTGGCTACGCTGACGAAACCGGCATCTACTGGGACAGTGACAACAACCTCCTGACGCCGGACCGTTTCTCGGCGGGCCTGGCCATGACGTTCGTGATCTACCACCCCTCGGCTGTCGGTAGCTACAACATCCAGTTCGGGATCAACCAGGGCGTCAGCGGCTGGGTGGACGGGCCCATGGTTGTCGAAGAGAACGACCCCGGCGATTTTGACGGCGACGGCGATGTTGATGTTGACGACATCAATGCGCTCTGTGCGAACATGACCGGCGACGGCATACCCCTGCCGCCTGGCTTTGAGCAGTATGACCTCGACAACGACGGCGACGCCGACTCGGCCGACATGGACATCCTCATCCACGGCCTGGTCGAGACGACAGTCGGCATCGGCACGGAGTACGGCGACTTCAACCTCGACGGTAAGATCGATACGGTTGACCTGACGATCCTCGGCACATATTTCGGCGTCGGCACGAGCTGGAGCCAGGGCAACGCCAACTGCGACACGACAGTCGACACCGTGGACCTGACGATCCTCGGCACGTACTTCGGCTTCGTCGCCTCAAGCCCCATCCCCGAGCCAGCCACGATGAGTTTGTTGGCCATCGGCGGCATTGCCGCCCTGATCCGGCGTCGCAAGTAGACGATAGACCTGAGTCAATTAACGTTGTTGGTACGAGCGGGCCGCCCGCAGGGGCTGCCCGCTTTTTTCTGCTTTCCGAGGCAGGCGCACTGCCGAAACATGGCCGATGGTCTTCAGGTCCGGCAGCGGCCGGGCGAAGATGCCGCTGTTGCGAGCGGCAAGCTGGGCCGACCAGGCAAGATCGCCCGGGCAGGCAAGCGAGAAATAAGCGGCAAGTGAGGCGACCGGATTTGCCGGTCATGGCTGGGGCGCGATCGGGAATGGATGGCGCCGGTCGGTCGCATTAGCCGTGGCCGGGCCCTATCGGCCTCACCTGGCTTGCCGCCGCAACGGCCGTGCCCGTGGATGCGAAAAATGCTATCCGGGGGCTGTTTCCTCTTGACCCGGGCCGGATGGATACTCTATCATGAATTGTTGTTAAGCATAGCTGCTCGGAAGCCTTTGCCGATAAGTCGCGGTGAGGCCTGGGGCAGATTGATACGCGACGGCCGTCGAGCGTGCTGTGAAGCCGGCGGGCAGTCGGGACAGCGGCGTTCAGTTGCCTGCCCGGTATCAATGACGGGTCGGCAAAAACGTTGCGGCGTCGCCCGCAATGGGAAATATGACCGGAAAGGGCGCCGTGGCGCAGAGCGTCGATTAATTCACCTGCGGCGAAAGCCGGGGCATAACACTCGTAAGCGATGATGTAGCAGAATGTTAAGGGAAATACTGTTTAAGAAAAGCTCTGACGTCTCCCCGCCATCGGCGGGTGCGAGACCACAAGGCCGACAGGAACATTTCTTGTTCCCACAGCCGTAGTTCCCTACCACATTCGGGTGAATTGATTGTAGCTGAGCGGCAGATAATGCCGGCCCGCCTGCTGTCAGGTTGCACTCCTCGGCACGTCGCCATAGAAAGGAAACGTGCCATGCCGTACCATCCCGCCTTACTGCCGGCACCACTGGCAGTCAGCGACCTAATTGCCCTGCTCATTGCGGTTGTGCTTGTCGCCGCGACGGTCGGGGTAATGCTGCTCGTCGAACGATTCCGTAAGGCCTCGCTCAATAAGGAATTAAAAATGCTTCGCGCCGCTGCCGAAGCCGAGGCCGCCAAGGTTGTCGCCGAGGCCAAGGCCTCCGCCGAGCAGGAATTCATCACCCGTCGCGAGAAGTTCGACCAGCAAACCGAGTCCACCCGCAACGAGCTGAGGGCCGAGGAGAAGCGCCTTGCCAAGCGGGCCGACATAACCGACCAGAAACTGGAAACCTTACACGCCAAGGAGCGGATGATTGAATCCGCCCAGAACGCCCTCAACGAGCGCGAGCGAGGACTGGCCAACAAGGATCGCCAGCTGAGCGACCTCATAGCCCAGCAAAAAGGGCAACTCCTTAAGATAGCGAACCTTACGGTCGAGCAAGCTCGTGAGCAATTATTGCAGCGCGTGGAAAAAGAGATGGAGCACGAAGTGGCCGCCATTGTCCAAGAGAAGATCGACCGGGCAAATGAGGCCGCCGAAAAAGAGTCCCGGGAGATAGTCGTCCGCGCCATTCAGCGTTACGCCGCTGACCAGACTTGCGAATCGACCGTCTCGACAGTGGATATATCGTCGGACGACGTTAAAGGCCGAGTCATCGGCCGAGAGGGCAGGAACATCCGCGCGTTCGAAAAGGCTACCGGCGTCGATGTCATAGTCGACGACACGCCGGGGGTAGTAGTGGTCAGCGGGTTCGACCCTGTCCGGCGCGAGGTGGCGCGAAGGTCCATGAACAAGCTTATCCAGGACGGGCGAATCCACCCGACGCGGATCGAGGAGGTCGTCGCGGCCACAGAGAAGGAAATCCGCAAGGAGATGACCGAAGCTGGCAAGGCCGCCACGATGGAAGCGAAGGTGCGAGGTCTGAACAGCCGCCTGGTCGAGCTGCTCGGCCGACTCAAGTTTCGCACGAGCTACGGCCACAATGTGCTTCAGCACTCGCTGGAGGTGGGCTTCCTTTCGCAGATGATCGCCGAGGAGCTTGGCCTGAACGGCCAGATTGCTCGCCGGGCGGGCCTGTTGCACGACATCGGCAAGGCCGTCGACCACGAGGTCGAGGGCAGCCACCCGCAGATCGGCGCGGACCTGCTGAAGCGCTACGGTGAGAAGCCGGAGATCGTCGAAGCTGCCGGCGGCCATCACGGTGACGTTGAGGCCATCAGTATTTATACGCCCATCGTCGCCGCGGCCGATGCCATCAGCGCCGCCAGACCCGGCGCGCGTCGGGAGAGTGTCGAGCGGTACATCCAGCGGCTTCAGAAGCTCGAGGAAATCGCCACCGCCTTCGAGGGTGTCAACCAGGCGTACGCAATTCAGGCCGGGCGAGAGGTCCGCGTTATCGTCGACGCCGCCGACGTGGACGACAAGCTGTCAGGTAAGATCGCCCGCGACATCGCCCGGCGGATCGAGGATGAGATGGAATACCCCGGCGAGGTGAAAGTCACGCTCATCCGGGAGACCCGCTGTGTGGAGTATGCGAGATAGCGGCCGAGGACTCGGTGACCGCCCAGTGAACTGACGTAGACGACCGAGCAAACCCCAAAGGCCACGCATAGCTATGCGTGGCCTTTTTTCAAGGCGGGCTGCACACACAGCGGCGGGACTCTCGTCCCGCCGCGTGGTGTTGTGCGGATGAGCTGTACCCGGCGGTGGAAAGAGTCACATGCGAAGGCGGGGCTTGGCGCTCGCTGTCTCACAGCTGATGATACGCACCCATGCGGGCTGCGTCCCGGGCCGCAACGGCGTGGGAAGGCGCAGACGGTTTGCCTGCGCTTGGAAAAGGCTAGAACGGACAGGTAACCTCGGCGCAGCCTCAATCGCCCGCTATCGAGAGCATTGGAGCACGTATGAATCGAATTACGAAGGCGCACCTGGTGCTGCTGCTGATAAACCTGGCGATGCTCGCCGGCTTTGGGTGGGTGTTCTGGGTCCGTCGAAATTACGAGTTCATGACGTACGTCGCCGTCGTGGGCGGGGCGATAGCCGCGGTCGGCTTGAGTCTGCGTCGCGTGCCTTACACCATGGACTGCCTGGTGGCGATGACGGTGTGGGCGGGGCTGCACCTGGCCGGCGGGGGCGTGGCCATCGGTGAATACGGCCGACTGTACGACGTGATGATCTGGCGGGTGTCGGACACGTGGCCTATCCTGCGGTATGATCAATTGGCGCACATTTGGGGTTTTGCGGCTGCGACGTTGCTGGCGCACTGCCTGCTGTCCAAGAGTCTTCTAAAGCCAGTTCCCGGACCGGCGTGTCTGGCGATCGTGCTGCTGATGGCCGGGCTGGGATTTGGTGCGCTAAACGAGATCGTGGAGTTCATCGTATCCAGTGTGCTCAAGCAGACCGGCGTGGGCGGCTACCTTAACACTTCGCTGGATTTGTGCTCCAACCTTCTCGGGGCCGCCGTTGCGGTGGTCTACCTTGGCGTTCGCGGGCGACTGAGCTGATGGGGGCTACATGGGGAAAAAGGCGGGCGACGGACACCTGGCCGGGGTCCATCGCCCAAAGTTTGGCAGCGCCTGAGGCTGTCGCATAAGAAGTACCACCCTATCTTCGGCCACATTCCTGTAATTCTTTAGCGTTCCAACAGGTGCGCGACTTTGGGCTTCAGAGACCTCAATAATCGCAGAATATGGCTCGAAAATGGCCGTTTTCGCCGGTGTCCGATAACCAAATCGGTTGGTACAGACGTGTTATCGGGCGTGAGGCGGAGGGGTGGCACTACACCGCGTCGGGACCTGACAGAATCTTCACGTCGTCACCGAAGACCGCCAGCTCGGCGATTCGGCTGGCGGGCAGCATGGCTTGTATGCGTGCGGTTGCGCCTTCAAAGGACTGGTCTTCTATGTGGGCGTGCCTGGCGATGAACTGCATGAGCCTGCCCTGTCCGCAGTTTGCGGTCAACGTGATGCGCATTTGCCTGCCCAGTAGGCGGCGGGATACCTGCTCTGACAGTGCACTGGCGCCTTCGCCGGTGACGGCTGACATAAAGAGAGCGTCGGGGTGCTTGTTGGCGAGCACCGTTCGCACGGTGGGGTCGGTTATTCGATCCAGCTTGTTCAGAACGAGCAGCCGATCGGCATGGTCCACGCCGAGTTCTTCCAGCACGCTGTTGACAGCATCTATCTGATCGTCGACGGTCTCACTGGAGGCGTCAGCCACGTGCAGCAGAAGGTCCGCCCAGATGGCCTCTTCCAGCGTCGCCCTGAAACTGGCCACCAGGTGGTGCGGCAGGTCTCGGACAAAACCCACCGTGTCGCTCAGCAGCACCTCTCCGTCGCCCAGGTTCCAGCGCCGAGTGCGGGTATCCAGCGTCGCGAATAGTTGATCCGCCACGAAAACGCCAGCGTCGGTCAGGAGGTTCATCAGTGTGCTCTTGCCAGCGTTCGTGTAGCCCACGAGGCACACGCCCGGCAGTTTGCTGCGGCCCCTGACCTGGCGGACCTTGCGCCGATCGATTTCGTCGATTTCCCGCTTGAGGTGCGAGACGCGTTTCTGCACAAGGCGACGGTCGATTTCAATTTGTCTTTCGCCCGGGCCTCGCGTGCCGATGCCGCCCGCCGCTGTCGCCCCCGTGGCTGTGCCGCCGGCGATCCTCTCCAGGTGCGTCCACATATGGCGCAGGCGGGGGTAGGTGTACTCAAGCTGGGCGAGCTCCACCTGCAGCCGACTCTCGGCAGTTCGGGCGTGCGCGGCGAAGATGTCAAGAATAAGCTCGCTGCGGTCGAGCACCTTGCGATTGGTGACCTGTTCGAGATCGCGAATCTGGGCGGGTGTCAGATCGTTGTCGAAGATTACGATGTCGGCGTCGTTGGCCTCGGCCCTGGCGGCGATTTCCTTGGCCTTGCCTGTACCGACGTACAAGCCTGGGTGCGGCTTGGGACGCTTGGCGATCATTTCGTCGATAACGTCCGCTCCGGCGGTCCTCGCCAGGTTTCGCAGTTCCCCCAGCGGATCGGCCTGATTGATGCGCCTGTTTGGCAGGATTACCGCCACAAGCAGCACACGCTCAGCCCGAGTGGAAAGGTCCGTTCGTTTTAGCTCACTCATGGATTGCGGGGTTTTCTCCTTACCTGTGTCTCTACCTAATTATAGCACGATCCGCCCTGGCCGGCTCACATGTCGCCGCTATCGACTGAACAGCCAGAACACGACGGGCATGACCATCGCTATGAACATAAGCGTGTTGACCACAAACAGCGTGGACGCCCTGTCCGGGCGAAGATTGAACATGCTAGCGATGGCGGCAGTGGCGACGGCTGCGGGCATCATTGCCTCTATGATCACCGTGTTCCGCAGCTCCCAACTGACGTGAAATCCCAGCCGCGCCGTCGCCCAAACAAGCCCAGCCGCCACCAGACCCGACAGGACAAATCGCGTGACCGCTAGGCCCAGTATCAGCCGGAGCATCGCCAGCGCCCCGCGCAGGCGCAGCGTCAAACCGATCGAAAAATAGGCCGCCGATGTCGTTAAGACCGCAAATATTTCCGCCAGGTGTATGCTGCTGATTACCTCCGGCTGGTGCTGATTAAGTAAGTTCAGCGCCAATCCCAGCAGCGCCATCGGCAGTCCCAGCGACCGCCAGTCGAATATGCTTCGCAGCATGAGCCTGCCAAGCGAACCGCTTGTGTGGTCCGGCGAGAAATGCCGCGCGATCGGATACATCATGATAACGATAAGGGGCATCCACATGATGCAGTAGATGCTCATCAGGGCCAGCCCGCGCTGCCCATACAGCGCCAGCAGGACGAGCCCGCCCATGGTTACGCCGGTGTTGGCGGCGCCGCTTGCGATACTGAATATGCCCATCTCGGCCCGGTCGCCGGTCAGCAGACGGGCACAGAAAAGCCCCAAGAGCAACATCATCGCCGCACTGATCGCTCCCAGAATTGGCAGCAGGACAAGGTCGGCTGACAGCTCTGTCTTCCATATCGCCAACAGCTGCACTGACGAATACCCCAGCGCCATGACAACTGTCATCAGCACTCGCGAAGTCGATTCACCAAGCCATCGCAGCTTCCGGGCTGCGTAGCCCGCCGCCATCGAACCCACTATCAGCGAGGCCCACGCAACAAGTTTTTGATGTGGTTCCACGCGATCAGTCCTGAAATAACAAGGGCATTTCCGCTCGCGCGGGTCGGCCCGGGCAAGAGGACCGTAGCCTATGGCGCCGGGCGGGGGCGGGCAAGAGCTTTCACGGTCCGGACGGAAATAACGGGAACTTTTTGCCTCCGTCTCGCATCTAAGCTAAGATGTCGGTAGTTCGTCCACACAGGACAAACGAATCTGAAAGGGAACCATTATGAACCGCACGTGCATACTACTAGTTGTCTGTTTGGCTGCTTCGGCCGTGGTCGCCCAGCCCGCAGCCGTGGACGTGCCCGTCACGAGGGTAGTGCTGTTTTCCTCGGGCGTCGGTTATTTCGAGCACACTGGCCAGATCGAAGGCGAGGCTGTAACGCAACTTATGTTCAAGACTGACCAGATCAACGACGTGCTGAAGTCGATGATCGTCATGGACTCATCCGATACCGGCGGTGTTACGAGCGTAAACTACGCCTCCCGCGAGCCGCTTTGGCGGGCGCTGCAAAGCTTCGGCGTGGACCTGTCGACCGAGCCGGACCTGGCGGAGCTGCTCAACCAACTTCGTGGCGCGGAGGTGGTTGTCCTTGCCCCCAAGGAGATAAAAGGCAAGATACTGAAAGTGGAAGAGGTCGTGCAGATAGACACCGATACTGGGCTTGAAATTTACAAGTACAAGCTGGACCTTGTCACCGAAGAAGGCATCAAGTCTCTGTCGATGGAGTCGATTCAGAACATCGAACTGATCGACAAAAAGCTGGCTGGGGAGCTCAATAAGGCCCTGGCCGTCCTGCTGACCAGCCGCGATACCGAGCGCAAGCCCGTGGACATCACCTTTTCGGGCGAAGGGCAGAGGGAAGTGCGGATCGGCTACGTGATAGAGACGCCCGTCTGGAAGACGAGCTACAGGCTTGATCTCACCGGCGATGAGCCTCGCCTGCAGGGCTGGGCCATCGTCGAGAACACCTCCGATGTGGATTGGACCGGCGTGCAGCTTTCGCTGGTGAGCGGCCGGCCTATCTCTTTCGTTCAGGACCTCTACACGCCGCTTTACGTACCCCGCCCGATTGTCGAGCCGGAGCTTTACGCCTCCCTCCGCCCCCAGACCTACGCCGAGGGAATGTTCCAAGAGGACGAAGAAATGAGTATAGAAATCGATAAGGCGGACAGAGGGAGGTTAATGATGGTGCCGGAAGCGCCGGCCAGACCCCCCATGGGCGGCGCCGGGGCGGCGGACTTCTTTGCCGAAGAAGATACGCATGTCGGCCTCTACGGAATGCAGTCGGTAGCACAGGCCGGTCAGGTGGGCGAGCTGTTCCGCTTTGACATCGCCAAGCCCGTGGAGCTTCCCCGCCGGACAAGCGCCATGCTGCCGCTGATCGACACGGAGATCGACGCGGAGATGGTGAGCATCTACAACGCCTCGGTCATGCCGCGCAACCCGCTGAATGGGGCGATCCTCAAGAACGACACCGGAATGGACATGCTCGGCGGGCCGATCACCGTCCTGGACGACGGCATGTACGCCGGCGACGCGAGCATCGACCACCTTGCAGAGGGCGACAAGCGGCTGATCAGCTACGCCGTAGACCTGGACGTCCTGGTGGATTCGACGTCCAAGTCGTCCAGCGACATCACGGCTGTCAAGATCGTCCGAGGCACGCTCATCGTCACCCGAAAGACTGTCACCACGCAGGAATACAAGATTGAAAACAAGACGGATGACGAGCGAATCCTCATCGTCGAGCATCCGTACGATCAATCGCAGAAGCTCGTTAAGCCCGAGAAGTTCGAGGAGCTCACAGACAAGTGGTACCGCTTCCGCAAGGTGGTTCCCGCCGGTGAGGAGGCGTCGCTGGAGGTCGCCACCGAGCGCGTGCAGGACCAGGCGATAGGCATACTGAGCTACGACATCAACAGTCTGCTGTGGTACGTCGAGAACGGTGAGATCGACAAGGGCGTTCGTGAAGCGCTCGCCACGGCGATCCAACTTCGGCAGAAGGTCGCCCAGCTCAACGGCGAACTGGCAGATCTCAATCGCGAAAAGGCGGAGCTTGTAAAGGACCAGGATCGCCTGCGGAAAGACCTGTCCAGCGTCGGGCGGGACAGCCCGCTTGGCCAGCGGTACATGACCAAGCTCAACGAGCAGGAAGACCGCTTTGAGAAGATCGACGTCTCCGTGGAAGAGATCAACTCAGCGATTAAGGCGGCCGAAGAGGAACTGGTAAACTACCTCAACGAGCTCAACGTCGGATAGCTTTACTATGATGCGGCGAGACAGCGCGGCGGCTTGGTAACAGGCCGCCGCGTTTTATTGCGCAGCCCTGAGGGTTATACTGCCTGTTATGTCATTGAAGGTAACATTGCTCGGCACTGGCACCAGCGTGGGGGTGCCGATGATCGGCTGCACATGTCGCACCTGCACCTCGCCGGATCCGCGCGACCGCCGCGACCGGCCTGGCGCGATGGTGCAATACGAAGATTCGGCGGGTGAACCTCGCACCGTCCTGCTGGACACGCCCACAGAGCTGCGCGGACAGATGATCCGCCACCGCGTGATGCGGATAGACGGCGTCGCCTACACGCACAACCACGCCGACCACGTGTTCGGGCTGGATGACCTGCGGCGGTTCAACGCGGTGATGGGCGAGGCCATCGAGATTTATGGCGAGGCGGATGTAATCACATGGATTCGCCGGACGTTTGACTATGTCTTTCAGCCTCACGTCAACGTCAACGATTCGTTCGTGCCCACGCTCGAGCCGCGCACGATCCGCGCCGGTGAGCCGGTCGCGATTGCCGGCCGGCGATGGACCCCTATTCGCCTCATGCACGGGCGTGTGCCGATCGTCGGCTACCGGGTTGGTGGATTCGCCTACTGCACGGATTGCAGCGAAATCCCGCCGGAGAGCATGGAGCTGCTGGAGGGGCTTGACGTTTTGGCGATCGACGCGCTGCGGTACCGCCCACATCCGACGCACATGACGATCGACGAGGCGCTGGCGGCTGTCGATATACTCAGGCCCCGCCGCGCCTACCTCACGCACATCGCACATGACGTATTGCACGCCGAGCTGGAAGCTCAATTGCCCGAGCATGTTTACCTCGCCTACGATGGTCTGACTATCGACGTTCCGGGAAACGGCGGGAATGCAGAAGAGGGATAACTGACTGCCGCTTCAAAGAGGCCTGGCGCCATCAGCGGCGCGGGTGGCGAAGATCGGGCAGCGCCGGTCGAAGCGGTTCTCGAAGCCGTCCGCTACGGCATCGATGATTTTTTCGGCGTGGTCGGCCTCGGCAAGCACAATCGCACAACCGCCAAAGCCCCCGCCCGTCATCCGAGCGCCATAGACACCGGGTTGTCCGCCGGCCAGCTCGACCACCGCGTCCAACTCCTGACAGCTAACCTCGTAGTCGTCCCGCAATGACGCGTGAGAGCCGTACATCAGCTCACCGAAACGGTGGTAATTCCCGCCCTCCAGCGCCTCCACAGCATCCAGCGTTCGCTGGATCTCGCCGACAACGTGCCTTGCCCGCATGAGCTCCTTTCCGGTCAGCATGCCCTGTGTTCCGGCGGCATCTACCGCGGTGACATCCACGTCTCGCAGCATGGGCACGCCGAGCTTGCCGGCTGCGTCGTAACACTGCCGGCGGCGCGCGGCGTAACCGCCGTCGGTCAGATCGTGCTTGACCTGCGTGTCGGCGACCAGCAGCACCAGGTGGGGGTCGTCAAAGGGAATGTGTTTCGTCCGGCCGCTGCGACAGTCCAGCAGCAGCGCGCTGCCCGCCCGGGCCATGATGGCGATCGACTGGTCCATTATCCCGCACGGCGTGCCGGCGAACCTGTGCTCAGCCATCTGGCAGAGCTTCGCCAGCTCGCCATCGGACAGGCTACCCTTGCCGCCGCCCAGCACAGCCAGCGCGGTGGCGACCTCCAGCGACGCGGACGACGACAGCCCACCGCCGATCGGCACGGTCGAATCAAAAAGGATGTCCGCCCCGCCTACATCCTGCCCAGCCGCCAGCAACCCGGCAATCACGCCACGGCAGTAATTCGCCCACGCGGGCCGGCATACCTGGATGGGCTGATCGAGATCTACCGTCGCCTCGGCATCATCCTGCGCCGACGCCAACCGGATCAGCCGATCAGCCCGCCGGGCGTAAAGTGCGATGGTTTTCCGCTCGATGGCAATGGGGAGCACGAAGCCGTCGTTGTAGTCGGTGTGCTCGCCGATGAGGTTCACCCGTCCCGGCGCGCCGACTGCACCCAGGGGCGGGCCGCCGAATGTGCGTGAGAAGCGATCGTTGAGCGATTGAAGGTCCGTCATCATGCGGCGAACCGTATCCGCGTAGCTCACCTGTGTCAAGACGGCGCCGCGATGCGGCAGCTGCGAAGTGCTCTCTTACGTCCCTGCCGTTTCACACTATACAAGGTCGCATGCTTCGGGGGGCATCCAGTGGGGGTCATGATTCTTCCACTTGACGTTGCAGCCGATAGGGTTGGTCAGCGGCACCGCCACCCTGCGACCGGCTAGGATGTCGTCCAGAGCGTCGCGAAGTTCGCGGGTGGTGGCCTGGCTCGGCGTCATGGGGTTGTCGTCCATTCGGCCGGTATAGCAGAGCTTTCGATTGGAATCGAAAACGAAGAAGTGCGGCGTGCGCAGGGCCCCATAGGCCAGGGCGACCTCCTGCGATTCATCCCGAAGATAGGGGAACCGAAAGTTTTTCTCCTTCGCCCGTAAAATCATGTGTTCGAATGAATCGGTCGGATGATTGTCCGTTTCGTTAGAGTTGATCGCCACCATGGCCACGCCCTCCGACGAGTAGCCGGCGTAGAGATCGTTCATGCGGTCCTCCGAGCCAATTACATAGGGACAATGATTGCAGGTGAACGCGACGATAAGGACATTCGCATCGGCGAAGTCTGTCAATCGGTGATTCCTGCCGTCGACGCCTGGTAAGTTGAAATCCGGCGCGCGCTCGCCCAACTGAAGCGTAAAAGCCATGTGGAACTCCTTGTCATATCGAACGAATTCCGTTCACCTGATACCAAATTGTAGACTACAGAGCGCGTTATCAACGAAACGGAGATCAAAATCACGGTCGTACCGGGTGTAAACGGTTATTCCATTTATCAGAGCAAGTCAATTCTATTGCTGGTCCTGAGACTCCAAATGACGGTCCCTGCTGCCTCGGCGCAACAGGAGGCGAATCGGCACCTCGCGGTATGGCAGCCGCTGGCGAAGCTGGTTCACAACGAACCGACGAAACGACGTATCGAAGCTCCGCGGGTCGTTGACGAACAGCAGTATTGTCGGCGGGGCCGTGGCGATCTGTGAAACATAGCGGATCTTCGGCGGCCTGGTGCCGGCCTTGTGGCTGGGCCCGCGCTGGGCGAGAATGTCCTGGATGGCTTCGTTGAGCTCCGCCGTGCCAACGCGGGTCCGCGACTGAACGTAAAGTTGCTCAGCCACGCCGACGGTCTCCCACACGTTCTCACCGTTCGTGGCCGTGGTGAAGCATATCGGCGCGAAGGAGAGGTAAGGGAATGTTTTTGCGAAATACTCAGCATAGTCTTCCGTCGAGGTCGTCTGGCGGGCAAGGTCCCACTTATTGACTACGATGACAACAGGCTTTTCCGCTTCAGCGATTTCGCCGGCCAGTTCCTTATCAACCTGCGAAACCTTGACGCTGGCGTCGATTATCATGGCCACGACATCCGCTCGACGGACTGACCTCAGCGAGCGGTGATGGCTGTAGTAATCGATGCCGCCGTCTACTTTGCGTCTCTTGCGCAGACCGGCTGTGTCTATCACTATGAACTGCCGCCCCTGGCGCTCGATCGTCACGTCGATGCTGTCGCGGGTGGTGCCGGGCGTCTGGGAGACGATGACCCGCTGCTCGCCAGCCAGGTGGTTGATCAGTGTGCTCTTGCCGGCGTTGCGCTTGCCCACGATTGCCAGCTTCATCACCTCGTCGGGCGCGGGCCCGGCGGCGGAGCCGATGACCTTAGCCACTCTCTCGCGCAGCTCGGTCAGGCCCGAGCCGTGCTTGGCCGACACGGCCAGCGGCTCGCCGAAGCCGAGGCGGTGAAGGTCGCCAATTTCCGACGCCAGGTCTGCCTGATCCACTTTGTTGGCGACAAGGATAACAGGGCTGTCCTGCCGGCGCAGGCGCTCAGCCACGCGGCGATCCAGCGGCGTGACGCCTTCCCGGGCGTCGACAATGAAGAGAATCACAGCCGCCTCCGCCACCGCACGGGCGATCTGCGACTCTACGCGCTCCGACAGGTCGTCGATATCCACTATGCCTACGCCACCCGTGTCGACAAGCTCGGCGTACCCGCAGTTGTCTCCGTCGCCCAGCGCCCACGGCGCGCCGACGCGGTCCCGGGTGACGCCGGGGGTCATATCGACGATGGCGATGCGCCGCCCCAGCAGGCGGTTAAGTAGACTGCTCTTGCCGACATTAGGCCGGCCCACGATGGCTACAATAGGCAGACTCATCGCCGGCCATTGTGCCAGTCCCGATTGCCGTTAGCAATGCGTTTGAGCGCCGACCCCGCCCGCCTTACAATGCTGACGGTCCAACCGGGAGAACGCTTATGACAGGCTTCATCGTCGGATTGCTGGTAGGCATCGTGATAGGCGCAGCCGCCACGATCATAGTCACCCTCATACGCAGCCGGGCCGAGCGGCAGCACATTGCCGCGACGGCACAGCAGATGCGGGAGACCTTCGCCGCCCTGGCGGCCGAGGCCCTGGACGCCAACAGTAAGCGCCTCGCCGACCAGGCCGCCGCTACGCTGGAAAGCAAGAAAGCGCTCATCGACCAGTCGGTCTCAGCCGTCAACGAAAGGCTCAACCAGCTCGGGCAGTTCATGCAGAAAACCGAGAGCGACCGCAGGGAGAGCTTCGGGTCGCTCACCAGCTCGCTGGCGTCGCTGTCGCTGACGACGGGCGAGTTGCACAAGGTGCTCGCGTCGACCCAGCGCCGCGGCGCGTGGGGCGAAAAGATGGCTGACGACATCCTCCGCCTGGCCGGGCTCGTGAAGAACGTCAACTACAGCAGACAGTCGGCCGAGGACGCCGAGAGCGGCAGGCCTGACTTCACCTTCTTCCTGCCCAACGACCTGAAGGTGAACATGGACGTGAAGTTCCCGCTGGACGCATACCGGAACTACCTCGACGCCGAAACCGAGGACGTCCGGGAAGGCGAGCTGCGGTCGCTCGCAGCCGCCGTGCGGAACCACATCCGCGCCGTGGCCGGCCGAGGCTATGTGGACGTCAAGGGCGGCACGGTCGACTACGTTATCGTCTTCCTGGCCTCGGAGCAGATCGTCTCCCTGGCCCTCGGCGCCCAGCCGGACCTTGTAGACGAAGCCCTGGCCAAGAAGGTGGTTCTCGCCAGCCCGATGACTCTGTACGCGATGCTGGCGGTCATCCGTCAGGCGGCCGAGAACGCCAACATAATGCGGACAGCCGACGAGGTGCTCGCACTGCTGGCGGCGTTCAACAAGCAATGGCAGCTCTACTGCGATAAGATGGACAAGCTGGGCCAGCGGCTCGACCAAGCTGCAAGCGAATACGAAGACCTCCACACAACGCGCACCAGCCAGCTCCAGCGGCCGCTGGATAAGATCGAAGACCTCCGCGCCGCCCGCGAGTTGCCGAGCGACTTGGAACAGGGATGAGCCTCCTGCTCAAAGCCCCCTGCCCCGGCGCCGGATGTCCGTGTTCATCTGTTCAGGGAGCCGGCAGGTAGGTACGCGCGTTTCTGTCAACCTCTGCCCTATCTGTGTCCTCCGTGGTGATCTGTTTTGTCTGTTGTTCCGGCCCGGGCCGGGGATTGTCGATTGCACAGAAAATGGTTACTATTATGGTGTTATGAGCGATAAGCGAAAGATCAGGCTGCAGGTGGCGCTGGACTTCGTGGAGCTTCGGCGGGCGATGGCGGTGGCTGAGCTGGCCGTCGCGGGCGGTGCGGACATCATCGAAGCCGGCACGCCGCTGATAAAGTCCGAGGGGCTGGACGCCGTCCGCAGGCTTCGGGAGGCCTTCCCGCATGCGACGATCGTGGCGGACATGAAGACGATGGACGCCGGGCGTATCGAGGCGGAGTCTGCCGCCAAGGCCGGTGCAAACGTGATGACGGTACTGGCCGCAGCAGGCGAACACACGATTCGCGAGTGCGTCGAGGCCGGCCGGCATTACGGTGTAGATGTGGCCGTCGACTTGCTGGGCGTGGACGACCCGGTCGCCTTCGCCGCCAGTGCGGGCGAGCTGGGGGTGAGCTGGCTTGACGTTCACTGCGCGATTGACGCCCAGATGCACGGGGCGGACCCGCTTGGTTTGCTGAAGCAGGTGCGTGCAGCCAGTGAGTTGACGCTGGCGGTCGCGGGGGGACTTAACAGCGAAACAGCCGCTGAAGCCGCCGCCGCGGGCGCGGACGTGATAATCGTCGGCGGAGCGATCACCAAGGACGAGGATCCCCGCGCCGCTGCCAAGCGTATTCGTCAGGCTATCGACACCAAGCGTGCTGTCGCCAGTAAGCATTTCAAGCGGAGCGGGCCCGGGGAAATCAGGGCGGCGCTGGAAGGCGTCCGCACGAGCAACATTTCCGACGGCGCGCACCGCCAGCCCTGCTTGGAGGGGTTGAAGCAGCTCATCCAGGGCACCCGGGCGGTCGGGCCTGCGGTGACCGTCCGTACACTTCCGGGCGACTGGGCGAAGACGGTGGAGGCCATCGACGTCGCCGTCGCCGGGGACGTGATAGTGATCGACGCGTGCGGCCAGCCGCCGGCGATATGGGGCGAGCTCGCCAGCGAGAGCGCCGCCAACAAGGGAATTGTAGGCGTCGTGATTCACGGGGCGGTGCGCGACACTGTTGACATACGCAAGCTGAACCTGCCTGTATGGGCGACGCACATCACCAGCCACGCCGGCGACCCGCACGGCCACGGCGTGATAAACGAGCCGATTGTGATAAGCGGGCAGCGGATTTGCCCGGGCGACTGGATCGTCGCCGACGACGACGGGGTGATGGTTATCCCGCAGGCGCGGGCGGTGGAGATGGCCAACCGGGCTGCGGACGTTCTGGAGGCGGAGAACCGTATTCGCGCGGAGATCCGTAACACCCACAGTACGCTGGCGAAGGTCGTTAACCTGAAGCGATGGGAGAAGAAAGGCGTAACCGATGCGATCGGATAAGGACCGCGTGCGCAAGGCCGGCACGGAACTGCTGGCCAAGATCGAGCAGGTGATGGCCAAGGCCGACTGGACAGGCCTGCTGGACCTAGCCGACATGCTGCCTCGCGCGCCGCGGACGTTCGTTACCGGGGCCGGGCGCAGCGGCCTGGTCGCCCGCAGCTTCGGCATGAGGCTGATGCACGTCGGCCTGCCGGTGTTTGTTCCCGGCGAGACGATCACGCCCGCAGCTGGCAAAGGCGACCTGCTTGTGGCAATAAGCACGACAGGCCAGACTGGTTATACCGTCTACATGGCAAGCCGGGCCAAGCAGCTCGGCGCGACGGTTGTCGCCCTAACAGCCGAGGGGGATTCCCCACTGGCTGAGCTCGCCGACGAAGTCGTGCTCATCCCCGCCGAAGATGAGGACATCGTCATACGGGCAGCGGTGTTTGAACACGCCGCCAGCCTGTGCCTAGACGCTGTTTTCAACGTGCTGGCTGAGTTCCTCAAGGTGGACATGGACAGCTTTCGCAAGCACCACGCAAATTTGGAATAGCCGGTCCCACAGGCCTCTGGCGAACAAGCCCGGCCTTCAGTAACTTCCCAGCTCCTTGGCCAGTTGAACTATGTGGCGGAAGTTCTCCAGGGACACGGCATCGGGCACGGAGTGGTCGGAGGAGAAGATGAATCCACCGTTTTTCTTGAGCTGGGGCACGATGCAGCGCATCTCTGAGGTGATCGCGTCGACATCGTCCCAGAGCATCGCGTTTATTCCGCCGTGCAGGACGAGCCTGTCTCCGAACTCCCGCTTCAGGGCCACCGGGTCCAGGCCGGCCTTGACTTCCAGCGGGTTCAGGGCATCGATGCCGGCGTCGATAAACTCGGGTATCAATTTGTAGATGTTGCCGCAGGAATGCAGGTGCGTATAGGCCCTGTGGGCGTGGGCCCAGTCGCAGGCGCGTTTCTGGATGGGCTTGAGTATGTTGCGGAAGGCATCGACCGAGAAGAAGGTCGTACCCTTGTAACCCAAATCGTCAGGCCAAGCGAGCATGTCCGCGGTGTAGCCCTCGGCGTAGAGCATGTCCAGCAGCTCAAGCTGCACGTTAAGCTGGTGGTTGAAGATATCCATTAGCCATTCGGGTTGTTCGAGCATGGCTATCAGTGTGCGCTCCGTTCCGACCATCCAGGCGTGCGTCACATCGAAGCCAAACCACAGGCCGGCCGATATCCATCTGCCTTCTTCGCGCCACCCGGCGTAGTTCTGCTTCAGGTGGTCCCAGGCGATTCGATCCCGCGTGGGGGTCATGCGTTTCTTGGCGACAGCCCAGCTTTCCGGATCGACGACGGTGAAGTCCAAGAACTCAGGCGTGCTGGTTGCGTGCTTGAAGTTTTTCAGGGTCGCGCCCCAGCTGTTGGTTGAGATGACATACTCCTCGGTTTCCTCCACAACGCCGGCGGGAAAATGCGGCGAGTTGTCCAGCCCGATATCGGCCGTCTTGTCCAGGCCAAAATACTCCACCCAGTCCACATCGGCCGGCAGGCCCTCGCGCTGCCAGCGCTCGATGGTCGTGCCCCAGGGCCCGTCGATAATCGGTACGCGGTCGGCCTGGCGGTGCTGGAACATGCGCTTAAACCGCTCATGACTCGTCATCTCAGGCATCGCATCTTCTCCTGGTCAAAGGTGCAGACCTTCCTGCCGACAGGAAGGTAACCATATATTCACTCTGATGTCATCTGATGTCAAAGGCCGATGATCTCTACGCCGGGACGGGCACCAGCCAAAGGAAATCCCCGACGTGGTTGATTATGCTGTTGGTGATATATAGACTTCGCTGGAGGGCTGATTTAGTATGCGGCTAACCCGGTAGCATGAAGATTGACATCAGCGACATTCTCGACGATTGGCCTTACGAACCGGGCCAGATAACCGTGCGTCGCATCAGGGGGGAAGACGGGCGGGATAAGATTCAGTTCCGCCTGGACCTAGGCATGCTGCAGATGGAGGTCACGGGCCGGCCTGACGGTGAGAGGCCCTACAGCTATGAAAGCCTGCTGGCGTACTACCAGGCCCAGCTCAAGCGATACCGCGACAACGACAACGAGCAGGACTTCAAGCTTGATGAGCAGGCCTGCGAGCGCCTTCGGGCCGAAGGGCTTATGTACTACCACCGCTACCTGGCGGCCTTCATTCTGGAGGACTACGACATCGTCGAGGCGGACACCGCGCGCAGCCTGGAGATGATGGACCTGTGCAGCAGGCACGCCGTGGAGGAGTCCGACAAGTTTGTTGTAGAGCATTACAGGCCTTACGTGCTGATGATGCGGGCACGGGCACGGGCGCGAATGGCGCTGGCGGACAACAGGCCCAAGGCGGCGCTATCGGCCGTGCAGGAGGCGATTGCCGACGTGACGGCCTGTTTTCAGCGGATGGGCGAGGGCGAACGGGCGTCGCAAAGCATGGAGCTAGCGACACTTCAGGCGCTTGCAGCCGAGATTGAGGCGCGTGTGCCGGTAGATCCGGTAACCAGGCTTCGCAAGCAGCTGGCTACGGCGCTGGAGGAAGAACGTTACGAAGACGCCGCGGCCATTCGCGACCAGCTTAGGCGCGTAAGTCCGGACAGTACCGATCAGCCCGCGACCAAACCGGACGAAACCGACCAGCAGTAACCCTCCACGCCAGCCATTGCCGCCGGCTGCTGGCTGCTCTCGCAGGCTGCCGCCCATTGCCAAAGGCATTGGCTGCTGGTATCATGATTGTAAGTTCGCTAGGGGCGCCGTCGAACACGGACGGCTGAGAGCGACCCTTGGAACCTGATCGACGAGAGCCCGCAGCGGGTGCGAGTCGCGTAGGGAAGCGGACGGCAATCTGTCGTTCTCGGAGAACCGGCCGCTCTCGCAGCGGCCGATTGTGTTTACCGGCAGGTGGGTGCGATAACGCGACGAAGAACCATGGACGTCACGACGACAATCGAGCGAGAGCTCACTGGAGCGCAGAAGGCCGAGATATTGGCTTTGCAGCACCTGGCGTTCCCCGCCACGGTTGAGTTTGCCACGCAGCGATGGTGGCACGCACCGCTGGAGGGTGATGAAGTCTGGGTTGGCGCGCGGCGTAACGGCAGGCTGATTGGCTCGGCGCTGCTGGTGTTCCGGACGGTCACGGCCGGCTGCGGCGACCTTCCGGTGGGCGGAGTGGGCAATGTGTGTTCGCATCCCGACAGTCGGGGGCAAGGCGCAGCCAAGGCGTGCATGCGGGCGGCGCAGGAGATAATAGCGTCGGCGGCGGATTTTGGCATGCTGATGGCCGGGGGGAAGGTGCGGGCGTTTTACGAGGACCTTGGCTGGCGAGTGATCGATAGTGAGGTTGTGTATCGCAAGGTCGATGGCAGCGAGGCCGTGTTCCACGGCCCGGAGCCGTTCATCCTAATATATCCAGGCCGGCGGCAGCTTGCTGACTGGCCCGAAGGGCCGATCAACCTCAACGGGCCCGACTGGTAGGTGTGTTATGACGCAATACGAACAAGCTGTTGCGGGAGCGCTTACGCCGACGATGCAGCGGGTGGCTGAGCGTGAGGACGTCCCCGTCGAGACGATACTCCGCGAGCTGGCGGCCGGGCGGCTGGTGATACCGGCCAACAAGTTGCACCTTGCCGGCACGCGGGAAGGCGCCGGCCGGCTGGATCCGTGTGCGATCGGCCGGGTCGTAACGACAAAAATCAACGCCAACATTGGGGCCTCGCCGATAAGCAGCTGCCTGGAGCTGGAGCTGACGAAGCTCCGCTGGGCGGTGCAGTACGGGGCGGACGCGGTGATGGACCTTTCCACCGGCGGGGACTTGGACATGATTCGATCCGAGCTGATCGCCGCATCGACAGTGCCGATAGGGACGGTGCCACTTTATTCGATGATCGTGGGCAAGGCCGTCGAGGACCTCACCTGTGAGGAGATGCTGGCGGCGATTGCCAAGCAGGCGGGCCAGGGCGTGGACTTCTTCACGATTCACGCGGGCGTGCTGCGCAGGCACCTGCCGCTTGCGATGAAGCGGAAGATGGGCATGTGTTCGCGGGGCGGGAGCCTGCTTGCCAAGTGGATGACGCACCACGGGCGCGAGAACCCGATGTACGAGATGTTCGACGAGATCAGCGCGATCATGCGTGAGTACGACGTGACGTATTCGCTGGGCGACGGGCTTAGGCCCGGGTGCCTTGCAGATGCATCGGACGAGGCGCAGTTTGCCGAGCTGGATGTGCTTGGCGAGCTGGTTCAGCGTGCGCGGGAGGCGGGCGTTCAGGTGATGGTGGAAGGCCCGGGCCATATACCGTTCAACGAGATCGAGATGAACATGGCGCGTCAGGAGGCGGCGTGCGACGGGGCGCCGTTTTACGTGCTTGGGCCCGTGGTGACGGATTGTTTTCCGGGGTACGACCACATTACGGCGGCCATCGGGGCGACGGCGGCAGCGATGTACGGGGCGAGCTTTTTGTGCTATGTGACGCCGGCGGAGCACCTGTCGCTTCCGACGCCGGCGGAGGTGCGAACGGGGTGCGTGGCGATGAAGATCGCTGCTCATGCGGGGGACGTTGCGCGAGGGCACGTGGGCGCCCGGCGACAGGACGATGCGATTTCCGATGCGCGGGCGTGCTTTGACTGGAAGAGGCAGCTTGAGTTGGCGTACGACGGTGAAGTGGCGGCTGAGATTCGCATGCGGGACGCGGAGGCGAGGCTGGACAGCGATTTCTGCTCGATGTGCGGGCGGGACTGGTGCGCGGTGCGAATCAGCCGGGAGGTGAAACAGGCGCTGGCTGAGGAGGCGCGGGCCGGAGGTGAGAATCTTGCTGAGGCGCTGAGAAAACGTGGAAACGAGTAGAGCGCGCGGCTACCTTATACATCATGCAGCGGTGCTCCAGTCCCGCCGTATAGAGTCGTCGGGTGAGGTCTGACGGAACAGAAGTTGCTTGACCGCGGGCGAGATCCCACCAGTGTATGGCGAGGAAGAGCGGAGAGCGTGTTTCCTCTTTCGGCCACCTCCAGAGAAGAAAGTTGTTCCGGAGTGCATATATCCAACAAGATTGACTTTGTTGTAGAATCTACGGCAGGTCTAGGGCGATTTTGGGATTCAATTACGTGGTCTTCAGGGAGATCGACAAATGAAAGAACTGGTCGGAATCATGGTGCTGTGCCTAGCGTTCTGGGGGTGCAATTCGTCCGAAAAGACACAGCAGGCTGACAGCAATGGAACTGACGGGCCAGCCCAGATGCTAAAGGACACATGGGACGCTGCGATAACCGGGGATCGGCAGACCGTTCGGTTCAATGTGATAGGTCCAGACCGACACGTGGACGGATTAGTAGCTGCCTGCCGGGCATCACGAGCAATGGGTAATTTGCTGCTCGCGGTTGGACAGCGGTTTGGCTTAGAAGGCTTCGTCTCGACAGGACTTGCAGGCGACATGTCCGCTGAAGAATTTCGTGCCTACGTCAGCGCGATGAAAGATACAGACGTGGATCCGCATGATCTTGAGGTCTCTGTGGTACAGGTTGGCGAGAACCGTGCGACATGCCTGGTAGGTGCGGCGAAAGGCGACGTAAGATTCGTCCATCTAGTCAAGGACGAAGGGCGTTGGAAGGTGGGCGTGCTCGAGCTGCTGAGCCTCGTAAACCCAAAACAAGAGGAAAACGGGGCGGAGCTTCCCATGGAACAACAGGTAGCTGTAGCCAATAGGATAGCTGAGAAGATAGACGCAGTTACTGCCATGGTCGATCAGCCAGACATGACTGCGGAACGGGTGCGCGAGGAATTGACAAGAGTAATTATCGAGACCTTCCCCTAACAGTCCTACGGGCAGGCATGTACGTACTGAGGATAGATCTTTGGAGCATACATTGCGCAGCGGGGCCCGCCAGCGAACATTATACAGCTTAATTCTCCTCCAAGTCCGTTGACCAACGGTTTGGACGCCGAACAGCGCGGGGGAGGCTTTGATCCATCGCCATGTTTGGCCCAGTTGCTGGGCGGCGGAGGGTTAACATCTAGCTGGGGGCGGGTATGATGGAGTGTGAGGATGGGCTGGGGGGTTAGTGGAAAGGCGTGAGATGGCCAGGCCGCGAGCGAGCATACCGCTGCTGGAGATCGAGAAGGTCCTTCCGATCCTGAACAGGATCGCGCTTTTCGGCGGGCTGAGCGACAAGCAGCTTTACACGGTATTTCGGCTGCTTGAGCGGGTGCACTACGACAGGGGGGAGTTCATTTTCGAGGCGGGCGACCCGCCGAGCGACATTTACATTGTGTGGACGGGGAGCGTGGAGCTTGTTCTGGACGCGGGGGGCAACAGCCTTGCGGAGGCGGTGTTCACGGTGGGGGAATGTTTCGGGGAGACGGCGGTGATAGGGATCGAGCGTCACACGGCCAGCGCGGTGGCGAAGGAGGACACGGAGCTGATCGTGCTTCCGCGGGAGGGGCTGTTTTCGCTATGGGATACGGACAAGGAAGTTTTCGGGATGCTGGTGCTGAACATTGCGCGCGAGGCGTGCAGGCGGCTTGGGCGGGCGGACGAGGTGCTGCTGCACTACTTCTGCCGGAAGGGTTGAGGGGCGTTGGGGGCTGGTCAACAGCATAGCTTGGCGGCGGTCAGATGGGGAGTGTGGCGTGGTCGGTGCGGGCGGTGTATTGCTGCTTAAGCCCGGGCCGGCTGCGTTTCTTCAGGCGTCAGGCGGAGCAGCGTAATCATCGCCTCGACGGCCATGGCGACGGCCAGAAGGAGGGTCGCGCCGTTGACGACGACGAGCGTCCATTTCATGTAGGCGGGGTAATCGTCAGCTACTTGCTTTGTGATGAAGCCTATTTCGTTGCTCACCATCGCCCAAATCGTCAGGACGAGCATGAACAGGCAAGGCCCGAGGGTGAGCAAGAAGCCCCAGCCGCCTCTTCGGCGGAGGTATATGGTGATCACCAGCAGTGCCAAGGCAGCCAGCAGTTGATTGACCGCACCGAACATCGGCCACAGGGTCAGGGCGCCCTTGCCGTCGGCGCCGGTGGCGAAGGCCAGCGCCCCTGCCGCGACGACGGCGACAGCGGTAGCGACCCATCGATTAGCGAGTGCGGGCAGTTTGATATCCGAAACCAGTTCGGCGAAGACATAGCGTTGAATGCGCGTGGCTGTGTCGAGGGTCGTTCCGGCAAAGGAGGCAATGAACACGCCGATGAAGGTGATGCCTATTGCGGTGGGAATGCCCAGGGCCTGTAGCATGTTTGCCGAGCCTTTGACGAAGGCGTCTATTTTGGAGCCCAGTCCCTGTGCGGCGTCCCAGGATGCATAGTGGTATTTCCATGCTGCGGCGCCGGTGAGGGTGTGTCCGCCGGCCTCGTAGGCCAAGCCGATGCCGGCAGAGACCCCGATGATCACCAGGACAGCGAGGGCGGCTTCCAGGAGCATCGAGCCGTAGCCAACGAACAGTGCGTCGGTCTCTTTGCGGACCTGTTTGGCAGTTGTGCCTGAGGCGACGAGGGAGTGAAAGCCTGAAATCGCTCCGCATGCGATGGTGATGCACAGGAAGGGCCAGATCGGAGGCGCCCCGGGGGGCGAGGCATTGAAGGCCGGCGCCACGAGAGGCAGACCGCCTGAGAATGTGGCCGCGATTATCCCCGCCACCAGCAGCGCCATGGCGACAAAGAGCTGCCAGGCGTTGATGTAATCTCTGGGCTGAAGCAGCACCGTCACCGGCAGCGCGGAGGCGATATAGACATAGGCAAGCAGGATCAGCACCCACAGGCCGGCGGGGGTGAGATTTACTGCCTGGGCAGCTTTGGGGGTGATTTCCAGCGGGGTAGCCTGGCCTACGAGTATCAGGATGTACATGGCTGCCACGCTGGCCAACGTGGTGAGGGTGAGGTTGGCCCGGAAGCGGTAGACCAACAATCCCAGGAGCAGGGCGATGGGGACCTGTCCCCAGATCGGCAGGACCGCGTGCTTGTACTTGTTGAAGACGAAAGCGATGACCCAGGCGAAGATCGCGATCACGATCAGCAGTGCAAGGAAAACGATCAGGAAGAAGATCATTCGCACGCGCCGGTTGATATAGCGGGCGGCGGCTTCGGAGATGCTCTTGCCCTCATTGCGAAGGGAAACGACAAGCGAGCCGAAGTCGTGCACGGCTCCCATGATTATCGAACCAACGAAAACCCACATCAGGGCAGGTACCCATCCCCAGATGATGCCGATGGCCGGTCCGACGATCGGGCCCGTGCCGGCGATGGAGGTGTAGTGATGGCCAAAGATGATACCCTTTCGGGTGGGGACGAAATCTATGCCGTCGTGCAGAGCCTGAGAAGGCATGACGGCGTCGTGGCGAAGGCGGAATATCCTTCGAGCGAGCAGCCTGCCATAGGTGTGATAGGCTATGAGATACCCCACGAAGGTAACGACGACAATCAACAGCGCACTCATGTGGGTCTCCTGTGCCGCAGCCGAGATGCACTAGGTTCGTGCCACGCGCGAGGGACGAGGTCACGGTTTGTATTCTCGCCTTTGCGCATCGTCTAATCAAGGCAAGTGCAGATTGGAATACGCTGTTTGCGGGGAGACTTGAGGAGCTTTGCGGGACAGCGGCAATCTGCATGCCGGTCAGGCGTTGACAATCCCCGCGACGGTTGGCGACGCCATTTCTGTGCGCAAATGTGCGCGGATTTGCGGTGTGGAGCGGGATTCCTTTGAAATCGGCAAGTGGGCATTGGGGCGTTACTTACAGGCGGCGGCGACAGCTAGCGACACGATTTTTCGGTGAAAACCATGCCATTGTCCCAAGTATGGAGGGCGGGTCGCGTGATAGACGCGGAACACTATTTGAGCGGAACAAAAGCCCCGCCGGCCTGCGGCATAGGCTGGCGCGAAGCGTTCTAAGCGATGCCATCGGGACCTGGCTGCTGGCCTTTGGGACGGTGCTTCCATCGGCGGTGGACCCACAGGTATTGCTCTGGAGCGGTTCGGACGACCTGCTCCAGGGCGGTGGTATACTGCTGGGTGATCCACCCCATGGGGTTTTCTACGTCTACCCATTCGTGGGGGTAGATGATCTGCTGGACGCCGATTTCGAACTTGAAGTTCTCCACGATTCGCCGTCCGTAGCCGACTATGATCGGCACCTGATGCCGCATGGCCAGCAGAGCGATCGACTTGTAGGTGCTGGCCTTTCGCCCGAAGAAGTCCACGAAGCATCCTTTTCGGCCGGCGTCCTGGTCGGCGATGAAGCTCACCGCCTTGCGCGATTCCAGGATTTCGGCAGCCTGCTTTGCGGCGCCCTTTTTGTCGAGGACGGTCATGCCCTTGCGCTGGCGTACGCCGAGGATGTGCTCGTTGACGAATGGGTTATCCAGGGGCCTGGCGACTGCATAGACGGGAAAGCCGACCGTCGCCATCGTGTAGCCGATCACTTCCCAATTGCCGAAATGGCCGGTGAGGTAAATGGCGCCTTTCTCTTGGCGGAGCAGCTGGCGGATGTTTTCTTTCTGGTTGGTCAAGGCGACGTGCTGTCGCCACTTGGCGGGGGTAACGAGGTCGGGAGTAAACAGCATTTCAATACCGAGGTAGATCATGTGCCTCATCGACGCTTTTGCGACCTTGCGGATTTGTTTATCACCCCAGTGCGGGAAGCTGAGTCGCAGGTGCTCGATCGCTCGGCGGCGGTGGCGGCTGTCCAGGTAGAACAGGAGGTTGCCGAGGTGATAGGCGGTGAAGTAGTTAGCCTTGACGCCGAACATCTTGATGGACATTTCGAAGAGCCTCAGGCCGAGGTATTGCAGGTAGTCGAGGATTTTATTTCTCGGCTTGGCCATGAGTTCGGGTGCACTAGCCGCTGCAGGCGGCCTTGAGTTCGTCGAGGATCGCCAGAGCCTTGGGGGCGGCTTTGTCGGCGGGCGATACGGTTGGCTTTTCGTCGGTGCGGCGTTTGATTTCGACGTTGCCTTCCTTCAGGCCGCGGTCCCCGACAACAATGCGCAGTGGGATGCCGATAAGATCGGCATCCTTGAATTTCACGCCCGGTCGTGCGTCACGATCGTCCAGCAGCACGTCGGCGCCGGCGGCTGTCAGCTCGTCGTATATCCGTTGGGCCTGGTTGATGACGGGCTGGCTGTCATTGTTTAGCTGGATGACTTCTATTTCGAAGGGCGCGATCGTGACCGGCAGAATGCAGCCGTCTTTGTCGTTGTTCATTTCGATAGCGGCAGCCAGAATGCGATTGATGCCGATACCATAGCATCCCATGACGCAGGGGGTCTGTTTGCCGTTTTCGTCGAGGAAGGTTGCGCCGAGCTTTTCGCTGTACTTCGTGCCGAGTTTGAACACGTGGCCGATTTCGATGCCTCGGGAGAATCGCAGCGGCTGGCCGGCGTGGGTGTCGCCTTCGGTGGCGTTGCGGATATCGGTAACTCGGACGTTGTCGCCTTCCAACGGGAAGTCGCGGCCTGGGACAACGTTTCGGGTGTGAAAGTCGGTTTTGTTGGCGCCGGTGACACCGATGGCCATGGCGGCGACGGCGTGGTCCATCAGTAGCGTATCGACCTTGTCTGTCAGGTTCATGGGTCCGGCAAAGCCGACGGCTGCGCCGCTGACGCGCTTTATGGTCGCTTCGTCGGCGAGCTCAATGTGTTCTCGGCTGACGGCGTGCGCGAGCTTGTCCTCGTTGATTTCGTGGTCGCCGCGAACAAGGGCAACGACAACGGCCTCATCCGCCTTGTAGATGAGCGTCTTTATCATCTGGGCGGGAGTGGTGCCGAGGAACTCACAGACTGCATCAATAGTGCCGACGTTGGGGGTGTGGACCTGTTCCGCGGGAGGGGCATCGACGGGCTGGGCTTTGGGAAGGGGGTCGACGGCGGCTTTTTCGATGTTGGCTGCGTACGAGCCATCGGCAGTGTGGACGATGATGTCCTCGCCGGATTCACAGGGGACCATGAACTCGTGGCTGGCTGAGCCGCCTATCGGGCCGGACTCAGCCTCGACGATGACGTAGTTGAGTCCGCACCGGGAGAACAGCCTACAGTAGGCATCGTACATTTTCCGGTAGGATTTATCGAAGCTTTCGGTGTCAGTGTCGAAGCTGTATGCGTCCTTCATGATGAATTCGCGGCTTCGCAGGACGCCGAATCGCGGGCGGAACTCGTCGCGGAATTTGGCGGAGATCTGGTAGAGGTTGATGGGCAGTTGTTTGTAGCTGTTGACATCGCCGGCGACGAGGGAGGTGACGACTTCCTCGGCCGTGGGGGCCAGCACGTTGACCCGCCCGTGACGGTCGGTGAAGCGGCACATGGTTTCGCCGTAGTCCACGTCGCGGCCGGTTTGGTGCCAAAGCTCGACGGGCTGGATGGCGGGCATGAGGATTTCCTGCGCTCCGGCGGCGTTCATTTCCTGGCGGACGATGTTTATAATTTTCAGGAGGCTTCGCCAGCCGAGCGGAAGGTACGTGTATGTTCCGCTGGCGACCTTGCGCATGAAGCCTGCGCGAATCATGAGCCGATGCGAGGGGATTTCCGCCTCGGCGGGAACTTCCTTGACGGTGGGTATGAGCAGTTGGCTGTATCTCATGGTCGCCTCATCGCCACTGGTGAGGGCAACAGGCCGCAGCGGCACAGGAACGTGGTCAATCGGGCACTTATACCCGCATGAAGGAGCGTTTTCAACTCAGCTTGGCGGTGCTACAATATCACCCATGAACAGCGAACGACGCTACATATCCGACCTGACTCCCGGCGAGACGGTAGACCAGGTGTTTCTGGTGCGGGATAAGGACTTGCGCACCACTCGCGGTGGCTCGTTGTACATTATTTGCACACTTGTCGACCGCACGGGCATGCTGAACGGGAGATTGTGGCAGGCGTCGGAGGCGATCTACAATTCGATCCCCGTTGACGGGTTTTTGCACGTGAAAGGCCGCACCGAAGACTACAAGGGCGCGATGCAGTTCATCATTGATGCGTGCAGGCCTATGGCGGCGGATAAGGTGGACCTGTCAGATTACATCCGCACCACTGACAAAGACATTGAGCAGATGTGGGCTGAGCTGCTGGAGATAATGCGTGACATCCAGAACGAGCCCCTGCGGCTGCTGATCAAGAAGTTCGTGGAGGACGCCAAGCTGACGGCGGCGTTCAAGCGAGCTCCGGCTGCGATGCAGATGCACCACCCTTTTGTGGGCGGCTTGCTGGAGCACACGCTTAACGTCGCCCGGGCCGCTAAGGCGCTGCTGCCGCTGTATCCACAGCTCAACGCTGACCTACTGCTTGCGGGGGTGTTTCTGCACGACATAGGCAAGACAGCTGAGCTGACGGCGTCGTTATCGATCAACTACACGGATCGCGGTCAGTTGGTGGGGCACATCGTAATCGGAACGGTGTGGATTCAGGAGAAGGCCGCCCTGGTAGCCTCTGACACCGGTGAGCCGTTCCCGCAGAGGACTATCAACCTGTTGCAGCACCTGGTTCTGTCGCACCACGGTGTGCACGAGTACGGCTCGCCAAAGCTGCCGGCAATTCCCGAGGCATTCGTCCTTCACCACCTGGATAACCTCGACGCCAAGGCGTGGATGACTACAAACGCTATCGACGCCGATGCCGATGAGGCTGCATCGTTCACGACATATCTGCCTCAACTGGAAACGCGGGTGTACAAACACAGCGGTGACCTCACCGATGGCCAGCGGCATTTACCGATGGAACCACCTCGCAGCTAAGCAGGCGGGGGGACTATCCGCGTCTTCTTCGCGCGCCGGCTGATCCAGCACACATCTTTTGAGGGCCAGCTTCAGTTGACGAAATTGGGCGGAGCGGCGGGGAGTTCTGCAACGCGGACTCATACATGCTCATCGCAGGGCAACTGTTGACGAGGGGACATATCCGGGCGTGTGGGTCATACACGCAGGTGGCGCAGCGCAGGGAGGTTGGATATTACGGTGCCGTTCTCACATGGCTGGGCCGTTTACGAAGCGGCGGCTGGGATTGAGGGATAGCCAAGAGGACCGGCTCTTGCATTTTCTGTCCGGAAGGCCTATATTTTGCGGTTTCATGGCCGGGGGGTGCGTGGAGCCAGGCCGGAGGGACCACGAGTAAGACTGGATGGATAGTTCCGTGAAAGACAGGTTATTGCAGGCCGTCGGCAAGAACTCGGTCGACTACCTCGACGTTCGGTACGAGATCAGCGATCTGACCCGGATTCATTACCAGCGCGACGAGCTGGAAGGGATGTCCTCCAACAGGAGCACCGGTGGGATAGTGCGGGCGTGCCACAAGGGCGGGTGGGGCCAGATGACTTTCGATTCACTCAGCGACCTGACCCGTGCGGTAGAAGAAGCCTGCCAGTGTTCCCGCATGGTGGGCCATAAGCGGACCAAGCTGGCCAAGGTGGATGAGATTGTCGACGCCGAAATAGCCGCGACGATGAAGCGCGACCCCCGCGGGGTTCCGCTGGCCGAGAAGGCGAAGCTACTAGCCGACTATAACGCAATCATCATAGGGGCGGATCACATCGAAAGTTCGGACGTGTCATATATGGACCAGTTCCGCACCGTTTATTTCGCGTCAAGCCGGGGCGCGTACTTCCGCGAGGACAGGCCCACTTGCGCGATGTCCTTAGTGGCTACAGCCCGCGACGGTTCGCTGGTGCAGCGTGCTTCGGAGGGTAAACGTTCGAAAGATGATTTCGACGCGTTGAAGGGACAGGAGCATCTGGCAGCCAGGGCGGCCAAGCGGGCCGGCGACCTGCTGAAGGCGCCGGTGTGTCCCGGGGGGAAGTTTTCGGTGGTGCTGGACCCGGAGATGGCGGGGGTGTTCATTCACGAGGCGTTCGGGCATCTCAGCGAGGCCGATCATCTTGAGTACAACAAGAAGCTCCGCAGGTTAATGCACGTTGGGCGGAAAGTAGGCCCTGAGATCCTGAATGTGGTAGACGACGGCGCGTGGGCTGGCAAGGCCGGTACACATGCCTTCGATGACGAGGGCACGCCGACGAGACGGAATTACCTGATCAAGAAGGGCAAGCTTGTCGGGCACCTGCACACGCTGGGGACGGCCGGGAAGATGAAGGCCAAGCCCACAGGCAACGCCCGTGCGGGTGGGGTGAAGAACGCGCCGATAGTTCGCATGACAAACACGTACATTGAGGCAGGCTCGGCGAAGACCAAAGAGATGTTCGGCGGGATCGACAAAGGTATCTACGCGTGCGGCATGTGGGGGGGGAACACGCAGATGGAGATGTTCACATTCTCAGCCGCTCATGGGTACCTCATCGAGAACGGGGAGGTGGGCCCGTTGGTCCGGGATGTAATGCTGGCGGGCAATGTGTTCCAGACACTGCACGCAATCGACGCGATCGGCGACGATCTGACGATATGTGAGCGAGGCGGGCAGTGCGGCAAGGGAGGCCAGGGGGTATTAGTAACGCTTGGTTCTCCGCACATTCGCATCCGCGACGTGGTCGTGGGTGGCCGGCAGCAGAGGCGGCGATAATGAACGATACATTGCACAAGACGATGAAAGATACCTTCGCCGGTGGCATCGACCGGGCGATCAAGGCTGGCGCGTCGGGGGCGAAGATATCGTTTTCGCAGAGCGAGTCGATCTCTTGCCACTTTAGCGGCGGGCGGCTGAGGTCGACCGGTTCGAACCGCGGGCTCGGCTACAGCGTTCACGTGATCATCGACGGGAAGATGGGCTCGGTCAGCGCGAATGATATTGATGACTTCGATCACGTTTTGAACCGGGCGATGGAGATGGCCCGTGTAGGCAGCGCGGTGCACTTTACGACGTACCCTGAGCCGCAGGATCATGTTGACGTAAAGACATACTGTCCGCGCACGGAGGCCATCACCCGCCAGGAACTGATCGACGCGTGTCAGGTGATCAACGACGGCGTGCAGAGACACAGCCGAAGTCTGTATGTGGAGGCCGGCGGGGCACGGTCGGTGTCGCAGTCTTTGCTTATGACCAGCGGCGGCGTGTGCCACGAAGTCAAGAGCACTCACTGGGGTTTGTTCGGCGGCGGGCAGCGCACCGAGGGCACGGACATCCTGCACTTCGGCGCGGGCCGAGGCTGGAAGCAGCTCAACGAACTGTGGGATCCGGAGTATATAATTGACCGGGCGTTGCACGATCTGACGCTCGCTGACTGCATCGTTAGCGCGCCTGCGGGGGAATTGTCGCTCTTGTTGGACCCCGGGGTGTTGAGCGCGTTTTTATCGCCGGTGACGGACGGCGTGAACGGCCGCACTGTGGCGATGGGTGGTTCGCCGCTGGCCGATGAGATCGGTGAGAGGATTCTAGATCCGGTCTTCACGATAACCGACAACCCTCACCGTGACTTCAGCGGTTCGGCTGCGAGTGTGGACGGCGACGGCATTCCCACTGCCCGGCACGTGGTCGCTGATGGTGGGGTGCTAAAGATGTTCCTTTACGATCTGGACACGGCCTCGATGGTGGGTGCCAAGCCTACGGGAAGCAACGGCTGCAATCTGCACGGCATGGAGATCTCAACGGGCAAGAAGAAGCATGAGGATCTACTGAGTTCGATCGACGAAGGGCTTTACGTCAAGGGGATGCTCGGTTTCGGGCAGGGCAACATTGCCAGCGGGGACTTTTCAGCCAACGTTTCGCCGGGCTATCTCATCCACGGCGGGGAGATCGTGGGGCGAGTGAAGGACACGATGATATCGGGCAACCTGCTGGGACTGATGAAGCAGGACGTGCAGCTATCCAGCGATTACGACGAGCCGGGCAGGATACCATGGGCGATCATAGAGGGCGTGTCAGTAAGCAGCTCGGCCGACTAGCGCGGCTGATGCCGTTTAGATTGGCCGGCCGGGGGGTTATTCCTCGGGCGATCGCCGAACAGCTGTGCCCTCTATGTTGCTGAGGTAAGAATTGATTCTCTCATTGACCTTTCGCATCAGGTCGAAGTACTCCACTTGCGCGGCGCTGAAGTTCTTGTAGGCTTCCTCGGAGACGAGTTTGGCGTGCAGTTCCTTGAGCTTGTGCTTGTCCTCGACTTCAATGGGCTGGTTTTTCTGGGAGGCCTGCATTATTTTGTCGGACTGCCGCCTGAAGCTCTCGAGCAGGTCCATGACGTTCGGCTGGGCGTTCATCTGCTCCCGCGTGCGTTTGTAGGCCTGTGCGGCGGGCGAGTCTGCGATGGCCTTGCCTAGCTGATCGGCCAGTTTGATGATATCGTTCATGGGTGTCTCCAAAAGTCTTTTCGTTTGTGAACCGCCAGCCGGTTTTCGGTCGCAAGAGAATGGTACGGCGGATCGACTGAGAATGCAAAAAGTCGCCGGCGCCTTCTGCGGCGACGGCGTTGACATCGGTGGACGGCGGGCCTATCTTCGCGGCCATGGGCGAATCCGCGCCATTTCGCACAGCGCTGCACGACATACACATCTCCGGCGGCGCCGAAATGGTAGAACTGGCCGGCTGGCTCGTGGCGGCACACTACAGGGATGCGGAGGCCGAGGCGGCCGTTCTTGGAGAACGGGCGGGGGTGTTCGATTCCTCTGACCTGGGGCGAATCCGCGTACGAGGCGACGGGGCGCTGGAGCTGTTGGAACGGGCGTGCACAGCCGACGTATCCGGCCAGGAGGACGACACCGCTCTGCTGACGGCCATCTGTGGCGAATCGGGCGTCATCATCGACGTGTGCTTTGTCGTTCGCCTAGAGAGCTTCTGGGTGGTGACGACCAATGCGGGAGCGAGGCCGGCTGTGCTTGAGCACCTGCAGAACATTGCCGACGATGTCGGGGCGAAGGTAGACGACCAGACGTTCAAGACATCGATGATAACCGTGGCGGGCCCGGCGGCAATGGAATCGCTCGATCCGGTTTTGCCTTACAAGGCGTCGCAACTCGGCCGCGGGCAGGTGAAGTCCGGCTCGATGCTTGTGGCGCGCTACATTGCCATGCGGACGGGCTCGACGGGCTTGTGGTCAATGCAGGTGATGGTGCCGAATATGCTTACGGGCCGGGCGTGGCAGTTCATCACTGAAAAGGCTGGCGATCGCTGCCTGCCGCCGGTCGGCCGAGATGCCCAAGAGGCGCTGCGCCGCTGGGCCGGGGTCCCGGGGCCCGACGATTTCGCGGGTAAAGATCCCATCACCGCGGGCATGGGGCGGCTGGTCGATTTCAACCACGATTTCTTGGGCAGGGATGCGCTGATTGTCGACAGGTCGAAAGCCGAGGGGCCATAGCGGCCGGTCTTGACTTGGGCGCTCCTCTGGCGGAAGATGCTCATCTTGACCTCATTGCAGGAAGCTGGATTACCATGTTGGAAAAGGTACAGGAAGACCGCGCGAAGAAGCTGGAACAGATTCGCCGGCTCGGCATCGACCCATACGGCGGACGATACGACACAGCCGAGTCCATCGCGGGTGTTCTTTCGCGGTATCGGGAAGACACGGAGGGCCAAACCGCCGACATAGCGGGCAGGCTCGTGCTGATTCGCGACATGGGCAAGATGACATTCGCCCACGTTCGCGACGTGTCGGGGCAGATGCAGATAGCCCTCCGCAAGAACGCCCTGGATGAGACTCATTGGCAGCTCAGCAAGCTGCTGGACCTTGCGGACATCGTGGCCGTCGCTGGTCCGCTGCAGCGGACCAGAACCGGCGAGATCACCGTCTGGGCCGAGCGGTTGACGATGCTATGCAAGAGCCTGAACCCCATGCCGGAGAAGTTTCACGGGCTGGTGGACGCTGAGACCCGCTACCGCCAGCGCTACCTGGACCTGATGACCAACCCCGAGTCGATGGCGGCGTTCAAGCAGCGGATCGCGATTCTGGAGCACTTCCGCGACGTGCTGACCGGGCGGGGCTACGTTGAGGTCGAAACGCCCACGATGCAGCCCATCTACGGCGGTGCGGCAGCCAGGCCCTTCACCACGCACCACAACGCCCTAGATTGCGACCTGTTCCTGCGGATCAGCCCGGAGCTTTATTTAAAGCGTCTACTGGTTGGCGGCATGGAGAGGGTCTTCGAGTTCAGCCGGGTCTTCCGTAACGAGGGCCTAAGCACGGACCACAGCCCGGAGTATACGCTGTTGGAGCTGTACCAGGCCTACGCCAACTACGAAGTAATGATGGATATTACAGAGGAGTTGATCGGGACGGCGGCAGAGCAAATCGGCGTACCAGCGAAGGTAGCCCAGGCGCAGGCAGCCCACCGGCGTGTAGCGGAGCTGCAGCAGGCCGACTTGGCCGAGGACCTGCCCTGCCACGGCGAGCTGGATGCATTGTTTGCTGCTGAATCGCTGTGGTGCGAAGGCAAGGCTGCCCTGCCCTATGGCGAGCGGGTCATCGATTACACGCGCCCCTGGCCCCGGCGAACGTACGGGGAGCTCATGGCGGAGCACGGCAGCGTGGACATGGCTGACTGTGAGGCGGTTCGCGCCAAGGCCCGCGAGCTGCAGATCGACGAGGCCGGCAAGCATGATGCCGTTGTCATCCATGAGGTGTTCGAGGCGGTGGTCGAGCCGGCGCTTGCGAAGCTGGACAGGCCGATTTTCGTGCTGGACTACCCGGCTGCGCTTTGTCCGCTGACGCGGCGCAAGGCGGACGACCCAAGCATTGCGCTGCGTTTTGAGCTGTACGTGGCGGGCATGGAAATCGCCAACGCCTACACGGAGCTGAACGACCCTGCGGTTCAGGAGGCGAACTTCCGCGCGCAGCTTGCCGGGGAAGACTCCGAGGAAACCATGCGAGTTATGGACGAGGACTTCGTGACGGCGCTTCGGCACGGCATGCCGCCGGCGGGCGGTTTGGGTATTGGCATCGACCGCGTGGTGATGCTGCTGACAGGCCGACAGTCAATACGCGACGTGATACTATTCCCGATGCTTCGCCCAGAGGTCAACCAGGAGCGGACCTAGATACATGTACAAGCTCGTTCTCTGCCTGCGATATCTGCGGCGGCGGGCGATCGCGTATTTCGCGGTGCTCGGCGTGGCGCTCTGCGTGGCGATGATTCTCATTGTCACAAGTGTCATGACGGGTTTCGTTAATAAGATCGAACGGGCAGCCAGAGGGCTATTTGGCGACATAGTTTTGGAGCCTTACGGGCAGTCGGGCCTGCCGCGATACGACGATCTGATAGAGGAGATCGTCGCCAAGGTTGACAGTGTGGAGGCGGCGTCGCCACGGATATACAGCTATGGGGTGCTGCGCATACCGGGCCAGGCGGACTTTCGCATGCTGGTGCAGATTGCGGGCATTCGTCTTCCGGAGGCCACGGGCGTAACGGATTTCGCACACGGCCTGTTCGTTCAGGAAGGCGTTGCCGAGCCGACATTCGACCCTCTTCGTGAGCTGATGATCCGCAGAGTCTCGGATGAAATAGAGGCTATTAATGCGATCGGCACTCGCGAACGGAACGGGCTGGACAATGTTGAGTTGTCCGACGCTGCGCTCGATCTGCTGAGCCGGCTGAACAACGCAAGATTGTATTTGGAGGCGGGCCTGTCGAACCTGAAGTTGGCTGACGAGAAGGCGGCGGCACTTGAGTACTTGCTAGACGCGCAGAACGAGGTCGAGCTGGCCGACGGTGACACGGGCGTTCTGGCTGACAACCTGGTAGAGCTTGATAGCCGCCTGAGAGAGCTCGATCGTTCTTCGGATCAATACGAGGTCATTTCACGAGCCCGGAGGGCAATGGGGCTTGCTATCGCGTTGGGCGACGCAGCGAGGCTTAACGACCCCATAGATCAGTTCGAGGCCGAGACCATCGAGCCCTGGCCGCACCGAGTGATTCCGGGCCTTGGCATAGACGCGCTGAGTTTCAACATGAAGACGGGCGAAAGGGTCAGAGTAGTCGGGCCGGGCTCGAAGATAACACTGTACGTTTTTCCTGTTGGTCGTGGCATGTCGCTCACCGACTTATCACCGAACGTGCAGCGGCTGACAATCGTGGACGACTGCACGACTGACGTCGCGTCAATAGACAATAAGACGGTGTATCTGCCTTTTGAGGAGTTGCAGCGCCTCAACGATATGGGCGAGCAGAGCTACGAAGGGGGCCTGGTGGGACCGGCCCGTTGCTCGCAGATACAGATTAAGGTCCGGCCGGACGTGACAAGCGAAGTTGAGCTACAGAAGGTGTGCGACGATATTGAAACGGTGTGGCGGGAGTTCAAAGGGAATTACGCCGATCGATATCCCAACGACTATCCTCATGCTTTGTTGATGACGGCCGAAGCACAGACCTGGCGGGAGCGGCAGATCGATCTGATAAGCATGATCGAGACTCAGCGGACGCTGATGGTGGTGATGTTCGGCATCATATCGCTGGTCTCGGTGGTGCTGGTATTTGTGATATTCTACATGATCGTGGTGCAGAAGACTCGCGACATCGGGGTGCTGAAGGCGGTGGGCGCATCCAGCCCGGGCGTAGCGGGGATATTCCTGGCTTACGGGGCAGTGATAGGCCTGGTCGGCTCAATCATAGGCACGACAGGCGGGTATTGTTTTGTGCGGAACATAAACTCCATTCAGGACTGGTTGGACGATCGGCTGGGTTTTCGGGTGTGGACACGTGACAGGTTCATGTTCGCCGAGATTCCCAATGAGGTGGATCTCCTGACGGTGTTGATAATCATAGTCGGGGCGGTGATCGCGGGAGTGTTGGGGGCAGTCGTGCCGGCCATCCGGGCCGCCCGCATGCAACCGGTGGAGGCGCTTCGATATGAGTAAAACGGCAATCGAAGCCAAGGGTTTGCAGAAGTCTTACCGCATGGGCGAGGAGGACCTGCACGTGCTGCGGGGCGTGAGCTTCAGCGTGGCGGCTGGGGAGTTCGTCGCGATCATAGGCGCATCCGGGAGCGGCAAGAGCACATTGCTGCATTTAGTGGGCCTACTCGATCGGCCTGACAAGGGAGAACTGGTGCTGGATGGGGTGGATGTCAGGAATCTGTCGGCGAGACGGCGCAATCGCATCCGCTGCGAAGATGTGGGCTTTGTTTTTCAGTTCTACCATCTGTTGCCGGAGATGAACATATTGGAGAACGTTCTAATACCGGCGCAGGTGGATTCGCCTGCCATAAGCTGGGCTGGGCGCCGGAAGACCGTCCGCAGGCGGGCGATGGAAGTGCTGGATGGTCTGGGGCTGATTGAGAGGTTGAAACACAAGCCAAGCAAGTTGTCCGGAGGGGAGAGACAGCGAGTGGCGATAGCTCGTGCGCTTATCAACGAGCCGAAGCTTCTTCTTGCCGACGAGCCGACCGGCAACCTGGACAGTCAAATGGGCAGGCAGATAATAGACGTGTTGAAGCGATTTCACACAAACAGAGGCCAGACTATCCTGATGGTGACGCATGATCAGTCGTTGGCCGATCAAGCTGATCGGATTTTGCACCTGCGAGACGGCAAGCTGAAAGAGTAAGACAGACGAGGCAAGGAGAAGCTCAATGGCTAAGCGAGTGAAACTGGAACTGAACCCCTCATGCGTTCACAATCATCTGATAGCGACACAGGCGCGGGCGATGGCGTATGACGGGGGAGATGTGAAGTCATGGCAGCGAAGGCTCCGCAATAAAGTGAAGGAGCTTACCGGCTTTGACAGAATGCCAGCCGGCAAGGATCGTATCGGCCTTAATGTACGATCGCTGTGGAAGCGGGAACACAAGCTTGGGACGATTGAAAAGATAGCGTTCGCTTCTGAAGCCCACTGCGACGTTCCGGCATATGTTTGCCTGCCGAAAAACGCGGCCCCGCCTTACAAGTGGTTTATCTGCGTGCAGGGCCATTCCACCGGCATGCATAATTCCATTTCGGTGGACTTTGAGACCAACACGCGAAAGATCAAGGTTGAGGGTGATCGCGACTTCGCCTTGACGTGCATGACCCGGGGGATGGCTGGGTTGTGCATTGAGCAGCGTGGTTTCGGTGAACGAAAGTGGGTGTGGGGCAAGAAGCATGTAACCGGCAGCGACGACCAGGCCGGCATGCACGCTCTTCAGCTAGGCAGAACGATGATAGCCGAGCGGGTATTCGACGTTGATCGCGGCATCGACTATCTCGCCTCCCGCCGGGACGTGCGAATGAACCGGATCGGCATCATGGGCAATTCCGGCGGCGGAACGATCAGCATGTTCTCTGCAGCCATGCTACCCCGACTGGCATACTGTATGCCGTCATGCTATTTTTGTTCATTCGAGCATTCGATCATGGCAATGCCGCACTGTGGGTGCAACTTCGTACCGGGCCTGCTGGCCGAGGCGGAGATGTCTGACGTTATGGGGTTGTTCGCTCCCAAGCCGGTCGTCATAGTGGTCGGCAGGAAGGACGACATTTTCCCGATTTCGGCTTCGCGCAGGCAGTTCGCGCTGCTGAAGGACATCTACGCCGCGGCGGGCGCGCCGGGCAACTGCAAGTTCGTTGTAGGCGACGGAGGGCACCAGTTCTACGCCAAGCAGGGCTGGGATGCGATGTGCAAGTTCACCAGCAAGTAGCAGGGCTTTACTTGATCCATGCGCTGCCACAGAATACCTTCGTCAGCGGTTGAAGATGGATAGTTATGGCTGAGATGAAACTAAGCGAGTTAGCCCGTCGGCTGAACGGAGAGTTGATCGGCGATGGCGCTCGGATCGTTCGCGGCATAGCGCCGATAGAGACGGCCGGTCCTGACGAGGTGTCGTTTTTGGCCAATGATAAGTACAAGCGTCACATGGCTGACACCCGCGCCGCAGCTGTCCTGGTTGCTGCGGACTATGAGGGGCCTGGCGAATCACTGATCCGCTGCAAGGATGCCTACTTTGCATTTCGCCAGGCGATGGTGACCTTTTACGGATTTCGCCGATCAACGTTTGAGGGCGTCGACGAGCGTGCCTCGATCGCCCCGACCGCAAGAGTGGCCGATGGCGTTCGTATAGGCCCCTTCGTGACGGTCTCAGACAAAGCGCGAATCGGCACAGGCACCACGTTGTACCCCGGCGTGTTCGTCGGGCCAGATGTTCGAATCGGCTCAGACTGCATTATTTACCCCAACGTGACCATATACGACCACTGCAAGCTCGGCGACCGCGTGACAGTTCATGCCGGCAGCTCGATCGGCCAGGATGGCTTCGGTTATGCGACTCACGACGGCAGGCACGAAAAGATTCCGCAGATTGGTTGGGTGGAGCTTGAAGACGATGTCGAGATAGGCGCCTGCTGCGCAATCGACCGAGCGACGATGGGTGCGACCATCATTGGCGCCGGCACGAAGTTCTCCAACAACATCACGATCGGGCACGGCACGAAGATGGGCAAGCACTGCCTGATGGTGGCTCAATCCGGAATAGCAGGTTCAACCACAGTAGGCAACTACGTTGTTTTCGCTGCTCAGTCTGGGGTTGTCGGCCACATTAAGATTGGCGATGGCGTCCGTATCGGCGCTCAAAGCGGCGTTGTAAGCGATGTGCCAGCCGGCGAGGAGGTCCTCGGGACGCCTCACGCGCCGATATCGCTGATGAGGCGGATATACGCAACTTTCACTAAGTTGCCCGAGATGCGGACAGCGCTTAAGACACTCACGCGAACTGTCAATCAAATGATCAAGTCTGGGCGCCAGGCTGGATGCAGCGACCAGCCCCAGGAGAAGGACTGATGTCCGCCCCTCGGCCGGTGGGTCTTATTGCCGGGCTGGGACGAACGCCGTTTCTCGTGGCGGACGGCATCCGTCGTGCCGGCGAGCCCGTGGTGGTATTGGGTTTGCGAGGTTATGCGGATCCGGCGCTGAGGGAACTGGCCGATGAGTTTCGTTGGGTTGGAATGGCGCGCGTCAACGGATGGATCCGCCGATTCCGCAAGTTTGGAGTCAACCGAGCGGTGCTTATAGGCGGTGTGCACAAGCGCCGCATGTACACGCCGCTACGGCTGTTTTCGATGCTGCCAGACCTGCGAACGGCGAGAATATGGTACCATACGCTCCGACAAGACAAGCGAGACAACGCAGTGCTGCTGGCGGTGGCTGACGAACTCAGCAGCGAAGGAATAGAGCTGATTTCAAGCGTGGAATACTGCCAGGAACATATCGCCAGCGAAGGGCTGATGACCAGCACTCCCGTGCCATCTGACAGCGAGGGTGACGTTGAGTTCGGGTGGGAGATCGCCCGCGCGAGCGCGGATTTGGACATAGGCCAGGCCATTGCCGTCAAGGAGCGGGACATCCTTGCGGTGGAGGCCGTCGAAGGTACCGACGCGATGATCCGCCGGGCCGGCCGACTGTGCCCCGTCGGAGGGTGGACGCTGATCAAGGTCGCCCGACCGGACCAAGACATGCGGTTTGACGTGCCCACAGTCGGTCCGGACACGCTCAAGCGTCTCAAGGATGCCCGTTGTAGATGCCTGGTCGTCGAGGCCGGCAAGACGATCATCGTCGACAAGCCGCAGACTCTGGCGCTTGCGGACCAACTGGGCATAGCGATTGTCGGTAAACGGCCGTAGTCAAGCGACGACACATAGCCCAGCCACCGGTTGCGACGAAACAGGGGCAGGCTCGCAGAAAGTTGCCGATAAAAGCCCAAAATGCCCGTCCGGACAAGCGATTTTGATTTCGATCTCCCTGGAGAATTGATCGCCCAGGAGCCCACTGAGCGTCGGGATGAATCCCGGCTGATGGTGCTGAATCGTCGAACCGGTGAGCTATCACACAGGGGTTTTGCGTACCTTCCGGAGCTACTGCGAAGCGGCGATCTGCTGGTCTTGAACGACACGAAGGTGATCCCCGCGAGGTTCTTCTGTTGTCGCGAAACGGGAGGCCGAATTGAAGGCCTGTTCTTGCGGGAAGGCCCTCCGAGCGAGTGGGAGGTAATGCTGAAGGGCGCTGGGCGATGTCGTGAGGGCGAATCTTTATCATTGATCGGCGAGGAAGATGTTCGGCTGAGGCTGAAGGCCAACCGCGGTGGGGGCCACTGGCGGCTGATTCTGGAGCCACCGCAACCGGCAGTCGACCTGCTCGATCGGATTGGGCAAACCCCTCTGCCGCCGTACATTCACAGGGCCGACGGTACGTTGGAGTCACTCGACCGGCCGCGCTATCAAACTGTTTACGCAGATCGTCCTGGCGCTGTCGCTGCTCCGACGGCTGGGCTGCACTTTACCGAAGAGCTATTTAGATCGCTCGACGCGCGCGGCATCGAACGGGCGCATGCGACACTGCATGTTGGGGCGGGAACGTTCCTGCCAATCATGGTCGACGATCCTGCTGACCATCAGATGCACTCGGAATGGTATGAGCTGTCTACAGTCGCAGCCGAACGAATCAGCATCGCTCGCGCTGCCGGTCGACGAGTTATCGCCGTTGGCACGACGTCGGTCCGCGTGTTGGAGACAGTCGCCCGTGACCAATCCGTAACTACCCGCAGAGAAGCGTTGAGGCCAGCGACAGGATGGACTGATATCTTTCTTTATCCACCGGCCAACTTCCTGTCTGTGGAGGCCCTGATAACTAACTTCCATCTGCCCCGCAGCACGCTTCTGATGCTGGTGGCGGCGTTCTGCTCCCCCGGTGATACAGCGGGCATCGGGACCATTCTCGCTGCCTACGCAGAGGCCGTCAGGCGAAAGTACCGTTTTTTTTCCTACGGCGATGCGATGCTGATTCACTAGGGGCTCCGCCGAAAGTCTGGCAGGGCCAGCTAGTAGGTATCCCGCAGGCTGCGAATGGTGAGAGTTTTCTTAAGAGCGGCAATCGTAAGGGATTCCACAGGCGAGACATATATGGTTTTTGGCACGCCGGGGGGGAGGTGGAAGAAGTTATCGGTCATGAGTGCGTCTTCACCGGAGAGTTCCAGCCACACGTATAAGGCTGGGCGTTTGGCTATCAGCGTTATTCTGAAATCGCCGTCACCTGCGGAGGCTACCTTCGTTCTTATCTGTGGGTCGGGGAGTTCCAGGTGTTTGGGACGGGCGAATGTTACCATGTTCGTGGATACAGCCTTGCCGCCGATAGAGAGTTCCAGCCAAAGCAGCAGGTTCCGGGGGCCGAACTCAGCCAGCGGGTCCGCCAGATCCAGTGCTTCGACTTTTCTGCTGGAGTTGACCGGCGTCTTGACTGAGCTGGAGGACTCGACCAGAAGTTCTCCAGCCACGGTCGTCAGGGCCCAGTCCAACTTTGCATTGCGTGCTTCTTGCAGATCGCTGGTGACGTGGACGTCGACCCGGCCAGTGTCAGGATGCTCTTCGGCGCTAATGAGAACGGGAGCGAAGAAGTTGGCCGCCATGTAATGCAGCGCCTTCCAGCGGCCAAAGTAGTCTAGGGACGCCCAACTCGCCACAGGCCAGCAGTCGTTGAGCTGCCAGTAAAGTGCGCCCATGCAGCGTGGCATGAGTCGCCGCCAGTGCTCGACGGCGATTTTCATTGCCTGGCCTTGCAGTATTTGGCTGAGCCAGAGCGTGGATTCAAAGTTGCTCGGAAGCCGGAACCATTCGAGCATGTTGGTCATGATTTTCGTGTTGCCGATCGGGCTTCGCTGATGGTGTTCCATCACGTAGCTGGTCACGTTGCGGTCGGCCGGGGCGGTGAAGGCGGCGACGGTCTTGGGCTCCGGAAAGCTTTGGAAGCCGAACTCACTGACGAACCGGTCTGTCCTGGTGCGGTACCACTCAAACTGTTCTTTTCCATGCCACACCATCCAAAGGTGCGAGTCGCCGCTATGTGGGCTGTTGAAGTCGCGACGATTCAGCGGCGCGTGCGGGCTGGACGGGCAGTATTGACGATCCGGGTCGAGCTTTCGGACAACGCCAGCCAGGAGCCTGTCGAAAAGTGGTCTGTAGTCCTTCCAGCTCATTCCCGCGTCGGTCCACTCATCGGCGACCAGGCCGCCCTCGATTTCGTTACTTCCGCACCATAGGGCAAGGCAGGCATGGTGCCGCAGCCGGCGTACGTTGTCCTGCGCTTCCGCCCTGACGTTAGCCATCCACTGTCGATCGAAGGTCGGGTAGGTCGAACATGCGAACATGAAATCCTGCCACACGCACAGGCCAAGCTCGTCGCACATGTCATAAAAGACGTCGTTTTCGTAGAACCCCCCGCCCCATACGCGCAGCATGTTCATGTTGGCTGCCACTGCCGAGGCGAGCAGGTGAGCGTAGTCGCCCTCGTCCATGCGCGTGATGAAGGCATCTCCCGGCACCCAGTTGGCGCCTTTGGCGAAGAATGGCACTCCGTTGCACGAGAAGTGGAACGACTCGCCCCACCGATCCTTCTTGCGCTTCAGCTCCAAGGTCCGCAGACCCACGCGCCTGGCGTCCACGTCGAGCAGTTCACCATCGGCGTCAAGCAGCTCAAGTGTCACCAGGTACAGGTGCTGGTCGCCCATCCCGTTGGGCCACCATAGTTTAGGATTGGCTATGTCGAGTGTAATGTGCGTCTTTCGCCCGAGCAGGTCCGCAGAGCCGGCAGAGATGACTTTGTTCTGGTAAGTCACCGTAGCTGTTACGGTGAGTTTCGCCTTGCCGGCGCGCTCGACATTAGCCATCACGTCCAGCGTGGCTTTCCGCCTGCTATGCCGTTGGCGGATATGCATGTCGGTTAATCTGGCTGTCTTGTATGCGATAAGTTGAATGTCCCGCCAGATGCCGCAGGAGAGCGTTTTGATGCCCCAATCCCAGCCGAAATCGCACGCTTGCTTTCGCACATATGCCCAATGGGCAGCGTGGCAAGCCCCAGCCCAGGCGGGCAGCGGGCGCTGTTTCTCTCGCTTTGTGACATATGGCAGGACGGAGTTGAACCGCACTTCGATGCTATTACGGCCTGATTTGAGCTTGCCCAGAATGTCGAACTCCCACGTGCGGTGCATATTGTCGGTGCGTGCCAGTTGCTGGCCGTTGAGCGTAATAGTCGCGATCGTATCCAGGCCTTCACACCGCAACTTCACGCGGTCATGGGCGAGCAGCTCGGGGGATACGGAGAAGAATCTCTGATAGACCCAGTCCGACTGGCCTATCCATTGCAAGCGTGTTTCGTTGTCGCGGTAGAACGGGGCGTCGATCTCACCGGATGCCAGCAGATTGGTGTGCACGCAACCGGGCACGGTGGCCGACCGGCTGCCTTTGGCGCCCACGCGCCTCAAAGTCCATTCACCGCCGAGGTCGAGGGCAAACATTGGGTGTCCTTTCTGTGGTAATCTGCCGAAAGGCTATCGCAACTTCAGCGTGGGGACAAGTGTCACTGCTTGCGCGAGTTGACGTGCCGGCCGGACAGAAGCTCTTTAACCGCCACCGCGATGTGCGGGGCGTCCAGACCGGCGTCGACCAGTTGCTCCAGGCGGGATGCGTGAGGTATGAAGCGGTCGGGAATCCCCATCAACTTGACGTTGTCTGTAGGCAGGCGTCGTGCGGCGGCAAGTTCCAGCACGGCCGAGCCAAGGCCGCCGGCTATGGCGTGGTCCTCGACGATGACCATGGGTTTTTTCCGTTGGAGTCGGTTGGTTATGAGTTGGGCGTCCAGAGGTTTGGCGAATCGCGCATTGATCACGGCCACGGACAAACCGTCCTCGGACTCAAGCATGCCGGCAGCGGACATGGCCGGAGCCACCATCGCACCGTAACAGAACAGAGTTGCGTCATCGCCTTCGCGGACGATGCGGGCCCTGCCCGATTCGAACGGCGGGCACGAACCTGGCAACGGCATGGGCACGATGTCCTTTGGATAGCGGATGGCGGTGGGCCCAGGTGAGGCGAGGGCCAGCCGAAGGGCTTCAGTCATCTCTGCCTGGTCGGCCGGAGCCATGAGCGTAATGCCCGGCATGGGGCGAAGGGCGGCTATATCCATAAAGCCCTGATGCACTGCCCCGTCCGAACCTACCAGTCCCGCCCTATCCATGCAGATGACCAGCGGCAGTTTCTGGAGCGACGCCTCTTCGAACATCTGATCGATTGCCCGCTGCATGAAGGTGGAGTAGATAGCCACAACGGGTCTCATGCCCGCCTTGGCCAGCCCTGCAGCCATCGCCACTGCATGCGATTCACTGATGCCGACATCGATAGTGCGGTCGGGGAAACGTTCTCGGAATTGCGACAAACCCGTGCCGTCGGGCATGGCGGCGGTGATTGCGACAATCTTGTCATCCTGAGCGGCTGCGTTGATTAGCGCGTCGGCGAATACGCTTGTCCAAGTGGGACGATCCTTTGTTTTAAATACGGCGCGGCCATTTTCGATGGAATGAGCAGCCGGGCTGTGGAAAAGGCAGGGATCCTCAACGGCATACTGGCAACCTCTGCCCTTTTCGGTATGCACGTGTAGCACGACGGGCTGGTTGACCTTAGCCAGGCGCCGCAGGATCGCGATCATATCTTTGATGTTGTGCCCATCGAACGGGCCGAAATAAGCCAGCCCCAGCCCTTCGAAGAACTGCAGGCCATGAACTGATGTCTTCAAGCCATCTCGAAGGTGTCGGAGTGCGTCGGATATTTCCTCTCCCAATGGAAGGCGGTCGAGCATGTACTCAGCGGAATGTTTGAAGTCGCTGTAAGTATGTGTCATTCGGAGGCGGTCGAGCATGCGGGCCAGTGCTCCCTGCGTGCGATCTATCGCCATGGAGTTGTCGTTGAGGATGATCAGCAGCTGACGTCTCAGAAGGGAGGCATTGTTCAGCGCCTCCATCGATAATCCGTTTACTATGCTCGCGTCGCCGACCACCGCGACAATCTTTCGTCCTGTCTGTCCTTTAAGCTCCTCCGCTTGTGCAAGCCCAAGAGCAGTAGAGATGGCAGTGCCGGCGTGGCCAGTGGCGAACAGGTCGTACCCACTTTCGGACGGGTCGGGGAACCCGCTGAGTCCGTCAGCCTGGCGCAGTGTGCCGAACCGGTCGGCGCGGCCGGTGAGCATTTTATGTGGATAGCACTGATGCCCTACGTCCCATACGAGTCTGTCGTATGAGAAATCGAACACATAGTGTAATGCGATCGTCAGGTCGCACACTCCGAGGTTGCTGGCCAGGTGTCCACCTTTTTCTGAGACTACTTCTACGATTCGTCGGCGCATTTGGTCAGCAAGCAGGACTAGTTGCCTGTCACTCAGGCGACGCAACTGGTGTGGGCTTGTGATATGACCCAGGATATCTTCGTCAGGCATAACGATCAGTACGTCCTTTCCGCCAGCAATCGGGCCAGTTGTCTCAATTCGTCGGCAGCAGGGCCAAGCGCAGCCACAGCGGCCACGGCACGGTCAGATAGTTCCTTGCCAAGAGAGCGGGCCTTGTCCACACCAAGTTGGGCTGCGATCGAGAGTTTGTCTCCCCGGGCATCCTGGCCACACGACTTGCCCGTTGTCTCGGCGCTGCCGGTAATATCCAACAGGTCATCAACCACTTGAAATGCCATGCCCAGGTTGAAACCGTACTCTGAAATGGCCTCAAGCTGCTCGTCGTCCGCGCGACCGCAGATAGCGCCCATTCTGGCGGCAGTTCGAATTAGGGCGGCTGTCTTTCGTTCGTGAATGTATTCTATACCCGCCAGCGCTGCAGGAACTTCGGCCAGCCCCATATCAGCAACCTGCCCTGCCACCATTCCGGCCGGTCCGGCCCCTTTGGCGAGTTCGGCCACCAGTGCCGCTGATCGAAGGTCGTGCGTTTCGCTCAGAACGCCAAAGGCTCGTGTCAGCAAAGCGTCGCCGGTGAGTATGGCCATGGCCTGGCCGAACTTCACGTGTGCAGTCGGCAGGCCCCGCCGCAGCACGTCGTTGTCCATTGCAGGAAGGTCATCGTGCACAAGGCTATAGGAATGCACCAATTCGATGGCTACACCTGCACGGGCGACAAGCTCATCGTCCAAGTTACCGCCGACAGCGGCATTGGTCATTGAGACCAATACCGGGCGCATGCGTTTTCCGCCACACATCACACAGTACCGCATGGCCTCAGCGAGCTGCGGAGGCGTATCGGGCTCGAGCAGCCATCGCTCCAAGTCGCTCTCAAGGGCTACAGCACGGCTGGCCAACAGGTCGGTCAGCTGTTTTTCCACAGTTTTTTCAGCCATCTTCCAATCGGCGGTGGGGGTCTGGCCGCTTCCCTCGCGCCGAGTAGAGCATTATAACACTACGGCAAGTTAATCGCCATGCCAGTCATTCGTCTGCGAGTTGTCTTCCAGAATTGCAGATTAACTCAAGCATTGTCATAATGCTTCCGGTTCGGATACGCGGAGATAGATTGATGGCAAACATTCACCCAACGGCTATCGTTGACGGAAATGCGAAACTGGCGGATGATGTCATAGTCGGACCATTCTGCATCATCGAGGGTGACGTAGAGATAGGGCCGGGCACTGTCCTGCGACAGAACGTCATTGTTCGCCGTTACACAACCATGGGGGCGAACAATTATGTTGATCCGTTTGTAGTTATGGGCGGCGAGCCGCAGGACAGGAAATTCAAGCCCGAAACGGTCAGTTATCTTTGCATCGGCAGCGACAACATATTCCGAGAGGGTGTGACGATTTCTCGGGCCACGAAGCCCGGCGGATCGACCACCGTCGGCAACGGTACGTACTGGATGGCTAATTCTCACGCCGGACACGATGTGACAATCTGTGACGAGGTAACACTTGTCAATGGCTCGATGGTTGGGGGACACTCCACGATCGGGCTCCGGGCCATTCTGTCCGGCACAGTACTGATCCACCAGTTCACATGGATCGGCGAGATGGTTATGACCCAGGGTGGGACGGCGATCAGCCAGCATGTGCCACCGTTTGTTATGGTCGCCGGGCTTAATTCCGTGGTGGGGCTGAACGTTGTCGGCTTACGGAGGGCGGAGACAATGACCGACGAAGATCGCAAACAGATAAAGGCGGCGTTCAACATTACATACCGCAGCAAGTATACGCCCGCGCAGGCACTTGAGAAGATGGACGCCTGCAGCGACTGGGGTGCCCCGGCTGGACGATTCCGCGATTTTGTGCGGCAGATCATAGCTGCCCAACCGCCTTTCAATAGAGGCCTGTGCCCAATGCGCGGGCGACATTAGGCTGTTTCGAAAGTCTCTGCCCGACATAACAGAAGGACGATCATGACAGACACTAGCGACCGCGTGGCATTGGACAGCACCGTGCGCTCGGCCGTGGCGGAGACCACGATAACTGACATACACACGCACCTTTTCCCCCCTGCCCATGGCAATTTGCTGCTGTGGGGGCCGGACGAGCTACTCACATACCACTACCTAGTGGCGGAGCTATTCACCGTAGCGCCGCGCAGCCTGACGCCAGAGAAGTATTGGACCATGCCCAAGGCTTCCCAGGCTGACCTTGTGTGGGAGCACGTGTTTCTGCGTGGCGGAGCGCTCTCAGAGGCCGCCCGTGGGGCCGTTACGACCCTGGCGGCCCTCGGCTTGGATGTAGCCAGTCGCGACTTGAATACGATGCGGAAGCAGTTCACAGGCCAAACCGCGGACGAATATCTGGAAAGAGTCTTCAAGTTGGCCAACATCGACTACGCCGTGATGACGAACAACCCGTTCGACACCACGGAGGCCGGTTGCTGGCACAAAGATGTGCCCGTTCCAGCGAGGCTGAAGACGGCCCTGCGGGTTGATGCCCTCCTGCTCAAGTGGCCTGAAGCGGCCAAAGCTATGATCGAGGCCGGTTACAAGATCGCTGTCGAGCCAGCATCGGCTGATTTCGCTGAGGTGAGACGTTTCTTGGGCGACTGGATAGACAGAATTGCCCCAATGTACATGGCCGCTTCTTTGCCGGAAACCTTCTGCTACCCGGGCGGCGGCGAGTCAACGGAGATTCTTGAAGAGGTCGTGCTTCCCGTTGCTATCGCACACAAGCTGCCCGTGGCTATGATGATGGGCGTGAAGCGCGGCATGAACCCACCGCTGAAGGATTGCGGCGATGGCGTGGGTGTAGCTGACGTGGGGGCGGTGGCTGGCTTATGCGCGAAGTACCCCGAGGCCAAGTTTATTGTTACGATGCTTTCGCGCGTCAACCAGCACGAGCTATGCGTGACTGCCCGCAAATTTGGCAACCTGCACGTGGAAGGATGTTGGTGGTTCTGTAACAACCCGTCCATCGTCGAGGAAATAACCCGTATGCGTCTGGAGATGCTGGGCACGGCCTTCACGTGTCAGCACAGCGATGCACGCGTGCTCGACCAGCTTATCTACAAATGGTCGCACACAAGGAAGATTGTTGCGGACGTACTGGCAGACAAGTACGGCCTGCTCTTTGACGCGGGCTGGCGGCCTATTGTTGATGAAATCCGCCGCGACGTCCGCGCCATCTTCGGGGGTTCGTTCGAAGCGTTCCTAGTGAAGTGAGGAAACCGGCCATCGAAGAAGAAAGCGTAACTTCTTTCATCGAATTCATTACCCATGCCATTGCCCGTTTGTGCCGGTCGGCAGGTAGGTCTTAGCCTATTTCCCCGTCTGGCTGCCCAGCTCGCGGCTGCGCTGAGCGGCGGCGCGGATGGCAGCAACCCAGGTTTGCCTGCTTTGGGCTGCGTCGAGCACTTTCACTGCCCGTTGTGTAGTGCCGTTTGGGCTGGTCACACGTTTGCGCAAGACCTCCGGCGGTTCGCCGGATACGGCAAGCAGTTTGGCCGCTCCCGCGCAGGTCTGCACGGACAGTTGATATGCGAACTCAGGCGTGAGCCCCTCGGCTATACCTGCCTCAATCATCGCCTCTATCAGGTAGAAGAAGTACGCCGGCCCTGTGCCTGAAACGGCTGTCACTGCGTCCATCATTGCTTCGTCGACCGGCACGGTCTTGCCGCTGGAGGCAAACAGCCGTTCGGTCCACTGTATGTCATCGTCGTTAGCGCGCGGCCCGGGCGCGATGGCAGACATTCCGGCACCGACGAGCATGGGTGTATTGGGCATAACGCGGACGATATGCCCCCGGCCTTGCAGTTTGTCATCAATGTGTGCGGTCGTTACACCGGCGCAAATCGAGATCACCAGTGCATCAGGTCCGATGCACTCCCACACCTCGTCCAGCACGTCGTCGAGCTGTTGCGGCTTTACCGACAGTAGAACTCGCGAGCAACGGGCGGATACCAGATTGTCCGGCGCCCAGCCTACCCCAAGCTCGCTGGACAACTTCTGGCGACGTTCCTGATGAATATCAGATACGACGATCTGGCCTGGGCTCAGGTAGCCGGCACGGACTTCTGCCCGCAGAATGGCTTCGGCCATGTTCCCAGCCCCGATAACACCGAGTTCGTACACTGTTTGTTTTGTCATGATGATAACCCTTCCTGCCGGCCGCGCGGCAAGGTCACCCGCACAACTCTCGCATTCTTGCTGCGTAGTCTATCGCCTGTTCTTTGCTTTCGGCTGGGACACGCACGACGCAACGAGCGCCTTTGGGATATCTGGCGAGCATGGCTTCAGGGCCTACATTTCCCTGCCAGCAGTCGTGCATCTGTCCACAGTGTTGCGCGAAGTATTTGTGGGCTTCGTCTATGACGGCGGGCCCTTGCACGAGGTTCAGCATGCGGAGATTAGGAATTTTCAGCAGGTGAGGCCATTGATGGCGGGCGTTGGCGCAGCAGTGAATGCCGATCCCGCCGTACCGCTCGGACAGCGTGACAAGGTGCGGCAGAAACATCTCGCAGAACATCTCGTCGTTGACCGCGCCGATCTCATCCTCCGACAGCGTCAGCCCATCGTAGAAGTAGTAGTCCGGATAATGCGCGATGAACTCGGTGCTATACCGGCTGAACCATTCGTCGTGGAATGCGATCAGCAGCTCAGCGGCCATGTGGGCGACATCCTTGACGGCCTGGGGTTCATCGATGATGGCCGTGTAAAAGTTGGTCTTTTCCCAGATGAGAGCGGCGATGTCCATTGGGCTCTGGATGTCGACCATCATCAGCAGCGCAGCCGGGTCGCGGCGATGCAATTCGTCCATGATTTCGAAAACCCTGGCCAGCGGCTCAGATGACAGGTCGGGCATTTTGATTTTGCCGATATCCTTGACGCTATGGATCAAAGGCATGGCGCACGGGTTGCCGGTTTCGTAGCGATGCACCGGACAACCGAACGCTTCTGCGAAAAGCTCCGTGCCGGTCCACATCGCGATGTGCGGCAGATAGTCGTCGTCGAGCCATTCGGCCTGCTCGCGCCGGTTGACGTAGAAGTCCCAGCCATGCTCGATACGTTTCCGCTTGAGCTCGGCGTAAGGCTGTGGTCCTGCGCTTATCGAGCGGTCATCGTAGCCTATGAAGAATACGTGCTTGGGCGCGGCGGACATGTCATAAAACTCGCGCCATTTCTGTTTGCGTTGGTCTATTGTCAGTGGAGCGTTGTTGGCCACGTCTGTTTGTTCTCCCAGGCCCATCGTCGGTCAGCCTGTCGGTTCTTCTGGCTCGGCTGAGCTTGTCAGTCCGCCCAGTAGCTCGGCTATCTGGGCAAGCTATCAGATAATAGCCCTATCGACAAGGCCGCCTCACCTGACACGCCGCCCCGGCGGGTCAGCGAAGTGACGACATGCCAGAAATCAGTTGAGCCGAGGCCGCCAATAACTACACTACCGACAACGCTTCGCTCTGCAGTCAGGGCGTTTTGTAGACACTACTCGGAGAACTCACATGACAGATCTGACGGCAGCATCACCCCTGAGCGACGATTTTCAAGAGCACCGCAACTTCCTGTTCGTAGCCTGCTTCATCTCCCTGGTGGCGACTGCCTTTGTATTCCTCATCCGCAGCTTTATCCTGGACGACCTGCGAACATGCCGTCACCATCGCTAAAGTTATCGCCGACGCCGAACAGGCGCCGTCGGAATAAGGTCCTCCGCCAACCGGCGCCGGTCATGTGCAAACAGAGGATTGTCAGATGACTTCGCGCGAGCGAATGAGGAACTTCTACGCAGGGGCGCCGATAGACCGAGTACCTAATGGTCTGGGTGGCTGTGAGACAGCCGGCATGCATATGTTGGCCTACGAGAACCTCAAGAAGGTTCTGGGCGTCAACGACCCCACCAATCGCATGTGCACATTCATGTGCAACGCGGTGTTTGAGCGATCCGTCCTTGATGCGATGGACGGCGACATGATCCTGCTCAACAGCAAGATGTGCCCTGCTCCCTTCCGAGGCCCGTTGGCTGAAGGACGCTGGAAGAATCAGGAGCTTTGGGGCGTAACCGTGCAGGTTCCCAAAGAGTGGACTTTCAGTAAAGACGCCGACGGGACAATCTGGTGGGGGAAGCATGTCAAATGTCCTCCGGGAAGCATCTATTTCGACGGCGTGCCGACCGGCGACAGCTCCAGTGAACTGCCGGACATGGACAATCAGCCTTCGCCGGAAGGCTACGTCGCCCCGCACGTATTGACGGACGAGTACCTTCGCGAACTCGAGGAAGTCGCCCGCTGGGTATACGAGACAACCGACTACTCCATCGTAATCGGTGAGACGATACAGGACCTGCAGGATCACGTTGGGGGCGGCACGGCCTGGTGGATGCGAATGGTGTCTGAGCCGGAGGCGTGTCATCATTTTCTTGGTGTGGCTGTTGACGAAGCTCTCAAGCAACTCGAGCGGGTACACCAGGCGGTGGGAAAGTACTGCGACGCGATGATCCTGGCTGACGACATCGGCGACGTTCGCGGGGTGACATGCGGACCCGACCTTTGGCGGAGCATCTACAAGCCCCATTACAAGCGGCTGTGGACCGAGTGGCACAAGATCACGAACATGAAAAGCATGTTGCACAGCTGCGGGTCAGTGGTTGACATCCTGGGCGATTTCATAGAATGCGGACTGGACATCTTCAACCCGATACAAATCTCCGCGCGCGGGATGGATCCGGAGAGATTGAGTGAGAAGTTTGGCCAGAATCTGATTTTTTACGGCGGCGCGCTCGACGCCGTGGTAACGCCTCCGTGGACACCAGACGAGGAAGTCTACGAACAGGCCAAGAAGGTCATCACCACGTTTGCACGCGGCGGCCGGTACATCTTCGGCGGTACGCACAACATACCCGGCGACACGCCGCCGGGGCACCTACAGGCTATTATCCAGGCCTATCGCGACTGCCGCGAAGACCCGGAATTGAACAAGGGCCTTAACTGAATGTCCCAGCCCCCCGCCACATGTAACGGCGCGGTATTCAGCGAAGTTGGACGGCCGCTGGAGTTGTGGCAGTTTGACGTGCCGGAGATCGGACCAGGCGCAGCCCTGTGTAAGGTTGTTATGTCTACGATTTGCAGCTCGGACCTGCATACGATCCACGGCCGGCGGACCGAGCCGGCGCCGTTAATCCTCGGTCATGAGATTCTCGGTGAGATTGCCGTATTGGGCGAGGGACTGACGCATGACGCCTCCAGACAGCTGCTGCGCGTAGGCGACCGCGTATCGTGGACGATCATGGCTTGCTGCGGAAGCTGTTTTTTCTGCACACACAACCTGCCCCAGAAGTGCGAACACCTTCGCAAGTACGGCCATATGTGCTGCCAGCAGTGGCCTCATCTGACTGGCGGGTTGGCAGAATACATCTACCTGATGCCGGGTACGGGTGTTTTCCGCGTGCCAGAGAGCCTTCCCGATGAAATCGCAACACCCGCTAACTGCGCCTTGGCGACGGCAGTCAACGCGATCGAAACGATTGGTCTTCAGGCCGGCGAGAACGTTCTCATCCAGGGCGCGGGCTTGTTGGGCTTGAACCTGATCGCTTTGTGTCGGCAGGCTGGCGCCAGGCGGGTGATTGTCACGGACATCAATTCAGCTCGCCTTGCGATGGCGAAACGGTTTGGCACCAATTCAATAGTGAATCTGGCTGAATTGGCAGATGAGGACTTGCTGGAGACAGTCAGCGAGGCGACGAATGGCCGGGGAGTTGATGTGGCATTTGAAGTGTGTGGAAAGGCTGAGGCCGTATCGCTCGCGATGAAAACATTGCGGATAGGTGGTCGGTATCTGATTGCCGGTATGGTCTCGCCCGGGCAGATCTTTTCGCTGGAGGGTAATCAAGTCACGCGAAAATGCCTGACGATCAAGGGCATTCATAATTATCGCCCCGAACATCTCAGGCGCGGGCTGGAGTTCCTCCAACAGCACGCTGCCGACTACCCCTACGGCCAGATTGTCGCGCGAACGTTTTCACTGGCAGATATCAACGACGCCGTAGCCGAGGCGTCGATGGATAAGCACATTCGCGTGGCTATCCGCCCATAGCACACAAGAACACCGCGCGACAGGGCCTGCCCTGAGGTGTCAAGGATTCCTGGCATGACCCCGGCGGCCTGTTCGCTTCGTCTACTGTTAGCTACCCAGCTTGCGCCGGGCTTCATGCATGCGCTTCTTGACGGCGTCGTAGGCCAGCTTCGGCCGGCGGAACTCGTCAACTGTGCCCTTGTTGTTGAAGCATCGCGGACGGGCGGCCCAGTCGCCCGGACCCGATATCCGCACATCGTTGAACTGCCAGATCGCCACGCCGGAAATCCGCGGGTGGTTCGCATAGACCCGCACCAGCTCCTCAAGGGCGTCGGCCTGGTATTCTTCGGTCCATTTGGCCCTGCTTTTGGAGTGGTTGCCGTAGAAGGCGCCCGCACCGAACTCGCTGATGATGACCGGCTTGCCCTTGCCCTTGCTCCTGGTGTCCTGCCAAGTGAGGAAGTCATCGATCTCTTGCTGGATCGACTCGATTGATCCCCAGTACCAGGCCGTGTACCAGTTCCATGAGATGATGTCTGGCAAGTCCAGGCAGGCGTCTTTCTTCCACGCGCACGAGGCGTAGGTCACAGGGCGCGAACCGTCGAGCGAGCGCAGCAGGTTCAGCATCCGCTTATGTTCTTTTCGACCGGCAGGGGTCTTGGCGTCGCACTCATTGAGCGTCGCCCAGATGACCACAGACGGATGGTTGAAGTGCCAGCCCACCATGCTCTCGGCGCAAGCGGTGATTTGCTCAGTGTACTTGGGGTGCTTAAACCCGACAGATGTGGAGTTCGTCTCTTCCCACACATACAGTCCCATCTCGTCACACAGGTCAAGCATGCGCATGTCGTTGGGGTAATGCGAAGTGCGGATGAAATTGCAGCCTATGTCCTTGAGCATTTGCACGTCCCCGGCCATCACCTCAACCGGCAGGGCTTGGCCGAACTGGACGTGAAACTCGTGGCGGTTGTAGCCTCGCAGGTAAAGCTGCTCGCCGTTCAAGAGCAGCCTGCTGCCGACGACTTTGATTTCGCGGAATCCCACGCGGTCAATCTTGTCGTCGACGACTTCGTCGCCATCGAAGAGCGTAGCCGCTATCTCATAGAGCCTGGGGTGCTCCGCCGACCACGGCTTGACTTTCAGGCCCGTCAGCCGGCCCGTAAGTTCCAGTGACGATCTGGCGGATACCGTCGCCTCGCCAAGGTCTAGTGTTTCCCCTGCGACAGATACTACAGCCCTGTTAGTTATCGCTTTTCGGCCAACGTTTCGCAGAAACAGTCGCACTCCGAGGCTCCACTTGCCGCGTGTGAGTTTTGGGGTGGCGAATATCTTGTCTATGAACAGCGGCGATACTTGCTGGAGCTCCACCGGGCGAATGATGCCGCCTGAGGAGAAGTGGTCGCCCCGAACGTGCAAGGCGGAGTGCTTGCCGAACGTGTTGTTGATTTCGATGACGATCTCATGCTCGCCCGCAGCCAAGCCGGTCACAACAAGATCCCACGGCACGAAGCCATCGTAGTGCTTGCCGACCCTTTTGCCGTCTATGTAGACCGTAGCGGTGTGCAGCACGCCGCCAAAAACGAACCGCACAGGTTTCTTGCCGGACACTCGGAACCACCGTCGCATCCACCCCGTGCCACGGAAGTTTTCCAGCCCCGGCAATGTTTCCCAGGCCATCGGCACAAGAACATTGCGGGTGTATTTTTTCGGCGGGCCGGCACTGTCCTTGCTCTCACAGTCTGGCAGGAAGTCCCAACAGCCGTTAAGCGACTCGACTTTGCGCTCACGGTGCTCGACGAAAGTACGCAACATTACTGCTCTCCTTGTTGTCCTATTTGTCGCAACAGCCGGCCAGGGCCTCATGCGCCTCAGCCAGTTGCTTGCGAATGGGGATTTTCTGGGGGCATTTCTCTTCGCATTCGCCGCAGCCGGTACAGGCGTCGGCTGTCTTTGCCGAATCCCAACTGACAGTACCCATTTTACGATAAGCGTGGCGGGCGGATTTCCATAGGCCATATATGCGCCCACGGTTATACTTTTCGAATATGCCGGAGATACCCACCTCCGATGGGCAAGGCATACAGTACCCGCAGCCTGTGCAGTAGAGCTCGGCCATTTCCTTCATCCTGACCATTTGTTCTTCGATAGCTGCGCGGTCTGCTTCTGACAGACTTATTTCATCGGAGGCCGTGGCCAGGTTCTCAACCACGTGCTCCATTGCGCTCATGCCGGATAGCGTCATTGTCACGTTGGGGTTAGAGAGCACGAATCGCAGCGCAAGTTCCGGCATGCGCTTGACGCCTGGGATAATATTCTGGAGCATTTCGCTGGGCTCGGCCAGCCTGCCTCCCGCCACAGGACCCATGACGACAACGCCGATGTTCCTTTCGTGAGCCAAGGCGATGCCCTCTTCAAGTCGGCGGTCAAGCAGGTTGTACTGCACCGTGAAAGCAGAGAACTCGTCCGTTTCAATGAGCTTCTTCAGCCCGTTATTGTCATCGTGGAAGCTACAGCAGATATGGCCGATCAGTCCCTGGTGTTTGGCCTTGGCCATCCACTTGCTGATGTGCGGCGCGTAATGTTTTTCGTAGTTAGCCCAGTTCATTCCGTGCTGGTTGTACACATCTATGTACTCAACCTGCAGCCGTTTCAAGCTATCCTCGAGGTTCCTCCACCAGTCGGCCTCGTCCTGGCCATAGTAATTGTTCTTGGTCGATACGATGATTTTATTGCGCCAGCCTTTCAGTGCGTCGCCGACAGCACGTTGGCTGTCGCCGTTACAGTAGAATACCGCTGAGTCGATGTAATTCACCCCGGCTTCGAACGCATGGTGAATCATGGGAATCGTCTTCTCGCGATCGACTCGCGCTGTGTCGCCCTCGCCAATCATCGGCAGGCGCATAGCGCCAAAACCCAGCTGGGAGACCTTCAAACCCGTTCTACCTAACGTACGGTAATGCACCTTCTCTCGCCTTTCCTATCGCGGCCGCTAGCCCATCATTTAGACCATGTGCCTCCGTTGCGGCGTAGAAGAGTATTATACATAATTCTTCGTTCGACGCACGAGCCTACGCGGTCCGCCATATGCAGCGTTATGGTCCTTGTCGATAACAGGCCTAGGTTGTAAAGTGCATGTTTGGCCACAAGGAGTCAGGACGTGCTGGAGAAACTGGAATCTGATTTCCGCAAGCGAGCGCCTAAAGTAGATTTCTGTTCGCTGCGCTTCGTCCGGAGCTTCAGAGAAGGCCTGGCCGTCCGCCAGGACGTGCCGCAGCCAGTTCATCGGGAAGAGGACGCCGGGGTAATGGTGACAGTAATGCACAACGGTGGAATGGGTTATGGGGCCACATCCGATCTGAGCGCAGCAGGGCTGAATAACGCAATCGAGAAGGCATCTTTGTGGGCATCCCGCACGGCCGGACGAAGTGTCGTCGACTTTCGCAAAGTCTCCATGCCCCAGCCTAAGGGTCAATACTCAGGCCCAAACAAGACGCCGTGGAGCCGCACGTCAGTGCGGGATAAGTTTGATCTGCTTATGTCGCTGTCGAAGCGGTTGAAGTTCAACGACAAGATCGTCGACTGGTCGGCTTCGATGGGCCATGAGGACATTGACTTGTTTTACCTCACGGCTGGCGGAGGGAGGGTATATCAGCAACTGCACACGACCGCTCCCGACCTGCGGGTAACTGCCAGCGAAGGCGCCGAAGCACAGACGCGCAGCTTTGGCGGCGGCATATACTGCCTCCAAGGCGGGCTCGAGGTACTCGAGCAGTTCGGCTTTGCCAATGCGCCGGAGCAGGTAGCTGATGAAGCCCTTGCGCTGCTTGCAGCTGAAAACTGCCCTAGCGGCAAGAGGGACATCTTGTTGGCTCCTGACCAGATGACTTTGCAGATCCACGAATCTATCGGCCATCCGCTGGAACTCGATCGGATTCTCGGCGACGAGCGGAACTATGCCGGGACAAGCTTTGTTACGCTTGATATGATTGGTGAGTATCGCTATGGGTCAGAGTTGCTGAACGTGGTATTTGACCCCACAAGACCGGAGCAACTGGCCAGCTTTGGTTACGACGACGATGGTCTGGAGGCAAGTCGAGAGTACATTATCAAGGATGGCATAGTAGTGCGGGCGCTCGGCGGGACAGTTTCGCAGGCACGAACGGGATTTCCAGGGGTGGCTAACAGCCGGGCTGACGGCTGGAACCGTCCGCCTGTCGACCGCATGGCCAACCTGAATGTCGAGCCGGGAAATGCCTCTCTGGAAGAGATGATCGCCTCGATCGAGCGCGGGGTTTACATGAGAACTAACCGCTCCTGGTCCATAGACGATAGTCGCAATAAGTTCCAGTTCGGCTGCCAATGGGGCCGGCTGATCGAGAACGGCAAACTCACCAAGCTGGTCAAGAACCCTAACTACCGCGGTATCTCGGCGACATTCTGGCAAAGCCTGTCAGCCGTGGGAAATGCTGACACGCTGGAAGTTCTGGGAACGAGCAATTGCGGCAAGGGTGAGCCTAACCAGATGATGTTTGTCGCCCATGCCGGCCCGCCGTGCGTTTTTACTGACGTGGACGTATTTGGAGGAATGTGAGGACAAGACTCCGATGCAACAAGCGTTCTACGGATTGATCGACAAGTTGACCGAGCGCGTGCGGGGCAACGAAGTGCTGCTGGCCAACTTCGCCGGCGAGGAGAGTGACTTCGTCCGATTCAACCGGTCGCTGGTCAGACAGGCTGGTAGCGTGCACCAACGTGGCCTGGGCTTGGAACTGATCGACGGGCAGCGCCATTTGTCAGGCAGATGCTCACTCACGGGCGATGAGACCACGGACCGCAGCCGGGCTGATCGGCTCTTGGCAGACCTGCGAGAAAGCCTGCCCACCGTTCCGGAAGACCCTTACTTGTTTTACGCAACCGAGGTCAACAACACCGAACAAATCGTAGCGAACAGGTTGCCAGACAGCGGCGAGATGACTGATGCCGTTTTGGCCGCTGGGAAGGGCACAGACTTGGTGGGTATACTGGCCAGCGGTGGGATATTCCGTGGCTTCGGCAATTCTCTGGGCCAGAGGAACTGGTTCGCCACCTACAGCTTTCACTTCGATTGGAGCTTCTACCACACCGCCGACAAGGCAGTTAAGACAAGCTACGCGGGCTTTCATTGGGACCAATCAACGTTTGACACCAAAGTGGTCAATGCCCGCCAGCAGCTTGCTAGATTGTCCCTGCCGACGATGACGATCAGCCCTGGGGGGTATCGCATATACATTCCACCCGCCGCAATGCAGGAGCTGATGGGAATGCTGATGAGAGGATTCTCCCTCAAAGCGCACCGGACGAAGTCAACCTGCCTGCTGAAGATGGTGGAAGAAGGACGAACGCTAGCCCCGTCAGTGACCATCCGCGAGAACACAGCTGAGGGTATGTCACCGAACTTCCAGGGGGCGGGGTTCATCAAGCCTGATTCTGTGACGATGATCGAGGCCGGCAAGCTCAAAGACACCCTCGCCTCACCACGGACAGCCAAGGAGTACGGTGTGAAAACGACCGGCAGCGAGTTCCCAAGCTCACTTGACCTGGCCGGAGGGGACCTCGATGACCAAGACATCCTGACGAAACTGGACACTGGGATATTCGTTAATCAATTATGGTACCTGAACTATTCCGACAGGCCGGCCGCACGGATTACCGGCATGACACGGTTCGCAACCTTCTGGGTGGAAGGCGGCAAGATCGTCGCGCCGCTGAACGTCATGCGGTTTGATGAAACGATCTACCGAATATTCGGCGATAATCTAATCGGCCTTACCAGCCAGCGTGACCTGCTGCCCAGCAGTCAGACCTATGGCAGCCGGTCGACTAGTTCGATGCGACTGCCGGGCGCACTAGTGGATGATTTCACATTCACTTTTTGATCCTTATCGCCCGCAGTCCTTAACGAAAGTAAATGCTGCCCAAAGGATTTCGACCTTATGACCACCCAAGAGCGTGTCATGGCAGCCTTAGGCCACGAAGAGGCCGACCGCGTGCCGATTTGGACATTGATAGACAACGCCGATGTGCTGCGACATTTCGCCCCTTCGGATTTTGATGACACGCCACTTATTAAGGGCCAGCCCGGCACACATGATGTTCTGCTGGACGTAACGTCGCGGGCAGCGAAAGGGCTGGGCCTAGACGTGACGTTCCTGTGCGACACCTGGATGATGGACCCGTTTCCACGAGAGAATACCGACATCCAAGCCTACGGCGCAACACACAGCCAGTTCAAGTCAGTGACAGACCTGGCGAACTTCACGCCGGAGATCCGCCCCTATGAAGACATCGCCGACAACTATGTCCAGACCTTTACCCATATCGCCCGTGCGTTCGCCCCGGAGGTTATGCTGGTCAGCCAAGGCGGCTCGTGCGTTGAAGGCGCGCACAATGCTATCGGACTGGAGTTGTTCAGCATGGCTATCTACGATGCGCCAAGGGACATCGGGCGGATCATGGACGCTTACACGGAACAGCAGCGGATAAAGGCGCAGATATACGCAGACCACAAACTTGCCCCTGCTTACCAAGTGAGCTGTGACATAGCCTACAAGGGCAGTACGCTGTTTTCGCCGGATTTTCTCCGACGCGAACTGGTCCCTCGGCTGGCCAGGGAAATTGAGCCCATCAAGCAGGCGGGCATGAAGGTTATCCTTCATTGCGATGGGGATGTGAGCAGTTTGCTGGACGATCTGATTGAAGTGGGTATAGACGGGCTCAATCCACTTGAGCCTACGGCCGGCATGGACATGGCGGCAGTCAAGTCGCGTTACGGAAAGAATCTGGTGCTTATAGGCAATGCTGATCCGAACATCGTAACGTTCGGCTCGCCAGAGATGATCAACGCGGAGGTCAAGCGCTGCATCCGTGCTGCGGCCCGCGGCGGGGGATATTTTTTTGACACAGGGGCTGGCGAGATAATGCCTGGTCTTCCGGTAGAGAATGTCCTCACAATGTGCGAAGCGGTCCGGAGATTTGGCCAATACCCAACCCTGAAGAATTAGCTACGCCGACTTGGCAACCTTGCGGGACATCTAGCGGCTGGGTGACCAATGCTCGGCGTCGTTAGCGCCGCCATCGAAGGCTTCCGGGTTTATTTCCTCAGGATAGAAGGTGCCTACTGTTCCATCAGTGAAGGCAGCATTGACGCGCCCAAGATGCCGCGGGGCGACCATAATGTCCCAAGAAGCAACAGTAGTTGCCAGCCCTCCGGCATAGCAGACATCCCGCTCATAATCGAGGAAGATGATCTTCCGGTCGGCAGGTGTGATGGCCTGTCCCTGCCAATTGATGCCATAGCTGAGTCGATCTGTATACGGAAAGTAGAAGGGCCCAGACAGCCCTCCCTGGCCTACGGACGCAGATGGATCACTGCCGCCTCCGCCGATCAAAGTGCCATCACTCAGAATGAAGGCGTAGTTGGCGCTGTACCAGTACTTGTGGCAGGTGACTTCCAGCATGCCGTTAGGTAATTCCTGAACGTGCATGTCGAAGTCATTGTAGTCCCAGTCGGTTGCCGTCAGGATGACATTCATGCTCTCCTCGAAAACGTACCAGTATGAGTGTGGATCAGCGCCGGGCTCGTAACGCGGAAGAACATCGGGAGCATATGCCTGACTTGAGGGATTAATGAACTTGTAGTATTCCTGATCGTTAAGCTTCCAGATACTTGGGCCAGGATCGGGGCAGCCGCCTTCTAGCCAATAAGGATATGACCCGAATATCTGCATGTTATGGTCAACGCGATCGATGCCGGACACATACGACACGCGCAGCTTGATATCCGGCAAGGAACTGTGAGGGTTTTCGTCCTCAGGACAGACCAGAACGCTCTCATTATGGCTGAGATACGGGAGTAATTCTTCCGCCCACGCTCCCGGACCCATGGGGGGCTTATTATCTTCAGACTGGCGGCTCTGGTAGCCCACAACAATGTTTTTGAGATTGATTGCACACTGTGTGCGACGAGCAATTGGTATAACCCGTCCAAGCGACGGGGCCAGAATAACAATCAGAAGCGACAAAACTGCCATTACCACAAGCAGTTCGGCTAAGGTGAACGCATTCATTTTTTTGAGAGCAGATGGCATTAGGCCCGTTTTCATGCCCCGCTTGAGAAAGTCCTGTAAACAATACCGGTTTCCGCTGCTACACAAATGATTATAGGGGCCCAGTAGCCCGGGATTCAAGAGGAGCTGGCAAGCAGATAGTGTCACCATCTTCCGCAGCAGCGCCTTAGAATGAGCGGACACCCGGAGGCGACTGGCGGCCTGCTGGTGGCGTCCCTGGTCTTTAAGACCGGTGCGGGGCTCAACAAGGTCCTGGGTGGGTTCGATTCCCATTCTTCTCCGTTCGTTGGCCCGGCGGCTTTGGCAGCTTTCCAACCAGTATTGGCCGACTAGACACTTAACATGCGCAAGTTACTACGAATACCTCAGCCGCCGATCAACAGGCACGCCCGGTCGAGCGAGCGCCACGCTGCCTAGGTGAGCGTGCTGTTGGTGCTCCTCGCGGCCGCCTGCGTTGTTTTTGCTGGCGCTCCTATCACCTTTTAAATACAAACAGACTCACCTGCTCTTGCTGCATCGCGAGCTCAGCTTTCAGTATGCCCTTGCTGTATGAGAAATTCACGATTTCCCCGGCTACCATATCTTCAACTGATCGGACATTCTCGTCTGCTGCAATGTTCAGTTCGTCAGCTGCGATGGTCAAACTGGCGTGCTGTTCGTCGAAGGAGTCGTTCAACAGCGTGAAGAAAATGTCGCCTTTCTTATCCGGGCCAAATCTCTCAACATATACGGCGGGGTTTTCGGTCATCCCGTGGGTAATAGGCTCCCAGCCAGCCTCTGCAACGCGCTTTATTAATGGCATGTACCGTTTGAAGAGATATCGATCACGATTATAGAGATCAGGGCTGCTCCAGTAGATTTTCTCCGCGGCATTGTGGCTGAACATGCTGGGCAACATTCCATAGAATAGGCTGCGCTGGAAATACTTTTCCATCACCTCGGGGCCAGCCAGAGCAAAGGTCGTGTTCAGTAGCAGGAGATAAGGCTTGTGATGGCAAAGCGTCCGCTTAAAACTCATCACGGCATCTGCTGGGGAGTGCCAGCTGCCCTCGTGGTCGATCCACTCCACTTCTATACCCAGGACGTCCAGGTATGGCGCAAGGAACGCAAATCGCCCCAGCGCATCATTAGCAAACACAAGTTTGTCCATCGTATGCAGATCTTCAGCCAGCCATTTGACGAACTCCTGAACCGAAAACGCCTTGTGGATAATTGGCTTCTTGGTGTTCGTCGAGAACGTGAGCGGCACAGTCACACAATGGAAATGGTCTCGGCGGTGATTCTCAGCCTCAGTAGCATAGGCCTCCAGCGAATCCAAGTACTCACCGGCCTGTGTACCGCAGGCGCCCGGGCCATAGAACCTAGCCTTGACCTCGTCGTTCCATATCATCTTCGCCTCTGACTCGCCCGAGATATGCGGATTAGGATTAGAGCTGAATACAGCCCCATTGCACCAAGGTAGGTTTCGGATCTGGTACTGAAACTGGCCGTTCTCGTCAAATGTACCCGAGTCAAGGTTGGTCCTGGAAAGCTGGCGAAGCATCGGGTCGTCGCCTTCTGCATAGGCGAGCATTTGGGCAATTACGTTCTCCCTTGTTCGCTCTATACCGTCAGCCATCGGCATCCACCACGTCGATGGCTCGGAGTAACGGAACGGAAGAACACCAGCCTCATTGTCAAATGGATTGTTGCACGCGCCCTCGTGATACTTGAAGCAGAAATCCTCCCAATTTTCCACTGTGCTGATGTCTGCGAAAGGCATCCATATGCCATGCTCCTTCGTGCGAGAAAGGAAGTAATCAGGAAAAACGCGATAGAACTTGGCCATGACCTCACGGAACCCCCATTGGCCGTCTGCCCGGTAGAGAACGAAACTGAAGGGCGCGGCGTGCGGAAACCGGTCGGTTTCGCCGACCAAGCCGAAATCGTAAGCAATCGCCAGCCATTTGTTCAAGGCGACGTAACCGATGCGATACTGGCTGGCCAGAGCCATGTCTGTGCCGATCGCCAGACTATGCTCGCCGTTGCCTATGCTACCAACAGGATACCACGACATCTGGCCGTCCGTACCTGTCTCGATGTCGACTGCGTTGATGTACTCAACATCAGGCTCGATGGTCCTGGAACGCCGTATGTCGTCATGCCATTGCCAGCCAACAGCATTCACAGGCAGGGCAAACATGAGTACTATAGCGCGATCTTGCCCGGTTGTATCCGTAACCATGCCGGAAACGCGTATGCACTTATCATCTGCGGTCATCAGCACATCCAGCGATAGGTCAAGTTCGTCGCACCTGTGTTCGCTGAAAGGCAGGAAATCGGTATTCTTCGCCGCGTCCCGGGCCAAGAATCCCGACGGCACGTCAGGCTGGGCCAGCTCTTCTCCTGCGAGCGTCAGGGAGATTATGGCCCCAGTTGCAGTGTCGTGTTGTATTGTCAACCCATCACGGGTGGCTATTTCCTGAACTATCACAATTCTTTGCCTCCCTCGTGCTGGTGGCCTTTTCGCTCGGCTGCCCTCCGTGGGAATTCACTCGTAGGTCCCGAACTCCTTAACGGCCTCATAGTATGCGATGCGGTGGTCCATGGGCACACCGCGGAGCATGTCGCCGACATTGATGGCGAATCGCCCCTTGCCCTTGGCTGATGTCAGCAAATCCTTTACGGTCTGCCGGATTCGCTCCGGCGGCCCAGCCGTGACGATGTCCTCCGCTATCACGGCGTTAATGTAGATGTCCTCTCCGAGGTCGGCGCGGACTTTGGCCACGTCTACCAGCGGAAAGGTCAACGAATCAATCAGCGTCAGCCCAAAGTGTTTCTTTATGATCGGAAAGAGGTGAGCCCCCAATCCGCAATGGTGCAGCGCAGTCGGCGGGGTCATCCCTCGGCGACGATTAATCTCCTTAATCACTGGTACAATGAAGTCTTCGTAGAGCTTCGGGGAGAGCATCTCTATACCGTGGTCGGAAATGCCAAACTGGCCGGGCTTGGCGCCTTCCGGCCGCCAGGCGGCCTCCAATTCATCGCACCAGGTAGCAACCTTCAAAATGAACTCATGCGCGAACTCGGGGTCTTCGTACATGTCGGCCATGATGTCTTCACCGCGAAGATCTATGCAAAGCCCGAATACGCCGTGCTGGCAAACACCCGACCACGGCTGACCCACCGGCGCCCCGAGAAATGTCAGGCCGTTGCACAGCTTCTTCATTTCTTCCCACATCTCCACAATGGTGGCCAAAAAGTTACCCGTCCGCGGGTCGGGCATCTCCATCTCACGACAGGCTTCTTTGGAAAGATGCCGGCCGCGATGGGCAGGTACAGACCTTTCCCGGAAGACGATTTCGCACCCCAACCAGCCCGGCGCCGGGACCGGATGCATATCGAGCGCAGTAGGCCATTCCTCCGGCGCTAGGCCCAGCGGCAGGTCGTGGACGCGTATCTCACGGCGGCGCCTGGCGGCCTCGAGCTGCGTCTGCAGCATGATCTCGACATCGGTGTAGTAGTCTCGGTAATCCAAACCAATCTCATCGGCATAGAAACCATGCGTATGCGGGCCGTCCCAACTGACCATCGGCACACGTATGGGCCTGTCGGCTTCGTAGGCGGCCATCACATCGTGGACTTCTGTGTTGTGGACCCGTACCCAGTCGGCATTGGGATCGATTGAAAAAGATTGAGAAAGTTTCACGATAAACAGATTACCACGAAGACCGCGAGCAGCACAGAGCATGTAAGGCGAAAACCAGACCCACCAAGCTTCGGCTGACGCCTGATGAAGGCAACAATGTCGACGGCTTACGGCTCGTACGTGCCGAGGGGAATACGGCGCCGGGCCGCTGCGGGTTATTTTGCTGAAGGTTGCACCTGGAGCCAAACGAGGTTTGCGACTGGAGCAGACGTGCTGGCCAATCGACATCGTGCCGACGATCTACTACCTGACCGGGTTTCCGCTGCCCAAGCAGGCCAAGGGATTCTGATCTGCCAGTACTAACCGATCCGGACAACCCCCAGCTTCAAGACCACCCGGAAGGACCCCTGCGCCGTGGAAAGCACCGGCCGGTCAAGAAAGATGCTTGCGTATAAACACTGATTCTTACCACAAAGAAAAGAACGCGGCGCACCAGTGGAACGCCGCGCTTTGGCTGGACTAGTCCTTGTAGTCTTCGCTCTCTTCGTGGTAATCCGTTACCGTCGAATGCTGGTGAAAGCCTCGACCTGGGCCTTGATCGCCCGTTCAGTTGGCAGGCGCTCCATGGAGCTTGCCCCGTAGAAACCGTCCACGTTCTTGCAGTTCCTCAGAATGAAGACCGCATCTTCCGGCTCGGCGATCGGGCCGCCGTGACAGAGAATGATGATGTCCTTTCGGACCCTGCGGGCGGCAACCACGATATCGTCGATCAGGTCAACGCACGATTCCAGTGTCTTGGCGGTCTGCGCGCCGATCGAACCGGACGTGGTTAGCCCCATGTGGGCGACAATGATGTCGGCACCGGCTTCTGTCATGGCAACGGCGTCTTTCGTGTCAAACACGTACGGCGTTGTCAGCAGGTCCAATTCATGGGCCATGCGGATCATGTCCACTTCCTTGCCGTAGCCCATGTTGGTTTCTTCCAGGTTGGCCCGGAACACGCCATCGATCAGGCCGACGGTTGGAAAGTTCTGCACGCCGGCAAAGCCGACCGCCTTGACCTGGGCGAGGAACTTATCCATCAGTCGCATGGGGTCCGTGCCGCACACGCCGGCCAGCACGGGTGTCTTCCGAGCGACCGGCAGGACCTCGCTAGCCATCTCGATGACGATGCCGTTAGCGTCACCGTAAGGCATTAGGCCCGCCAGCGAGCCGTGACCGGCCATCCGGAATCGCCCCGAATTGTAGATGACGATCAGATCGATGCCGCCGGCTTCCTCCCACTTTGCGCTTATGCCGGTTCCGGCGCCACCGCCGACTATGGGCTTACCCGCAGCAATCTTCTCTCGGAAACGTTTCACAATGTCGGCTCTCGTTTCAGCCACAGTGAGACTCCTTTATTCTTCTTTTCACCGTAGGACGCACGAACGACAAGATTTCATGGCAGAGCTCGCATACTATTGCATCTCTTCGTGCCCTTTGTGTTCCTTCTGGTGAGCCGTTTTCGTTACGGCCTCATGTTGGTAAGTAGTTCTTCAGCGCAGCACCTGGCGAAGGCCGGATCATTGATGTCGCAGTCCATTTCCAGGACCGGGATGCAGTCTCGCAAATTGGCCTTCAGTGAGTCAAATAGCGCTTCGTTTGCTTCGGGCAGATAGAAATCCTTGCCTTCCAGATCTATCATGCTGACGCCTTTCTTGGGAATCAGCACAGTCACCGGACCAGTGTACATGTTGAGTTTCTCAGCCAGGATTTCGCCGAGCTTGGCGCACTCTTCAACACTGGTCCGCATCAGCGTAACGTTGGGATTATGCTGGTAAAATGTCCGGCCCTTGAACTTCACCGGCACGGTTTTGGGGGCATTGAAGTTGACCATATCCAGACAGCCCGGCGCGACTATGGCGGGCACACCTCTTTTGGCGGCCGCCTCAAGTCGCGTAGGCCCGGCCGAAAAGACGCCACCAACCAACTCGTCGGCCCATTCGGTGGTCGTCACATCCAGAACACCGGCTATTATGCCGGTTTCGATAAGACTCTCCATGGTCGCGCCACCGGTGCCGGTAGCATGGAATACCAGCACCTCGTAGCCGGCAGCCTCGAGGATTTCCTTGGCCTTTGTCACGCACGGTGTGGTGTTGCCGAACATGCTGGCTGCGATCAAAGGCTTGTCCTCACCGGCTTGCACGCTGGTCTCTACCATGCCGCAGATCGCCCCGGCCGCCTTGGCGAACACTTCGCGGCTGATCTTGTTGACGCCAGCCACATCGACTATCGACGGAATCATGACGATGTCGCGCACGCCCACATATCCCGTCACGTCCCCCCCAGCCGTCGTCGATACCATCACTTTCGGCACGCCCAGCGGCAGAGCCCTCATGGCCGCACACGCCACCGAGGTGCCACCTGTTCCGCCCATCGCCAGCACGCCGTCGAACTTTCCCTCTGCATAAAGCTTGGGCAGAATCACCGCCGCCCCTTGGCTCATGGCGGCGACGGCCCGACCTCTGTCGGCGTCGGCCACAAGTTTCTCGATGTCCGCTCCCCCAGCTTTGGCGACTTTATCCCGATTTACATCCGGCTTGAGCGCGGGGCTGCCCAGTACACCCACGTCAATCAACAGCGTCTTATGACCCCGATCCTCTATACAGTTCTTAACGAACCCGTACTCGGCGCCCTTTGTGTCCAGCGCCCCTAAAAGTGCGATCGTCTTTGACATGATGTCGTCCCTTCTGTGACTAAGCACGGCAGGACAGAAGCCCCGCCGTGCGGGGGAGCAATGCGTCTGTAGCGGCGGGGTTTCTGTCCCGCCGCGCACAGGTCTATATCTTAGCCGCCGCCCACATGACGCCGCGGCGGAGGACCTCCCGGAAGCTCTTGTCCGCCCAGGTGACGTTGTCGTGGCCGGATTGATAGCAGAATACGCGTGACTTCTTGTGTTGTCGCGTCCATGCAATGCTCTTCATGCACTTATCGTGATCAGTTGTCAGCAGCACGTGGTTCTCGCCGACAGGCTCGGCCATGGTGTAGGTTTCATCACCCATGTTCCATGGCTTTAAACCCCTAGTGATCGGATGGGCGCTATCGGCGATCTGAACGTGCAGTTGCTGCTCCGGATGGAAGCCGAATGATCTATCTGCCAGGCCAGTTACATCTGTCCACAACTCCCACCGTGGATAGGCCAGGATTGCATGGTGCAGCACCACGATGCCCTGGCCTGTTTCGCCCAGATGCTCCAGCGCCGTCTTGGGCTGCCCTGCCCACCAGGCTTCACCGTCGACCGGTGCGTCCATAATCATGTGGTAGAACAGCACCGCGTCGTACCAATCTCTGACATCCTCGCTTGAACTGGCAAAGTCTTCCATGTGCTGGATGTAGGCATCAACACCATTAAGACTATGGAAAAGCTTGTGGAAGTTCGGCACGTCGAAACTGTGTGAGCCGGTGACAACAGCCAGCTTGACGGGCTCGCCTTTGTGATTCTTGGCCATGGCTTGAGCTCCTATCGCCAGTCGAAGACCGTTCCCATGAGCGCGTTGGGCTTGTCACGAAGAGTGTCGTAAATCCGCTTTGCCTGATCAGGCTTGACCACGTCCTGAATGAGCGGTTCGACCAGTATAATGCCGACGCTCACCAAGCGGACAACCTCCGCCAGATCAGAATTGTCAAAGTGGCTGGCCTGAAGGACTGCCACCTCCTTGCCCTGGCCGCTGTTGAAGCGGTAGACCACGTCCTCGCGCCCGGCGATCACTACTACTTTACCGCGGTGTTTGATCACGCCGTCGCCCCAACCGACACCGATGATCTTGCCGAGCACGTCGGCGCCGGAATCTTCAAAAACAGCGTCGAACGGGCCGGCTTCTCTGACGGGCCCGGACCAACTGTCGTCGCCAGTGATCTGAATGGTCTTGTGAGCACCACATTGGCCGGCCAAGTCCAGCCGGTGGGTGTCCAGGTCTGCAACTGTCACATGCGCACCGGCTGCGCGGGCGCTCTGGGCAGTGAATTGGCCGATCGGCCCGGCCCCAACAACAAGCACACGATCGCCCAGCATAGTCTCGGCCCGGCGAACGTCGTGCATGGCCACCGAGGCCACCCCGAACAGCGCGGCGTGCTTGGGGTCGACGCTATCGGGCAGCTTGATCAGCAGGCCGTCTTCGACCTCCATAAGGAACTCACGATGGTCTTGACTCGTGTAGACAAGGTCCCCAACTTGGCTCTTCTTGCAGTCCGGACCGACCTCGATCACGCGGCCTACGTTCTGGTAGCCGTAGCCATACGGCAGCGCGGCATCCGGCATGGAGTAGTTGCCCCGGAGCAGGTTATTCCGCTCCGTACCGTTAGTTATGCCTGAGAACAGTGTTCGAATCTTGAATTGATTGCCTTCGGGGGCGGATGGCTCGGGACAATCGGTCTTGAGAACTTTCTCTCGCCGTCCGTCAGCCATCAATTGCATAAGCAGTGCACGCATCAGAGTCCTCTCAACCCACTCGGTCTTGTCTTCGCTGGGCCCACTGGCTCGAGGTTTTCAGTCGTTTCGTCGCAGGAACTTCACTCCTGCCTTCTCAGCCAGATGATGAAGCCGGGCGAAACACAGGGCGTAATCGCGTTCTTCAGGCATGTGCTCGCAGTAGCATGGCGTATCAGCGGGCAGTTGGGCCAGACGCTTGAGGTAGGTGTCATAGTCCATCACCCCGTCGCCGATGTAGACCTCATCCCACTTCAGGAACATATGGGTGTAGTCCTCGGCGATGTCCTTCAGGTGCACGCTGGCCACCTTGTCAGCCAGCAAATCGAAGGTCTTGTTGATCAGTTCGGTCGTGTTAAAGAAATGCGCCTGATCGACCATGTTCATCTGGTCCAGGTGCAGGCCGAAGGCGGGGTGGTCCACACTCTCGAAGAACTCGGCGATATCCTCCGGCTGATAGAAGAAGGTATTGTGCCACGGCTCGATGACGTACCGCGTGGTCTTCAGGTCTAGTCCGTCCAGAATCCGCAGGACTATCTCGCGGAATTCCGCCTTGGCTTCGTCGGTCTTCATGTAGGCGTGCATCGCCAGCGAATGATCTGATGGGTGCTTCGAGCCCACCAAGGTCACCACGCAGAGGCAGCCGGCTGCCTCTGCTTTTACCAGTGCCGTGCGGACAATCTCGATTCTTTCAGCCCGTCGATCGGCGTCATCGGTCATAAGGTTGCCCCACGCGCCGTTTTCACCGATGACCATTCCCAAGCTCCGGGCCTTCTCGCCGAACGCAGCGCACTGATCGTTGTTCCAGTCGTTCATCCACGGCGCGCCAATCGCCGACAGTCCATGCGTATCCAGCTTCTCGCACAACGGTTCCAACTGGTCGATGGAGTTTGTTCCGTAAAAGCCGCCCAGTCTCATTAGTAGCTCTCCTCGTAGCTATACCAGTGCTCTGCGGATCTTGGCAGGGATATCCACCAGGACTTCTCGCCCTTCAAGAAGGCTGTTGACAAGCGCCTCGATAGTGAAAGCATTTATGACAGATTCAGCCAGCGGCAGCACGGGGGCAGCGCCATCTCGCACCGCGTCAACGAAGTTTGACATCTGCAGTGCATAGCTGTCCGGGGCGGGGCAGGCAAAAGTGTCTGCTACCAGGTCGGCCCAGCCCAACTCGCGCAGCAAAGTGATGGTCTGCCGGTTGCCTATGGTCCAGGAGATCGGCAAGTCCAGTATCCCATGCGAACCGTTTATCTGAAGCTCCTGGGTGAACGCTTCCTTCTTGCTGCTTTCGATCAGGCCGATGCACCCGTTGTTGTACTGTATGAGCCCATACATCCGGTTGACTGTGTCGAACTTGTCGCTGACGCCGCCGTAGCACTGCACGCGAGTGGGCACGCCGCCTGCAAAGTAGCGGACGGCATTGACGCAATAGCACGCGAAGTCGTATGGGATGCCGCCGCCGCACTCCTTGCGCTGCCGCCAGTTACGGGTCTGGTCTTCAGGAGAGCCTGTCTCCGGGTCATAACTACTGAAGCAAGCCCGTACGCTGTCGACCTTGCCTATCTCGCCGGCATCGACGAGCTGACGCAGCTTGGCGATGGCGGGGTGATGACGGTACATAAATGCCTCCATCAGGAAAGCCCCTGCCGAGTTGACCATCTCGAAAATCTCTGCCGCCTCTTGACCCGTGAGGGTGAGCTCCTTTTCACACAAGATATTCTTCACACCGGCGGCGAGAACCTTCTCAATCTGCTCACGATGCTGGTTGGGCCAAGTCGCCAGCAGTACCGCGTCAAGGTCCTCCTTGGCCATCATCTCTTCGTAGTCGCTGTACGATCTTTCACAACCGTACTGTTTGGCCCATTCAGCCGCCCGCTCAGAGACCACATCGCAGCAGGCTATGATGTTGACTTTGTGGCTGTTTGCCCGGGCGGCCTGGCCGTGGGCGTGCGATATGCCGCCGCAACCGACGATGCCGATGGTGAGTTTCTCCTTTGATGCCATGGGTGTTCCCTTGCAGTTGATTATCGATTATTACCTGTATTTCATGCACAGGGCCGACATTCTAGATCGTCAACACTGTCGATTCAATGGGCGGCCGGGAAACAAAACTACGGGAATGGCAATGAGACTATTCTTGGGGTATGCTTTCTTCGATAGGCACGTATGTGGGTGGGGGAGCATCGACGCGCTATCTTCGGGAGCATCGCTATGGCGGAAAAAGTCGTGCTGGCATATTCAGGCGGGCTTGATACGTCGGTTATCCTGCATTGGCTGATTAACCGCGGTTGCGACGTGGTCGCATACATCGCCGACGTCGGGCAAGACGAGGACTTTGCCGCTGCCAAGGCCCGAGCCCTGGCTATCGGCGCATCAAAGGTCTGCGTGGAGGATCTGAAGCGGGAATTCGTCACCGACTACATCACCCCGGCCATACAAGCTAACGCTATATATGAGGGTCGATACCTTCTCGGCACAGCGATCGCCAGGCCACTTATTGCCAAGCGTCAAATCGAAATCGCCGATGAACTCGGCGCCACGCACGTGGCCCACGGCGCGACAGGTAAAGGCAACGACCAGGTTCGCTTCGAGCTGACCTACTACGCGCTGAATCCGGCTATCAAGGTCATTTCGCCGTGGAAGACGGCAGAATTCCTGAAGCAATTCAAAGGTCGGCCCGACTTGCTGGCCTACGCCCGAGCCAACAGTATCGAGGTCAAGGCCACCTCCGCCAAGCCCTACAGCGAGGACGACAACCTGTTCCACATCAGCCACGAGTCCGGCGTGCTGGAAGACCCTGCTCGCCCACCCGATCCGAACATATACGCCAGGACCGTCGACCCCAAGGACGCGCCGGATACGCCCGCCCGAATCGTCATTACCTTCAAGGACGGCGCAGCCGTCAAGGTCTTCAACATCGATGATGGTACAACAAAAACTGATCCCCTGGAGTTGTTCGTGTACCTAAACCAACTCGGCGGCGCTCACGGGGTGGGGCGAGTCGACATGGTGGAAAACCGCTTCGTCGGCATCAAGTCTCGCGGTGTGTACGAAACGCCTGGCGGGACCATTCTCCACGTCGCCCACCGTGACATCGAGGGCATCGCTATGGACCGCGAGGTGATGCGCTTGCGAGATATGCTTGCGGCGAAGTTCTCCGAACTTGTCTACTACGGGTTCTGGTTCAGCCCGGAGATGAACTTCCTGATGGCAGCCATCCGCACAAGCCAGGAGTTCATTGACGGTGATGTAACCCTCGATCTCTTCAAAGGATGCGCGTACATCAAGGCACGCCAGTCTCCAAGCTCTCTCTACGACAAGGACCTGTCGAGCATGGATATCGAAGGTGGCTTTGACCAACAGGACTCAGCCGGATTTATCAGGATAAATGCCATTCGCTTGATGGCGCACAACGCAATCGTCCGGAAACGCCGCAAAGGTGACTAGTCATGAAACTGTGGAACAAAGGTGCGCCGCTTGACGAGCAGGTTGAGGTATTCACCGTCGGTGACGATTATCTGCTGGATGAGCACTTGGTGCCGTACGATTGTGCCGCATCAAAGGCTCACGCGCGGATGCTTGCGAGTATCGGCATCCTTAAGGAGGCCGAACTGGCCAAGCTCTTGGCGGCTCTGGATGAAATCGTTCAACTTCATGAATCCGGCCAATTCACCATTCGGCCGGAAGATGAGGACTGTCACACCGCCATCGAGAACTTCTTGACCGCTCGTTGCGGCGATGCGGGCAAGAAGATCCACACCGCTCGCAGCCGAAATGACCAAGTCATTACAGCCATGCGGCTGTATGAAAGGGAAGCACTCGCCAACATTGCCTCGGCAGTGGCCGAGTTGATCGCCGCTATAGAGTGTCAGCGCCAGCAGAACGGGCGGGTTGCCCTCCCGGGCTTTACGCACACACGCAAAGCCATGCCGGCAAGTATCGACATGTGGTTCGCCGCATACGTCGCTGCTCTGACCGACGACAACAAGCTGATTTCCGCCGCGTCAGACGTCCTCGACCAGTGCCCGTTGGGCAGTGCCGCCGGCTTCGGCGTGCCGTTGGAGATCGACCGTAAGATGACCGCTGAGGCGCTTGGCTTTTCGAGCGTCCAGCCGACTATGTACTGCCAGAATTCGCGCGGCAAGTTCGAGGCCATCCTGATCGACGCCCTCACGCAGGTGATGGCGGACCTAGCCCGCATAGCCGACGATCTGATCGTCTTCTCGATGGATGCGTTTGCATTCTTCTCCCTCCCTGCGGAGCTCTGCACAGGCAGCTCGATCATGCCTCACAAGGCCAACCCCGATGTGCTGGAACTCATTCGCGGGCAATACGCCGTGGTCCTCGCTGCTGGGGTAACGCTCAAGACTCTCGGCCACGGGCTGATATCCGGATATCACCGCGACATGCAACTGACCAAGGGCCCGACCATTCAAGCGCTGACGGTCACCGCTCAGTGTCTGGCCATGATGCGCCTCGTCTTCGAAAAACTCTCGGTCAACGCCGCCCGCTGTGCTGCCGCTATGACCGATGAGCTATTTGCGACGGAACGCGTTTATGAGTTGGTCCGCCAGGGAGTGCCTTTTCGTGATGCCTACCATCAGGTCGGCCGGGAGTTCAAATAACCTGATCGGATGAATAGAGAGACGATGAAATTGCCCTTCTGTGCTGCCTGTCTGCTGCTCGTTGCTGCCTGTCAGCGCGCCGTCGTCAGGCCTGCGTTAAGCGTAACGACGACCCGAAAAGGCGACAAAGTCGAAATAGTGACAGCCGGCAACCAATCGGTGCTGCTGGTGACCAGCGAGCTGGGTATTGGACAGGCTACCGTAAAGGCCTCGAATGGAGTCTGGCCGGAACGGTTGGTCCTGCGGTTCTACTTGGGTGACCTGGAAGGGCTGACATTGACGAACAGCCGAATTCACATGTCGAGCTTCCTGGGGGCCTCCGGCCAGACCCTTTACTATGCTAAAGACAACGCCGGGCGAGTTGACAGATCCGCCCCAGCCGGCCATATTTATTTGACGATCGTAAAACAACCCACCTACATTGATGTAATAGTTCCTGCGCTGATGTTGCAGAACAATACGCCATCATTCCAGTTTGAATGGGTGGATTGGTATCGGTGAAAACCCACAGAAAAGGACGTAGCCCGTGTCTGCTAAGCCAAAGAGAGCGTTCCTCATCGGTCTCGACGCCTTGGTCCCGCAGTTGGTCGAGCGGTTCATGGCCCAAGGCCGAATGCCGAATATCAAGAAACTTATCGACCGCGGTGTCTTCGCGCACGCGCTGCCGGTGCTGCCGACACACACGCCTGTCAACTGGACCACCATCGGCACCGGTGCCTGGCCGGGTACGCACGGAATCACGGGCTTCTCCATGAAGGACCGCACCCGCGAGTTGACCAACTGGGCGATGGGGTCCGACAGCACGCAGGTCCAGGCGGAGTTCCTCTGGCAGGCGGCCGAGCGGGTGGGCAAGAAGAGCATCCTGCTCAAGTGGGGCGGCCCGACCTACCCGCTGACAGTCAAGCAGAGTGTGCAGGTGGACGGATGTTTCTGCGTCTGCTGCGAACACGAAATAGCCGGGCCAAAACGCTTCAGCATGTCGGACCAGCCCTCTTCTCATCCGATCCAGTGGGCTCTCGCCGATGCCTGGACGAACGTACCCGATTCTGCCGTACCCCCATTGACCACAGAGATCGAGCTCGGCAACGACAAGAACAAGATCGTCCTTAGCCTGTTGGCCGTCGCCACCGACAAGAAGGTAGACACGCTGCTAATCTGCAGCACCATCGACGCCGCCGAGCCACTGGCAGCCCTGAAAGCCAACGAATATTCGCCGTGGCTGACCCTCTCGCTGCATGGTCGGGAGGGGACGGTTCGGTTCAAGCTGCTGGAAATCGGCCAGGAATCGCTGGAACTATATGCCACGCAAATTATGCCGACCTCCGGCGGCTGGACCCATCCCGAGAACGTCGCCAACGAGCTGGTCACCAACGTCGGCCCATTCCTGCAACGCGTGGGCTACAATCAGCGCGGAGCCATCTACGGCGCCTGGGCAGATACAGCCACGCTGCTGGATGAAATCGACTACCAGCACGACTGGTTCGCCGGTGCAGCTAAGTACCTGTGCGACCACTACGAGCACGAGCTGTTCTTCCTTCACTCGCACGCTCCGGATTACATCCAGGACGCGATTATGCCCGAGGCCGAGCCCCTGACGGCCGGATCGCCCGAAATCGCCGAAGAGAATCTGGGTTACGTCGCCCGGGTCTACGAATCCTGCGATCGAATGGTCGGGCGAATCGTCGATGAAGTGGCTACCGCCGACGACCTGGTCGTTGTCGTTTCCGACCATGGTTGCATAGGCTACCACGACGTGCAGCCCGGTCCCGGTATGGTCAAGAAGATCCTGGAGAACCACGAATTCCTAGTCTACGAAGGCGACGAACGCGAGGAGCACGTAAGCTCAAAACCATCACGCGGCCGCGGGGCCATCGACTGGTCGCGAACCAAGGCCATCTGGCACGACACGATCTATATCTACATGAACGTCAAGGGACGCCAACCAAACGGCTGTGTTGAACCGGACGAATATGAGAACACCCGAAGCGAGATCATCCAGGCCCTGCTGGAATACAAGGATCCTCGCCTTGGTCGATGCCCGTTCTCGCTGATCCTTCGCCGCGAAGACGCTTACATGCTCGGCTTGTGGGGCGACCGCGTGGGGGATCTTATCGTATGCGTCGAACCCGGCGGCGATTATGGTCAGGGCCATGGCAATATGCTGCCAACGGCCAAGTTTGGCCTCAGCAGTCTGCAGGCGACGCTCGTCATGGCAGGGCCTGGCGTTCGGTCGGGTGTTAAGCTCAACCGCCCGGTTTGGCTTACCGACGTCGCTCCGACCATTGCCCACCTCATGGACGTCCCCGCCCCGGCGACGATGGAAGGGGCCGTAGTGAATGAGGCCCTCAGCCAGGATCTGTGAAGTCTGTGTTAGAAGTCTCCGCAGCGCGCCCCGCGGCCAAATCCCGTCTGCACGGCAGACACGATACTAGCGCCGTGCGATTTCTGCCTCGTGCATCCACTCGCCGACCTGGCGGAACCTCTCAGCCGGGCATCCCGGCGGCGCCACCCCGGCCGTTGTCACCACTATTCGTCTGTTGTCCGGGCATGCAGCCAGTTCGTCGGCGATGTACTGCTTGATTTGCTCGAGGGGTAATAGCCAGGTGTTCACGTTTGTCCCGCCGATCAGCGTCTTGCTCGGCGCCAGAGTCCGGCCATCAACGAGCCGCGTGTTGCCCACTCCCGGCGAGGTGTAGGCTTCTATGCTTCCGGCGGGTATCTTGTCGATCTGCGCCAGCAGCGCCTTGGTGTGGCCGCACATGTGAAGCTCGTGGATCTTGCCCTCAGCCTCGATCGCCTTGCCATAGTCGCAGAGGTGGCGGTAGCAGTACTTTTCGAACTGCCCTGGGCTGATCAACGTGGTGGAAGTGTTCTCCACCGATACCACAATGTCCGACGGCGTGTTCTTGGCGACGGCCCGAACGTGCCGCATATTGTCCTGATGCATCAATTCCAGTAGTTCGTCCACCTGCCGGGGATAATCTTTCAACATTAGATGGAAATTCACCGGCCCCACGTAATGCTCGACCAGATCCATAAACGGGCTGGTCCCCCAGGCGGTCACGTTAACGCCGCGCTGGCCTGTCTGCTTGCACATCTCCCTCCCGTCAGCCAGGCCGTCTGCATCCACGCGGTACGTTACGTCCGTGAAAAGCCATCGATAACGACAAATGTCCCCGACGGTCTTGATCGGAAACTCCACCGGGTGCATCGTGCCGCCAATGGGTTCCCTTGCCCATCCTTCCCGCACGTCGCCGTCGGGCGTGTGTGTGATGTGGAACTCTACATTGCCCTCCCAGTGTCGCTCGACGGTCACACGCTCCGCACTGCGCCGAACGCCGTGGTCGCAGAAAAAGAAACCATCCGCATGGATAAAGTCCAGCAGTTCACGCTCAGACATGCTGTGAAACGGCTCGGGCTGGTTGTTCTGCCAGACGCCGTTGGCGATCTTCGCCCAGTATGGCACCCGGTCGACCGGCTCGCCCCGGTAGGCACGCAGCAGACGCTCACGCGACGTTATAGCATCATTGCTGAATACCATGCCGTTTGTTCCGCCGGATACCATTTTCCTCTCCTCGTAAGCCTTGGCCGGCCGTAGCGGCGCCGAACCGATCTAACAGTGGCACTACCCGCCGGCCGAGCGGCTCGCACAGGTCCTACGCGAACCAGCGCACCTTCTGGACCCCGCCCTGCGCGCAGCTGATTAATGCTGCATGCAGAATTGCAACGTTGCGTGCGCCGAAAAGTGTGTTCATTTCGTTTGCTCGCTTCCCGTCGATCACATCAAGGAAGTCTCGTGTGGTAAGGTTCCACCCGTGGCCTTCCTGAACGTTCTCGGTCGGTTGGGCAAGCTCAACCGGCTCGTGCCCGCGACGGAGAAGCTTGCCTTCGACAAGAGTGCCCTTGTCGCCGTAGACCTCCAGCATCTGGCCGAACCTGCCGCTGTTGACGCCGACCGATACGAATATCTTGCCGATCACTCCGTTAGCGAACTTCATCGCCACCACGTAGCAGTCTTCTATAGGGAGCTGTGACCCCGACATGTTATTGCCGCAGCAATACACCTCCGTAACAGGTATGTCCTTCATAATGCACAATATCAGGTCCAGCCCGTGACAGCCGCCGCCGAGCAAAACGTTTTGCGGATGGGCCTTGTCGATTCGCCACGGCGTGCGACAAGCCCCGTCGGGGGCAAACCAATCGTACATGTCGTGAATGTAGAACCCCCCGAGGTAGAAGACGTTGCCGACGTCACCTGTGCGGGCCGCTTCCATCATCGTCCCCCAGGGGTGGCTGTACCGCATGGTGTAGTCAACCATAGCCACCTTGCCAGAATTCGCTTCTGCGCTGCGAATGCCGGCAGCTTCATCGGTCGTGGTGGCCATGGGTTTTTCGATCAGCACGTGGCAGCCGTGTTCCAGCGCGGTAACGGCATGCTCGGCGTGAAGGTAATCAGGCCCGGCATCGACGACGATGTCAGGCTTGATCTTCTCCAGCAACGCCAGGTAGTCGTCGCCCGTGCCGACCTCGGCGCCGGGAAACTCGCTGGCAAGCTCTTTGCGCCGCTCGGGGCGGGTCTCTATGAAGGCCGCGGCCCTTGCCCGCCCATCCTCTGTAAACCCCCTTGCCACCGCCGTGCCCGCCCCACCGGCGCCAATGATCAATGCCCGTTTTTCCGCCACGATATCTTCCTCTTGGTGACCGAGTTTCGTCCTGTTTGCTCCAAGGGGGCCTTCAGGTCATTTGTTCTGCCGTCGTCCTGCGCAGACCGATGGCCCGACCACACATTGATACCGGAAACGACCGAGCCAGGCAAGCTACCGCCGCGATACAGCGCAGCCGGGAGTTGCTTTGCCACTTGGCTGGCAGCGATTGGCAGCGGCCGACAACATTCATACTTTGGCGCGGAAGTCCAGAAAGGCCACTGGAGATATCACGCTTATGGAGATGTTAGACAGGTGGGCTTCGACCCGTTTGTAATGCCTTGCCAGCAGTACATATGCCACAGCCTCGCTGGCGCTAAACTGGTCATCGAGGACCAACAGCTGCTGGACGATCAGGTCGCATTTCTTAGCGACGATGCTTGTTTCGCTGAGTATCCTCTCCGCCTTGTCCGTATCCAGTTCGATGAACGCCTGCTTGGCTGGCTCGAACAGGCTTGATATCTTCTGACGGATATCGTCGAGGGGCTCGGCAAAGCTGCGATGACTGAACGTCCCGCGGTAGAACCTGCCGACCTCGAAGATGTTCTTGCAGTAGTCGCCTATCCGCTCGGCATCCTTGACGACACTCATGAGCGCCAGGCAGGGCCCGAGGTCGGCCTGGTTGCCCAGGCTCAGGTGCGTCACAATGCGCTCGCGGATGCTCTGCTCGATCTCGTTGATCTGACGATCGCGGGAGTATAGCGCATCGCATGTGGAATTCCAGTCAGCCTTGCGCATTAGCACGTCACTGGCCTGTTCGAACATCCATTTGCCGGCGTCGAGCATCTCGCCAATCTGGACAGACAGCTCCCTGACGACGTCCTTGTGCTGAAACGCGTGAAGTATTTCCTTGAGCATAGCTTGCTACTCCTTGCTAGAGATGCCCAGTACCCTTCATTATTAGCAATACCACAATAGGCAACAAGAAGAACATTCCCAGAATGTAAACAATGGCCAACAGCCGGCGATGTGCTGCAATGTCGCCGAAAGTGGTTGCCATGGCTATCGGTATCACCTTAAGGGGCCAAAATACACCGGTGCCGTAGACATTGAAAAGCAGGTGCCCGCATGCGCAGGCAATGGCGGCTGGCGAACCGAGGCTAAGGGCAGCCAGTATTGCGGTTACCGTCGTGCCGATATTCGCGCCGAGCATGTACGGAAACACCTGGGCAAGATTCAACACATCCGCCCCCACCAACGGGACAATCATGGAAATCGTTACGGAAGAGCTCTGTACGGATGCTGTCATCACGATGCCGACCACGAAGGCCGTTGCCGGATTGCGGAATAGTGTCTTGCTGAAGACGTTGCTAAGCCGTCCCTGCAGTATGCCTCGCAGCATCTTCACCAGCAGCCAAAGCGCCACAAACAACAACACCATTGCACATATGGCGATGATTGCGCCGCTTGGAATCTTGCCCAAGTGCATGACATCCTTGAGTAACCACTTGAACAGCTTGCCGATGGCGGAAAGGCATATCTTGATGGGTCCGTCCTGGTGCCCCGCGCTGGAAGTCAGCCCTGCCCTCTGCAGGAGTTCCGCAAGAGCCACCATCGGGCGGGAGATTATCTTGAACTTTACCTCGAGCGGCAGTAACATCAGCACAGACAGCAAGTTAAAGAAGTCATGGCAACTGGCGGCGCCGAGAGACCTGCGAAACTCGTCCCGCCTGCGAAGATGGCCCATCGAGACCAATAACCCGGTGATAGACGTGCCAATGTTGGCTCCCATAATGATCGGAATCGCATCGGTTAACGTCACTTGTCCCGCGGCAACAAATGATACGACCATGGAAGTTGTAAAGCTGCTGGATTGGACTAGCGAGGTTATCAACAAGCCGATGAATAGGCCTGTGATGGGGTCATCCACCAGGCCGAACAGCCAATGGAGGAATTCTTCACCAACCTTGTCATCAGCGATAGTCTTCAGGCCGGTACCTATCATGGTGACTGAAGAGACGAACAGGAACAGGGCAAGTAGCCCTACCAAGCCTCGCATCCAGGGCCGCATGGAATCTCGCAGCTCCAGTGCCTTCTGAGATTCCGCCAAGCCGGCTGCACTCATTGGGGGGGTGGGGTCTTTCATGTTATTGAGATCGCCTGCGGAAATCGCACTCTTGTTGGTTCGCGCAGACCGTACCAGCTTTCGGAAGGATGGCAAGTTGAAAAACAGAGGAAAGATTCTTTTTCTTGTGGCCCCCCAACATATTGTGGTTGGTTGGCCCGTTCAGGTCAGTTGGACCAGATGATACTGTTTTTTGCCGACACGGAGTACGATTATCGCACCCCCCAACAAATGCGCTGGGCTCATCACAAACTCCGCGTCGGCAATGCGCGCATTGTTAACGTAAGCGCCGCCTTGGGCGATCTTGCGACGGGCTTCGCCTTTTGAGGACACAAGATCAGCTTCTACCAACAGATCCACCAAGCTAAGCCCCTCAGCCAGACGGCTAGGCCGGATCCTGCTCGATGGCACGTCTGCGAAAATTTCCTTCAACTCAGTGGCCGTGAACTCCGTCAGATCGCCACCGAATAGCGCCTCACTGGCGCGGATTGCCTTCGCCAGCCCCTGCTCGCCGTGGACAAGCCTTGTCACCTGTTCAGCCAAGACCTTCTGGGCGCTGCGGCGATGCGGCTCGGCGCTATGTTCCGCCACAATCTCGCCGATCCTAGTCAGTTCCAGGAAAGTAAAGAGCTTCATAAACCGCTCAACGTCGGCGTCATCGGTCCGGACCCAGTATTGATAAAACTGATACGGCGATGTTCGTTCGGCATCTAGCCATACGGCGTTGCCGGCCGTCTTGCCGAACTTCTCGCCGCGGGCCGTCGTCAGTAGAGGGAAGGTCATGCCGTAACTCTTCGCATTGCGAACCTTGCGGATCAGGTCAATCCCGGCGGTGATGTTGCCCCATTGATCGTTCCCGCCGCCCTGAATCGTGCAGTTGTATTTCTCGTGCAGGCAAAGGAAGTCGTATGCCTGCATCGTCATATAACTGAACTCTGTGAAACTGATGCCCTGCTCGCTGCCCATGCGGTTCTTGACGGATTCCTTGGCGATCATATAGTTGACAGTGAAATACTTGCCCACGTCGCGCAGCCATTCAACAAAGGACATCCGGCCAATCCAGTCATTGTTGTTCAGCATCACCGCAGCATTATCGCCTTCGAAATCGAGAAAACGGGTCAGTTGCTGCCTCACGCCCTCCACGTTGCAAGCGATCTGTTCGACCGTCAGCAGGTTGCGTTCGGCGCTCGTGCCGCTGGGGTCGCCTATCATTCCCGTCGCCCCACCCACGACGACCAGCACTTTGTGCCCCGCCCGTTGCATGTGTGCCAGTGCCATGATCGGAACCAGATGCCCCAAGTGAAGGCTCGGTGCCGTCGGATCGAAGCCCACGTAGATAGTCGCCGACCCTTTGGCAAGGTGCTCACCGAGACCCTCATCACTTGTCTGTGCGATGAAGCCTCGCGCTTCAAGATTCTCAAGCACTGAAACCATGAGTTCGTCTCCAAGTACGTCTAATCTGGTTTGTCGGCACATCACGCCGATGCGGCATTGGAGCATGATTGGCAAAACGTTTCAAGGCCACGCACCAATTGAGCAGTTTGCAGCGTTGTAATTGGCCATTGGGTCGCAAAGAGAACTTCAGCTGATTTGCCCCATGAGGACCTAGCTGATGATCTGTCTGTCTACGCCTGTGCGCTGACTTTCAGCAGGTTGCATCTCATCCCCTGGATAGTCGAACCGGTGTTGTGGAAGCGTATGCCCTTGTGGCGGTGGCCGCTCATCGCCTGATGTGTATGGCCGAAGTAGATATCTGTGACGCCTTCAAAGATCTCGCTGTGATTGGCATTCATCATTCGCATGATTCGCCTCGTGCACCGAGGCGCCCAGTGCAGTGACGCCACACCTTTGTGCAGGCGCGCTGCCACGACAAGGTCGTACCAAGCCTTCATGGCCCAGCCTCGCTTCGTGCCCAAAGCCGTCAATTCCCGCTTGAGAAGGTCCCCGCGGCGGCTGCCCAGTGGAATATCACCGTGGAAGAAAAGGGACGTACCCACACGCGCGAAAGAAGCGTTCCACTCTAAGTTTGGCACGTCTTTGCACAGTTCGTCCAGCCGATCAGAGAACAGCTGCAGCCCATCGTGGTTGCCCAACACATAGATGAAGCGGCAATGTGGATGAGCCTTTGCCAGGTCCTCCAGCCATTGGCACGCGGCGTCTATCGTGTGCTCAATCGACGCCAGCGTCGTCCAGCAGAAATCAAAAATGTCCCCGTTAAGGACGAAGAAATCTGCCTTTTCGGCCGCCGCACGCATCGCCTTCAGATAGCGTGCTGCTACCGATCTCTTGGCGAATAGATGCAGGTCGGATATCACGTATCCGGATTCAGCTTCCGCAATCATTAGAGCCTCACCTGTATCCCAAGATTATACACAATCCGGCCTGCAGCACACGACATTATGTTAGCCTCTGTGCAAACCGATCGGCCGTCTGGTTCATGGCCCGGTTGTCTTCTCCGTAAACCAAAGTACGCAGGTCCAGTTTGATACGCTTAACAGCAGGGGGATAACCGTAGCGGCTACTGCCCGAAACATTCACATACGCCTCGGGAAAAGATCGGCTGCCCTTGGTCCTGCGCAGGAGCTCTCGCTGGGCCGTACTGCAGAGGCGCAATGCCTGCTGTTGGAATCCACTGTCTTCCTGTGTCCGTTCTTGTCCTGTGCAACAAGCCCACTTTCCGTGACAGGCCCGATAGTTTAAAGGCTCCCTATGGAATCGCCGTTGACGGGTCGCCCGAATCCATGCGCCTCTTTTGGACCTTGGCCGTGTTTAGGTTCTTGCTAGAGGCCTCATCAGCCGGATCGATTTCAACGGCTTTACTGAACAACTCTATTGCCTCGTCGATTTGCCCCTGCCGGGCCAAGGCTATCCCCAGCGTGTTCAACAGGTATGTGCTGTCGGGGGCAAGCGCAAGTGCTTTTCTGTACTGCTCGATGGCTTCATCGGGCTTGCCCTGTTTGGCCAATACAATGCCCAGGTTGATCCGAGACGGCAAATGGTTCGGGTCGCGCTCAAGCGCCTGATGGTACAGTGCGATGGCCTGATCGGGATGCCCCAGTTCCGCCATGGCGGCGCCCATGTTGCTGTAGGCCGTCGTATAGTCCGGGGCAATCTCGACAGTCTGGCGCCAGTGCTCTATCGCCTTGATGATCTGGCTTCGGTCGCCGACAGCTTTGCCCTTATCGTACAGAAGTCGACCCAATACGTAGTGCGCCCGAGCCGATGGCTCGATCTCCAGAGCCTTGTTACACCACTTGATTGCCTCATCAGGTTTTCCTTCGGCCGCAAGAGCTTCGGCCATGTTCAGGTGCGCCAGGACACTCCTCGGATCGAATTCAAGAGCTTTGTCGTATTGTTCCTTCGCCAGATCCAGCTCGTTTTTGGCCGCCAGAGCCAGGCCCAGGTTGCAGTAGACCGTCGCCATACGCGGATCGTCGGGAAATAGGTCCAGTGCGGTCTGGAAACACTGAATGGCTTCGTCGGCCTTGCCCATTCTGACAAGACACATGCCGAGACTGTTGTTGATGCGCGTCGAGGTCGGCTCAGCCGCCAAGGCCTTGCGAAACTCTTCCGCCGCTTCCGCGTAGCGGCCTTCTTCCTGCAGCTTATTGCCAAGTTCGTAGTGCCTGTAATATTCAATTGCCGGAATATCGATCGAAACAAGGTCATCGTAATCCATGTTGACAAATTCAGGTAAGTTGACCGCCCTGTTGGCGGCGGTTGCCTCAGAGATCAGTATCGCCGGGCTGTCGTTGCCGTCTTCATCAATGTGCGTAAGGAACATCTGAGTGTACGGCGTGTTGTTCTTGGAGGAGAAAACCATCCATCGACCATTCGGCGAAAAGCTGTGCCAGGAGTTCATCAAAGACATGTTGCAGTTCATCTCCCGGGCCTGGCCGCCTGAAACCGGCACAATCCATAACCGACTGTCAGGCCTCTGCAACTGACCGTTACGACACTTCACGAAAACGATCCACTTGCCGTCCGGCGAAACCTTCGGGAACGTGTTGCTCATGCCGTTCTGCGATGCGCCCTCGATGCGCTCGGGTTCACCGCCCTTGCCTCCATTGAACGGGATGCGGTACAGATCATACTGCATCGGCGTCTCGTCCTTATGGTTGGCGTATTCGGGCTCTTTCCTGCCTTTTATGTAAGAATCCATCGCCTTGGCGCGAGCGAAAACGATCCATTCGCCGTCCGGCAACCACACCGGGTCGCACTGTACGTACTCGGTGTCGGCGGCGCCCGGCAAGGGAAAGAACTGCCCCGTCTGGCCATCATAGCAGGCCAAAATTCCCCGCGTTGGGAAGAACACCTGAAGGAACCGGAAATCCGTAAACCCGGCGCTGTAGATCGACTCATTCACCGTGCTCACTGCATATCGCCCGTCGGGCGATATCTGAGACATAAGGCCGATCGTCTTGTGGCCTGCTGTTTTTTCCGGGTAAGAGTTCCAGGTCACTATGTCGTTGGTTGTGATTACCGTTTTCTCTTTTATTTCTGCTATGCCGTATGCCCCCTTGTCGCCCGACGGACCGTCGATGTCCATGGCCAGCGTTCGACCGTCCGTCGAGAAACTGTGGCAGCTCGCACATGTCGGGATGCCCCTAAGAACCGGACGATTCTCCTGCCGCGAGACATCGCGCAGCCGCCATGTTACCAGCCTCAGGGCGTAGTCCGGCAACGGCTTGATATTGCCCTTCTCGTTCTTAGCCGGTATCAGCGGCACGTCGCGGTAGAGTATCGGCGCACCAACCGCATCGGTCGATGTCATCATTCTCATCCGCCCGCGGGAAAGCGCCTCCCCGGGCCTCTGGGAGTCGAATCCCACTACCGTCACATTCACCCACTGACCCGATGAACCTGCCTTTATCGCCTCCCAGAGCTCCTCGCTGGGCGTCCAACTCCGAGCAGAAGCCTGATATGGAGTCGGAACGTATACCGTGTTGTTAGCGGCCAGGCATTCGGTGTCGATCTCCCCTTCCGGCGGCGGCGGACCGTCGCTTAACACGCAAAGACGCGATCCGTCTTCCAGCGACACGTCGATAAGCCAGCGGTCGGTTTGCTCTAAATTGTCATGCCAAAGAAACGTCGGTGCGATTATCTCCGGTGGGAAAACCGATCCTACCATCGGGTAATCAATCACCAGCTCAGCCGGTGCTTCACCTTCGCGCTCTCCCTCAGCCATCGCAAGGACCCCAGCCTCCTGCTCAGGGTCGCTCAGCAACCCCACGCCCTCCCACAGCCTGGCTGGCTCCTTCGCTTCCTCAGCCGTCGGCATCTGATCGGCTGACGGCTCTTCCCCGGGTGTAAGTTCGCCCTGGTCAAGTTGCGTTTGACCATCCGGTACTTCCGCGCAGCCAAACAGCATCGCAATCAGCCCAACGGTGATTACACAGCTCAGAAGTGGTCTCATGGTCGTTGTCCCTGTGCACGTGACTGTCGCCGCCCACATCCATTGTGAGCCTGCTCATGGGCTGATTATACGGACTGGAGCACTGCACGCAACGCCCGCGTTCGTCTTTGACAACGGTGTGAAGTATCGCTGGGGCGACCCGTTCGGCGATCCGACCGATCATTACATGGAGGTCCACCGCGGCGACACGATCACCCTTGAGATTTGGACTAACGACCTGGACGGACAAGCATGGGCTAATGCCGCAAACGGCGCCTGGACGTGTGTGTACGGTGACGGGTACGTCATCGACTACACCGCCATTACGGAAGATAAGAGCGGCACCTACTACAGTGCCTACTGGCCGTACACCGGCGGCAACGCCAGCGGGTTCAACTACTGGTACAAGCACTACGACGGTTGGGGCTCTGGGGCCACCAGGTGGGTGGCCGAAGACAGGATGATCATCAAGCTGAACATGACCATTCTGCCCACCGCCCCGCTCGGCCTGACGACCATCGGCCTCCAACAGAGGTTCTATTGGGCTCCCAGCTACTTCTGGGAGCAGCGCATCGACGCCGATAACAACCCGGCGTATCAGATGGAACTGTTTGTCCGGCTCTCCCCCGTCCCTGGTGACTTCGATGACGACGGCGACGTCGACGTTGATGACATCGACGCGCTCTGTGCGAACATGACCGGCGACGGCGTTCTCCTGCCGCCCGGCTCTGAGCAGTACGACCTGGACGGCGACGGCGACGCCGACAGCGCCGACATGGATATCCTGATCCACGACCTGGTCGAGACGACAGTCGGCATCGGCACCGAGTACGGCGACTTCAACCTGGACGGCACGGTCGATACCGTTGACCTGACGATCCTC